>Ga0335085_10008902_pt1 | contig 15219 bp, 11 predicted proteins | sample Lox_Sample_45_FD_206712 | JGI IMG/M metagenome (GOLD analysis project Ga0335085, IMG submission 206712) | Soil microbial communities from Loxahatchee National Wildlife Refuge, Florida, United States - Lox_Sample_4.5 | ecosystem: Environmental > Terrestrial > Soil > Wetlands | place: USA... | reverse complement strand
GATGTTGACCCGGGAGAACCAGGCCGAGCAGGTCTCACCGGACAGCCGCGGGTAGTTGGTGCCGGACACCGAGCACAGGTCCATGGCCGGGGCCTCGATCACCTTGAGGCCGTGCGCGTGGGCCAGCTGGCCGAACAGCTCCATGTACTTGACCGGGTCCTGCTGCTCGTTGACCGGCGTCTGGCTCCAGTCCTCGGGGTCGTACATGACCCACTTGTACGGGTAGGTGATGGCGCCGCTGGCGATGTCCGAGCTGAACTGGGCGTAGGACGTGTAGTTCAGCACCGGGGTGGTGGCATACCCCGCCTGGACCGGCGTCTTGACCAGGCTGGCCCCGGCCCCGTACGCGGTGGACGTGTTGAAGAAGTGCGAAGCGGTCGCGGAGTCGATCTGGCTCAGCGACTGGACGTTGGCCGCGGTCATCATCCAGGCCGGCTTGGTGGCCGCCGATGCGATCCCGCCGGACAGCAGGCTCAGCGTGGCGCCGCCCACGAGCGCGGCGGCCGCGACGGCGGCACTGACTTTCGCCAGCGGCCGCCAGTCGCGAATACGGGACAGGATGGAATTCGGGCCGTGAGAATTGGTGGTGGTGGTGGTGGAAGGCATGACAGCTCCTGATGATTTAGCGCGGGTGGCTACGTTGTGGCCACCAGTCTTGGAAAATCGCTGTCTGCGCCCCAGAGAAATGCGGCCCGTCTTGGCTGAGGCCTTCCACCCGGGCCGAAAGCCTCCCGCCTAGTAGCCTGCGGCCTTCATGTTCTTGAAGAACTGGTCGGCCGTGGGGATGGCGCCGGGTGCGGCGACGTACATGCCGTCCGGGCTGATGGACTTGGCCGCGGCGGTCATCTGGGCCGCGGTGCCGTTGGCCGTGGACACCTCGGAGTACACCGAGACCGTGGAGTTGGCCGCGCGGGCCTGGGCGGCCGCGGTGGTGTAGAGCGAGTCGTACACGCTGAGGTTGGTGGTGTTGGACTCGTCCTGCAGGATGAAGATGTTGCCGTCGGCCGCCGCGCCGCCGGCGATGTTCACCCGGCCGAACCACTGCGAACAGGTCTCACCGGACTTGCGGGGCAGCAGCGTCCCGGAGACCGAGCACAGGTCCAGGGCCGGGGCCTCGATCACCTTGAGACCGTGCGAGTGGGCCAGCTGGCCGAACAGCTTCATGTACTTGACCGGGTTCTTCTGCTCGCCCACCGGGGTCGCGGCCCAGTCCTCGGGGTCGTACATGACCCACTTGTAGGAGTACTTGATCGCGCCGTTCTTCACATCCGAGCTGAACTTGGCGTAGGACGTGTAGCCCAGCACCGGGGTGGTGGCGTAGCCCGCCTGCACCGGCGTCTGCACCAGGCTGGCGCCCGCCCCATAGGAGCTGGGCTTGTTGAAGAAGTGCGAAGCCGAGGTGGAGTCCTGCTGGCTCAGCGACTTGATGTTCCCGGCGGTCATGACCCAGGCCGTCGGCTTGGTGGCCGCGGACGCGACCCCGCCGGACAGCAGGCTCAGCGCGGCCCCGCCGGCCACGGCCAAGCCTGCGGCAGCGGCGGCGAGCCTGGCCAGCGGACGCTGGTGGCGAATACGGGGGCGGGGGGTGTTATTGCTGGCAAACACGACGTCTCCTGATGGTTTTGCGTTGGTTAGCGTTACACCATCAGTCTTTAAAAATTGCCGGTTGCGCCCCAGAGAATAGCGGCCCGTCTTGGCAAGGGCATTCCGCCCGGGCCGTCCGGCCGGGCCGGGACGGGGCTGGCAGCGAATGGCCCGGGCCTTATGGCCCGGCCAGAAGACCCGGGCCAGAAGACCCGGGCGCAGCAGGGCGGGCCCGGCGTATGCCGGGCCCGCGCGATGGATGGGTGTCTAGCTGGGTTCAGTAGCCGGCCGCCTCCATGGTCTGGAAGTACTGGTCGGCTTGCGCGGTGGCGCTGGGCGCGGCCACGTACATCCCGTCCGGGCTGATCGACTGCGTGGCCGCGGCCATCTGGGCCGCGGTGCCGTTGGACGTGGACACCTCGGAGTAGACCTTGACCCCCGAGTTGGCCGACCGGGCCTGAGCCGCGGTGGTGGCGTACAGCGAGTCGTACTGGCTCAGGTTGGAGGTGTTGGACTCGTCCTGCAGGACGAAGATGTCGCCGCCGGTGGCCGCCGCCCCGGCGATGTTGACCCGGGAGAACCAGGCCGAGCAGGTCTCACCGGACAGCCGCGGGTAGTGGGTGCCGGAGACCGAGCACAGGTCCATGGCCGGGGCCTCGATCACCTTGAGGCCGTGCGCGTGCGCGAGCGCGTTGAACTGCTTCATGTAGGTGATCGGGTCCTGCTGCTCGTTGACCGGGGTCTGCGCCCAGTCTTCGGGGTCATACATGACCCACTTGTACGGGTACTTGATCGCGCCGCTGGCGATGTCCGAGCTGAACTGGGCGTAGGACGTGTAGTTCAGCACCGGGGTGGTGGCATACCCCGCCTGGACCGGCGTCTTGACCAGGCTGGCCCCGGCGCCATACGAGGCGGAGGTGTTGAAGAAGTGCGAAGCGGTCGCGGAGTCGATCTGGCTCAGCGACTGGACGTTGGCCGCGGTCATGAACCAGGCCGGCTTGGTGGCCGCGGATGCGGCCCCGCCGGACAGCAGGCTCAGCGTGACCCCGCCCGCTACGGCCGCGGCCGCACCGAGGGCGGTGACCTTGGCCAGCGGCCGCCAGTCGCGAATACGGGACAGCACGGAAGGGAGGTGGGTGGAATTGCTGGTGGTGGAAGGCATGGCTTCTCCTGTTGGTTTAGCGCGGGTTTTTGCCATGCCATAAGTGTTTAAAGAAATCACCATGTGCCCCAGAGGAGTGCGGCCTGTTACGTCGGGAGCAATTCCGCCCGGTCCGATTGCCGCCAGGTCCCGGCCCAGCCGGGCGGGACGGCCCGGGCCATAAGACCCTGCCCAGGCGGTAAGCGCTAGCGCGCTAGGGCGTGCTGACCGGCAGCGATGAGCAGACGCTGGCGGGCTGGCCGCCGGTCATTGTGCAGATGGCGGCGGTGATGTAGTTCGCCGCGCCGAGCGCCCCCTGGGCGATCGCGCTGGACGGGTCGTGCAGCGCGGCGGCGATCTGCGCCCAGGTCTTGCCCTGCAGCACCTGCGGGTCGTAAAGCGGCGTAGTGATGATGTATTTGCCGCCGAAGTAGATGAATGGGTAGGAGTTCGCGTCGTATTTGTCCCAGATCGCCTGCTGCTGCTTGGTTGTCGCCTGCAGCGGCGCCCGGCTCACCGTCTCGTTCTCCACCGGGGTGAACGCCAGGTACTTGCTGGTGTAGCCCGCCCGGTAGAACGTCAGCGTCGCGGTGTTCGGGTAGACGTCGGAGGACGAGGAGTGGATGCCGCGCAGCGGCGTGGTGAACGAGCCGAACCGGCTCAGCGCGACCGCCATCGACCAGCGCAGCTCGGCGCAGTACGGGCAGAACTCGGCCCCGATGTACAGCATCTCCGGCTTGCCGCCGCTGGTCAGCGCGGGACCGGAAATCGCCTTGAGCGGGGTCTGGGTGAACGACCGGACCGACCCGCTGCCCACCGTGGCCAGCGCGCTGGCCGGGACGCTGGTCACCTGGCGGGCCACGCTGGCCGGCAGCACCGTGCCCCCGGCCGGGCTGGCCTGAGGCTTCTTCCGCCCGGCGCTGAGCACGATGAAGACCACCACGACCACGACCACCAGAACGATGATGCCGCCGGTGAGCAGGATCCGGTTACGGATCTGCTGCCGGTGGGCCGCGGCCCGCTGCTCGGCGATCCGGGCCCGGGCGGTCTGCTGCTGCCTGGCTCGCGCCCCCTTGCTCATAACCAAACGTTACCGACCCGGGAAAACCGGGAAACCACACGCCCGCCTCAAGTGAAGGTAAAAAGCACACCAATGGGGCTCAGCAGGCCGGGTGCGCACGATTGTGGCGTAAACCACCCCTAGCGGCCTGGCGTCTCACTGCCGGAATCGCTGATGGAGGGGAGCCGCGGTGCTGGGGTCAGGGTCAGGAAGAGCAATACAACGTGTGATCGCGGTGGCCTCGGCCGCCGTGCTGGCGCTGGGCGGCACCGCCGCCGCGTCCGCCGCGTCCGGTCCCGGATCGGTTCAGAAGTACTGGGTAGCGACAAACGGGTCGGCCAGCAACGCCAACACCGACTGCGCCACCGCCGGGTACAGCACCGTGCAGTCGGCGGTGACCGCGGCGGAAGCCGCCGAACCCGCCCTCCAGCCGCTGCCCCCGTTCATCGAGATGTGCCCGGGCACGTACCAGGAGCAGGTGACGATCACCAAGAACCTGAACATCGTGCACGCCCCCCGGTCGGGCCGGGTCACCATCGAGGGGCTGGCCAGCCCGGTGGGGTCGACCACCAACTGCCAGGCCACCGACACGTCCAGCCAGGTGCCGCAGTCGGTGATCGAGATCTGCGGGGCCAAGGCGGGCGGCGCGAATACCGCCAGCGTGCACGTCGTCATCAGCCGGGTCACGGTCGAGGGTGACTGGCCCGCCAACGTGTGCAACGACAACCTGTACGGCGTCCTGGTCGAGGGCGGCGCGTCGCTGCAGCTGGTCACGTCGGTGGTGCAGAACATCGGCGCCGACCCGCTGACCTCGGCCGGTGGCTGCCAGGGCGGCGTGGGCATCGAGGCCGGCAACTCGTACACCAGCCAGATCGGCCACGTCGTGCTCGAATCCGACACGGTCCGCGGCTACCAGAAGAACGGCATCACCGCGGACGGCGCTGGCTCGACCCTGTTCGCCGCGTTCAGCACGGTGACCGGGGCCGGGGCCACCCCGTACATCGCGCAGAACGGGATCCAGATCTCGACCGGCGCCACCGGGCAGATCTCGGACAGCACCATCTCCGGCAACAACTACACCGGCACCGGCGAGGCGTCGTCCACCGGCGTCCTGGTCTACGGCGGCGGCGCGTCGTGCAGCGGCGGTGACCCGCAGTCCGGGCTGGTGCGCAAGGCCGGAATCATCGGCAGCCACCTGGTCAACAACGACATCGGCATCGCGCTGTTCAACCTGAACCCGGCGTGCGACAAGTCCGCGGCCACCCCCACCCGGGACACCGCCTGCTACAACGCGATCAGCAACAGCCACGGCTACCCGGGCGGCGTGGCCTCGGCCGACGCCAACATCAGCGGGCTGGTCACCAGCACCGGCTCCGTGGGCGACCAGGCCGGCGTCAGCGACACCGGCAACCACGACACCATCTGCCACAACAGGATCAGCGGTGCCGGGTACGCGCCACGCGACAAGGCCAGTTCGCTGCCCAACCCGCCCGGGCCGGCCTGGGTGCGCCCGGTGGACATCTACTCGTTCGCCGCCGCCATCAACCCGCAGGTGACCGGCAACCGTTACGACAGCAAGCCGTACAACCCGTAAAGACCGGCCGGCCGGTCAGCGTCCCAAGCGGGGAGACGCTGGCCGGCCGGTCTCAGCCTCGCCATCGCCCGTGCATCACCCGCGCTCTGCTCGCGTCCCGCGGCACCGAGGCTAAAAAGCCTTTCTTTACCTAACGCCAGTGCCCGCCACCCGGCTTATCGGCACGCGCTGTTCACCGGAGAGCCAGCCACCAGACGCCGGAAGTTTTTGTCATTCCGGATTCAGCATGTTCGCTGCTGGGGACCTCATCCCTGCCGGGTGAAGCGCGCTGCCCGGCCCGGGCAAAGACTGGCCGGGCACACACCGAAGCGATGAGAATTCCGGGACGCGAGTGATGAGTGCTGAAAATGATCGGGTCGCTTCTTTTGGGCGACTTGAGGATGGGCTTCGCCAGGCGGGCGACTGGTACCTGTGGGGCCCGTACGTCAGCGAGCGGCAGTGGGGCACGGTCCGCGAGGACTACAGCCCAGACGGCGAGGCGTGGAACTTCCTGCCGCATGACTGGGCGCGCTCGCACGCCTACCGCTGGGGCGAGGACGGGATGGCCGGGTTCAGCGACGTCGAGCAGCGGCTGTGCCTGGGCCTGGCCCTGTGGAACGGCCGTGATCCGATCCTCAAGGAGCGGATGTTCGGGCTGACCGGCGCCGAGGCCAACCACGGCGAGGACGTCAAGGAGTACTGGTGGTACCTGGACGCGCTGCCCAGCCACGCCTGGAACCGGTGGCGGTACCACTATCCGCAGCAGGCGTTCCCGTATGAGGACCTGCGCGCGGAGAACGGCCGCCGGGGCAAGCATGACCCCGAGTACGAGCTCATGGACACCGGCGTGTTCGACGCCGGTTACTGGATCACCGAGGTGCACTACGCCAAGGCGAATCCCACCGACCTGCTGATGGTGATCAGCGTGACCAACGCGGGACCGGACACCGACACCCTGCACGTGCTGCCCACCGCCTGGTTCCGCAACACCTGGGCCTGGGACACCGGCGCGGCCAAGCCGGAGATGGCCGCCACCGGCAACGCGGCGGTCCAGGTGGAGCACCCGTACCTGGGCACCCTGGAGCTGCTGGCCGACAAGGGTCCTGACGGCGCCGAGCCGGAGTTGCTGTTCTGCGAGAACGAGACCAACGTGGCCCGGCTGTTCGGCGCCCGGCCGGAGACGCCGTATCCCAAGGACGGGATCAACGACCACGTGCTGCACGGCGCGCCGACCGTCAACCCGGACCGGCGCGGCACCAAGTGCGCCGCCTGGTACCGGGTGGAGGTGGGCCCGGGCGGCACGGTCGAGCTGCGGCTGCGGCTGCGGCCGCGCAAGGCCCGGTCCGCCGCGGCGTTCGGCCCGGCGTTCGGCCGGACCGTGGCCACCCGGCGCAGGGAAGCCGACGAGTTCTACGCCGGGCTGACCCCGCGCACCGCGACCGAGGACGAAGCCCAGGTCATGCGGCAGGCGTTCGCCGGGCTGCTGTGGGGCAAGCAGCTCTACTACTACGACGTGGCCCGCTGGCTGGACGGCGACCCGGCCCAGCCACCTCCGCCGGCCAGCCGGCAGACCGGCCGCAACTCGCGCTGGCGGAACTTCAACAGCTTCGACATCATGTCCATGCCGGACAAGTGGGAGTACCCCTGGTTCGCCGCCTGGGACCTGGCCTTCCACTGCGTCGCGCTGGCCCACGTGGACCCGGCGTTCGCCAAGTACCAGCTGGTCCTGCTGTGCCGGGAATGGTTCCAGCACCCGAACGGCGCGCTGCCCGCCTACGAATGGGACTTCAGCGACGTGAACCCGCCGGTGCAGGCGTGGGCCGCGCTGGAGGTGTTCGGCATCGACGGCGGCCGGGACCTGGCCTTCCTGAACCGGGTCTTCGACAAGCTGCTGGTCAACTTCACCTGGTGGGTGAACCGGGAGGACGCCGAGGGCAACAACCTGTTCGAGGGCGGCTTCCTCGGCCTGGACAACATCGGCCCGATCGACCGCTCCCACCTGCCTGCCGGCGACACCCTGGAGCAGTCCGACGCCACCGGCTGGATGGCGTTCTACGCACTGGCCATGGGGTCCATCGCGGCCGTGCTGTACTGGGGCGGCCGGCCGGACACCGACCTGGTGCTCAAGTTCCTCGAGCACTTCGCGGCCATCAGCGAGGCCATCGACAACCAGGGCCTGTGGGACGACCAGGACGGGCTGTACTACGACCGGCTGCTCACCCCGGACGGCCAGGCGGTGCCGGTCAAGGTCCGGTCCATGGTCGGCATCATCCCGATGCTGGCTGCGGCGGTCATCGACGAAGGCATGCTGGACCGGGCGTTCACGGTCAGCAAGCAGTTCGCCGACTACGTCCAGCGCCGTGGCCTGCACGACCGGCAGAAGATGCAGGAGAGTGGGGTGATGCGGGGCGAGGCGGGCGAGCAGCGGCTGCTGCTCAGCGTGGCCGGCCTGGACCAGCTGGAGAAGCTGTTCACCAAGCTGTTCAGCGAGAGCGAGTTCCTCTCCCCGTACGGGCTGCGCGCGCTGTCCGCCTACCACCGGGATCATCCGTACGAACTGGATGCGGAAGGCGTCAACGCCAGCATCGACTACGAGCCGGCCGAGTCGACCACCGACATGTTCGGCGGGAACTCCAACTGGCGCGGGCCGCTGTGGTTCCCGCTCAACTACCTGATCTGCACGTCGCTGGAGCGGTACGCCCGGTTCTTCGGCGACGACCTGACGTTCGAGTACCCGGCCGGCTCTGGGCAGCGGCGGACGCTCAACGACATCGTCACCGACCTGCAGACCCGGCTCATCTCGATCTTCCTGACCGGCCCGGACGGCCGCCGCCCGTGCTTCGGCGGGGTGGAGCGGCTGCAGCACGACCCGGCCTGGAAGGGCAATCTGGTGTTCAGCGAGTACTTCCACGGCGACAACGCGGCCGGTCTGGGCGCGTCGCACCAGACCGGCTGGACCGCGGTGGTCGCCGACCTGATCCGGCGCAAGCACGGGGACATCCGCCCCATCGGCGATACCATCCGCGAGCTGCGAGAGCAGGGCCTGCGATGACCGCCGTGGCCAGCCGGCCGGCCCAGGATGAGCTGCCGGGCACCGAGTTCCCGCTCGGCGCCACCCCGGCCGCGGGCGGCACGAACTTCGCGGTGGCCTCCAGCATCGCCGACGCGGTGACCCTGTGCCTGTTCGACGGCGCGGGCCAGGAAACCCAGATCCCGCTGCGCGACTACGACGCCGGCATCTGGCACGGCTTCATCCCCGGAGTCGGTCCTGGCCAGGCCTATGGATACCGCGTGGCGGGCCCGTACGACCCGCCCGGCGGGCGGTATTGCAACCCGGCCAAGCTGCTGCTGGACCCGTACGCCAAAGCCATCAGCGGGGCAGTGGCGTTCGGAAAAGAGGTCTTCGGTTATTCGGACGGTGACCTGGGCACGGCCAGCACCCTGGACTCGGCCGGCCACGTGCCGCGCAGCCTGGTCGTGGATCCGGCCTTCGGCTGGACGGATGGCGGGCCGGCCCGGCGCCGCTACTCGGACACGATCATCTACGAGCTGCACGTCAAGGGCTTCACCATGCGCCACCCGGGGGTGCCTGAGGACCTGCGCGGCACCTACGCTGGCCTGGCCCACGAGGCGTCCCTGAGCTACCTGACCGGGCTGGGCGTGACCGCGGTCGAGCTGCTGCCGGTGCACCAGAACGTGCCGGAGTCGTTCCTGCCCGCGCGCGGGCTGACCAACTACTGGGGCTACAACACCATCGGCTACTTCGCGCCGCATAACGGCTACTCGGCCGCGGCACGGGCGGGCCGCCCCGGCGGCCAGGTGGCCGAGTTCAAGGCCATGGTGGACGCGCTGCACGCGGCCGGCCTCGAAGTGCTGCTTGACGTGGTGTTCAACCACACCGCTGAGGCCGGTGCGCTGGGCCCGACGCTGTGCTTCCGCGGCCTGGACAACCCGGCCTACTACCGGCTCGAGCCGGCCGACCCAGGGATTTACATCGACACCACGGGCTGCGGGAACTCGCTCAACGCCGGGGATCCGCGGACCCTACAGCTGATCATGGACTCGCTGCGCTACTGGATCACCGAGATGCACGTGGACGGCTACCGGTTCGACCTGGCCCCGACGCTGGCCCGGCAGGACGGCAGCTTCGAGACCGTGTCGGCGTTCTTCGATCTGGTCTCGCAGGATCCAGTGGTGTCCCAGGTCAAGCTCATCGCCGAGCCGTGGGACGTGGGCCAGTTCGACAGCTACGACCTGGGCCGGTTCCCGGCGCTGTGGCGGGAGTGGAACGGGAAGTACCGGGACAGCATGCGCGACTTCTGGCGCAGCCACCCGATCGGCATCGGCGAGTTCGCCACCCGGTTCGCCGGCTCGGCCGATCTGTACGGCGGGAGCGGGGCCGGGCGCCGGCGGCCCACCGCGTCGGTCAACCTGATCACCGTGCACGACGGGTTCACGCTGCGCGACCTGGTCTCCTACGACGGCAAGCACAACGAGGCCAACGGCGAATCGAACCGGGACGGTACCGACGACAACCGGTCGTGGAACTGCGGCGTGGAGGGTCCTTCCACCGACCCGGCGGTGCTGGCGCTGCGCGAGCGGCAGTCCCGGGCCATGCTGGCCACGCTGCTGCTGTCGTTCGGCGTGCCGATGCTGCTGGCCGGGGACGAGGCGGGCCGCACCCAGCAGGGCAACAACAACGCCTACTGCCAGGACAACGAGATCACCTGGCTCGACTGGTCCAGCCAGGACAAGGAGCTGCTGGACTTCACCCGGCGGCTGATCGCGTTCCGCAAGGAGCACCCGGTGTTCCGCCGCCGCCGCTACCTGGCCGGGGTGGAAGCGGCCGAGCTGGGCTGGTTCACCGTCGGCGGCACGCCGATGACCGGCGCCGGCTGGGCCGACCCCAGCGCGCTGTCGCTGGGCATCTACCTGGACGGTTCGGACGCCCCGGACCGCGCCCAGGACGGCACGCTCATGCTCGACGACGACTTCCTGGTGCTGATCAACGCCTGGTGGGAGCCGCTGGACTTCGTCATCCCGGCGCAAACCCGGGACGGGCAGCGGTGGCGGCCCGCGCTGGACAGCTACGACCTGACCTCGCCGGGCGCGGCCGGATCGGCGCCGGCGCTGGGTCCGGGTGACCAGGTCAGCGTCGGCCCACGCTCGGTCCGCGTCCTCCGCGGCCTCCACCGCGGCTAACGGGCTCCGGCCGCTGCCCTGCCCGCCGCCCGCGCCCGCCGCCCAGCCGACCTCAGTCGTCACAACAGCACCGAAAGTCACAGCCGTCACGAGCAAGTCGCCGTGAGAGCCGGGCCGTGCTGACTTGGCATGCGCCCGTCACCGGAAAATCGGGCAAAACGGGCGCGAAAGCGAACGTTTCGCATGCGAAGTCGAAATGATCAAGGAATGACGCGCACTAGCCGGCAGCTTTCGGCTCGGATACCGTTGCCCCGTTGTGATCCAGAGGGGGAATGGGGTCATGGACCAGGATCTGGCTGACCAGGTAGTGGACGTCGCCCGGCGGGTGGTGGCCAGCGGGGCGATCTCGGCCAACGGGCACGGCAACGTGAGCCTCCGGGTGCCCGGCGCGGACGAGATGTACTTCACCGCCGGGCCGTCGCTGCGCGACCATCCGGCGTCCGCGGTGGTGCGGGTCGGGCTGGACGGGACACTGCTGGAAGGGGAACTGCCGCCGATCCAGGGCGCGGTGGTGGCCATGCACACTGCCATGTACGCCGACCACCAGGACGTCGGCTGCGTGGTGCACACGCATTCGCCGTACGCCACCGCGTACGCGGTAGCGCGGAAGCCGATCGGGTGCTGGGTGGAGGCGCTGGCCATGTTCGGCCTGGCGTCGGGCGTGCCGGTGGCCGGCTACGGGCCGCGCGGCTCGGCGGAGGCGATCGCCGGCATCCGGGCCGCGGTCACCCCGGGAGTGCCGGCCGTGCTGCTGGCCAACCATGGTGTGCTGGTCTTCCACCGCACCCCGGAGCTGGCCATCCTGGTCGGCGGGGTGGTCGAGGAGGCGGCGCAGGCGGGCATCAACGCGGCCGCGCTGGGTGGCCCGGCCGAGATCCCGGCCGGGCTGCGCGCGGCCGCCTTGCAGCGCGCGATGACCTTCGAGAGCCAGGGCACGGTACACGCTTAACGGGAGACGGCCTTGCTCAACGACCTGGAATATGACGACCTGGAATCCCCGGCGATCGGCCTAGTGCCCGGCGTGGTCGGGTGGGACGAAGTCCAGGACCACATAAAAATCGCGCACAGCCCGCTTCTCGTGCTGCTGGCCGGCGCCGCCGAGTACACCGGGGTCTACTGGACCGGCACCGAAGCGGTCCGGGTCCCGGATCTCGGCGCCGATCTCGAAGAGGCGATCGACGAGTTCCGCGCCGTCCTGAGCGAGCGCGGGGAGATATAGCGCCGGTCCCCGCCGATCAGGGAACGGCGATGACCAGGGTGATCCTGGTGACGTGGTGCCCGCTGACGGTCACCACGACCGGGCGGGACCAGGTCTGGTGGCCGATCCCGTTGGCCCCGACCAGGAGCATCTTGGGCGAGCGGTCCGACACCTGATACCGCCCGGGCGGCAGCTGCACCGAGAACCTGCCCGCTTTGCTGGTGTGGACCATGACGACCTGGTGCTGGCGGCCGGTGAACCGGACCGTCCCGTTAATCGGGTGGATACCCGGCTGCTGGCCGCCCGGGCCGATCGGCCCGCCCTCGCGCACCATCCGCCCGGTGACCGTGCCCCGCGCCGGGCCGGTGGGGTCATGGCCCCGGCCGGTGGAGTCATGGCCCTGGCTCGCCGCGCAGGCAGCGAGCAGCGGCAGAGCGGCGAGGTAGCTAACGACCGTGGCTAGTTTCACGAGTCCTCCTGACGGGGCCACTGTCAGGTTGGACGGAACGGCCGCGATCATGGTTCCGGTTGCTGTCCGGTGCCGCATTCGGGTGTCTGGCTGGTACCTAGCGACTTTCGCCGCCGCTTCCGGCTTTTTCCTCGCACAGCCTCGATCAGCATGGCCAGCCGACCCGAGCGGTCCTCATCAGTGATAGTCCAGCAGATTGCTCCTATCGCAGCGAGTGTAAGCAGCACGATAGCGAGAATCAGATAGACGCTCAGGCCGGACAGGGCCAGGGGTATCGCGGCTGTAACACCCGCTATAAGCTTTAGCGCTGCCCTGGATACTCGCTTCATGGCCCGCGGCCTTTCGAACTGGAGCACAGCCAAGCGGCGTGCACTCCAACCGCTTGGGCAACCGTGGCTGAACGGCCATGGTGCGGGTCACATCCAGTCGCGCGGTCTGCTGCAGGCCTGGTGAGGTGCCGCCGGTCGAGCCAGGGAGACTGCCGTCTTGCCGTCATCGAGTACCCACGGGTGTAAACCGATTCCTGTGGGCCGCTGTGGTGGGGATCCGGGAAGCTGGTGTTACGCCCGGGGTTGTGGCAGGCTGAGCGGCCCGCTCGGCCAGCGAGGATGCGTCCCAGTTCAGCCGGGTATGGAAATGACTGGAGATCTTGCGGTTATTGGTATGAGTGGTACCGTAAGGCATATCCACCGAATCCCTATGGTCATGACAGGCTCCGGGGTGGGTGTGATGGGCTGGGCCGATGTTGCCTCATCGGCCCAGCCTTGTTTTGGGTGATGCTGGGCGGCTCGTGGCCCAACCGGCTTGGCCGGCGTGGCGGCGCGGGCCAGCCACTGCTCGTGGCTCCCGGGCCTGCTGTCGGGCGAGCAGTGGCGCAGCTGCAGAATCCTGCCCCGTGGGCAGCTCTTTGGCATCCCCGGCGGTTTCGGCCATCCGAAGGCCGTCCAACATGGCGATCCCTCTTGCTTCCGCCCCCGTGTCTCTGCTCTGATAGTGAACCGTCAAATCGAAATCTGCAAGTGCAGTCTGTGCTTGCACTCTGGGCTTGCGTTTTGGCTCTGCAAATTGCAAACTCTTATGTGAGGCTCAACAGGGCAGGCGGCCGCTAGTGGGGCGTAAGTGGCAAGTGAAGCCAACCCGACACTGCGTCGGCGGGAACTCGGGTTCCTGCTGCGCAAACTCCGGACCGATCGTGGGCTCAGCGTCGATGACGTATCGGCTGAGCTTTTGATCTCCCCCGCCAAGATCAGTCGGCTGGAGACTGGGCGCAGTGGCGCCAGTGCCCGGGACATGAGAGATCTGTGCGACCTGTACCAGGTGACTGACGCGGATGAGCGTGACCGCCTGATGACTCTGGCGCGGGAAGGCAAGGAGCGCGCCTGGTGGCAGGCGTATTCGCTGCCGTACGGGACGTACGTTGGGCTGGAGGCAGATGCGGCCTCGATCAAGGATTACAACTCGGATGTGGTCACTGGACTCTTGCAGGTTGAAGGGTACGCGCGAGCGTTGCTCCAGGCGGCCGAGCCCCCACTTGACCATGAGGCGATCCAGCAGCGCGTCGGGGCCCGGCTCAAACGACAAGTTCTACTCACCCGGGAGGGTGGGCCGCTCTTCCACTGCATCCTTGATGAGGCGGCGCTGCATCGGCACGTCGGCGGTGCCGCCGTCATGCGCGCCCAGCTCGGGCATATTATTGAAGCCGCATCCCTGCCGAATGTCACATTCCAGCTCATTCCTCTTGATTACGGTGCGCATCCGGCAATGGATAGCACATTCGTAATAACGGAGTTTGAAGAGCCCACCGTTAATGATGTGGTCTATGTGGAGGGCCTCGTCGGTAATATTTACCTCGAATCGGTCGCTGAGCTGGAAAGGTATAAAGGGGTATTTTCCCGGCTCAGTGCCATCGCGGAAGGGCCCGACGAATCAATAGCCTTGGTCCGTCGCATAGCCGCCATGTATGGGTAATAGAAACCGCTGCCCCGAAGACCTAGATTAATGCCTACGCCGACAACGGCTTCCGAATATGGAAGATATAGGTGGTTCCAGGAAAGGAGGTGGTAATGTCCGGAAAGATGACGCTGAGCGAGTCGGAGCGTGCGAGTCTCGCGTGGTGCAAGGCCCAGCAGAGTACCAACAACGGCCAGTGCGTCGAGATCGCTTCGGCTGCCGGAAAGATAGCCATACGGGACTCGAAAGATCCCGATGGTCCGATTCTTGTGTACACGCCGGCTGAGTTCAGCGCCTTTCTTACTGGTGCGCGGAACGGGGAGTTCGACCGTCTCGTCTCTGATCGAGCGCACCTCTTCATGTGAGCTGTGACGGGAGGGACCGGCCACCGCGGTCGGTCCCTCCCGTGCGTTGAGCTTCGGCGGGACGGCCGGCATTGTGCAGCCGCGACAAGATGCCCGATTATGCATGTCGTGACAAACATGGATCAGGCGGGCGTAACCGACACCCCGGTACTGGTGGCCGGGGGTGGGCCGGCCGGGCTGGCGGCCGCGGCCGAGCTGGCCCTGCACGGGGTGGCCTGTGTGGTCATCGAGCCCCGGCCGGTGGTCTCGCACCGCCGGCCGCGGGCCAAGACCACCAGCGTGCGGACCATGGAGCACCTGCGCCGCTGGGGGATCGCGGGCACGCTCCGGGCGGCCGCGCCGCTTCCGGTGGCCTGGTCGCAGCGAGTCACGTTCTGTGAGTCGCTGTCCGGCGCCCGGATCACCGACTTCGAGGGCGCGTTCGGGTTAACTCTCCAGCGCGACGAGCGATTCGCCGAGCCCGGCCAGCAGGTTCCGCAGCCGGTGGTGGAGGAGGTGCTGCGCGGACACGTCACCGGGCAGCCGGGTGTGGACCTGCGGCTCGGCCAGACGGTCACCGGCCTGGACCAGCGCCGCGACCTGGTCGTCGTCACGGCGCAGGACCGGGCCGGGGTGGCCTACCAGATCCGGGCCCGCTACGTGCTGGGCTGCGACGGCGCGGCCGGGGTGGCACGGGA
>Ga0335085_10008900_pt1 | contig 15220 bp, 13 predicted proteins | sample Lox_Sample_45_FD_206712 | JGI IMG/M metagenome (GOLD analysis project Ga0335085, IMG submission 206712) | Soil microbial communities from Loxahatchee National Wildlife Refuge, Florida, United States - Lox_Sample_4.5 | ecosystem: Environmental > Terrestrial > Soil > Wetlands | place: USA... | reverse complement strand
GCCTCGGGGAGATTCTCGACCGGATCGAACCCCACCTGCTTCGACAGGTGCCGATGAGCTAGTCCGAGCCTGGCGACCAGGTCAGTCGCACAACTCAGCGGCCGACGACCGCGCCGACCGCGTGAAAGGAACAGCGCCCCTGCATGTCAGAGGGGCGCCGTCCGGTGGATGCGCCGGGAACCTCGTCCCGTATGTGTCCAGCAATGGTTACGCGCCCGGAAGGTTCTGACATCCGCGGTTTCCCGTATCCGACTGTCAGTTGACGTCGCGGCGCACGGCGAGGCCGGGTGCGGCGAGCGTGAACGCTAGTGCCCCAAAATCACGAAGTGACGGTGCCAGTGACCGTGGCGGTGCTCACGCCGACGCCGCAGGAACGGCACGAGGAACAGGACCGAAAGCACTGCAACCGCCTCGCCGCCACGCACGAACCTGCGCGCGTTCCCCTTACGAACGCTCTCTGGCTTCTCTTCGCGCATCACAACCTCCTTGTCAACCAGAGCCTGCCTGCGCCCGCGCTGAGGGGAATCAGGGATTCCGCTGACTGACCTGGCTGCGACCCTAGGTGCGCACGTGATGGAGAGGCCGGCCCGGGCGCGGACGACCTGTAGCTCTTCTCTGCGTGCAGCGCGAAACGCTTCACTCTCGACCGGGAGGAGGTAGATCTCGGCGGTCACTGCGGCTACCTCGAGCGACGCGGCCGCAAACAGCATTGCCACGTCAGCATCTGTCGCCGCGTGGGGATGACCGCGTTCCGCCACATCGGCCGCGAGCTCGAGGACGCGCAGCGACCGTTGGCAGACGCGCAGGGGAGCCTCGACTGCCTTCTCGTATGCGCGCTGTGTCTCCCGGAAGCGGAGGGTCTGCTGCTCCAACGTCGTCCGCGGTAGCCGGCGAGCCGTCATCACCTCCTCGAAGGCGTCCGCATCCTCGTCGAGCAGCCCGAGCAGTTCTGCCCGCAACTCGTCCGCCTCGCGCGCGGCCGCGTCCATGTCGAAGGCGAGATCGCTGAACGGTGCGCATGCGACCGTCGAGCGGGCGGACATCGCCACGAGCCCCGCGGCCAGGGCGGCGGGGAGGGCCGCAGCTGTGCTGCCGCCGGGTGAAGGCTCCAGCGAGGCGAGCGCGGCAGCGAACCGCGTCATTGAAAGGTCGCGGAGGGCGGCCGCTTCGCGGGAAGAAGGTGGGGCGTGCTCGTCTGTCCAGACGGCGCTCATCCGAGCCTCGCTCGGACGATCGCGAGCGCTTCGTCGCGCAGCTTCCCGCCCTCGTTGCGGGCGGTCTGGACGGTCTTCGCGCTCTCTTCCCGGAAGGTTTCGTCCTTGATCGATCCGAGGTTGATCTCGACGTTCAGCGCGGCGCCCTCGAGCGCACTCGCGGCAAGCAGCGCTGCCACGCCGACATCCGAGACGGCATTCGGATTGCCGAGCCCGGCGGCCCGGCCGGCCAGCGTCAGGACGCCGAGCGTGTGCCGGCAGACGCGTAGGGGCGGGTCCACCGCTGCCTTGTAGCTCGCCTGGATCTCACGGCTTCGCGCCTCCTTCAGATTCGTGGTCTCTTTCGGCAGCCGGAAGGCCGCCAGCACGCGCTCGAACGCGGCGGCGTCCTCGTCCACGAGGCCGACCAGCTCGTGCCGGAGCCGGTCGGCCCCGTTTGCGATGTCCTCCAGTGCGGCAACGTGGTCGGTGAAGCTCGGGTTGGCGGCGGTGTTGCGCGCCACCATCGCCATCAGGCTCGCGGACATTGCGCCGGCGAGCGCCGAGGCGGATCCGCCGCCGGGCGTTGCCGCGGATGAGGCGAGCGCCTCGGTGAACTGCTCCAGACTGAGCTCACGCAGAGCCATCAGAGCTGTTCCTCCTCGTCTCCAGGCAGCAGGTGGTACTCGATCACCTTCTCCGCAGAGAGGCCAGGAACCTGGAGGTACCAGCCGCACACGTCCGCCACCGCCTCGAGCGGCACGAGCCCGACGAGCTCGCACTCCTTGATCGGCACCCCGTAACGCGAGGCCTCGACCCGGACGAGCTCCACGGCCCGCTGGATCGGCGTGTGCCGGTAGTCGACGAGGTTCATCGAGACCTGGACCAGGCCCTTCCCGGCCACCTCGATCCCCATCGCCTTCACCCCGCGCAGGCCTCCGCTCGAGTGCCGGACGGCGGCGGCGATCGCCTTCGCGACCGCGGGGTCGTCGGTGCCGAGGTCGATATTGAAGGCGACCAGCGGCATGCGCGCTCCCACGGCAGTCACGCCCGACCGCTCGTTGAAGGCCTGCGGGCCCGCGTCCACAGCCCAGTCAGGCTCCCGGAGCTTCGCGGCCATCCCCTCGTACTCGCCGCGGCGTACATCGGCGAGGTTGCGCCGGCCCTCCGTCGTGCACGCCTCCTCGTAGTAGAAGACGGGGATCCCGTGTCGATCGGCGAAGCCCTCGCCGAACCGGTGCGCGATCGCCACCGCATCGTCCATCGTCAGGCCCCGAATCGGGACGAACGGGACGACGTCGACGGCTCCCATGCGTGGGTGGCTGCCGGTGTGCCGCCGCATGTCGATCAGCTCGACGGCGCGTGCCGTCAGAACGACCGCACACTCCTCGACCGCCTGAGGGGAACCGATGAACGTGCAATCCGCTCGGTTGTGATCAGGGTCCATCGACAGGTCGAGGACCTTGACCGGGAAGCGCCCGAGAACGACCTCGAGTTCCTCCCGAAAGCCCGGGTCGCGCCCCTCGCTGAAGTTCGGGACACATTCGAGGATCTGCACCGAACACCCTCCGGCTCAGACGGTCGTCACGGGGATCGCGTAGCGGTCGCGCAACGCGGCGAGTAGCGCAGGGTCGCTGGTGGCCGCGACAACCTCGTCACCGCCAAAGGTACGCAGGGCATCGTCGACCGCGGCGAGTGGATCCTCGTCGCCGACGACTCCGCTCGCGTCGAGCCGCGCATCGCGCGCGCGCGAGACCGCGTCCTCCATCCGCGCGCGCGCCTGGCTACGCGCTCGGTCGACGTCCGAGGCCCAATGGCGCAGTCCGGGGGTGTCGACGGGAGCGACGACGAGCACTCGATCGCAACGCTCGCGGAGCCGGGCGAGGCTCGCCGGTCCCGGAACGTTCTCCGCCAGCAAGAGCAACGCCCGACGCTCGTCCGGAGGCCCGACATGCGGCGGCGCGGCCCGCAGCGTGCGCGCCACCGGCCGATCGACGAAGTAGGCGGCGGCGACGCCAAGGGCGGCAAGAACGCAGACGACGACGAGAACAGTCGTCCCTGCGAACGCATGGGCGAGCACGACCGCGACGGTCCCTGCGGCGATGAGAAGAAGGAAGCGAAATGCCTGCGCTTCGCTGCGGAACGGGCTAGTCACTGACGACCGGCTCCTTTGAGATTGCCGCCTCGACGCGCTCGACCAGCTCCGACGGCGCGATGCCGGGCTCCAAGCGGTCGCCATGGCGCACGAGCTCAGGCCAGCGCGACGCCGCCGCCGCGTCTGCTTCGATCAGCACCGGAAGCCGCGGGAGGCGGGTCCGCAGCGCAGCCAGTGCCTCACGGGCCTCGACGGACTCCAGCCGGAGACTCGAGACGATGACATCCGCGCCGTGCGCCGCGGCGCATCCCTCATCGCCCGCCAGCGGGCACCGCTCCTCCGCTGTCGGGCCAGGGCAGACGGCCACGGCGTAGCCGGCCCGGCGCAGAGCGTCGATCCGTGCGGGAGTCTCCTCTGCAGAAGGCCGCTCGAGAAGGACACGAGGGCCGGGCCAATCCCATGCCTGCGGGCGCAACACCTCGTGGCGCGCCATCGACGTCACCTCCGTTCGCTCCAGACGAAGTCAATGCCCGCGCGGTACCCGGTGCATCAGCAATTGCCCTCATCCACCGCGCGGACGTTCCGCACGCCTTCGCCGGGCCGCCGGATTGGCCGGGGTGCCGGGATGGGAGATTTCCCTGATGGCGTCGCAACCCGCTCCCGCGACGATGATCGGGCGCTGGATACGGACCGCAAGTAGGTTGAATCTGCTGGCGCGAAGCCGACGGAAGAACCGATCCAAGAGCTTCGAGGCAGGCAGGGGACGAACCCGGTACCGAACCGACGAAGGTCAGGGGGGCCCGCGGCAGCGGCCCCCATATGAGGAAGCTCATGTCACAGACCAACATCCACGTGGGGACACGCGAAGCTCGTCGACGAGCTGGATGCAGCAGACGTCTCTTACGTCGTCATTCCGCACTGTCCGACGTTCACGGCCGCCGCCGAGGCGCAGGCACTTGGCGTTCCGGCCAGTGCCGTCGCCAAGACCGTCGTCCTCACCTTGGGGCAGTGCCACCGCTCGGCGGCGGCAATGACACCGTCGTGCTCGACAGGCGGCTCGAGGCGAACGAATCGGTGCTGGTGGAGGCGGGGGTCCACGACGCCTCGCTCGTCTTCTCGTCGTGCCGCCGGCGGGGTCGTCAGGCGAAGGGTGGCCTAGTCGGCGCTGCCGGCTACAGCTGCATTGGCACGGATCGTGGTTCCCTCACCGGGATAGAGAGTGCTCTCGCGACCGTCCTCCCAGCGAACGAGATAGTGCGGGTGACCACCCTCACCCAACACCGCGACGATTTCGCCGGTGCGTCCCGGATCGCCCACCCGACGGCCGGCGGTCTTCACGAGATCCCCGGGTCCGACGGGTCGGATCTCATTGGCTGCTTTCTTCATCGCGTCCTCCTCAGTCTCGCTCACGCTGACGGCAGCGTGATTAGTCGTGATCGCCCATCTTGAGTCGCGTCAGCTAACAACACCTCTTCAGTAACGCCGACCAAAGGCTCGCGCTTCGCAGCAAGGGTTGCATCGGTGTAGCCACTGACTCCGAACGGCGGGAAGTAGGCAGCAAGACGCGCAGCGTCACATCGGCGTCCGACGGCACGAAAGTGTCGCGAGAGCTCGTCTATGGACTTCTGCGGCTCGGAATGCCCGCCGACCCGATAGCCTGAGCGCGCTGTTGCCGCGGCGACGTTAGTTCTTCAGGCCCTCCTGAGACTCCGCGGCTTACGGGCGGTGCCCGAGGAGGCGGGCGTAGAGCCGCTCCCGTTCGTCGCGAACCTCACGGGGCAGTTCTCGGCAAGCGGCTGTCCGTGCAGCCACTCCGAACGACCGAATGACGTCACTTCACTTCCGCCAAAACGCCGGAAAACGGCCTTTGGCGGCCATTCGAAGTGGGCGGTACTGGGCTCGAACCAGTGACCCCCAGCTTGTCGAGCTGGTGCTCTCCCAACTGAGCTAACCGCCCCGGGTCGAGGGGCAGTGTAGCGTCCTCGACTCAGGAGATCTCCGCTGCAGCGTGGAGCGCTTCGGCAGGACGCTCCCTAGAGCAAGCAGCGCCGCATCACGTCGATGTCGAGCCGGTCGATCAGCTCGTCCGCGCCCGCGAGCCGGTGCGCTTCCAGCGTCGTCCGCAGCGCGAGCACGCGGTCGACCCCGGCGGCGCGAGCCGAGGCGATGCCGGCTTCGGTGTCCTCCACCACGAGCGCATCCGCCGGAGGTACGCCGACGGCGGCGAGCGCCTTCACGTATCCCTCCGGGTCCGGCTTCCCGTGGCGGACGTCGTCGGAGCTGACGACCGCGCGGAAGCAGGCGGCCAGGCCGGCCGCCTCGACGACAGGCTCGATCTCGGCGCGCGCAGCGCCCGAGCAGATCGCGAGCGGGACCCGGGCCGCGGCGTAACGGACCGCCTCGCGGACGTGCTCGTGCACCGTCGAGCCGTCCGCGGCCGCGGCCCGGTAGCGTGCGACTCGCTCCGCGATCACGGCCTCGACGTCCGGGTGGTCGTCGCCCAGCCACGCGTGGACGATCTCGGGATCGGAGAGCCCGGCCAGCCGGTCGAAATACTCCTGCGCCGACATCGGCTTCCCGTGCTCGGCGAACAGGTGCATGAAGATCTCGCACAGGACCGGCTCGTCGTCCGAGAGCGTTCCGTTGAAGTCGAAGACGACCGCCAGAACCGGCATCAGTCGTTGCGTTGGACGTCGGCCAACAACTGCCCGAACTCCGGGCCGTCGAGCTCCTCGACCGCGCGCTCGTACTTCTCCATCGCCCAGCCCCAGAAGTCGAAGTCGAGGTCGGAGATCCCTGCCTGGATCGACCCCCACAGCGTCCAGCCGTATTTCGACATCAGCCCCCACAGCCGCGCGCGGGCGACCTTGTTCCGCAGCGGCCGGCCGTAGTAGTGCCCGACGAGCTCCTCGAGCTGCTCGAGCGAGAGGTTCGACTCGCTCCACACGTTGCCGAGCTCGAACGAGGGCTCGTTGTTTCCCGAGTACTCGTAGTCGATCAGGCGCATCTCACCGCCGACGTCGATGAAGTTCTCCGCGAGCAGGTCGTTGTTGCACGGCACCGTCTCCTCGGGATGGACGCGCATCGCCTGCTCGAGCTCGCTGATCTGCGGCTCCAACGCCTCGTAGCGCGCAGGGAGCCGAAAGCCGCGCTCGCGGACGATCGCGAGATAGCGCGGCTGGATCTCGAACATGTCGAAGTCGTGCAGGAAGCGGCGGCCCGCGTGGAGGCGGAGGCAGGAGTCGGCGATTGCGGCGAGGCGGTCGCCTCGCCGAAGCGTCTCGGCGTCCATCACCTCGCCCTCGAGATAGCCGAGGACGAGCGCGTCGTGTTCCGGGAGCGCCGCGACGTACGGCGCGCCGACTCCGGTCTCCGCCGCCGCGATCGTGTTGTGCACCTCGTTCTCCCGGTCGATCGCGAGAAGGCTCGTGTCCTTGCCCGAGATGCGGACGACGAAGCAGCCGGCCGGGCTCGTCACCTTGTAGTTCGTGTTCGTGAGGCCGCCGGTGAGCGGCTCGACCGACTCCGCGTCGCGGAGCTCCGGGACGGCCGCCAGCACTTCATCGATTGGCATCCGGCGATCCTAATTAGGCTCGCACCATGCCCCCCGAACGTGCTCGCGCCGTGGTCGTCGGCGGCGGCGTCATCGGCTGCTCGTGTCTCTACCACCTTGCGAAGCAGGGATGGACCGACTCGGTTCTCGTGGAGCAGTTCCAGCTGACGCACGGCTCGACGTGGCACTCCGCAGGGCTTGTGGGCCAGCTTCGCTCGTCGATCTCGCTGACCCGGATGATGCAGTACTCGGTCGGCCTCTACGCCGAACTGAAGGAGCTCACCGGGAACGACCCGGGCTGGCACCAGCTCGGCGGCCTGCGGCTGGCGTCGTCGCAGCCTCGCCTCGAGGAGATCCGCCGGCAGGCGTCGTGGGCGAAGACCTTCGGCCTGCCGATGGAGATCGTCTCCGCTGACGAGGCGCAACGGCTCTTCCCGCCGCTCTCGACGGACGGTGTGCGCGCGGCAGCGTTCATCCCGGACGACGGCTATCTCGACCCGTCGCAGCTCACGTTCGCGCTCGCGGACGGCTCCCGCCGCCTCGGAGCGCGGATCGAGGTGCGGACGAAGGTGACCGGCATCGAGACTCGCGACGGCCGCGTCTCGGCGGTCGAGACCGACAAGGGGCGAATCGAGTGCGAGGTCGTCGTCGACGCCGCCGGCATGTACGCACGTCAGGTTGCCGCCCTCGTCGGGGTGGAAGTGCCGATGATCCCGTTCGGCCACCAGTACCTCGTCACCGAGCCGTTCGATCCGCCGCTCGAGCCGCTTCCGACCCTCCGCGATCCCGACAACCTCGTCTACTTCCGCAGCGAGGTGGGCGGCCTCGTCATGGGCGGCTACGAGCGGAAGCCCGCACCGTGGGCGATCGACGGGATCCCCGACGGCTTCGAGGCGAAGCTCCTCCCGCAGGAGTGGGAGCGGATGGAGGAGCTGTTCGCGAACGCGATCCACCGCGTGCCGGCGATGGAGAGCGCCGAGGTGAAGGCGTTCTTCAACGGGCCTGAGGCGTTCACGCCCGACGCGGACTTCCTCATCGGCGAGACGGACGTACCCGGCTTCTGGCTCGCCGCCGGAGGCTGCGCGCACGGCCTAGCCGGGGCGGGCGGAGTCGGGAAGGTCATGAGCGAATGGATCGTCGACGGGCGTCCGGAGTGGGACGTCTGGCCGCTCGACTGGCGCCGCTTCGGACGCCAGTACCGCAGTCGCGAGTACACGCTCGCGCGCACGTACGAGGCGCTGTCGCAGTACTACGACATCAAGTATCCCGGCGAGGAACGGAAGGCCGGCCGGCCGCTCCGTGTATCGCCCGTATATCAGCGGCATATCGCGCTGGACGCGTCCTTCGGGGAGAAGGGCGGTTGGGAGCGCGTCAACTGGTACGAATCGAACGCCTCCCGTGGGGACGAGTCGCTGCGGCCGCGCGGCTGGGCGGGCGAGAACTGGTCGCCCGCGATCGAGGCCGAGGCCCGTGCGGCGCGCGAGGCGGTCGCGCTGTTCGACCAGTCCTCGTTCTCGAAGCTCGAGGTGCTCGGCCCGGGGGCGCTCGCGTTTCTCGAGTGGATGTGCGCGAACCGCATCGACCGGCCGGTCGGCACGATCGTCTACACGCAGCTGCTGAACCGGCGCGGCGGGATCGAGGCCGACCTGTCCGTCATGCGGCGCGCCGAGGATCAGTTCCTGCTCGTCACAGGTACGGCCTTCGGGACGCACGATCGGGCGTGGCTCGAGGCGAACATGCCGCACGACGGATCGGTGTACGTGAACGACGTCACGGCTGCGTTCGCGTGCCTCTGCCTGTGGGGGCCGAGTGCCCGGGACGTCGTCAGCTTCGACCACGCGTACATGCAGGCGCGCGACGTCGCGGTGGGAAACGTCCCCTGCATCGCCTCGCGCGTGACGTACGTCGGCGAGCTCGGGTGGGAGCTCTACTGCCCGGCCGAGTACGGGGCGACGCTGTGGGACACGTTGTGCGCCGAGGGCGTCACGCCGGGCGGCTATCGCGCGATTGAGTCGCTGCGGCTCGAGAAGGGATACCGGGCATGGGCGACGGATCTCACGGCGGAGACGACCCCGTTCGAGGCCGGCCTCGGCTTCGCGGTGAAGATGGACAAGGGCGACTTCATAGGCCGCGAGGCGCTCGAGCGCGCAGAGCCGCGCCAGAAGCTGGTCTGCATCGTGCTCGACGACCCGCGCGCGGTCGCGCTCGGCTCCGAGCCCGTTCGTCACGGCGATGACATAGTCGGGCGGGTGACGAGCGGCGGCTATGGCTACGCGGTCGGTGCGAGCATCGTCTACGCATACGTCCCCCTCGCCCACGCCGAGCCCGGGACGAAGGTGGCGGTCGACATCTTCGGCGACTGGATCGACGGCGAGATCCGCGCCGAGCCGCTGTACGACCCGAAGGGAGAGCGCATCCGGGGGTGACGCAGGTGGTTGTCATCGGCGGCGGGATCGCCGGCGTCAGCTGCGCCTACCACCTCGCCAAGGCGGGCGTGCGGGACGTCGTCCTCGTCGAGAAGGGCGAGCTGACGAGCGGCTCGACGCACCATGCCGCCGGCCTCGTCACGCAGTTCAACCCGTCGCCCACCATGATGCGCTTCCGCCGCTACAGCGTCCGGCTGTACGAGGAGCTCGGCGTCTTCGACACGGTCGGATCGCTGCGCATCGCGTCGAGTCGCGACAGCCTGCTCGAGTTGCGGCGCGGCGTCTCCCGCGCCCACGCGATCGGGCTCGAGGCCGAGCTCGTCGGGCCGGACGAGGCTCGTTCACTCATGCCGGCGATCACCGACCGCGAGCTGTACGGCGCCGTCTGGATGCCGGGCGACGGCGCCGTCGATCCGCACATCGCGACCTACACCTTCGCGTCGGCCGCGCGCGAGCTCGGCGTCGAGATCCGGACACGCACGCTCGTGACCGGCATCGACGTCCGCGACGGGCGGGTGCATGCGGTCGAGACAGAGCAGGGCCCGATCGAGTGCGAGACCGTGGTGAACGCCGCGGGCATGTGGGCGCCGCGCGTCGCGGCGATGGTCGGGGCGTTCGCGTGCTCGATCCCCGTCGATCACCAGCACATCGCGCTCCACGCGGTCGAGGGGCACGAGCTGCCGCGCGACATGCCGTGCTTTCGCGACACCGACAACCTCGTCTACGGAAAGGCGGAAGGCGGCGGCGTGCTCTTCGGCGGCTACGAGCCCAACCCGGTGTCGCGCTGGGAGGACGGCGTCCCCTGGGATCACGGCGCCCAGGCGCTGCCGCCCGACCACGAGCGCTTCGAACAGCTGATGGTGGGCGCCGCCCGCCGTTTCCCCTTCCTCGACGACGCGGGAATGGTCGCGCTCGTCTGCCATCCCGACGCGATGACACCGGACGGCAATCCGCTGCTCGGCCCGACCCCCGGCGTGCGCGGCTTCTGGACGGCGGCGGGGCTGTCGCTGAACGGCTTCGGCGGCGCCGGCGGCCTCGGCAAGGCGCTGGCCGAGCTCGTCACGGCGGGCGAGGCCGAGGTGGACGTCCAGCCGTACCGGCCCTGGCGGTTCGGCGGGCCGTACCGCGACACGTCGTTCGCGGCCGCGGGCGGACGCGAGGTCTACAAGTACTACTACCGGCTGAGGTACCCGTTCGACGTGTCCGAAGCGGGCAGGCCGAAGCGTCTCTCCCCGCTCCAGTCGCGGAACGAGGCGCTCGGCGCGGTCTTCGGGACGAAGAACGGCTGGGAGCGAGCGGAGTGGTACGCGCCCGACGAGCCGGCGCGGCGAGCCGGCGAGGAGCAGCGCGAAGCGGGCGGCTGGGTCCGGCCGCCGTGGCACGAACACCTCGCGGTCGAGCACGCGGCGATCCGGGAGGGCGCCGGCATCCTCGACATGACCTCCTTCGGGAAGCTCGAGCTCTCGGAGCTCGACGTGCTGGAGCAGGTGTGCGGCGCGCGCATCGACCGGCCGGTCGGTTCGATCGCGTACACACAGCTGCTCGACGAGCGGGGCCGCATCGTCGGCGACGTGACCGTCACGCGGCTCGCCGACGACCGTTTCCGCGTCATCACGGGCGCAGGCGCCGTCGACTCGGACCGTGGCTTTCTCGAAATGCACGGCGCGCGCGTCACGGACGTGACCGACGACTGGGCAGTGATCGGGCTCTGGGGGCCTTCGGTGCGCGGCGCGCTCGAGGACTTCCCGTTCCGCTCGGCGAAGGAGATCGACGTCGGCGGGACGCAGGTCCTCGCGCAGCGGATGACCTACGTCGGCGAGTACGGCTACGAGCTGTACGTCCGCCCCGACGACGCCGGACACGTCTGGGACTTTCTCGTCGAGACGCTGCGGCCGAGGCCGGTCGGCTACCAGGCGCTCGACTCGCTCCGCATCGAGAAGGGGTACCGCTACTTCGGAAGCGACCTGACCGCGTCGGATACGCCATTCGACTCCGGAGTCGGGTTCGCGGTGGCGAAGGACAAATGGCCGGCGCTCGACCGGGATCCGCCGACCATGCTGCGGACGGTGCTCGTCGGCGGCGACGAGTACCGGAGCGTGTACGGCGGCGAGGCGGTGCATCGCGACGGCGAGGTCGTCGGCCGCGTCCGCAGCGCCACGTACGGGTTCACCGTCAAGCGCAACGTGACGCTCGCCAAGTTGCCCTCGGAACTCGGAGAAGGAAGCGAGGTCGAGGTCGACGTCATGGGCGAGCTCGTGCCCGCGATCGTCGCGCCTACCGACCTCCTGAAGTGACGAGGGGCGGCTTTCGCCGCCCCTCTGGAGAACACTCCGTTATTCCGCGGGTATCTCTCCGTAGACCATGCTCATGTCGAGCCCCTGTCGTTTGCGGACGATCCGGGAGCCGACATAGATGGCCAGCGCCACGCCGTAGAGACAGGCCATGTAGATCAGCGAGTCGTGGTTGTTCGACCCGTACACGCCGTCGGTCAGCCACTTGTAGATGCAGAAGCCGAGGAAGGCGAGGAACAGGACCGCGGCCGCCGTGATCAGCGGGATCCCCGCGACCTTGTACTTCGCGATCGGGGACGCGTTGTAGATCTCCGGCTTGCGCCACGGCAGGATGCCGGCCGCGACCGTCGAGCCCACGAACGTCACCGCGATCACGAGCGTCGCGTCGAGCGTCCAGCTCGTGAACGTCGAGTTGTACGCATAGAAGTACGAGATGATCAACGACGGCCCGAGCATGATCAGGATCGCGAAGTAGGGCGTGCCGCGGCGGTCGACCCTGGCCGCCCACTCCGGGAGGATCCGGTCGAACGCCGTCGCGAAGATGACGCGGCTCGCCGTCAGGAACACGGTTCCCACCCAGCCGAAGAACCACAGTGACATGAGCAGAATCACGATGAACTGCAGCCATGGGCTCACGAAGAACGACGCGAGCGTCACGGGATACGGCCAGACGCCGCCCATCTGGTCCTTGCCCGCCCACCAGGCGTTGTTCGCCGAGTTGTAGAAGTTCCAGCCCATCGTGTGGGCGATCAGCAGCAGGAAGACCACCGCGAGGAGCGTCGTGATGATGAGCGCACCCGCCATTGCGCCGATGTTCTTCTTGAAGTCGGAGGCGCCCCGGACCTCGCCGTAGAGCGTCGCGCCCCAGTTCGACCACAGGTTGAAGAACGCGATCATCGGGATCAGGAGCAGCGTCGACCCGAAGGCGAGGCCGGCCATCTTCCCCGCGCCCGGGTACGTGCCGTGCTTGATCGTGTCCGCGTACGGGTTCGCGGACGTCGAGCCGTACGTGTGGTGGGCGTAGTGGTTGAACGCGGCGACGAAGTCCGCCTTCGTGTGGAAGAGGAGCAGCCCGAAGATGATCAGGAGACCCACCATCCCGCTGTAGAAGCAGAGCTTCTGCAGTTTTGCGTAGCCGCGCATGCCGATCGAGATGAAGATCGCGGCGAGGAACGCCGTGATTACCGACGCGGTGAAGATCCCTCTCGGCTCGTTCCAAAAGTTCACGAAGCCGGTCCAGCCGAGGATCGCGCCGAGCGGCTGGAAGAATTCCTTCGCGAGGATGTTCGCGTAGATCGGCACCCAGTGCCAGTTGATGAACCACCAGCCGCAGACGGCGAGCGTGAAGCCGATCCCGCCCCCGATCACGCGGCTGACCCAGACGTAGTCGCCGCCCGCACGAGGCATCACCGCGATCAGCGACGCATAGACGATCGTCTGGAAGACAAGGTACGCGCCCGAGAGGATGATCGCCAGCAACAGGCTCCCCTTCGGGATGAACGGGCCGTCCGCGAAGATGTAGAGACCGAGCGTGATCAGGTTGATCGAGAAGAACGCGTAGATGAACGCGTCCTGCACCGACCAGCCGCGCACGAGCCCGGTCGCCTTTCGGACGAAGAGTGAGCGCTCCTCATACGGAGCGCCGGCAATGCTCGCCATGCAGGTTCCCTCCTATCCGCTCGTCAACAGAAACCGCTTCACCTTCTTCTTTCCATCCAGGTCGATCACGGCCCCGAGCAGGTCTCCCTGCTCGTACGAGCTGCCGGGATTGATGCAGAGCGTTCGGCCGATCCGGCAGTTGCCACGCGACTCGTGGATGTGGCCGTGCAGCGTCAGGGCCGGCTTGTGCGCCTCGATCGCTGCACGTACAGCAGTGGAGCCGACGGGCTTCACGGCGCGTCCGGCGTCCTTGAGCATCATGTCGGCCGTCAACTCGGGCGCATCGTCCAGCCCCGTCCGATACGGCGGGCAGTGGAAGTTGAAGACGACGCGCTCGGCAGGCGCCGTGACCTGCGAGATCGCCGCCTCGAGGCGCTTGCTCAGGTCGGGCTCGTCCTCCTCGCGGTAGGTGTGCCACGGCGTCCGGTTCGACCAGCCGGTCGACACCATCTGGAAGCCGTCGATGTCGACCACTCGCCCCTCGGCGAGCTCCACGGTCTTCGCGTTCTCGATGATGTCGTCGACCTCGAACTGGTCGTCGTTGCCCGGACAGCAGAAGATGCGGACGCCGCTGCCGCCGAGCCGTTCGTCCGCCATCTGCATCCACTTCTCGACCGTCTCGAGCATCTTCTCCTGGAAGAGCCCGTGCCAGTGCCCCTCGTCCTCCGACATCTTCTGGAGGTTCGCCGGGTCCGTGCGGAACGGGTAGTAGCCGCGGCGGATGACCTTGTCCTCGAACGCGACCACCTCGTCCTCCGTCGCCATCTCGGTCCGGACTTCGAGCAGCGTCGCGTGCCACTTGCCGTCGCCGTCGTCGATGATCGGGACAAGCGCCTTGCCCGTCATGTCTCCCCCGAGCACGAGCACGTCCGCCTTGTAGTGCTGCGCGGAGTTGAGGAACTTGCGCCAGCACGTCTCCGAGCCATGGACGTCGGTGGCGAAGTAGATCCGCATGGCGCTATCTAAACCTCTTCGGGCAGCTCATACCAGCGTTTCCGCTCGCCGATCTTCGCGCGCAGCTTCCACGAACGCGACTTCGGCGCCTCTTCCACGTGTGCGAGGAGCACGTCCAGCCGCGTCGCGACGACGTCACGGTCGACCTCGTATCTGCCGAGATGCTCGCGGACGTTGACGAGATTCTGCGTGATCGTGCGGAAAAGCCCCCAGTCCTCGCTGCAGAGCGACGCGAACTGCGTCGCGTTGACACCGGCGTCGTCCTCCGTCACCTCGTGCTCGAGCAGGATCGCGACCGTGTCGCGCACGTCCTTCTCGTTCAGCTCGATGATCTGCAGCTTGGTGAGCAGCAGCTCCGCGAGAGGAACGGTGTCCTCGTTCACACCGAGGCGCTTCTCGAGCGGGATCTCGTGGCACATGCGGAACGAGCTGACAAAGACGTCGACCTGCCGCTCGTTCGGGTTGTCGTAGAAGAGGAGCCGCTCGCGTCCGTTCATCGCGTTGAAGCCCAGATGAGGCTCGTAGCCCAGGTCGCGCATGAGCTTCTGGAGATCTCCCGACGACTTCTTCGCGCTTGCGAAGTCGAGGTCGTTGTATTCGCGCGAAAGCGCAGGAGGCAGGCCGCGCGAGCGCACGTGGACGGCCACCCCGCCGAGGAGGCGGACCGTCAGGCCCGCGTCCCGAGCAGCGTCGAGGACCCGGCGGCCCTCGGTGACGACGTCCGCGTGCGGGCCGGTCGGATGGGACTCAGAAGAGTCCGACGGTCCTCCCCTCCTCGTCGATGTCGACGGCGTGCGCCGCCGGTGTCCGGCCGTAGCCGGGCATCGTCTGCATGTCGCCGCAGAGCGCGACGAGCCAGCCGGCCCCGGTGTAGGCGCGGATGTCGCGCACGGTCACGGTGAAGCCGGTGGGGGCGTTCGCGAGCGTCGGGTCGTGCGAGAGGGAGAGGTGCGTCTTCGCCATGCAGATCGGGAGCTTGTCGAACCCGACCCGCTCGAGCTCCGCGATCTTCTTCCGCGCGGCCGGCTGGAGAAGGATCCCGTCACCGC
>Ga0335085_10008899_pt1 | contig 15221 bp, 11 predicted proteins | sample Lox_Sample_45_FD_206712 | JGI IMG/M metagenome (GOLD analysis project Ga0335085, IMG submission 206712) | Soil microbial communities from Loxahatchee National Wildlife Refuge, Florida, United States - Lox_Sample_4.5 | ecosystem: Environmental > Terrestrial > Soil > Wetlands | place: USA... | reverse complement strand
CGATGCTGCGCTCCAGTACCCGGCCCAGGATCGTGAACGTGAGCAGCGAGGGCGGCTCGATCTCCGTGATGACCGGCGGCTCGCCCGCCTACAGCGTGTCCAAGGCCGCGCTCAACGCGCTCACCCGGCTGCTCGCCGCGGAGCTGGCCCGGGACGGCATCCTCGTCAACGCGGTCTGCCCCGGCTGGCCCGCCAGCGAGAATCACCCGGACGGCCGGTCGATCACCCAGGCCGCGGCCAGCGTCATCTGGGCGGTCACCATCCCTAACGGCGGCCCGACCGGCACCCTCACCCGGGACGGTCAGCCCTACCCCTGGTAGCCTCAGCCGGCGTCCGGGCCCGGCTGGTACCGGTAGCCCATGCCGGGCTCGGTGATCAGCCAGCGCGGCCGGGCCGGGTCCGGCTCCAGCTTGCGGCGCAGCTGAGCCATGTACAGCCGCAGGTTGCCGGTGGCGTCGGCGTAGCCGGGCCCCCACACCTCGGTCAGCAGCTGGTTCCGGCTGAGCAGCTTGCCCGGGTTCCTGAGCAGCACCTCGAGCAGGTGCCACTCGGTCGGGGTCAGCCTGATGTCATCCGCCGGGGCCCGGTCAGCCGGGTCCGGGGCCGCCCCGTCCCGTCCGGCCGGGACGGGGGCCTGCCGGATGACCCGCTTGGCGGCCAGGTCGACGACCAGGTCGCCGAGCCGGATCCGGGGGAGGTCCTCGGCGGTCCCGGTGCGCCGGACCGCGGCCCGCATCCGGGCCAGCAGCTCTTCGACCCCGAACGGCTTGGTCACATAGTCATCGGCGCCGGCGTCGAGCGCCTCTACCTTGTCCACGCTGTCGGCTCGCCCGGACAGCACGATGATCGGGGCCTTGGTCCATCCGCGCAGGCCCTCGATCACCTCCACGCCGTCCAGGTCGGGCAGGCCCAGGTCGAGGATGACCAGGTCGGGCGGGTACCGGCCGGCTACCTCCAGCGCCTCGGCCCCGGTCGACGCGACGTGCACCTCGTAGTTCCGCACCCGCAGGTTGATCCGCAGCGCCCGCAGGATCTGCGGCTCGTCGTCGACAACCAGCACTCGTGTCATTCCGGCCCCCGGTTGACTTCCTCGCGCTCCCGCCGGCCCGGCTCGTACTCGTAGCCGGGCTCGGTGACCGCGGGAACCGAGAGCGTCATGGTCAGCCCGCCGCCCGGGGTGTCGTCGGCGGTGAGCGTGCCGCCCATCGCCTCGGTCAGGCCGCGGGACAGCGCCAGGCCGAGGCCGACGCCGGTGGTGTTGTCGGTGTCGCCGAGCCGCTGGAACGGCACGAACATCCGGTCCCTGTCCTTCTCCGGGATGCCGGGGCCGCGGTCGACGACGCGCAGCTCGACCCGGTCGCCGAGGGCGCTGGCGGCCAGCAGCGGCGGCTTCCCGGCCGGCGAATAGCGGAGCGCGTTCTCGGTCAGGTTCACGATGATCCGCTCCAGGATGGCCGGGTCCACGTAAACCTCGGGCAGCGACTCCGGGATCTCCACCGTGACGACCCGGGCCGCCGGGTCCAGGTTGTCCAGCGCGCTGGACACGATCTCCTCCAGCCCGGCCGGGCGCGGGAACAGGGACAGCGCCCCGGCCTGCAGCCTGCTCATGTCCAGCAGGTTATCGACCAGGTGAGCCAGCCGGTCCAGCGATTCGTCCGCGGTCTCGAGCAGCTCGTCGCGGTCTTCGGCCGCCCAGTTCACGTCCGGCGACCGCAGGCTGGTCACGGCGGCCTTGGCCGATGCCAGCGGGGTCCGCAGATCGTGGCTGACCGCGGCGAGCAGCGCGGTCCGCATCTTGTCCGCGGCCGCGATCGGCTTGGCCGCCTCCGCCTCCGCCACCAGGCGCTGCTGATCCAGCGCCACCGCCGCGTAGGACGCGAACGCGCCGAGCACCCGGCGGTCCGAGGCAGGCAACGGCCTGCCCCGCAGGGCCAGCAGCAGGCTGTTGCCCACCGGCACCTCGACGTCGGCCTCGCCCGGCCAGGTGACGGTCGGCTCGCCGCGGCTGGCGACCACGTGCCAGTGGCCTGGCGTTCCCCTGATCCGCTCGGCGGAGGCGTCGGCGGGCGGGTCGCCCCTGGGTGACGTGCACTCGAGTAGCGTGACCGAGTCCATGCCGAACGCCTCACGGATCCGGTCCAGCAGCGCGCTGAGCCCCCGCTGGCCGCGCAGCACGCTGCCCGCCGTGGTGGTGAGCAGCTCAGACTCCGCGTTGGCCCGTGCCGCCTGCCTCGAGCGCCGGGCCGCGATGTCCACCACCGAGCTGACCAGGATCGCGACCGCGATGAACACGCCGATCGCGAGCGCGTTGTTCGTCTCCGCGATCGTCCACTGGTGGATGGGCGGGGTGAAGTAGTAGTTCAGCAGCAGCGATCCTGCGATGGCGGCCAGCACGGCGGGCGCGAACCCGCCCACCAGGGCGACCACGACCACCGCGATCAGGTACGCCAGCACGTCGCTGGTCAGGTTGAGATCACCGCGCAAGCTGGCCAGGATCACGGTCAGCACCGGGAGCAGCGCCGCGGCCAGCACGTACCCGGCCACCTTCCGGCGCCTCGTGATCGCGCCGCGCGGCCTCGGCAGCCCGCGCCCCCGGCCCATCTGCGCGTGGGTCACGATGTGCACGTCGATGTCACCGGAGCCGCGGATGGTCCGGGCGCTGATGCCGGGCCCGGTGAGCATGGCGGTCAGCCACGACCGGCGGCTGGCCCCGAGCACGAGCTGGGTCGCGTTCTCGGCCCGGGCGAAGGTCAGCAGGGCGTCGGAGATGTCGTCGCCGACGACCTGGTGGTAGGTGCCGCCCACCGACTCGACCAGCCGCCGCTGGGCGGCCAGCGCGGCCGGGTCGGCGCCGGTCAGCCCGTCGGACTTGGTGACGTGCACGGCCAGCAGGTCGCCGCCCGAGGACCGGGCGGCGATCCGGGCGGCCCGTCGGATCAGCGTCTTGCCCTCCGGCCCGCCGGTCAGCGCCACGACCACGCGCTCCCTGGCCTCCCAGGCACCCTGGATCTTGTGCTCGACGCGGTAGCGCTGCAGGCCCTCGTCCACCTTGTCGGCCAGCCAGAGCAGGGCGAGCTCGCGCAGCGCGGCGAGATTCCCGGAGCGGAAGTAGTTGGTTAGCGCTGCGTCGATCTTCTCCGGCGGGTAGATGTTCCCGTGCGCCATCCGGCGGCGCAGCGCCTCCGGCGTCATGTCGACCATCTCGACCTGGTCCGCTGCGCGGACGATGGCATCGGGCACGGTCTCCCGCTGCGGCACGCCGGTGATCTTCTCGACCACGTCGTTGAGGGATTCCAGGTGCTGGATGTTGACCGCGGAGATCACGTCGATCCCGGCGTCGAGCAGTTCCTCGACGTCCTGCCAGCGCTTCTCGTTGCGCGATCCGGGCACGTTGGTGTGCGCGAACTCGTCCACGAGCGCGATCTCCGGGTGCCGGGCGAGCACCGCGTCGACGTCCATCTCCTCGAACGTCGCCCCGCGGTACTCCAGCGTGCGCCGCGGAACAGATTCCAGCCCGTCGAGCAGGGCGATGGTGTGCAGGCGCGCGTGCGGCTCGGCGAAACCCACCACGACGTCGGCGCCGCGTTCGGCCCGCCGGTGCCCCTCGCTGAGCATGGCGTAGGTCTTGCCCACGCCGGCCGCCGAGCCGAGGTAGATCCGCAGCCGGCCACGGCCCGGCCGCCCTGCCGACCTGCCTTCCGAGCCCAGGCCGCCGGATTCGGCAGGCTCCGGCCTGCCGGAATCCCCACGGCCGTCGCTGTCAGCCATCTGGCCCGTTCCTTGTCCGCGTCAAGCCAGCGTCCTGTCTGGCCGCTGATCTCCATTGTGCGTCATCTGCCTCATCCCACGATGCGCTCGCCGACCGGGCGCCGCGGATCCTAACGAACTCCATGCGGTTTGCCCCTGCTCTAAGCGACATCCTGCTGGCCAGGGTGATCGGCCGACATTTCATGAGATAACACAAATTTGTGTTATCTCAGTCTTGCTTGTAATCTACTCATCATGCCGACCGATGCTGAGATCACATTCGCCGACCACGCCGGCCGTCTGTATGCCCGCCGTTACGGCATGGCACCGATGGTGGGCCGGCTGCTGGGCTACCTGGCGATCTGCGACCCGCGCGAGCAGAGCATCGCGGAATTGGCCGAGGCGTTGCTGGCCAGCCGGAGTGCGATCGCCAACGCGGCTAACACCCTGGACACCCTCGGCCTGATCCGCCGTTCGCGGGCGGCGGGGGAGCGGATGGACCGTATCCACATCGATGTGACCGCGCCCAGGTCGACGGGCTTCGACGTGACCGAGTACCAGGAACAGGCCGATCTGGCGCGCGAAGGCCTGGCGCTGCTGGCCGATGCGCCGCCCGAGCGGAAGGCGGTACTGCTGGAGTGGGCGGCGTTCGCGGACTTCCTGGTGGCACGGCTGCCTGAGCTGGAGAAGGACTGGAAAGCCCACCATGAGGCGCTGCGCGCCGCCGGCGAACTCCCCGATACCCCGTCGCACCGCTGAAAGCGAGGAAACCCGTGACGATCAACCCGTCCGCGTCGGCGATCAGCGCCCGCGCGGTACGCAAGTCCTTCGGCGACCACGTCGTGCTCGACGGGGTCGACCTCACGGTCACCGACGGCACGATCTTCGCCCTGCTCGGGCCCAACGGAGCCGGGAAGACGACGATGGTGCGCATCCTGTCCACCTTGATCGCGGCCGACGCCGGAGATATCCAGGTCGGCGGGCATGACGTGGCCGGTGACCCGGACTCGGTGCGGGCCCTGATCGGCGTCACCGGCCAGTTCTCCGCGGTGGACAACCTGCTCACCGGCGAGGAGAACCTGCGCCTGATGGCCGATCTCCGCCATCTTGGCCGCGCCGCGGGCCGCCGCCGGATCGCGGAACTGCTCGAGCGGTTCGACCTCACCGGCGCCGCACGCAAGCCGTTGTCCACCTACTCCGGCGGAATGCGGCGCAGGCTGGACCTGGCGATGACCCTGCTCGGCGACCCCGCAGTGATCTTCCTGGACGAGCCCACCACCGGACTGGACCCGCGCAGCCGCCGCACCATGTGGCAGATCATCCGGGAACTCGTCACCGACGGCGTGACGATCTTCCTCACCACCCAGTACCTCGACGAGGCCGACGAGCTCGCCGACCGGGTCGCGGTACTGGATCACGGGCGGATCGTCGCCGAAGGCACCCCCGCCGAGCTGAAGCGCCGCATCCCTGGCGGGCACGTCCAGCTCCGGTTCGCCGAGCCAGACGCGCTGCACGCCGCGGCCGCCCTGATCCCGGGCGCCGTGCCGGACGACGATCAGCTGACTCTGCAGGTCCCCGGCGACGGCAGCGTCGCCTCGCTGCGTCGTCTGCTCAACGAGCTTGACGACACCAGCATCGACGTCGAGCACCTGTCGATCCACAGCCCCGACCTCGACGACGTGTTCTTCGCCGTCACCGGCCACGCCACCACCGAACCGGCCACCGGCCAGGAAGAAAAAGTGCTCCAGCCATGACGTCCTTCGCCTACACCTTCGCCGATTCGGCGACGATGCTGCGCCGTAACCTCAAGCACCAGTTGCGGTACCCGTCGCTGACGCTGATGCTGGCTGGCTTCCCGATCGTGTTCCTGCTGCTGTTCGTCTACATCTTCGGCGGCCAGCTCGGCTCTGGCCTCGGCGGACACGACGCCGGGGGCCGCGGCGCCTATCTCAACTACGTCGTTCCCGGCATCCTGATCATCACCGTGGCCTCTGCCGCCCTCGGCACCGCGATCTCCGTCGCCACCGACATGACCGGCGGCATCATCGACCGGTTCCGCACCATGGCCATCTCCCGCGGCGCCGTGCTCACCGGCCACGTGATCGGCAGCCTGCTGCAGACCATCGCCGTCCTCGTGCTCGTGGCCGGCGTCGCCCTGGCTCTCGGCTTCCGGTCCAACGCCAGCGCCCTGGAATGGCTGGCCGCCGCCGGGATGCTCGCGCTGTTCGCGTTCGCGCTCATCTGGCTGTCCGCCGCGCTCGGCCTGGCCGCCAAGAGCGTTGAGACCGCCAGCAACACCCCCATGTTCCTCACCCTGCTGCCGTTCTTGTCGAGCGCGTTCGTCGCTACCGCCACCATGCCGGCCGGGCTGCGTCAGTTCGCCGAATACGAGCCCTTCACCCCGGTCACCCAGACCGTCCGCGGCCTGCTCACGGGCGGGCCCATCGGCACGCAGGCGATCGCCGCCATCGCCTGGAGCATCGGCATCGCCCTCGCCAGCTACCTCTGGGCCGTCCGCCTCTACAACCGCCGCCGGGCCGCCACCCCCACCTGACGGCGTGGTCCTCCGCTGATCGCTATGAGGAATGCGGCACTAGGCCGGGAACGGCGCGGCCGGAGCGGCCTGCGCGGGTACTGAGCCCGCCACGGGCAGCGACACGATCATGGTGAGCCCGCCGCCGGGGGTGTCTTCCGGCGTGAGTTTCCCCCGCATCGCCTCGATGAGGCCGCGGGACAGCGCTAGGCCGAGGCCGGTACCGGGCGGGCTGCTCTCGCCGGCCCGCCGCTGGAAGGGGGCGAAGATCCGGTCCCGGTCGGTCTGGGAAACGCCGGGCCCGTGGTCGATGATGCGCAGTTCCACCCGGTCGCCGAGCGCGCTGGCGGTCACGGTGGCCGGGGAATCGGCTGGCGAGTACCGGATCGCGTTGGACACCAGATTCACCAGCACGCGTTCGAGCTGGGCAGGATCGGCGACGGCGGGCGGCGTGGCCGCCGGGATCATCACCCGGATGTCTGCCGCTGGCGGCCCGAGGCTGGCCAGCGCGTGAGCGACGACGTCCGCGACATCGGCTGGCCCGGGGCGCAGCGGTAGCTCGCCGGCCTGCAGCCGGCTCAGGTCGAGCAGGTTGTCGGCCAGCCGGGTGAGCTGATCGAGCGAGGCGTAAGCGCTGCCCGCCAGCTCCCGCACGTGTTCGGGCTTCCAGGTGGCGTCGCTGGCGCGCAGGCCGCCGACGGCTGCCTTCGCGGCGGCAAGCGGGGTGCGCAGGTCGTGGCTAGCCGCCGCGAGCAGCGCGGCGCGCATCTGGCCGGCCTCGGCGATGGGTTTGGCGGCCGCCGCGGCCTCGGCGAGGCGGCGCTGTTCCACCGTTACCGCGGCTTGAGTGGCGACGGCGCCGAGTACGCGGCGCTCGTCAGCCGGCAGCGGGTGGCCCCGCAGTGCCAGGCAGAACCCATCCCCGACGTCCACGTCCACGTCGGCGTCTTCCGGCCGGGCCGGCGGCGCGGGCCCGGCCGATCCCACGATCGCCCAGGTGCAGGCCGGTCCGCGGGCGCCGGTGCCTGCGGCTCCGGCCGGCCGTTGCAGCAGCGCTGCGGAGGTCATGCCGAATGACTCGCGGACCCGCTCGAGCAGCGCGTCGACGCCGGACTCGCCGCGCAGGACGCTGCCGGCCAGGGTGGCGAGGGTCTCGGACTGCGCGTTGGCGCGCGCCGCCTGCCGGGTGCGCCGCGCGGCCAGGTCGACCACGGCGCTGACCGCGACGGCCACCGCCACGAACACGACCAGCGCCAGCACGTTGTTCGCCTCCGCGATGGTGAACGTGTCCAGCGGCGGGATGAAATAGAAGTTCAGCAGCAGCGAGGTGGCGACCGCGGCGACCAGGGCAGGGTACAGACCGCCGACCAGCGCCACCACCACGACCAGGACCAGGAAGACGAGCGCGTCGCTTAGCAGGTTGAGCCCGCCGCGCGCGCTGGCCAGGGCGACGGTAACCAGCGGGGCCGCTACGGCGGCCAGCGCGAACCCGTAGATCCGGCGGCGCAGGCTGACACTGCCAGCCGCACGCGGCAGCCCGCGGCGGCGTCCCATCTCGCCGTGGGTGACGATGTGCACGTCGATATCGCCGGACCCCTGGATGGTCTTCGACCCGATGCCGGGACCGGTTAGCATCGCTGCCGGCCACGAGCGGCGGCTCGCGCCCAGCACCAGCTGGGTAGCGTTCTCCGCGCGGGCGAACGCCAGCAGCGCTTCGGAGACATCGTCGCCGATCACCTGATGGTAAGAGCCGCCCAGCGATTCGGCCAGCCGCCGCTGCGCGGCGAGCGCCGCCGGGCTGGCGCCGGTGAGCCCGTCGGACCTGACCACGTGCACGGCCAGCAGGTCGCCGCCGACCGTGCGGGCAGCGATCCTGGCGGCGCGGCGGATCAGCGTCTCGCCTTCCGGGCCTCCGGTCAGCGCGACGACCACCCGCTCGCGGGCTTCCCAGGTCTGCCCGATACCGTGCTCGGCCCGGTAGCTCAGCAGGCCCTCTTCCACCCGGTCAGCCACCCACAACAAGGCGAGCTCGCGCAGCGCGGTGAGGTTACCGACACGGAAATAGTTGGACAGCGCCGCGTCGATCTTCTCCGCGGCATAGACGTTGCCGTGCGCCATCCGCCGCCGCAGCGCCTCCGGCGTCATGTCGACCATCTCGACCTGCTCCGCGGCCCGGACCACGGCATCCGGGACGGTCTCCCGCTGCGGCACGCCGGTGATCTTCTCCACCACGTCGTTGACCGACTCCAGGTGCTGGATGTTCACCGTGGAGATCACGGTGATCCCGGCCGCCAGCAGCTCTTCGACGTCCTGCCAGCGCTTGGCGTTCCGCGAACCCGGGATGTTGGTATGGGCGAGCTCGTCGACGAGCGCGACCTCCGGCTTGCGCGCGAGCACCGCGTCCAGGTCCATCTCCTCGAACGTGCTGCCGCGGTAGGTAATCACGTGGCGGGGAACGATCTCCAGGCCCCCGAGAAACTCAGCGGTCAGCTTCCGGTTATAAGTCTCGGCAAAGCCGACGACGACGTCCGTGCCGCGCGCGAGCCGGCGGTGGCCCTCACCGAGCATCGCGTACGTCTTTCCCACCCCGGGCGCCGCGCCAAGGTAGACGCGCAGCTGACCGCGCCTCATGCCATAAGGGATGCCCCATTGAGGGGATACGGATGCCCGGCACCGGTCACGGTTTTCGCACCTCTTCAACTGCCGCGGCGGGGAGGAGCCGGCGCAGCCGTGACGCCACCGAACCATGGGCGAGTTCTGCGAGCCGGGATCGCGGGCGCCCGACCACCACGGTGGCTGCGCCCTGGGCCCGGGCGGCCTCGGCGAGCGCCTCCGCCAGGGGGTGCCCTTGGATCTGGGTGTAGGTTCCCCCGAGATCGGCCGTCAGCTCCCGGTGCCGGCCCAGGTCCCCCGCTGGCGGGTGCGCCAGGCCGTCGCTGATCTGGACGTGCACGACGAGCAACTGTGCGTCATCGGCCCGGGCCAGCTGAGCCGCGCGGCGGATCACCACCTCGCCCCAGCTGGATCCCGAATCCCCGGCCACGACAACCGGCGGCGCCGGCGGTCCGGCCGATCCGCGGCGGGCGAGCAGTTCCTCGCCCACGGCCTCGGCGGTTCCCGCCAGCCAGGCCCGGGCCAGCTCACTGAGCGCCCGCAGGTTGGCAGCCCGGAAGTAGTCTGCTAGCGCCCCGCCGACCTGCCCGGCCGAGTACACCGCGCCCGAGGCGATCCGCCGGCGCAGCGCTTCTGCTGGCAGGTCGACCAGCACCACCTCGCCCGAACGCACGAACTCGTCCGGCACGCACGCCACGCTCCCCACCCCGGCGATCCGGGCCGCGTAGTCGCGGACCGACCGCAGATGCGCGACATTCAGCGTGGTGACGACGTCAAGCCCGGCACGCAAGACATCGGCGACATCCTCCCACCGCTCCCGGGTGCGATCCGCCGTCGCGTGCGCAAGCTCGTCCACCAGCACCACATCAGCACCGCTAGCGATCGCCGCCGCGGCATCGAAATCGGCGAACACGGTGCCGCGGTAGGCAACCGTCCGCGGCGCGATCACCTCCAGGCCGCCCAGCTGGCGGCTAGTCTCCGGGCGGCCATGCGACTCGATCCAGCCGACCACCACACGCTCGCTGTTCCCGGCCCGGCGTCGGCCCTCGGCCAGCATGGCAAAGGTCTTGCCGACCCCGGGCGCAGTTCCCAGGTACGTGAGAAGCGATCCGCCTCCAGCCATCCCAGGCATCCTCCTGCCAAACCAGGTCATCAGTTCCGTCAACTCCGAGCCAGGCCCGCGTGATGCCCAGGAATTAACGGCTATCAGCTCAGGTTCAGCACAGCCGCCCCGCCAGCTGCCGTCTGCGGACATGACGCTCGCCGCCAAGCCCCGGCGGGAACCAGGTGTTCAGCCAGGTGAGCAGGCGCGGAAGGGTCTTCTGCCTGCCAGCGAAGCACACGTATGCGTCTGGCCGTACCAGCATCAGGCTCTGGCCACCGCCGAAGGCACGATAGAACCTGAGCTGTTCCCCGGGGTCTGGGACGGGGGCCGCCCGGTGCATGGCCATCAGCCCCAGCCACGGTTGCAGCTGCTGGAGACAGGCCGGAGGCGCCGCCGCCGGGCCAGTGTCATCGGTGAGCAGCAAGGTAAGCCGCGACGGGCTGAGGAGCTCGTGGAGCCGCATCGCCCGCGGACCAGAGCCGGCCGGAGCGCCGGGATCATAAGCCAGGACCCGCATGTCCGGGACTCTGCTACCGGGCTGCAGACTGCCGGGACCGCGAGGCCGCGCCGAGAGCGGGCTTGACCAGTAGTCGGGGATCACTTCACCGGCCAGGTCAGCACACAAGTCCAGCAGGCAGTCCGAGCCGGGGAAGGCCGGTCCGATACGGGTAACGAGCGTGCGCACCTGGACGCCGCCCGACCCGAGCATATGGGCGGCCATTTCAGCCCTGCGCTCAATCTGGCGGGTCACCTGAAGCCTTTCCGCGGCGTAGGTGCCCAGCAGATCGGGCGCTGCCTTCTCCTGCAGGACCATCGCGAGCTTCCAGCCCAGGTTGATCATGTCCTGGATGCCGGCGTTCACGCCCTGCCCCGTCGCGGGGGAGTAGGCATAAGCGGAATCCCCGCCGAAGAAAACCCGGCCGTGGCGCAGCGGCGGCGACACGCGGCGGGCCGCGAGGAACCGCGAGCTCCACCGCATCTGCCGCAGCCGGGCCGCCCCGGGCAGGCATTCGTCCATGAGCTGCCGCAGCTCCGCCCAACCCGGCTCGCCGCGGTCCCTGGAACGTGCGGAGGGATCGGTGGCGACCAACTGGAACCGGCCACCATCGGCGGGAAGCAGCATGACGAAGCCGCGATGGCCCAGGTATACCGAGATCACATCACCGCGGAGATCCCCATCGAGCCGCAGGTCTGCCAGCACGTAGGACGGCCCGTTCGGCATGCCTCGCGCCGGCAGGTTCAGCAGATGACCGGTTGTGCCGTGCACGCCGTCCGCGCTGATCAGGTAGGAGGCGGCGATGTCCTCCAGGCGGCCGCCGGGATGCTTCAGCAGCGCCGTGACGCCGGGCCCGCCCGGTTCGCCGGGCCGGCCAGGCTCAGCCTGGACGAGCGCGACCAGCTCAGTCCCGTACTCGACCACCGCGTCCTGGCGGGCAAGCTGCGCCCGCAGGGCGCCCTCCATCTCCGCCTGACAGACCAGCAGAACATGCTCGCGATGATCCCGGTCCACCGCGAGCTCTACTGTGCCGATCAGTCCGCCTTTGCGGTAGACGGCGGCGTGCGCGACCCGGCTACTGGCCGGAAGCGCCTCCGGGCCGAGCCCGCGCTGCTCCAGGAGTTCCGCGGTCACCGAGTGGACGACCACGGTCACAGGCAGGGCTGGCGGGCCGGGCAGCTTCTCGATGAGGCGTACCGGGACCCCCAGGCGCGAGAGCTCCATGGCCGCCGCCAGCCCGGTGAGACCCGCGCCGACAATCAACACCGGCCTGATAATGCCCACCCGTCCAGTGAACGCCCGCTTCCTGGTCCGCGAACGTTTCCAAGCGGAATCCGAACGCTGCCGAGAGGCTTCCTCACGGCTTTCCTGCGGCACGCCTCCGCGAGGCTCGCATCGGCCAGCTGCCAGTTGGTGTTGGTAACGGTGGAGATTCGGTGAACGAGCCCGGACAGGGCCCGTCGCTAACGATCGGCCAGGCTCCGGGCGCTGAAGAAGGCGCTGGACGGGCGCTGCCATAGCGCCACCACCGCGCCGAGGCCGATCAGCCACCCGATCAGGGTCAGCACCTTGGCCGGGCCGAGTCCCGCCCGGCTGCTGCCCAGCACGCCGAGCAGGCCCACCGTGTGCAGGGCGAACAGCACCGTGCCGGTCACCCGGGCCCCGCTGCTGCCGCGCCGGCAGGCCCGCGCGATGCCGAGCCAGAGCGCGATTTCGGCGGCGCCCAGCAAGACGGCCAGGGTCACCGCCCCGGCCAGCCGGTGGTCGCTGACGACGGGGTGGTTCTTCACGATGCTGGCCGCAACCGCGATCGTGCCGATCGCCCAGATCAGCGCGTAGGCCGCCCCGGCGTACATCAGCCGGACCGCGGTCACCATGCTGGCGGGCAGCGGCGCCGTCGCGGCGCGTGACCAGGACCCGTTCGGCTGCGGGTAACCGGCCGGCTGAGCCACCGGGGCGCCGTGGCCGGGCTGGTATCCGCGCGGCTGAGCGTACTGCACGCCCACGCTGCCCTGCGGCACCGCCTGCGAGCCCATGCTGGCCTGCGCGCTGCCGGGCCCGGAGTACGGCCAGCGCGGCGCGGGAGGCTGCTGCGCGGGAGGCTGTACCGGCGGCCCGGGCCGGCCACGCCCCGGGTCCGACGGCGTGGTCGGCCGGTGCACGGTGGTGGCCCAGGAGAAGCCGCCTTCGTCGGCGGGCCTGGTGCTCCGCGTCTCCTGCTCTAGTTTGGCCTGGTAGGCACCGATCAGCCGGGCCACCGACGGCGGCCAGAACGCGACCGCGGACGGGCCGGTGGCATCCATGCCGCCGGCGATCACGCCGGACAGCACCCGCAGCGGCGGGCGAGCGGCCGGATCCTTGGCCAGGCACCCGGCGATCACATCGCGCAACCTCGGCGGGACCCCGTCCAGGACCGGCTCGGCGTGCACGACCCGGTACAAGATGGCCGCCGCCGTCCCGGTGCCGAACGGTCCCATCCCCGCCGCCGCGTAGGCCAGCACGCAGCCGAGCGCGAACACGTCGCTCGCCGGACCCGCGCCCCGGCCCTCGGCCTGCTCGGGCGACATGTATCCCGGCGTGCCGAACACCACCCCGGCCGCCGTCAGCGAGGTTCCGTCGACGGCGCGCGCGATGCCGAAGTCGATCACCCGTGGCCCGTCGGCGGCCAGCAGCACGTTGGCGGGCTTGAGGTCACGGTGCACCACGCCGCAGTCGTAGATCGCCTGCAGCGCCTCGACCAGCCCGCCCAGCAGCGGCCACAGCGCCTGCTCGGGCAGCGGCCCGTGCTCGGTCACCATCTGGTCCAGGGACGGTCCGGGGACGAACGCGGTGGCCAGCCACGGCGGCCGCTCGTTCAGCCCGCTGGCCACGACCGGCGCGGTGTAGATCCCGCTGACGGCCCGCGCCGCCGCGACCTCCTGGCCGAACCGGCGCAGAAAGGCCCCGTCGCTGGCCAGGTCCGGGTGCACCACCTTGATCGCCACCGCCCGGCCGGCCGGGGAGAGCCCGAGGTAGACCCGGCCCATGCCGCCCGCGCCGAGCTGCGCGCGCAACCGGTACTCCCCGATCACGCGCGGATCGTCCGCGGCCAGTGGCTTCATCGCTCCCCCAGGGTAGGCCCCGCGGCTCACATTCTGCCGTCTACCCCGCGAACTGCGTACAGCCGATGACCGGGAAAGTCGCCCCAGCCTGTCATGGCTGGTAGCGGTAACCCATCCCCGGTTCGGTGAGCAGGTGGCGCGGACGCGCCGGGTGCTCTTCCAGCTTGCGGCGCAGCCGCGCCATGTGGAAACGGAGGTAGTTGGTGCGCTGCTGGAACCCGGGCCCCCACACCGCGGTCAGTAGCTGGGCCGACCCGACCAGCTGCCCGGGCCGGCGGAGCAGGACCTCCAGGATCCGCCATTCGGTCGGCGTCAGCCGGAGCGTGTCCCGCACGTCGTCGGTGCCCGCCCGCCGGACCTGGTGGGCGGCCAGGTCGACCAGCCACCGGCCGATCGTCGCCTGGCGGACCCGGCCCTGGCCGGTCCCGCCGCTCTCGCCGTCGTCGCGGCGCAGCGCGGCGCGCAGCCGGGCCAGCAACTCGGCCATCGCGAACGGCTTGGTCACGTAGTCGTCGGCGCCGACGTCCAGCGCACCGATCTTGTCGCCCGGGCTGGTCCGTCCGGACAGCACGATGATCGGCGCGTGATACCACTCGCGCAGCGCGACGATCACCTCGGTGCCGTCGATGTCGGGCAGGCCGAGGTCGAGGATGATGGCGTCCGGCGGGTGGCTCGCGGCCATGGTCAGCGCCTCCCGGCCGGTGCCCGCGGTCAGCACCTCGTACTGCCGGGCGCGCAGGTTGATGCGGAGCGCGCGGACCAGTTCGGGCTCGTCCTCGACGATGAGGATGCCGGCGCCCGCGGGCCCCGGCCGGGGAGGGTCCGGCCGGGGCTCCGAGGTAGGCGTGGCCATCGAGGGCTCAGCTGCCCGACTTCGATAGCTGGTCGAGCGCGATATTCAGCTTGAGCACGTTCACCGCCGGCTCGCCCAGGAAGCCGAGCGTCCGGCCCTGGGTGTACGTGGCCACCAGGTCCTTGACCGTGGAGACCGGCAGGTGCCGGGCCGCGGCCACGCGGTCGACCTGGATGGCCGCGTTCTGCGGCGAGATGCCCGGGTCGAGCCCCGAACCCGACGCGGTCACCGCGTCCGGCGGGATCTGCGACACCGATACGTGATCGAACGCCGCGATGGCCTGCTGCCGCTGCTTGATCAGCTTGACCAGGTCCGGGTTGTTCGGCCCGAGGTTGGACGCCGCGGAGAACAGCGGGTTGCAGCCGTAGTCCGTCTTGGACGTGGCGTCGACCGCGTTCGACGGGCGCGGCTGGAAGTACTGCGGCAGGGGGTTGCCCTTGGCGTCCGCGAACTCCTGGCAGAGCAGGCTCGAGCCGACCACGTGGCCGTTGAAGCTGACCATCGAACCGTTGGCCTGGTTGGGGGAGATCAGCTGGCCGACGCCGACCATGACGGCGGGGTAGATGAGCCCGCACAGCACGGTGAACACCAGCAGCGCGCGGAACCCCGCGATGTGCTGCCGGACGATGACGGGAAGGCGGTTCATGTCGCTCACTTACCGAATCCGGGAATTAGCTGGACGACCAGGTCGATGGCCCAGATGCCGATGAACGGGATGATCAGCCCGCCGATACCGTAGATCAGCAGGTTCCTGCGGAGCATCGACGAGGCCG
>Ga0335085_10008897_pt1 | contig 15223 bp, 16 predicted proteins | sample Lox_Sample_45_FD_206712 | JGI IMG/M metagenome (GOLD analysis project Ga0335085, IMG submission 206712) | Soil microbial communities from Loxahatchee National Wildlife Refuge, Florida, United States - Lox_Sample_4.5 | ecosystem: Environmental > Terrestrial > Soil > Wetlands | place: USA... | reverse complement strand
GAGGTGACGGACGTTGCACTGGAAATGGGCGAACATCTGGTGGGCACTGGGCCGGTTGCCGCCGGCGATACCGTACGCTGGGTTATCGGCAGCACCGAAAGTGGCACAGCTTCGTCGAGACGAACCCATATCCTGCTCAAGCCCACGCAACCGGGCTTGACGACAAATCTGGTCATCAACACGGACCGTCGCACCTACCATTTGGAACTTCGATCGGTCAGCAAGACCTACATGGCGGCGATTTCGTTTTCCTATCCTCAGGACGAACTGATCGCGCTGCGTGCCCAGAACCAAACTGCCGAGGCCGCGGACCCCGTATCTGGCGGCGTCGACATCAGCATGTTGGCCTTCCGCTACACGATCGGTGGAGATAACCCGCCGTGGCGCCCCTTACGTGCCTTTGACGACGGCAGACAGGTCTTTGTCGAGTTTCCGGCCGGTATAGCCCAGGGTGAAATGCCGCCACTTTGGGTCATTGGGCCGCAAGGCGAAGGGCAGCTGGTCAATTATCGCGTGCGGGGCAATTACATGATCGTGGATCGTCTCTTCACGGCGGCTGAACTTCGTCTGGGCGCAGATCCGCAACAGATTGTCCGCATCGCCCGGACAGACGGGAAGAAGCGGTCATGACCGAGACCGCGCCCGCATCGCCCGACCACTCTCCCCCGCAGCTGGCCAAGGAGAATGCCGGCCCGCCTGAGGAAAGCCGCCTGGACCCCAGCGAGATGCGGCTCAAGGGGTCTCGGCCGCCCGTGACCAGGCTGTCACGACACGTTCTGATCGGCGCCAGCGCGGTCGCGCTCGGCGGCATTGTGTTCGCGTTTTCCTTTGCATTTTGGCCGCGCCATCAGGAGGCCACGCCCCAGCCTGTCAGTACCGCAGCCAATATCCTGCCCGAAGGCATCGCGCACCTTCCCAAGGACTACGCGGCGACGCCAACGGCCCCAAAACTGGGGCCGCCCCTTCCGGGCGACCTCGGCCGACCCATGCTCAACGCCGGCGTGGCACCGCCAGCCATGTCCGAGCCACAAACGCCCCAGCAACAGCGTATCGCGCAGGAACAGGACGCGGCACGCACCAGTCACCTTTTTGCTCTCACCAATTCAGCGCCCGCATCAGCATCTTCCAATCCGCCCCCGGTTGCCACGGCACTCCCGGGCGCCGAGCAAGCCACGAACGATCCCGTCAGCGCTGAAAACATGCAGGCAAACAAGATCGCATTTTTTAAAAACGGTTCAGACCCTGAGACTCTCAATCTCGCCCGCGTTCAAAGACCCCTATCACCCTATATTGTCCAGGCGGGATGGGTGATTAATGCAGCCCTCGCCAAAGGGGTAAAGACGGATCTTCCCGGCGACGTGCGCGCCCAGGTGACCGAGGACATCTATGACAGTCCGACCGGTCACTATCTTCTCATACCTCAAGGCGCAATGCTGGAAGGCAAATACAACAGCCAGGTCTCTTTCGGCCAGACCCGCACGCAGATGGTATGGACCAGGCTGATTTTTCCCAATGGCAACTCGATCGATCTCGGTCACCTCCCCGGCAGCGATGCCCAAGGCTTTAGCGGCGTGGAAGACGATGTTGACGAGCACTGGGGCTCGATATTCAAGGCCGCTGTCCTCTCAACTGTGCTCAGCGTGGGCGCGGAGGCGGGTACGAGCAATACTGAGAACAATCTCGCTCAGGCAATCCGGGCAGGCGCATCCCAAAGCATCAATCAAGCCGGCGAGCAAATCGTTCAACGTAATCTCAACATTCAACCCACGCTGACCGCGAGATTCGGCCTGCCGGTCACGGTGACGGTCGACCGGGACCTGGTTTTGGAACCCTATTTGGAGAAGGCAAATCCCCGATGAGCAAACTGAGACTTGGCATTGTCGAGAGCGATAAGCCTGTTCGCATCAGTATCAAGGTGCCGGTGCCCATTTATCGCAATCTTCTGGCCTATGCCGACGCCCTGGCCGCCGCGACAAAGCAGGACCCTCCCAAACCGGAGAAAATAATCCCCGCCATGATTGAGCAGTTCATGGCCACGGATCGCGGATTTGCGAAGTTTCGACGCCAATCGCCGGGCAAACGCTCAGAGGAGCAGCTTTGAAGCCGACAATTCCCGCATGAAGGCGACAAACCGTCCGACCAGAATATCCTCGCTTTCTGACGCCCACACCAGATGAACCTCAAGGACGGCATCGTCTTCCAGGATGCGCCGGAATTTTACTCCCGGGATCTTGACGTGAGCTTGCGATTGCGTGACCAGCGTCACACCGAAGCCAGCGCTCACCAAGCCCAATATCGATTGCTTGCTGACAGCATGACTGTGGAATCGAACGCTATGTCCTAAAAGCGACTTGTAATAATCGCGCGAAGCCTGACTTTCCTCCCAACCCTGCACCAGAAAGGTCTGGTTGGCCAACGCGCTCCAGCCAAGTGTCTTGCGGAGCGCGAGTGGATGGGTTTTTGGGAGTGCCAAGAGGAGACGCTCGCGGTAGACCGGTATTGATCCGGCTCCGGCCCACAATGCGTGTTTTGCTATGAATGCAAGATCAAGCCGACGCTCTTCGATCGCCGATATGATATCGCGCTCATTTAATTCATGAACTTTCAAGCGGATTTGTGGGTGGCGTGTTCGCCAGCCTCGCAGCAGGCTCTGTATGGGATCACCGATCAGCGGCAGACGAATGCCAAGACTGATCTCTCCTGACGCATCGCCCTGCCCGGTTGACATGATCGCATCGAGACTTCCTAGCGCACGGCGCACATGCACTATGGCCTCCCGACCCGCTTTCGTCAGCCGGATGCCGAAGCGGCCGCGCTCGAACAAGGTCAAACCGAGCTCGTCCTCGACCCGGGCAATCCTCCTGCCGAGGGACGCAGAGTTGATCCCGATCGTCTTTGCCGCTTCTCCAAGTGTACCAACCCCGGCGGCGATCAATACGTAGCGCAGTGCTTCAAAATCAATTGTATTGTGCCGCATCTAGGCTGGCTTCTTCTCAAAAGAATGGGACAGGCGCAGCACAGCGGAATGGCTGGCGTTACGCGGATCGGTTCCAACACGGGATCGATAACCGGGAATTATAAACGGCGGATTATCAACAGCTAAGTGCCTGATATCATGGATCGCCTCATATTAGTGCCGAGGCTAGGCCACAAGCTTGAGATCGGGCGGCCCAAACGAGGAGAAATTGTCCATTTTCGACCTTCTCACCAAATCTGAGCCTAAGCTCAGCAAGGCCAGGGAGGTTGCCGTTAAGACTATCGCTAAGACCCTTCTAATCAAGCTGCAGGGGAAGAAGCCGGTCCCAGCCTGGCGGCTCAAGGAAAATACCAAGGCCGAGTTACGCGAGACGATTCGCGTCGAACTGGACTAGCTTCCTGAGGTTTACGACCAGCTGATAAGCGGATGTCATCCGAACGGGGTGCAGGCCAATCTGAATGATCTGCGTCTTGCAGGAATCGGAAAGCCGAGAGGCGACAAGCCATTCGCCCAGACGGAACGACCCAAGCGTATGAATATAAGGCTTATTTTGAGGAACTTGCCGCTGCTTCAAGAGGGCCGTTGTTATTTAAGGTATAAAAAGGTAGCTTGCCGCCACGTGGTTCTTGCGTCCTAAGACAGACGAAGCGCTTTTCGTCTTCCCAGCCGCTAAAGTGGTTTGGACGCACCGAAAAACTTCCCCTGCCCAAGTACCCCAGTTTCCGCGGCGCTCCCGCATATCGCGCGAGCGAGACCATCAGCTTCAAAGGAAAGTCAAATGACTATTGGAACCGTGAAGTTCTTCAACACAAGCAAAGGCTTCGGCTTTATTTCGCCCGAAGGTGGCGGCAAGGACGTATTCGTTCATGTTTCAGCCGTCGAAGCGGCAGGCCTGCGCACCCTGAGTGAGGGACAAAAGGTCAATTTCGACATCCAGCCGGATGCACGTGGCTCCAAGGCCGCCAATCTTTCGGCGGTTTAACTCGATGGGAAGCGGTGCACGAACATGCGCCGCCCCTTGCTTTTTGGGGGCTATCCCATAAAGGAGAATGCAATTTCCGATTTCATAAATTTTAACAAGAAAAGCGCGCTCCGGACTGCCCAGCGCATATTTGATGAATGGGAACATCGCACCCAGTTAGTGAAATTGCATACGAACGCCGAAAGTGCGGCAAATGATGCGAAAACCGCGCGCCTCAGAGCGCTCCGATTGGAAAAGGAGGCTCGAGACGCCGAGGCTGCGCGCCTCAACCCTCCTTCTCCACCTTTATCGCAGCCAAAAAAGCGCAAAAAGACGAGCAGCTGATTCTTGCCGCTATTCTCGATCCTACACCGCACCGAATATCGTTATCGCCAACCTGTGCGACTTGGCCCGCACCGTCTCATGCTGCGACCGCGCGAAAGCCGCGACCTACGTCTGGTATCAAGCGAGATCATGACTTGGCCGCCTTCAATGCTCAGTTGGGCGCAAGACGTGTTCGGCAATAGTATCGCTACCGCCAGCTTCTGCGTCGACAGCGACGCGTTGGTCATAGAAAGCACCGTAACACTCGAATTGACCAGTGAGCCCTGGCCGAATTTCGCCATTGCCGCGAGAGCCCTGAACTATCCTTTTTCCTATTCTGGTAACGAGCGGACGGATTTGGGCGCACTTCTCAGCTTGCAATATCCTGACACGTCGGGACGGGTATCGTCGTGGGCGGCCAGTTTTGTGCGCAGCAATCCCACGGACACGCTGGCGCTGCTGAAAGACCTAAATGTTGGCGTCTCAGCGACGGTCAGCTATCAAGTCCGAGAGGATGAAGGCACTCAATCGCCCGCGCGCACATTAGACCTTGGATTAGGGTCCTGCCGTGACATTGCGGTGCTGTTTGTGGAGGCAGCTCGCGCTTTGGGATTTGGTGCACGCATCGTTTCAGGTTACATCTTCACGCCGACACAGCAATGGGGAGCCGGTACGACCCATGCCTGGGCTGAGGTGTTCGTGCCCGGCGCCGGTTGGATCACCTTTGATCCTACGAACCGCCAGACTGGCAATTTCAATCTCATTCCGGTGGCCGTTGCTCGCGCCCTATCGGAGGCGATGCCCGTAAGCGGCACCTTTATCGGTGGGCGCGACGATCAGTTGGCCCATATTGTGGCCGTGCGCGTAACGAAACAAACGACCAGCCGCGATCAACCATAGCGACAGCTATTGATCGGCCAGCATTTTTGACAGGAAGATGGCTCATCCGGTGGAATCAAACGTACAGTCAACTGAGCGATACCTGCAATCATCAAATAACCTCACCGATCTTCGAGTTATGCGGCACCAAATCGTCGACGGGTTGGGACGTTCCTACCCCATCTGCATGGGAGATAGGGTCGCACCAAAGATGCCTCGCGTGTTGGATCAGCGAGGCAGAGTCACCGCTGATAAAAATTACTTACTTGGCTGGAAGATAAAAGATCGCGATCGTGTCACCAAAAACGGGTCGCGCAAAGCGGACATTGCGTTGATCCGGGATGAATGGCGCCTGGCTCTGTAGGGGTGGTTGTAATCGACGAAAACTAAGGTCTAATGCGGTTCGGTATCAGCGCTTTTCAGACGCAGAAGGCGAGACCCTCTTGAACCGAAATCTTAATGGCGAGTGCCCGACGCCGCCACATCCACAAAATCGACGGAAGAAGCTTCCTGAACAGACGCCAAAGGACGCATCTGATGATCCAGGGGCACCCGCAGCCGTTCGAGCGATTCTCAACAGTTCTTCCTACCGCGAAGCTGACCAGGATATTGAATTCCTGCAAGAAGACGAAAGTCGCGGGCTCCGTCTGCAGCTCGAATACATGAAAGTCGAGACCGTGCTGAAGCAACACAACGTTGCTCATACCATTGCTGTGTTTGGCGGCACACGCGTACTTGAGCCTCAGGCCGCCAAACGGCAATTGGAGCAGGCCAAGGTAGCTCTCGCCACCAATCCATCAGACGCAAAGCTGAAACAGCAATACGCGATTGCCCAACGCATTTGTGCCAAAAGCAATTACTATGATCTGGCTCGCGAGTTTGGCCGCATCGTGGGAAGCTCCGCGGAAAAGGCGCGCGGAGGCCAGATCCTGATCGTAACGGGTGGTGGTCCAGGGATCATGGAGGCGGCCAATCGGGGTGCTTCGGATGTGGGCGCAAAATCAATTGGACTCAACATTTCGTTGCCGCATGAGCAGTTCCCCAATCCCTACGTAAGTCCCGAACTGTGCTTTAAATTTCACTATTTCGCGTTGCGAAAGTTGCATTTCGTAATGCGGGCGCGAGCCCTTGTTGCGTTCCCGGGCGGATTCGGCACGATGGATGAGTTATTCGAAGTATTGGCGCTCTGCCAGACCCGCAAAACGCCGCCGGTTCCAGTCATTCTCATTGGGGAATCGTATTGGCGTGGGGTTTTTAACCCCGACTTCCTGTTCCAGGAAGGAGTGATTGATGCCGAAGACCTTGAGCTCTTCTGGTTTGCCGAAACGGCTTCAGATGCCTGGCGAAGCATCTTGCGTTGGTATGAGAAGAAAGGGGAGCCGCTCTGTGAAATGGACGGCTGTGGCACATGAAGCTTTCATTTCACGGTGCGGCTCAGAACGTAACTGGGTCTTGCCATCTGCTCGAGGTGGGCGGACATCGCATTCTGGTCGATTGCGGCATGTTTCAAGGCAGCCGTGAGCTTGATGCAGAAAATTCGGTGCCATTCGGATTTGACGAACGCTCGATCGATTTCGTGCTGCTGACTCATGCTCATCTTGATCATTGCGGAAGATTGGCGCTTCTTGTGAAACGAGGATTTCGCGGCGAGATTATTGCGACGCAAGCCACGTTCGAACTGGCGCGATTGGTCATCTTAGATGCGGCCCACCTGCAGGAGGAAGAGGCTCGACCGCGGGACCCTCACTCGGGGGAACAGGGCCATCCCGCGCCCAATCCGCCGCTCTATACGGTCATCGACGCGATGGATTGCATTGGTCGGTTCGGGCGCGCAGCTTCCTATGAACGGCCCATTGATGTTTGTCCGGGAGTAAGGGCGACGTTCTACAATGCGGGCCACATTCTCGGTTCTTCGAGTATTCTGGTCGAAGGGCAAGATGGAAGCGGCACACGCAGCGTTCTCTTTTCGGGCGATATCGGCAGCGCGGAGCATCATTTTTTACTTTCGCCAGAAGTTCCCGCATCTGCCGACGTCGTCGTGATGGAGACGACCTATGGGGATCGGATGCACCGGCCTTTCGACCAGTCGCTGAATGAATTTTATGATGCCGTAAAGTCCGCCTTGTCGCGCAGAGGAAATGTCGTAATTCCCACCTTCGCGCTCGAACGCGCTCAGGAATTGTTGTTTTTCCTGCGACAAGGCACGGATGGCAACCGGTTGCCGCCATCGTTGCAAGTCTATCTCGATTCTCCGATGGCCATTTCGGCGACCCAAATCTTCGAACGACACCGTGACGATTTTACGCCGCAGGTTAAGGAACTATTCGAAGGGGCAAAAGACCCTTTCACCCTTCCTGGACTTCACTTCACCCGGGAGAAGGCCGAGTCCATTGCGATCAATAATGTAAAAGATGGCGCCATCATCATGGCGGGATCGGGCATGGCCACAGGCGGTCGGATTCGCCATCATCTGGCGCATAACATTTCGCGACCAGAGTCCAGTATCGTGTTTGTCGGATATGCTGCCGCTGGAACGCTGGCAAGGCGCATTATCGACGGTGCGAAAGAAGTTCGCATCTTTGGCGAACATGTTCCGGTGCGCGCTGAAATCCACACGATCAACGGATTCTCCGCACACGCCGATCAGAGCGAGCTTTTGGCCTGGCAAGAACGCATTGCTAACAAGCGGATGGTCGTTCTTGTTCACGGAGAGCACAGCTCAATGCAGACATTTGCCGAACGACTTACAGGCAAAGTATTGATGCCCAAGCTCAATGATGAGATCAACCTTGACTGAAAAGTGTCCTTCATTAAAACAAATTGGGATGCTGTCCAACTCTAGACTTTTTCCGATCCGGGGCAACGTTGGCCATGAATATTCGTGCGCGCTCGACTCTCAGGTTGTTCGTTGTGACGAGATAATGTACTCAGCGAATTGCCACGATGAGCACAGGCCGTTGGGCGTCTAGGTGCGATTTGGAGCAATGATGATGACGCTACCGGCCACCGCGAGCGGCAGCTGCAAGTCTGACCGAAAACACAGTGCGGTAGACGCCGATCAAAGCAACGAACCAGGAGGACATCGCATGAATGGTATACGTGTAGTTTTAGCTTCGATGTTGGCCACGGTGTCGATTGCGGCCGCATCGGCTCGAGATGTCGCCGAAAGCGGCCCTGCAATTAATGGCTCGCCGGCTTGGTTCACCGATCATGCCGCCGACATTCACGTCCACAACTACGCCACCATGTGTACGGAGGACACGGCGGCATTTTGCTCGGGAAAGACTGGAGAACCTCTACGCATCTGTCTTTCAAAAAACAAATCCAGGGTCAGCTCCACCTGCCAAACCGCCTTGGCCATGCCCTGGCAGGAAGGTGGGTTTGATACGTCAAATGTCCCCCCATGCCTGCATTCGGTAATCTGCGCTGCCAAGGCCGCCAACAATCCCGACGGCGTCGATGGGGGGACCGGCGTCGTGAACCGCGTGGAATGGAAGTCGGATCCGCCAAACATGGGCTACAAGGCGGTCTATCCCTATGAACTTCCGCCAGGTGGTGGCGGAGCAACGTCTGTAAGCATGGATTCCAAGGGCAATCTCTGGGTCTTCCAGCGAGTCCCCCCGGGAATGCCAGAACTGTTCAAATTTGGCCCCGATCACAAGCTCGTTCTTGCGCTGGGCGATAAGGAACTCGGCGCCCACCAGGACAAGGCCCACGGTCTTCGTGTGGATGCCGAGGACAATGTGTGGATATGCGACGCTTCAGGCGCCACAGTGAAAAAGATCAGTCGTGATGGAAAGCTGCTGTTCACGTTAGGCGAACATGGCCATCCTGGAGACTGGAACGAAGTCAAAGGGCAGCGTTATCTGTGGCAGCCTCTGGCTGTCGCCTTTGCCAAGGATGGCTCCGCTTACATTGCCGAAGGGCACGCCAATGAAAGCCCCAATGATGTCGGCTCCCCCGATCCCACCAACCGCTCAGGCGCAGCCCGAATTATCCACGTTACCAAAGACGGCAAGTTCATCGCTCAATGGTATGGCGACATCAACGGACAGGGAAAATTCTTCCAGGCCCATGACGTGGCTGTGGATCCCCAAAACGGCGATGTCTGGATTGGAGATCGCGAGGAATACAGGCTGGTCGTTTATACGGCAGAGGGCAAGTTCGTAAAAACTATTCAGATGCGCAACCTCACGTGCAATATCGCTTTCGACCCGGAAGGTCATCTTTGGATCGGAACAGGCCAGGATGGTCAACTGCTTCAAATTGATCGCAGTGGCAAGGTGCTCGGCGCGGTTGGCAACGGACGAGGCTGGGGCTATGGCCAGCTGAGCGAAACCGGCTACATCACCTGGGACAAAGAGGAAAACATGTACACAGGCGCTACCGGCCAGGATCGGGTCACCGAATGGGTGAAGCCCAAGAGCTGAGCGACCATAGCGGACGTTGCCGCCCGGTGCGAAAGTCGGTTCAGCCGTAATGATGCGGCGGGCTCATGTTAGTGTCTGAGTATATCCATCCACGACAAGTTCTTGTCCGGTGACATTGGCAGCCAGGTCGCTGGCCACAAATAGCGCCAGGTTGGCAATATCGCCGGCTGTAACCATGCGCCCAAGCGCGGCCTGTGTGGTGTAAAGGCGTGTCACTTCGTCCACCGGCTTTCCAAGCGCTTTTGCCTTTGCAGCGATGACCGCCTGGATTCGCGGACCGTCAACAGCACCCGGCAAAATGGCATTGACCCGGATGCCGCTACTCCCGAGTTCGATCGCAAGAGTCTTGGTAAGTCCCACCACGCCCCATTTTGAGGCGGAATAGGGAGCGCGACCTGGCATACCGAGATGGCCCGCGACTGACGACAAGTTTATAATTGACGGGCTGTTGCCTTTGCGCAGCCGCGGCACGGCTTGCCGAATGCACAGAAACTGACCTGTGAGATTGACAGCCAAAGTGCGCTCCCAATCGGCCAGCGACAGGGTCTCGATCCTCCCAGTGGGACCTGCAATGCCGGCATTGTTGACCAACACATCCAGGCCACCGAGTTTTTGATCCACCAATTCGAACATGGAGGCCACGTCTTCTTCGCGGGAGACGTCAGCGACGCAGCCGTACACCTCCGGCAAACTCCGGGCCAGGCGCTCGATGCTCCCGAGGTCAATATCGCACACCAGGACCTTCGAACTGGCAGCCGCAAAGGCTCGCGCAATTTCCAGGCCGATACCTTCGCCCCCGGCGGTCACGACTACACGTTTGCCGGCCAAAGAGTTTTGACTCCACATTTGGACACTCCGGGTTGGTCAATTGAAGTATGCTCAGGCGATCTGCATCTTGCGGATCGCCATTGTACGCCCAAGCGCGAGAACGATGATCGCCGAAGCTGTGAGCACAATCGTCAGCGCTATCATGGCGTCGGTGTAGCTTCCCGCCTGCTGCTTGATCAAGCCAATGGCCGTTGGCCCCAGAAAACCGCCGAAATTGGCGAAGTTGTTGATCAGCGCGATCCCGCCGGCCGCCGCGGGGCCGCTCGAGAAGGATGACGAAGGGATAGCTTGCTGCCCTAGCATGTAAATGAGTCGCGCGCACGCGTCCAAGCGCGGCATTTTTCGCTGAGCGTTACGCCGAGCCCTGGTCGCATGGAGAGAATCATCCGCCCGCCCTTAATTTCTTGCCGTTCGTTAAAAAGCGGATCCAGCCAGTCAAAATGTTCGACCCAAGGTTCCCTCGGATATGTCGCCGCCAAATGAAGGTGAATCTCCATGGCAAAATGGGGCGCCAGGCCTAGGCCTTTTTGGTCGGCGAAAGTCGCAACTCGAAGGAATTGAGAAATGCCACCGACCCGTGGTGCGTCCGGCTGAATGATATCAACCGCGTTCAACTTGATTAATTCAAGGTGTTCGGCAGCACTGGTCAGCATCTCTCCAGACGCAATTGGAGTGTCAAGAGCAGCGGCCAGGGCGGCATGACCTTCAGCATCATAAGCATCAAGCGGCTCCTCAATCCAGGCTAGCCCGAACGGCTCCATTGCGCGGCCCATTCGCAATGCTGTCGGACGATCCCATTGCTGGTTGGCATCCACCATCAGAGCTGCGCGGCCATTTAGGCGTTCTTGCACCGCTTCGAGACGTTTGAGATCGACGCGCCAATCCGGCTGACCAACCTTTATCTTAATTCCCCCAATACCTGCTTCCAGTGATCGATCGATATTGTCCAGCAACACCTCTATAGGCGTGGATAGGAAACCGCCGGAAGTATTGTAACAAGCAACGGAGTCACGATGGACCCCTAAAAGCTTGCCAAGGGACAACCCCGCCCGTTTTGCCTTGCAATCCCAAAGACAGTTATCGAATGCGGCTATTGCTTGCGTGGCGAGACCACTGCGCCCCACCGAAGCGCCGGCCCACACGAGTTTCGTCCACAACCGGCCAATATCGTTTGGATCTTCCCCGATCAAGTTCGGCGCGATTTCGCAAGCATGGGCGAAGAGCCCCGGGCCCCCCGCCCGCTTGGAGTAGCTGAATCCCAAGCCCTGATGACCTTGCGCCGTTTCTGCCTCGACAAACAAAAAAGCCACTTCTGTCAGCGGTTTCTGTCTGCCAGTCGACACTTTCGCGTCACTGATGGGAGATTGAAGGGGCAAGATGACGAGCGATATGTCCAGCTTTGCTAATCGATCATCTTCGGCGGATGTTGGATTCTGGTTCACAACGGCGTCGTCTGGCATGATACTCCCCGGGATTCAATTCGATCAAAACCTTTCTGCTATTTTCAAGTTATTCCCTGTTATTGCCAATTCCTTTCCGTGTTATCGCGGCAGGGAATCGTACGGATGTCGAAGCATTCGGCGATCGATTCTTTAGGGTCGCGGTCGAGCAGAATCGAAGGACCAGCCTCTGGCGCAGGTGCCCCCTGCGGGCAATTTTTGGTAGGTCTCTCGATCCATCTTATAACGACGCCGAGGTCGTGACTTCCTAGTCCTCAAGATTATTTCGGCTTCATTGCCTTTGCTTTGCGTGTCAAGCCGTGTGGATGACGAATATCGCCACGCTTATTCTGCCTGCGAATGTAGGTGATGGTCACCTCCGGGTTTTGCTGCTTCGCTTTTAGGCCCGCAATAAGAGCGTCTTCGGCCTCGATGGTAACGCTGCCGTGTTTGTTGCCATGGTGTATGCCGACCAAATAGCTAAAAGCCATAACGGACCGCCTCCCTCGTTTTTATGCATCCCGACGACAAAAATTCCCGCCAAGGCTGCACGTACCTCTTATTTGCTTCGCGCCAACGTGACGCTTATCTCAGCTCGCTTGTACTTTGCCGAATTGGTGCACTAACGGAATATGCCACAGCTTGACGCGAAACTTTAGCCCTGTGGCGTCAGAGCGATTGGTCGTGAGCGTGACCTCTCTGCACATGCTCGTACGTCACTCTGACTTAGTAACTTGAATTCGGAGGAGCCGACCTTGGAGTGTTGGCCGCAGGCGGTTGCATTTGAACTCGCGCCAGAGGATTTGCAGCCATGAAATCCATACCTTTGGTGTTCATGTCTTCCACGTAAATTTTATCGCCCAGGACAGTCCGTTGTTCGTTTGCCGGATTGTAGCGCACGAGCTGCACGCCCTTCCCCGCCGGTCGACCGCGCTTAGCAAAGTTGACGAGGATATCTGACATCTCGTCTGAGAGCTGGCGGTCGTAAGGGGTCCAATTGCGGGTAATATGGATCATGTTGAGGGTGTCTTGGTTCTGCAGCCAATATTCGATATCGGTTGTGTGATAGATTCCGCGTGCTTGCGGATTATCAGCGATTTCTACTCCCGGAACGAAAGGCTCCTGGCGGTCAAAACGGTACATATATGCTGGCTGATGACCTGTGGTGGCTTGCAGCTTTGCCCAATCCCTGTTTCCCAATCCAATGCCCGCTTCCGTGCTCGCCCTTTTAGCTTGCATCATGGCTTCTGCGTCGGTTGAGGCTGGATAGGCGGCCAGAAAACCGCTCGCCTTGTTTCCGTACATGACCGTAGCCGCGGCCTTGAACTCCGCCAGCGTCTTGGCGCTTGCGACAGGGATGTCGGTTCCAAGATCATTGGTTGTGGATCCGACGAATATTGGCACATCGGTTTGTCCACCAGCCTCAAAGATCGCTTCCGGAGACCGAGGCAAAAAGTAACCATCGACAATTGGGCTGGTGCGAATCCCGGCCGCCTGCGCGATGGCGACAACTTTATCGGAAGATAGAGCTCGCATTTCATCGAGCGAAGCAGCCTTCATTGCCGCCTGAAGCTTGGTCCCTACGGCCTCCCCTTCCGCCAAGCTTGGCATTCGGGTCGGGGCTACGGATCCACCGCTCCATCCCACTGCCTTTTGGAACAGTCCCTTCGCCAAAGGGCTCGCCTGGAGATCGTTCACAGCCATGGAACCGGCGGACTCTCCCAGGATCGTGACATTGCCTGGATCTCCCCCAAAAGCTGCGATATTACGCTGGACCCACTCGAGGCCGGCAACCTGGTCCAAAAGGCCCCAATTGCCGGATGCCGAGTGTGCGGATTCCTTAGTTGCTTCTGGATGGGCCATAAAGCCAAACACCCCGACCCGGTAATTGATAGCAACGTAGATGACATCCTTCTTCACAATATTCTGCCCACCATAAATGGGCATGCTTGCAGAGCCTTGGGTAAAGCCGCCGCCGTATATCCAGACAATGACCGGCAATTTCCGGCCTGGTTGAGCTGAACCTGGTTCCCAAATATTCAGATAGAGGCAATCTTCGGCCGCGTCCTCGTCGGTGAAGTAGTGGTCGATGTTGTTATTGCGCAGGCCCTGGACGCACTCAGCAGGCATTTTATTGGCCGTGTAGATCCCAGCCCAAGGCTTCACTGGCTGCGGCTCTCTCCAGCGATATTGCCGGATAGGTGGGGCAGCGAATGGAATGCCGAAATAGGCTTTCACGCCACTGGCCAACAGCGTCCCAGATACTTTGCCGGTAGCAATCGTCACAGGGTCTCCAGGGATTGGATTGGTCAACGCCAAGCGCCCAGATGGAGCTACTGCCGGATCAGCGAATGGCCCTGGAGCTGCGAACGCTGGATCATATGTGAGCGCAGCCATTACAAGGCCAACGGTTGCAGTCAAAGCTTTCGATGGGACTGACATTGTCGTATCCCTTTCTAACTGACAGGCACCTGAGTGCGCCAAGATACATATGTGCCGGCGGATTGAGACGAGTTTCTCGCAAGAATCATCTATTGATTGCTCCAAACACTCAGAAATGCAAAAAGTGCAACAACTCCAAGTGCGCCATTGAGAAAGTATAGCACGAAGGTCGGAATACGGGCAGCATCCGGGGGGTGGTCCGATACGGCGACGTGCACATTAAGCGAAAACCAGTGCGGCGCGAACTAACCTGTGCCAATTGGCTTCCCACCAAACCGCTCTGGGAAAAGCTGCTCCAAATCGTGCAGTTCGCTAAATTCATCGTAGATTAACTGGGCGCGCCGGGTCTTAAGGTTGGTCAGCACATAACCGTTTTGGGCTGCCTTGATCTGGAAATCCTCCAACTTGGCGTCTTTGTCCCAGGCTTTTGCTGCCCGAACCCGGGCCTTGATTTCCTCGTCGATATCCATGACACCCACTCGTCGTGAACGCGTGGCGGGATAAGTCGCTCCACCGCGGGGAGGGATGCGACAAATATTCGGATTGCCTACTGATAAGGCGGGACAATTAAGCGGGTCTAGCTTCGGCCAATGCGTAAGCTGGTTGATGTATTGACAATCGAGGGGTACGCCCTACCCACTGCCCTTTACAAGGCGCGGCGCTGCATAGTTTTCCGAAAGCGTGCTGGGCGAGCGAAATTAAATGCGGCCCTTCGGAGCCCGCGTGATCTTGTCGGCCATGTCGCCGACTTCCTGCTCGGTCGCCGCTTGGGCACCAACACGAAACGACGCGAGCCGACGCTCCACCGCGATGGCCTTCGCCATTCGCCTGTATTGCTTTGCAGCTTTTTCCCAGTGGCGCCGCTTCAGCCAATTCGTGGCGGCATTAGCTAAGGCCTCGGCTTCTTGAGCTTTGACCATATATTCCCGCTCGTCCATGTCCC
>Ga0335085_10008896_pt1 | contig 15223 bp, 10 predicted proteins | sample Lox_Sample_45_FD_206712 | JGI IMG/M metagenome (GOLD analysis project Ga0335085, IMG submission 206712) | Soil microbial communities from Loxahatchee National Wildlife Refuge, Florida, United States - Lox_Sample_4.5 | ecosystem: Environmental > Terrestrial > Soil > Wetlands | place: USA... | reverse complement strand
GACCGACGAGACGATGAAGCTCGCCCAGGAAAGCGACGCCGTGCTATTCGGCGCCGTCGGCGGCCCGAAATGGGACAATCTGCCTTTCGCGCAAAAGCCCGAGCGCGGCCTCTTGCGCCTGCGCAAGGAGATGGACCTTTTCGCCAATCTCCGGCCTGCTTTGGTGTTCGATCCGCTGATCGGCGCCTCGACCCTGAAGCCCGAGGTGATCGAGGGTCTCGACATCCTCATCATCCGCGAGCTGACCGGCGGCACCTATTTCGGCGAGCCGCGCGGCATCACGACCTTGCCCGACGGCACGCGCCGCGGCGTCAACACGCAGGTCTATACGACGCCCGAGATCGTCCGCGTCGGCCGCGTCGCCTTCGAGCTCGCGCGCAAGCGCAGCAACAAGGTCTGCTCGGTCGAGAAGGCCAATGTGATGGAATCCGGCGTGCTGTGGCGCGAGGAAATGCAGAAGCTTCACGACACCGAATACAAGGACGTCGAGCTCTCGCACATGTATGCCGACAATTGCGCGATGCAGCTGGTGCGCAATCCGAAGCAGTTCGACGTGATCGTGACCGACAATCTCTTCGGCGATCTCCTCTCCGATTGCGCGGCGATGCTGACCGGCTCGCTCGGCATGCTGCCGTCGGCCTCTTTGGGCGCGCCCGATGCGAGCGGCCGCCGCAAGGCGCTCTACGAGCCGGTCCACGGCTCGGCGCCGGACATCGCCGGCAAGAACGCCGCCAATCCGCTCGCCTGCATGCTCTCTTTCGCGATGATGCTGCGCTACTCCTTCGACATGGACGAGGAAGCCAAGGTCGTCGAGAAGGCGATCAACAACACGTTGGCTTCCGGCGTGCGCACCGGTGACATCATGCAGCCCGGCATGAAGCGCGTCTCGACGTCGGAGATGGGCGACGCCGTCCTCGCCGAGCTCGCGAAGCTGGCTTAGCGCGCTTTGGTGGCGTCGAACGTCCCGCATTATTGCGGCATCGATTTCGGGACCTCGAACTCCACCGTTGCCCTCGCGACGGCGGGCGCGCATTTCCTGGCGACGCTCGAAGGTGTCGAGGCATCGCTGCCGAGCGCGATCTTCTTCAGCGCCGCGACCGGCCGCGCGGTTTTCGGCCGCGCCGCGATCAATGAATATTTATCGGGCGAAAACGGCCGCTTCATGCGCGCGCTGAAAAGCGTCATCGGCCGGCCGCTGTTTCACGAGAAGACGCGGATCGAGAAGCGCGACGTCACGCTCGCCGATATCCTCAGCCTCTATTTGCGCCACCTCAAGACCACGACCGAACGTCAGATCGGCCATGAGATTCGCGAGGTGGTGCTCGGGCGGCCGGTTCAGTTCATCGAAGACTCGACGGCGCTCGATACGCAAGCGCAGCGCGATCTCGAGGAAGCGGCGCGCAAGATCGGCTTCGACCATATCGAATTCCAGTTCGAGCCGATCGCCGCCGCGCTCGAATACGAAACCTCCATCGTCCGCGAGCAGGTTGTCCTGGTCGCCGATATCGGCGGCGGCACGTCCGATTTCTCGATCGTCCGCGTCGCGCCGGACAAGGTGAAGGCGGCGGATCGGACGAAAGACATCCTGGCCAATCGCGGCATCCGCGTCGGCGGCACGGATTTCGACCAGCAGCTCGCGATGAAGCAGGTCATGCCGCTTCTCGGGCACGGCTCGATGTATGGCGCCAAGAATCTGGAGATGCCGACCTGGATCTATAGGGATCTGTCGACCTGGTCGAACGTCAATTTCGTCTACGAGCACAAGGTCGTTTCCGAGATCAAGGCGCTGCGCAAGGAAGCGAAGAAGCCGAAGCTCTTGGAGCGGCTCTCGTCGGTGCTCGAGCACCAATCCGGCCATCGCCTCATCGGCGATGTCGAGCGGGCCAAGATCACGCTGAGCGCGGCGGACGAAGCGCGGCTCGATCTCGCCTACATCGAAAACGATTTCTCCCTACCGGTCAGCCAAAGGAATTTCGAAACCTCGATCGCCGACCTGGTTCGCCGCGTCGAGGATTGCATCGCCCAAACGGTGACGGATGCTGCCGTCCCCGCCGCGCGCATCAATACCGTGTTCATGACCGGCGGCAGCTCCATGGCGCGGCCGATCCAGGCCTCGATCCGTCGCCTCTTCCCGGCGGCCGAAATCGTCAGCGGCGACGTCTTCGGCGCCGTCGGCAAAGGCCTCGGCTTGGATGCGCGGCGGAAGTTCGGCTAACCGCGCTTGAACGCCGGCCGGACCTCTTCGGCGAAGCGCTGCATCTCGTCCTTCACCTGCTGGTGCGGCTTGAGGCCGACATTGAAATAGAGGATCACCTCGTCGAAGCCGGCGGCTTCGACCTTTTTCAGCGTGTCGGTGATCTGCCGCGCCGAGCCCAGCAGGACCGAATTCTCGGTCAGGTCATCGGGCTTCACGTGATGCAGCCGCTCGGTCATCTCGACGAGATAGCGATAAGAAGGCGGCGCGGTCTTGGGATCGCTGGGGAAAGCCGGGATGACGCATTCCTTGTAATAACGGATCTGCCGCGCCCTCTGAGCGGACTCCTCTTCCTTACTATCGGCAAAGTGCGTGAAATAGGAGCAGATCAGCCGCCCGGGCTTGTTGCCGGCGGCGAGGCAGGTCTCTTTATATAGATCGGCCACCTGCTTGAGGCCGCCATAGCTCATCGCCGCGGCGAAAGGCGCGACGACGAGGCCGCAATTGAGGCGCGCGGCGAGCTCGATCGACGGCTTGGAGAAAGACGCGACATAGGCCGGGATCGGCTTCTGCACCGGCTGGGGCGTGATCTGCATGTTCTCGAAGGAATAATACTTGCCCTTGTGCGTCACCGGGCCGGTGCCGGCCCAGAGCTTCTTCACTACCTCCATGCCTTCGTTGAAGATCGCCTGGTTCTCGGCGAAGGAAATGTTGAAGGGCGAATATTCGCGCGAATCGTAGCCGCGGCCCGCCGCCCAATCGACGCGGCCGCCCGACAATAGATCGAGGCTCGCCCATTGCTCGGCGACGCGGATCGGGTGGTGCAGCGGCAGCACCGTCACCGCCGGGGCGAGGCGGATTTTCTTGGTGCGCGCCGCGGCATAGGCAAGGGTCAGGTCGGGGCAGGAGAGCACGCCCAGCGAGCTGAAATGATGCTCGCCGATCCAGGCCGAGTGGAAGCCGAGCTCGTCCGCGTAGAGCGTCTCGTCGAGGATGTCCTCGACGAACTGGTTCGCGCTGCGCGAATTGTCGACGTAGTGATTATCGCTCAGCGTGAAATAGCCGAATTCCATCGATCCCTCCCAAAGCCTCGCCCGACTGTACCGCGCGCCCCCGATCCCGCGAAGCGCCGACCGGCGCGACGGCGCGGGCGCGAGCCGCGCATTAACCCTGCCGGCGGCGTTAACCAAGTATTCGATAAATGATTTCAGTATTAATTAACCACGATTCCTAAAAATTTAAGCGATATTCTTGGTTAAGTGCTGGAATATATGGTTATTTTCTATACGCATCGGCTTTGTTACTTGGAAACTCCTTTGACATAGGGTATAGCCTCGTTTGCAAGTCGGGGCGGTTCGTCGCTTTTCTGCACCCGGCACAGGCAACGACATCCTTGGGCTCGTTTCGGGTGGCGCTCGAATGTTGCGAATTTTCGGACATTTCATTCCGGTTCCGGCGGTGTTGCTGGGTGCGGCCGAAGTCCTGCTGGTGGCAGGCGCGCTTTACTATCTGGCGCCCCCCATCTTTCCGCAGGAACTCGTCCATGCCGGGCTGCACGTCGCGCAGGCGCAATTCTCGTTAGGGCTTTCGGTTCTCGCCGGTCTCTCGATGACCGCGGTCGGCCTCTACAATTACGACGTCTTCCTCGATTCCCGCGTCATGGCCATCAAGATCCTGATGGCGGTGACCCTGGTCGCGCCGGCGGCGGCGATCGTCGCGCTGGTCTTCGACAAGGCGATGAGCACGGCGCCGGATTCGAGCTGGTCGCTGCTCTTCCTGAAGGCGACCTTCGTCTGGATGAGCTGCGTGCTGGTGACGCGCGTCGGCTTCCTCAAAGTCTCCGATTCCGATCTCTTCCGCCGCCGCGTCGTCGTCGTCGGCACCGGCGTTCGTGCCGCGCGCATCGCCGAGCTCGTCGATCACGGCCGCAACCGCTATTTCGTGCCCAAGGCTTTCGTTCATGCCTGCGGCGACCTTCGCCTCGTCATGGGCGCGCCGCTCGATCTCGATCGCACCGAGGACGATCGCGCGCTGGCGCGCTATGCGCATGAGATCGGCGCGCGCGAGATCGTCGTCGCCACCGACGAGCGCCGCGGCATGCCCGTCGGCCAGCTGCTCCATTGCAAGGTCGAGGGCATCAACGTCGTCGAATACCAGACCTTCTGGGAGCGCGAGAACGGCCGCATAGACATCGAATCGCTGCAGCCGAGCTGGTTGATCTATTCCGACGGCTTCCGCCTCAGCCCCTTCAACAATGCGATGAAGCGGGCTTTCGACGTCCTCGTCTCGCTCGGTCTCCTCGTCTGCACCTTGCCGGTGATGGGCATCGCGGCGCTCGCCGTGCGGCTCGAAAGCCCGGGCCCTGTGCTTTATCGCCAGGAGCGCGTCGGCCTCGGCGGCGAGAGCTTCAACATCCTGAAATTCCGCTCCATGCGCGACGACGCCGAGCGCGACGGCATCCGCTGGGCCGCGAACGGCGATTCGCGCGTCACCCGTGTCGGCGCCATCATCCGCAAATTCCGCATCGACGAGCTGCCGCAGCTCTTCAACGTGCTGCGCGGCGATATGAGCTTCGTCGGGCCGCGGCCGGAACGCCCCTTCTTCGTCGATCAGCTCGCCAAGGCGATCCCCTTCTACGGCGAGCGTCATTCGGTGAAGCCGGGCATCACCGGCTGGGCGCAGGTCAACTATCCCTACGGCGCGTCGATCGAAGACGCCAAGCAGAAGCTGGCTTACGACCTCTATTACGTGAAGAACCGCACGGTTTTCCTCGATCTCGTGATCCTGGTGCACACGGTGCGCGTGATCCTCTTCAGCGAAGGTGCTCGTTAAGTCCATGACGGTTGCCGGGCTTTCCGCCCTTTTTTGTGCTGTCCTCTATGCCGGGCTGCTCGCGCTGACGCTGACGCGCCGGCCGTGGAGCCGCGAAACCGCGTTGGCCTCGCTGGCGTGCGCGCTGACGGCCGTGTGGGCGCTCGCCGTCTTTGCAGGCGCCGCCGTGCCGGCGGCGGCGCGGCCGGCGCTCGAGGTCGCCCCGCTCGCCGTGTGGACCATCTTCCTGTCGCTGCTCGTCGCCCCGACCGTCAACACGCGCTTCGATCCGCGGCTGCGCTTCGTGATGCTGAGCGTCCCGGCGGCCGTGGCCTGCGGCGTGCTGTGGAACGACATCCTCGACGCCCTGAGTGTGCGCACCGGCGGCCTCGCCGAGGCGCAAATCATCGGCCGCGAAGCGCTCGCGATCTTCGGCCTGCTGCTGGTCGAGAATCTCTTCCGCAACACCTCGGCGCGGCGGCACTGGAATGTCGTGCCGCTGTGCATCGCGCTCGGCGGACTCTTCGCCTACCAGCTCTTCCTCTATTCCGACGCGCTGCTTTTCGGCTGGGTGAGCGATCTCTTCACCGCGACGCAGCCGGCTGTCGCCTGCGTCGTCGCACCGTTCCTCGCGCTGACCCTGATGCGCAACCGCGGCTGGAAGGTCCAGTTGCACCTCTCGCAAAGCGTGGTGCTGCACAGCCTGACCCTCGTCGCCTCGGGCGTCTTCCTGCTCGCGATCGTCACCGTCGCCGGCTTGCTGCGCGATTGGGGCGGGCAATGGGGCCAGGTCGTGCAGGTGACCGCGCTGTTCGGCAGCGTCCTCGTACTCGCCTCGGTGGTTTCCTCGGGCAGCATCAAGGCGCGGCTCAAACACATCATCGCGCGCAATTTCTTCGCCCAGCGCTACGACTACCGCGTCGAATGGATGAATTTCATCGACATGCTCTCGACCCGCGGCGCCGGCGAGGATTTGAAGCAGCGCGCGATCGAGGGCATCGCCAATGTCGTCGAGGCCCAGGGCGGCGCGCTCTGGCTGTCCGAGGGCAACAACGGCGATTTCGTGCCGGTCTCGGTCTGGAACATGCGTCTTGCCAGCGATGCCAGCGAGCCGGCCGACAGCACCTTCGTCAAAGGCTTCCGCGGCGGGCGCTGGATTCAGGAATTCCACCGCGGCCGCGCCTATGCCGCTTTCGGCGAATGCTGGCTCGCGGTGCCGCTCGCGGCGCAGAACCAGCTCATCGGCTTCATCACCCTGTCGCCCTCGCGCGCGCCGGTCGAGCTCAATTGGGAAAGCTTCGAGCTGTTGCGCGCCCTCGGCCGGCAGGCGGCGAGCTACATCGCCGAAGAGCGCTTGGGCCAGCAGCTTCAGGATTCGCGCCGGCTGCAGGATTATGCCAAGCGCTTCGCCTTCGTCGCGCACGACATCAAGAATCTCGCGGCGCAGCTCCGCATGGTCACGGTCAACGCCGAGCGCCATGGCGATGATCCCGCCTTCCGCGCTGACGCGTTCGAGACCATCCGCCACTCGGTCACGCGGATGAACGATCTCCTGGCCCAGCTGCGCGCCAATCAGGTCCGCGATACCGCCCATGAGCTGGTGATCGCGACGATCGACGCGGTTCCGGTATTGCGGCGCATGCTCGACGCACGCGGCGCTGGTCTTTCCCGCATCCAATGCGCGTTCGAGGTCAACAGCGCGCTCGTCACGATGGCGGAGGTGCAGCTCACCTCCGTGGTCAAGCTATTGCTCGACAACGCGATCGAGGCCTCGCCCGCCGGCGCGAGCATCCTGCTCGGCCTGCGCTGCCGCGACGGCAAGCTCGTCATCGACATCGCCGACCAGGGCGCCGGCATGGATATCGATTTCATTCACGGCCAATTGTTCCGGCCGTTCCGCTCGACCAAGGCAGAAGGCTACGGCATCGGCGCCTACCAGACGCGCGAATTGTTGCGCATGGCGGGCGGCGACCTCGACGTGATCAGCGCCCCCGGCGCCGGCACGACCATGCGAATCAGTCTCCCGCTTGCGAAGGAAGGGGCCGTCTCGACGGCGGCTTAGGACCATGAAAGACACCAAACACAGCCTTCTTCTGGTCGAGGATGATGACGGCCTCATCCGCCAATACCGCTGGGCGCTCGCCGATTGCGAGGTCACGGTCGCGAGCAACCGCGAGAACGCGATCGCCGAGTTCCGTCGCGTGCGCCCGCCGGTGGTGATCCTCGATCTCGGTCTGCCGCCCGAGCCCGACACCGTGCGCGAAGGCATGATCACGCTCGAGGCGATCCTCGCCACCGCGCCCGAGACCAAGGTCATCGTCGCGACCGGCCAGGAGAATCACGAGGCCGCGCTGCGCGCCATCGCGCTCGGCGCCTATGATTTCGTCCAGAAGCCGGTCGACGTCGACATGCTGCGCCACATGATCGAGCGCGCTGCCAAGCTCGCCGATCTCGAAGGCGAGAACCGTCGGCTCCTGGAGCTGGCGCCGCGCTCGCCGATCGACGGCATCGTCGCGGCCAGCCCGCAAATGTCGCGCGCGCTGCGCACCATCGAGAAGATCGCGCCGACCGATGTCGCGGTGCTGCTGCTTGGCGAAAGCGGCACCGGCAAAGAGGTGCTGGCGCAGGCGATCCATCGCCTCAGCCCGCGCGCGAAGAAGCCGTTCGTCGCCATCAACTGCGCGGCGATTCCGGAAACCTTGCTCGAAAGCGAGCTCTTCGGTCACGAGAAGGGCGCCTTCACCGGTGCGGTGAAGCAGACGATCGGCAAGATCGAGAGCGCCAATGGCGGCACGCTGTTCCTCGACGAAATCGGCGACGTGCCGCTGGCGATGCAGGTGAAGCTGTTGCGCTTCCTGCAAGATCAGGTGGTCGAGCGCATCGGCGGCCATCGCCCGATCCAGGTCGACGTGCGCATCGTTTGCGCCACCAACCAGAATCTCGACGAGTTCATGGCCACCGGCAAGTTCCGCGAGGATCTCTACTATCGCCTCAACGAGGTGCGGATGGTGATCCCGCCGCTGCGCGAGCGCGAAGGCGATCCGATCCTGCTCGCGACTTATTTCCTCAAGAAGTTCAACAACCAGTTCAACCGCAAGCTCAAGGGCTTCGGCTCCGACGCGCTGGCGGCGATCGCGACCCATCCGTGGCGCGGCAATGTCCGCGAGCTGGAGAACCGCGTGAAGCGCGCGGTGGTGATGGCGGACGGCCAAACGATCTCGGCGGCCGATCTCGAGCTCGCCGCCGCCGAGTTGCCGAACGGATCGCTCGATCTGCGCGAGGCGCGGGCGCGGGCCGAGCGCGGGGTCGTGCAGATGGCGCTCGCCCAGACCAACGGCAATCTTTCGCGCGCCTCGAAGCTCCTCGGCATCAGCCGGCCGACGCTTTACGGCCTGCTCGAGGGTCTCGGCCTCGACGTCGCCTCGTAGTCTTCAGCGCTCGCAGTACCGGATAAGGATGCCACTCATGATCGCTCGCAACAAAACCTGGCCGCGCGCCTTGGCGTTTTCGTTGATGCTGGCGGCCGCGCCGGTCGCGCTCTCCACCGCCTGGGCGGACGATGCCGATTCCTATCTCAAAAGCGCGCAGGCGCTGATGAGCAAAGGCGATATCCGCGGCGCCTCGATCGAGCTGCGCAACGCGGCGCGGCTCGCGCCGAACAACGCCGAGATCCATCTCGAGCTGGCGAAGATCTATCTGATGCTCTCCAACATGCCCTCGGCCGAGGCCGAGGCGCGCACCGCGCTGCAGCGCGGCGGCAACGAGGCCAAGGTTGCGCCGATCCTCGCGGAAGTGCTGCTGCGCGCCGGCAAATACGAGGCGCTGCTCCGCGACGTCCCGGCCGGCTCGCGGCCGGCGCCGGAAGAGTCGCTGGTGCGGCTCTATCGCGGCCATGCGTATCTGAGCCTGCATCAGCTTGCCGAGGCCGAGCCGCTGATGAAAGACGCCGTGCGTCTCGACCCGAATTCGGTCGGCGCCAAGCTCGGCATGGCGCGGCTGCTGCTGTCGGAGGGCAAGACCGCCGAGGGCGAGCAGCAGATCGACCAGGCGCTGCAGATCGCGCCGCGCGACAGCCACGCCGAGATCGCCAAGGCCGATATGCTGCGCACGCGCGGCGATGTCGATGGCTCGCTCGCCTACGTGAACGACGTCCTCAGCCGCGAGCCGCAGAACATGACGGCGCGGCTCGATCGCGTGAACCTGCTCGTCGCCAAGAACCAGCTCGACGTCGCGAGCCAGGAAATCCACGCCATCATCACGGACCTGCCCGACGACTTCCAGGCGAACTACCTGCAGGCGCTGATCGACGCGCGCCAGGGCAAACTCGACCAGGCGAACGCACGGTTGCAGAAATTCACGACGCGCTTCGTCAACTTCCCCGCCGGCTATCTCCTGCTCGGCGACATCCAATTCGCGCAAGGCCGGTTCTCGGAAGCCGAAGACAGTCTCGGCAAATTCCTCGGCCGCGTGCCGAACAACGCGACGGCGACGCGCATGGTGGCGCAGATCGCGATCCGCGAGAAACAGCCGTCGCGCGCCGTCCAGTATCTCGAGCCGCTGGTCAAGGCGGCGCCGAACGACAACGAGGCCTGGGTGCTGCTGGCGAACGCCTATCTCGCCCTCGGCAAGAACGACAAGGCGTCCGAGGCGCTGGCCCATGCCGGCGCGCAGCAATCGAGCGACCCGAATTTCGAGACCGAGCTCGCCTCGACGCGCTACGCCGCCGGCCAGACCGATCTCGCGATCCAGCAGCTCGAGCAGGTGTTCAAGCAGGCGGGCGGCCAGCAGGTCGCGGGCCCGTCGCTCATCGTCGCGGATCTCCGCGCCCAGCGCGTCAGCGAAGCCGCGGCGGCGGCCGAAGCCTATGTGAAGAGCGATCCCAACAACATGGTCGCGCAGAACCTGCTCGGCCTCGCGCGCGTCGCGCAGAGCAAATTCACCGACGCGGAGCAGATTTTCTACAACATCTATCGCAGCCATCCCGATTTCGCGATCGCCGGCCACAACCTCGCCGAGGTCTATCTCGCCGAAGGCCGGACCGAAGACGCGACCGCGGTCTATCGCGATCTGATCCAGCGTACGCCGGCCGACGCGGCCAGCATGATGGCGCTCTCCAATATCGCGCTGTCGCAGCATGACATCGCCGGCGCCGTCGATTGGCTGAAGAAGGCGGCGGCCGCGACGCCGAAAGACCCGCTGCCCGCGCTGCGCCTCGCCAATCTCTACGCCGGGCAAAAGGATTGGAACGACGCCCTCACGGTGATGCGCGGCCTGGTCCAGCAATATCCGAACAATCTCGACGTGCTCGATCTGATGGCGCGCATCCAGATCGCGACCAACGATGCCAACGGCGCGGTCGCCAATTATCGCCGCGCGACCGAGATCGGCGGCACTATGGCCGTGCTGTTCGAGCGCTATGCCGCGGCGCAGGTCGTCGCCAACGACGTCAAAGGCGCCAAGCAGAGCTTGCAGCGCGCGGTCCAGCTCGATCCCACCAATGTCGGGCTGAAGAGCGAAGAGGTCGAGGTCGAATACAAGCTCGGCGGCGTTCCCGCGGCGCAAGCGGCGGCGAAAGCGATGCTCGGGCCGAAGGAGGACCCGAACGACGCGGCGCTCTGGGTCTCGGCGGCGCTGGCGCGCGAAGGCAAGCCGGCGGACGCCGCGGCGCTGCTCGCCGATGCGGAGAAGGCGCATCCCGCCTCGCCGCTGGTCTTGCAGCATGCGATGATCCTTGCCGCCAATGGCGATGCGAAAAAGGGCGCGACCCTGCTGAAGACGTGGCTCGCCGCTCATCCGACCGACGCCAATGCACACCGCCTGGTCGCCGATCTCGACATGCAGGCAAAGGATTGGCCGGCGGCACAGTCCGATTTCGAGAAGCTGATCGCGCAATCGCCGAACGATGTCGTGCTGCTCAACGATCTCGCGTGGGTTTATCTCCAGCAGGGCAATGCGAAGGCCCGCGCCATGGCCGATCGCGCGCATGCGCTGGCGCCGCTCTCGTCGGCGGTCGAGGATACGCTTGGCTGGATCATGGTCGCGCAAGGCGATGCCAAGGGCGGCCTGCCTTATCTCAAGGCCGCGGCCTATGCCATGCCCCAGGACCCGACCGTGCAGTTCCACCTCGCGGTCGCGCTGTCGCGCACCGGCGCGATGGAGCCGGCGCGCGAGATGCTGGCCAAGCTCGCGAATGACGGCACCAACGCCGACACCAAGGCGCAGGCGAGCCAGTATCTGCAGAGCCTCGGCCGCTAGGAGGCAAGCCCCGCCGATGCGTCTCTCCTAACATCGCTGTTATATCGTGACCCGATAGAGAATCGCCGCGCCCAGGGCCGCGATACGGAACATCCGCGCCGCGCCGCTGTTTCATTTGCACAGCGCCAATAGTCGGCGCTGGTGAGGCGCTGGTGACGATCGCTTGTCCGGATTGCGGAACCTTGCAGGATGTTGCGCCGCTCGCGGCGGGCGCCACGGCGATCTGCCCCACTTGCGGCAACCACCTCGAGCGCAGCAGCGGACGCAGCATCGAAGCCGCTCTGGCCTTTGCCTCGGCAACTTTTCTGCTCCTGTTTCCCGCCAATCTGCTGCCGTTGATGCGTGTCTCGATGCTCGGGGAGACGCGCGAGACTTATATCGGCTCCGGTGTCGCCGCCCTGTGGGACGAGCATTGGGTGATCGTGGCGATTTGCGTCGGCGCCTTCGCGATCGTCTTGCCGGTCGTACGGTTCGGCTTGCTCAGTCTTGTTCTTCTGTGCCTCAAAGCCAGCCATCGGCCAGCCTGGCTCGGCAGCGCCTTCCGCTGGGCGGTTCACCTCGATCTCTGGGCGATGCCCGACGTTTTCCTCATCGGGTGCTTCGTCGGCTATAGCCGCGTTGAAGCAAAGCTCACGACCACCGTGGCCGTCGGCGGGTTCTGCCTCATGGCCGCCGCGTTCTTCTCCATGATCGCGCGCGCGGCGCTGGACCGGCGCACGGTCTGGCGCGCGTTGATGCCCGAGCACTCGTTGCCCGAGGGTGAGGCCATCTCGTGCACGATCTGCGACCTGGTGGTTCCGATGCGGACGGGACCGCACGTGTGCCCGCGCTGCGGGGCGCGGCTAAGTGCGCGCAAAGCCGACGTCATGATCCGGACGGCGGCGCTGCTGCTCGCCGGCTTCGTCCTCTATTTCCCGGCGAATTTCTATCCGATGAGCAGCAATACGCAGCTCGGCGAGCACGTCAGTCATCGCATCATCGACGGCATCATCGATCTTTTTCAGGCCGGGCTGGGGCCGCTCGGCGTGCTGATTTTCTGCACCAGTATTGCGATTCCGCTCTTGAAGCTCGCGGGGATGAGCTGGTTCCTGCTCTCGATCCGGCGGCGTTCGCGCAAGCGGCTCGTGCTCAAGGCCAAGCTCTATCGCCTGATCGACGAGATCGGGCGCTGGTCGAATGTCGACGTGTTCACGGTGGCGGTGTTCGTGCCGCTGATGCAGTTTCGCCCGCTGGTTGCGACCAGCGCAGCGCTCGGCTCGACCGCGTTTCTGTCGGTCGTCGTCCTGACGATGATCGCGTCGCGCATTTTCGATCCGCGGCTGATGTGGGATGCCGCGCTGGCGGGCAGGCCATGAGTCACGCGGCTCAGGCCGATCAAGGCGCACCGCGCACGGCGGCGATCCAGCAGAAAAGCCGGTGGCCCGGCTGGATCTGGGCGGTGCCGATCGCCGCCATCGGGATCTGCGCCTGGCTTGCCGTGCGCGAGCTGAGCACGAGCGGGATTACGATCACGTTGCGCTTCGACGATGCCGCGGGCATGAAGACGAAGGACACGAAGGTCGTCTATCGCGGTCTCGAAATCGGCCAAGTGACCGATGTGTTCCTCGCGCGCGATCTCGGGCACGTCATTGCCAAGGTTGATATCGATGCCGCCGTCAGCGACGATCTCAACACCGGCACGCGCTTCTATCTCAAAGGCGCCGCGCCGAGCCTTACCGATCTCTCCTCGCTGAAGTCGGTGGTGTCCGGACCGACCATCGAGATGGTGCCCGGCATCGGCGAGCCGACGCGCGAATTCGCCGGCATCGACGGCGCGCCGCCGATGCCGCTGATCGTCTCCCTGCCCTACAGCGTGACGTTCGATGGCGATGCCGGCAGCCTCAAAAGCGGCGCGCCCGTGACGCTGCACGGCTTCACCGTCGGCGAGGTGAAGAGCACCCGGCTCGTCACCGATCCGAAGACCGGCAAGGTCGCGACGCCGGTCACGCTGGCGCTCGATCCGACGCGCTTCCATTTCACGGGCGGCGCGCCGGCCGACGGGAATTGGCGGCCGCTGCTCGATGCGACGCTCGCCAAGCTGGTCGAGCAGGGAATGCGGGCGCGCCTCAGCCAAACGCCGCCTCTCGTCGGTGCGCAGCAGATCACGCTCGATATGACCGCCGATACCGGCAGCGCGACACTCGGCAGCGGCACGGAATATCCCGAGATACCGTCCGCCGGCGGCGGTGGTGGCATCGAGAGCGTCGTCGATCAGATCGGCAAGCTGCCGGTCGCGCAGATCGGCGACAACGTCAAGGCGATCACCGCTCACATCGATCAGCTGGTCGCCGGCCCGCAGCTCAAGGACACGATTGACCATCTCGACCAAAGCGTCGCCGAGCTTGATCGGACGCTGCAGGCCGCAGGGCCGCAAATCGCGCCGACGATCAAGAGCCTGCGTCGGACGGTGGACACGCTGCGCGCCACGGCGAAGGAGATCGATGCCACCGCCGCGGCGATGAAGTCGATGACCGGCGGCAGCCCGGCCTCGCCGAACGGCAATCTGCAGCAGGCGATGGCCGAGCTGACGCAAGCGGGCCGCGCCGTCCGCACCCTGGCCGACTATCTCGATCAGCATCCCGAATCGCTGCTCAAGGGGCGTGGTGAGAAATGATGCGCTGGCTTGCCCTCCTCGGTCTGACGGTGCTGCTCTCGGGCTGCGGCTCGAGCCCGAAGACGCAGTTCTATACGCTCGATCCGGTCCCGCCGCAGACATCAAGGCAAGCCGCCGCGTCGATCCCGGTGCAGGTCGCCGCGGTGCATATTCCGCCGGCGCTCGACCGGCAGGAGATGGTGCGCGAGCGCGCGCCGCATCGGCTCGATGTCAGCGACCAGAACCGCTGGGGCGGCGCCCTCGACAACATGATCCAGCGCGTCCTCACCCAGGACCTGGCGCAACGCCTGCCACCGAGCGGCGTCGTGCTGCCGCAAGAGCCGGCGCCGCCACGCCACGACGCGATCGTGGTCGACATCCTGGAATTCGACGAAGACGCGAGCGGACAGGTGGTTTTCGACGGCAGCTGGTCGCTGACCGACGGCGCCTCGGACAAGCCGCTCGCGACCCGCCATCTTCGCCTCGCCGCGCGCGCCGGCTCGAACAGCTATGGCGACCAGGTCGCCGCGATGAGCCGCGTGCTGGGCGAGCTTTCCGACGACATCGCGGGCGCGCTCGGATCGGCGCCGGTTCACGCCGCGCGATAGCCGAGCTTCTCGAGGCCGAGCGCGACGTAGCGCTCGAGCCGCACGCCCATCAGATAGCTGGTCTGTGCCGGCGGCGGGATGCGCCGCGTGCGCCGCATCGCGGCCGCGAAATCGAGGCTCGGCCGCTGCGCCAGAAACACCAGCGCGATCAGCTCGCGCCGCGCCTCGGGCGCGAGAGCCTCGATCGCTTGTTCGAGACGCCGCCGCTCGTCGCTCTCGAAAGCGCCGAGATCGATCGTGTCGGCGACGATGAGCGGCGCCGGCGCGGGCGGCTTGGCGCTGCGCCGATCTTTGCGGCCGATGCCGAGATATTGCACCATCGCGCGCTCGTCGCGGCTGCGGCGGCGCGAGGCTTCGGCGATGGCGAGGGCGTCGGCGATGTGGAGCGCCTGGAGCATCGCGCCATCATAAGCGCGCGGCGGCGGCCGTGAGAAGTTCGGCCGGCGAGGAGCTCAACGCGCGTCGAGCAGGCGCTTGATTTCGGTCGGCGTCGTGAAGCAGCCGCCGAGCTCGCTGGCGAACCAGACGAGATAGGCTTCGAGCCGCGCGAGGAATTGCTCGAGATCCGCGGCGCTGCGCACATAAGGCGTCGAGCCGGGCAGCAGCGACGGGCTATGATAGGAAAGATTGAAGATTCGCTGGCCGCGCGCGAGGAACTGGCGCGTCAGCCGCTTCTGCTCGGCCAGGCTGAAGCCTTCCGGCGAGAGGCCGATGCGATCGAAG
>Ga0335085_10008895_pt1 | contig 15226 bp, 15 predicted proteins | sample Lox_Sample_45_FD_206712 | JGI IMG/M metagenome (GOLD analysis project Ga0335085, IMG submission 206712) | Soil microbial communities from Loxahatchee National Wildlife Refuge, Florida, United States - Lox_Sample_4.5 | ecosystem: Environmental > Terrestrial > Soil > Wetlands | place: USA... | reverse complement strand
CTCGGCCTGCACGGCAGCAACCGCCTGCTACAGTTCGCCTTGGAACATCGCGACGCCCTGAGTCATCTGGATTCCCAATTCCCCTGAGGCACGTGGTATGCGTATGGCTACCTATAAAAATACGCGTGACCACTGAACCGAAAATCCGTGCCTGCTTGGATTTACCGATGGCAGGATGTGCCTGATTTTGTTGCCGGTTATCACCGAAATGTGAAAGCGAATTTCGCAATGCAGTTTTCGGACGTTTTGGCTGGCCTGTTCCAAAAAACGGGCTGGCAGCGGCTCTTCGCACCTCGTTGCTGCAGAGTAACGGCGGTGTTCTCCATCCCGCCGGCGGGTCCAGTCCGCTGGCGGGCTTCTTCTTCCCGGGTTCATTCCGTATGAACGGTCAGCGGCAGGCGCCCGATTTCCAAACCTTCACAAAAAATTCCGCACCGCAAGCGCCTCATGTTCTGCTGGTGGACAAGGATGCTTCCAGCGCCGAAACCGGACGGAAGTTGCTCGAGGAACTGGGATATCGGGTGACGGCCTGCGCCACCTCCGCCGAAGCGTTATCGATGCTTCACGCGCCTTCCGAGAAATTCAATTGTGTCATCAGTGATCTGTCCATGCCGGGGATCAGCGGATTGGAATTGGCAAATACCAGCCGGCTCTGCCGGCCGAACACTCCGTTTGTTCTCGCCTGCGGCGACCACTCCAGTCTGCCGCCGGATTATTTGCAGACGCTCGGCATCAGTGGCTTCGTCTTGAAACCGTTTTCCATCGACCGCCTTTCGCAGACGCTTCATCGCGCGCTGGCCAAACGCCGGCACTGAGTTATGTCCGCCCGAATTCTTTTCGTCGAAGATGAGATATCACCGCGCAAAATGTTTGCCGGCATGCTCCGGAACGGTGGCTACGAAGTGTTCGAGGCGAAAAATGGCCGCGAGGCCCTGGAGCACTTGAAACGCGAGCCGGTCGATCTGGTCATCACCGACATGATCATGCCCGAAATGGACGGCGTGCAAACGATCATGGCCGTGCGCGACCATTGCCCCGGCGCAAAAATCATTGCCGTCGCGGAGAGCAGATTCACGCCGGCGGAAAGTTCCCTCAAAATCGCGCGCGCTCTGGGCTCGCACAAGACGCTCGTAAAGCCTCTCATTCCCCACGAACTCTTCGACGCCATCCGCGAATTAGTCGGTTGAGTTGCCCGGTTCACACCCCAGGTTTTCTTGCCGCTCACGGAGAGACGCGTTTCGTTTTTTTGGCGATCAAACCAGCAACATCCGATTCCCGAAGGCCGGCGTCGAGTAGGTGTTTCCGGTAGATAGATAATTTTCCATAGAAAAATTTCCTGTTGTACTTAGGTGTAATGGAACCCGCGCATTCGGGCGCTAAGTTCCAAGCGTAATCAGAAAAAACAAAACGCGAAGGAATACGCCCATGAAAAAACTAAAGTTAGCGTTGATTATCGCCCTGGGAATAACCGGAAGTGCCGGGGTTCAAGCACTCGCATCCAATTCATACGATTTATATACAGCCAATGAGGGATCGATAGATCTTTTCGGATCCTGGCAATCGCGGAACAGGGACGGGCACAATTCGGACACATGGGGGCCGGGTATCGGAGCGAATTATTTCTTCACGGAAAATATCGGCGCCGGCGCAGACACGTATACGGATGGAGTTCGTCTTCCCTACCTTCTGAACGTCAGCGGCATTTTTCGCTATCCCATCCCGCAAATTCCTCCGCTCGCCCCCTACGGTTTCGCGGGAATCGGCCGTCAATGGACTGACGCGGCGCAGTGGACGGGCCACGTCGGAGCGGGCGTGGAGTATCGTTTCAGGCCGGAGACTGGCGCTTTTGCGGATCTTCGGGAAGTATTTTGCGCCAGCACAAAGGATTACACGGTATTTCGCTTTGGCCTTCGTTTCAAATTCAGATGAAAGGCCCAAATTCAACCAAACCTTCCTAATGCCAACAAGGACCAATATACAAACTCGGAAAAAGGAAAGGACTATATGCGAACCAACACAATCCGGATGCTCTCCGGCGTGGGCGCGGCGATCATGCTGCTCGCGGTGACGGGGTGCCAAACAACCAATCACAATGACGAACGCAGCGAAGGCAGAGTAGTGGACGACAAAGACATCACGGCAAGCGTGCAGAAAAGCCTCGACCAGGACCCGACCTACAAATTCCACGACGTCAACGTCAACACCTTCGCGGGTGTTGTGCAGTTGAGTGGATTCGTCAACATCGATGCCCAGAGAACTCGCGCCCAGGACATCGCACAGAATACCGATGGAGTGGCCAAAGTCGTCAACGGAATCGCGCTCAAGCCCATGATGCAGCCGACCGGCAGAGCGCCCGTGGAACGAATGTATTCAGAGCCAGCCCAGGCTCCGGCTCCCCCGCCAGCACCGGCAAACAATCAGAACCAATAAAGCCATGGTGCGACGGCGCAAATGCGACGTGTAGCAACCAGCTTTTCGGAGAACAGAGAAACACACTTTCGGGAGGGACCCCGCCACAAAAATCCGTCACCAGAACGGCGGACTCTCCCGGAGCTTTTTTAATCTTCAAACCGACTTAAAAAACAATGGGGACGGAATCGTCGGAATTTTCCTCGAGGAATCACGACGGGTTTTCAGCGGAAGGGTCAGTCGGAAGGTGACACCACGGTCGGAATTATTTTCAACCCACAGGGCACCCTGATGCGCTTCAATGATTGAGCGCGCGATGGAAAGCCCAAGACCGATGCCCTCTTGTTTTGTGGTAAAGAACGACTCAAATATCCGATCGAGGATTTCCGACGGAATGCCGTGACCGCTGTCGCGAACCGAAATCATGACCTCGTCGCCTTTCCTGCTCGTGGTCACCCACAGAAACCGCTCGTTCTCCGGCGATTCGCTGACGGCGTCCATTGCGTTGACGACGAGATTGAGAATGACCTGTTGCAGATAAACGGGATCTCCCGGCACCAGCGGCAGGTCGGCATCGAGGCGGGCCTGTATCTGCACATGGCGGCGGAGAGCATCGCCACTCACAAGGCGGAGCACGTCTTCAATCAACGTGTTGAGACGAACCGATTGCATTTCCAATTCTCTCTTCTTGGAGAATGTGCGGATTCGGTGAACGGCCTCCGCCGCGCGAATGTTGTCCTGGTGAATATCCGAGAGCACGGCCCGAAGTTCCTCGGGAGCGACATGCTCCAGGCGCAAAAGTTTTTCGGCGGCTTCAATATTTGTCAGAATCGCGGTCAACGGCTGGCTGACCTCGTGGGCAATCATCGCCGTGAGTTCGCCGATGGCAGCCAGGCGCGAAACGTGGGCAAGATTGCGGGTGGCTTCCTCCGCCCGTTTGCGTTCGGTGATGTCCCTCCCAACAGCCTGGATTTCTTCAACATCTCCCTTGCTGTCCATCGCCGGGTAATTGACCCATTGCTGCCAGCAAACGGCGCCGTCCGCCGTCGGCAATACGTGTTCCCAGACAAACGGCTGCGGGCGCGACATCGCGGCGGAGATGCCATCAAGGATTTTTGCGCGTGCCGCGGATGGAACAAGATCTGCGAGCTTTTGCCCTATCAACTGTTCGCGCGTGCGCCCAAAGAACCGGCAAAACGCCTGGTTCACAAACGTGAGCGTCGTATCGGGCTTGTAGCGCGAAACCAAATCTGCCTGCGTTTCCACAACCTCGCGGTAACGCTCCTCGCTCTCGCGCAGCGCCTCCTCCGCGCGCCTGCGTTCGGAAATATCTCTCCCGATGGCCTGGATTTCCCGAATGAGCCCGTCCCCATCGATCACGGGATGGATGATCCATTGCTGCCAGCCCACCCCGCGGTTGGGCACCAGCGCTTCACACTCACAAATGACAGGCCGGCGGTTGACGATGACCGTGGCAATGTTGCGCAGAACGCGTTCATGGATTTCCGGAGGGACGAGGTCCAGAATCTTTTTTCCAAGAAGTTCGTGGCTCTTCTGCTGGAAGAACCGGCACCACGATTCATTCACAAACGTAAGCGTCGTATCCGGGTAACAGCGGCTCACCAGTTCACTCTGGCTCTCGACGACCGTGCGATAACGCTCTTCACTCACATGCAGCGCATGCGCAACCGTCTTGCGTTCGTTCAGAACCGCCGCCAGCGGCAGCAACGTCGCGGAAAGAAGAATAAAAAATGTCTGGATGGAAAGAGCATTCTGCTCGGGCGGCCCGGAAGCGAACGGTCCATGCTCGTGAACGCTGCTCCACACGGCGACAGCCGACACGCAGCAAAGAGCCAGGCTCGCGCCGCGCACGCCAAAGCGCATCGCGGCCCAGAGAAGGAAAGGCAGCGGAGCCGAGAGAATCATCGGCGTCGTTTCAATTTGTTCACGCAGGAGACAGAAGAGAATAAAGCTGACGCTCAGCAGGCCGATCATCAGCACAGTGGCCTCGTAGGCCCGCGCCATGGAAAGCCTTGACCAGGACTGCCCGGCTCCTTTCCAGGAAACGATTGCCGGCACAACAATCATCGATGCAAACACGTTGGAAAAAAATCGCATCTGCCAAAGCTGCCAATAATCATCGTTGCCCCAGCCATTGAGCACCACAAATCCAGCGTCCAGAAACGATGAAACAAAAGCTGCGAGCACCGCGCCGCAAATGAGAAAAGCGCTGATATCCCGAAGCCGCTCGAACCGCATGTCTTCGCCCGTCAAAAACCTGGTGGCCGCCGCACCCACCAGAGCTTCAAAGGAATTACTCACGAACCAGCAGCAGACCATCGGGAAAGGCACGTTGCTCTCGGCTTCAACCGCAACATGCGCGGGAAAGACCATCAAAATAATAAACCACCAAATGCGCACGGGAGAGAGCAGAAGGATGGCAAGAAGAATCGCGTTCGGCGGCCAGATGACGGAAATCGGGTGCGGATGGAACTTCAGCGCGAAGCCTATTTTCGCCCCCACGAAATAACCTAGACAGGCCAGCACGCCGATAAAAAAATACCGCAGAGTTAAAGACACGCTTTTGCCGGCCTTCAACACTTGATACCCGCCAGCCGCTCGACGGAAAGTCGTCATCTGGGGTTCCCTATAGCGATTTCAAGCTGATTCAGAAAAAACGCTAACACGTACCCGAAGGAATTCCAGATATTTCCGCATCCTCCTCGTAAATGGCGAATAAATCGGAGCCGATATAACGTAAAGCCGATAGCAAAAAATCGTCTGCAACGGACGTACTACCTTGGTGCAATTGTCCAGTCTGTGGAACACCTTACTATACGAGCACAGACCGAACACAAATGACTGCGTTATCCGCCGGGGTAATGAAGCAGTCATGGGGAAAACAGTTGAAACCTGTCATGGCTATGAACACTCAATTCAATCCAATCCGGACGCTGGTGGTAGACGACTCTCAGGACGAATGCATGCTTCTGAACGCGGAACTTCGTTCGATATATTCGATCAAACTCATCGGTTTCGTTCATGATGGCGTGGAAGCGATTTCTTATTTGCGAGGCATCGAACAATTCAAGAATCGCGAACTGTATCCCTACCCTGATCTCATGCTCCTGGACTTCAGCATGCCGCGCTGTGGCGGGATGGGCGTGCTGGAGTTTTTGCATAAACAATTTCACCGCCCGCGCGTCGTTTTGTGGAGCAACACACTGGAATGCGTGAGCGTCGCGCAGGCGTTGCGCCTGGGCGCCGATCTCGTCTGCCACAAACCAGCTACGCAGCAGGAGTTGAAGGAAGTCATTCGCCGGGTTGAAGCCCGCATCTTCAAGAGAATCTCTCCCGCTTCCCCGTCTGAACACGAACAACATCAACAAGAGGCCTTTTGTCTACGTGCCTAGCCCGCAACCACTCAATCGACCTCCCAGCGACACGACTCAATGATCTGAAGGCTCCCAACGAACAACCCAAGATATGACGGAAGGGGTGGACCACATTGTTGAAACTAATGATAGGTTTCGGCGCGCTGTTGATTCCGCGCCGCTCCTGATGTGTCTCCTCGACCCGGATTTGAAGGGCGTTTATTTCAATCACGAATGGCTCACCTTCACCGGCCGCCCACAGACCGATTTGCTCGGAGACCAATGGCTGACCGACATTCATCCGCAGGACAGGGACCGTTGCATCGAAACGTGCCGCAAAGCATCCGATACCGCGGGGAAATTCGAAGTCGAATGCCGCCTGCAAAGATCCGACGGGGAATTTCGTTACGTTCGCAATACCGGAGTTCCGCAGTTCTCGGACGACGGACGCCTGGAGAACTATCTCACCACCTCGGTGGACATCAGCGCCCGCAAAGCGGCCGAGGATGCTTTGCGGCACGCCGAATTGCGTTGTCGCGCCGTGTTTGGCCCATCTCTCGGCAACGTCGCTGTGATTGATTGCGCCGGGCGAATCATTGGCATGAACGACGGCTGGCTTCGATTTGCGCGCCAGCAGGGCGGACGGCTCCGCGCCGTCGGCGTCGGCGTCAACTATCTCGATGTCTGCCAGCAGGCGATAAAAACCGGCGATCACGACGCGCCCGCAGCCTACCAGGGAATTCTGGACGTGCTGAACGGTTCAACGCAGGAGTTCTCCCTGGAATACCGGTGTCCCACACGGGCCGAGGAAATGTGGTTTGAAATGATCGTACACCCGCTCCTTCGCCACGAGGGCGGAGCGATTGTCACCCACCTGAACATCACCAACCGACGCCGAGCCGAACTCCAGGCACAAACCCTTTTGCACGAACTGGCGCATGTAAGCCGCGTCGCCGTGCTTGGAGAACTGACCGCTTCCTTCGCTCACGAACTCAGCCAGCCATTGACGGCAATTCAAACCCACGCTCAAGCCGCCATGCGCATGCTTTCGGAAAAAAAACACACGCTCGCCGAAGTGCAGGAGCTGCTCTCCGACATCATCGCCGACAACGTGCGCGCGGGAAAAATTCTACAGCAACTCCGCGCGCTCCTCAAAAAAGACCGCGTGCGCCTCAAATCCCTGAAGTTGAACAAACTCATCCGCGACGTCGCCGACCTGCTCCATGACGAAGCCGTCCTGAAAAAGGTAAAGGTCACGCTCCATCTGGATCCCGCGCTGCCGCGGGTGCTCGGTGAGCGCGTTCAATTGCAGCAGATTATTTTGAACCTCATGGTCAACGGCTTTGAAGCGATGCGGAAAAAAAACATCCACAAGCGCGAGTTGACCATTGAAACTTCGATGACTGGCAGCGACCAGGTCACCATTCTGGTGCGGGATACCGGCCCCGGCATTCTCGAAAACCAGATCGACCGCATCTTCGAGCCGTTTTTCACCACCAAACCGGAAGGACTCGGAATGGGACTGGCCATTTGCCGCTCCATGGTGGAACTGCACGGGGGGAAAATTTCAGTTGCCAACAATCCCGAAAAAGGAGTTACATTTCGGGTGGTACTGCCGGTTTTGGGGAAAGGGAAATTATGATTACTGACAGACCAACTGTATTCGTGGTGGACGACGATAACTCCGTCCGCAGGGGGCTTGACCGTCTTCTCAAACTGAGAGGGTACCGCGTGGAATCTTTCGCTTCAGCGGAAGAGTTTCTTCAGGAGCAAATCACCGCCCAGGTCGCGTGCCTCGTGTTGGACGTGAATCTTCCAGGTCTCAACGGATTGGACGTCCAGAGTTTTCTTATGCAGCGCGGCATCATGCTTCCGATCGTCTTCATCACCGGGCACGGCGACATCCCCACCGCCGTCCGCGCCGTCAAATCCGGCGCCATCAGTTTTCTCACCAAACCTTTCGGCGAAGCTGAACTGGTCACCGAAATCGAAAACGCCTTCGCCATCTGCCGCAACGAATTTCAACAGCGCTCGGAAGTCGCCGACATTCAACACCGCTATTCCACGCTGACCGAGAGGGAGTGTGAGATTCTTTCTTTTGTCGTCAGCGGCAAGCTGAACAAACAAACCGCTTACGAACTGGGAATCGTCGAGAACACCGTGAAAGTGCACCGCCGGCGTGTCATGCGAAAAATGCACGCAGAGTCCGTGGCGGAACTCGTAGTGATGACACAAAAACTGAATATCACGGCTCCACAGCGGGTCCAGGCGGGACGATAGTCCTTCGCCGATTTTGTAAACCAAGGTGCAATAGCAGAACAGTCTCCATTGGGTTAAATAGAATCCACGACAGGCTGAAGCCGGAAATGATGGACTGCCGGTGGGAAAAATGGGGCAGCACGAAAACGATTGGTGATTTACCGCGCTCGTCGGCTCTGCATAGGCGTCCTCCAGCGCCATGCCAGGCGTTCTCCGCCGACGACGCGCGGGTTATTTTTTCCGCCCGTGCCCGCGAAAAAATTCCGGAATAACTTTCAGAGTCGAGAACGCCGGCAGACGGGGCAGCGTCATGAATGTTCTGGCCTTGATCATTCAATTGCTCAGTGGAGCGGCCGCGGGGAATATTATGTGTTCCGCCTGTCCCAATGTTCATGTTCACCTCGGATGGATTGGAAACTCCATCATCGGAATGATCGGCGGAGCCATCGCTGCCCAGGCATTGCTCCATATTTGCGGCGGAGTGGAAAACGCGACGGACATGCAGATTTTTTTGTGCAGCATTGCCGGAGCCGCCGCCGGCGGATTTGTCCTGACGGGACTCGTCGGCATCATCAAAGGCATTTCCACTCCCAAGCGATAGCCGCTCGCAATTTTTTCTTCCCGCCAACTCGCCGGCGAAAAACCGGTGCCCCGCGTCACACGGATTGTGAATCGAAATGGTTCTCGTTTTTTCGTGCCCGCAAATTTTCAACCGCTATTGCCCGTTTTGACACCTTGACGAAACGCAACTTGTGGCAGTGGATTCGCAAACCAATTCTTTTCACGAGGAGAAAGAAGAAAATTTTAAAAAATTCTCGGCGCTCCTCGCGCGCGAAGTAAACCAAGGTGCAATATACCGCGGCGATTTCCGTTTTAAGTTAACTCCGTCAAGCGCCGGAGCAGAATCGTGGCAGCGCGTTCCAAACAACCGAGCAATCATCACGCGATGTCACGCGCTCCGGGGCTGGCAGTCGCGGAAGCAACGGCTCGGGCAGTGTATGATCGGGTGGAACACAATTTGGGTCGGATGTTTTGCAGGACTCACGCTCTCGCAGAGGGCACTTGTTTTGACAACCGGAGGACGAACCGCCCGCGCCGATCGGTTTCGCCTCATCGTCTCTGGCGAAGCCAAAAACAGATGCAATCAGCAGGAACCGGGATCGCGGGCGTAACCTGGCGAACCGGAATATCAGGACCGGAAGAAACCATGGAAACTCTAAAGAAAAAAACGGCCGGCGAGGAAGGCGCCAACGCGCCCGCAAAACGCCCGGCCCGCCGCTGGAATGACTCAGAGGAAATTCTGAAACCCTCCGAAGACCTCTGGTCCACCGAAATTCTTGCGGGCCTGGACGCGGCCCGGGCGCCGCGCCCATCCTCGCGCAAACGCAAACGGCGCCTCTACGCCGATTACCGCGAGTTGCTTGCCCTCGAATCGAAGGCCCGAAAATTGAACTTCCTCGGCCCCGAAAGCGCGCGTTCATTGACGGCGGAATCCCAGGTCCTGCAAGCACAGGAACGCGCGCTTCCTTTCGGGGAAAATGGCGAGACCAATGGGCCCTTCGCCGAAGAGCCCGCAAACGCATTGCCGCTGCCGCGATTTTCGCACGCGAACCAGTACGGTTTTCTCATCGTGGACCAGCGGATGAATATGTTCTTCGGAACGCGCAAGCACTTGAAATCCGTGGTCGCCGCAAATGTCGCGGCGCTCATCGCGTGGCGAATGCTCTCGCGCGGGCGGCCCGTCGGCGCCATCGCCTTCAATGATAAACGCATCGTCCAGTTCCGTCCCGGCTGCAGCCGTCTCAACACGCTGTTGGTCCTGCAGACAATATTAAATCAAAACCACAGCCTGCTCCCGGACACGGGTATTTGCTCGAACCCGGGAATGCTGAACGACGCGTTGCGGCGGGCCAACAAACTGCCGGGCAATCCGTTGATTTTCCTCATCACAGACGCAGGTGGACGCGACCAGGAAACTTTCCGTCTCGTCACGCAGATTTCCCAGCACAGCGATTTGGTCGTGGTCCTGATCTACGATCCGCTGCAGGCAAAACTGGGCAACACTGTCAAACGGCAACACCAGGTCATCAGCCGGTTCTTTCCTGAAGGCGTGCCGGTCATCCCTATCAACACGCGCAACGACGTGACTTATCAACTCCGGCGCTCGTCGATGAAATCGGCCCTGGCCACACTCGCAAAAACTCACCACTCGCAACCAAACATTTTTTCCCCGGAAACACCACGGCCATGAAAAATATCCGCGGCCTCTCTTCGTTCGCGCTCATCGCTGTGATTTTATGCTTCGGCTGCACGACGTCCGGCTCAAAGAAAAGCGGCGGGACCAACGAATTGCAAACCGCCTCGGCGCAGCCGGTCATCCTTGTGCCGGTTTTCATTTTGTCTCCGCCGGGCGATGACAAGCAGGGAAAGGACCACCTGCCGCCGCCCCCGCCCGCTCCTCCGGAACAATCGATCGACGGATGGCCCGCTCCTCCGCCGCAACCACCCACTCATTTATAACTCCTCATACCTATGACCTTTCGTTCAGCCATGGCTCTCATGTCCCGCTTTCATCCGTCACGAAGAACGCGACCACGGAAGCGGCCGGGGCGCCGCGCAACGGGCGCCGCCAGGCACGGGCGAACCCAAAACCAACACTGATATTGAACAACCAAATGAAAGGAAAATTATGAAACGCACACTACGCAACTTTGCGCTGATAACCATCTCCGCGGCCGCATTCTCCACCATCACCGTTCTGGCGGCGGACCAGGATCTGCAAAGCCAGTCGCAACAGGCCATCACCAGTTTTCAGGCCATGGATTCCTCAATGAAAACGATGATGGACAACGCAGCCGGTTACGCGGTTTTCCCGGATGTGGGCAAAGGCGGATTTATCGTGGGCGGCGCGCGCGGAAAGGGATTGCTCTATGAAAAAGGCGTCGCCACCGGACAGGCGACCATGACGCAGGCGAGCGTCGGCGCACAGGCCGGCGGACAATCATTTGCGGAAATTATTTTGTTCCAGACTCCGCAGGCGGTGAGTGATTTCAAAACCGGCAAGTTCGAGATGAGCGCGGAAGTCAGCGCGGTCGCCGTCAAGGAAGGCGCATCCAAGGCCGCGGAATACAAGGACGGCGTGGCCGTATTCACCATGCCCAAAAAAGGATTGATGGTTTCGGCCTCCGTCGGCGGACAGAAATTCAAATACGAACCGCTGCAACCGACCGGCCGGTAATGATTATGTTTGGCCCGTGAGTCAGGGAAGCCACTCCGCGAAGTCACATTGAGAAAACAATTCAAATCAAGGCAAAGAAGCCATGAAAAGGATACGTGTGCCCATTCGCTGGAGTTGCCATGTCGGAATCACCCTGCTCATTTTGACCGCGCTCTCGTTCGTCAGCCATGACGGGCGCGCGCAGGACAAAAAAACAAACATTCTCGTCATCATGGGGGATGACATCGGTTGGTACAACGCAAGTTGTTGTAACCGGTGGGACATGGGCTATTGGACGCCCAACATCGACCGCATCGCAAAGGAAGGCGCGCTGTTCACCTGTTGGTACGGCCAGCAAAGTTGGACCGCCGGCCGCGCGGCGTTCATCACGGGGCAATCACCGATTCGCACCGGCCTGACCAAAGTCGGCCTGCCCGGTACGACGGTCGGATTGCAAAAAGAAGATCCGAACGTGGCGGACTTCCCGAAAAATCTCGGTTACGCCACTGCACAATTCGGCAAAAACCATCTTGGGGATCGCAACGAATTTCTGCCAACGGTTCACGGCTGGCCGGACGGCGGCAGCACGCCCTACCGCGGCGAGAAAGCCACCGGCTGGGAGGGCGGCTATCGCGTCCCTATGTGCATTCGCTGGCCGGGCGTCATCAAACCTGGAACGGTCTACAACGATTTCTTCTGCCACGAAGATCTGCTCCCAACGTTCGCCGCGGCCGCGGGCGAACCAGACCTCGTGGACAAGGTGGCCAAGGGCTGCCAATGCGGCGACCAAACCTTCAAAGTCCATCTCGATGGCCACAACCTGATGCCTTACTTCAAAGGTGAGACGACCAACTCGCCCGACAAGGAATTTCTCTATTGGAGTGATGACGGCGATCTCTTTGCAATTCGCGTTCTGAATTGGAAGATCGCCTTTGTTGAAAACAACAGCACCGGCCTGGGCGTCTGGAAACAGACGTTCACCCGCCTGCGCGTTCCAGACATTTTCAATCTTCGCGCCGATCCGTTCGAACGCGGCGATACTTCAATGCAGTACGACGACTGGATGATGCATCGCGCTTTTGTTGTTGTTCCAGCCCAGGCCATCGTCGCGAAGTGGCTCGACAGCTTCAAGGAGTTCCCGATGCGGCAAAAGCCCTCGAGTTTCAATCTCGACGAGGTGATGGCGAAGCTCCAGGAGGCGGGCAAAGGGAGCAACTAATCTCATGGCGCCTCCATTCATCACGACTGCGCCCTGCTCCGCCTATGGAATTCTCTCCCCAGTAGTTTCAGGTTGAAAAATGGGTTAGGAAATCGAATGAAAATAAATCACAAATCTCGGGATGCATCGTCCGCGCCGGCTGCCCACGCGCCCGCCGCGCCGGACCGCGGTGCGGATTGGCTGGATGGCAGTGAGTTATGCGCACAGGCGCAGCGAATAACCGGCCTCAAAAACTTCGGTGTACCCGCCATCGACCCCGCATTTTTCGTTCTCGTGGCGAGCCTGGAACGCGAAGCAAATCTTCACTGGCTCGGGCGGCGTCTGATGAAGATTCATTTGCTGGGGCTTCTCACGGCGCGTTTGAAAATGGCCGCGCGCTGCGAGTTGCGCACCGGAAATTTTGCCGGCTCCCCTGCTCCGCCGCCGATTTTCATCACCGGAATGCCCCGCAGCGGCTCGACGTTTTTGCACGAGCTGTTGGCGCAGGACCCTTCCCTGCGCGCGCCCCGCGTGTGGGAAGTAATGTCACCAGCCCAAGCCGATGAACCGGATCGCGGCTGGCATGATTCGCGCGTGTGGCAGGCCGCCTGGTGCCTCTGGTGGTTTCGTCGGCTCGCGCCGCGCGCGGACGCGGTTTATCCCATGCGCGCCCGCACGCCGCACGAATGCGTCGCCATTCAAAGCTACACGTTCCTTTCGGAGGAATTCATCTCCACGTGCCACGTCCCGGGCTACGAGGCGTTCCTTCGCTCCGCGGATTTGCGCCCCGCCTACGCCTGGCAAAAACGTTTCCTCAATTTTTTGCAATGCGGCCGGCCTCCAACCCGGTGGATCCTGAAATCACCGGATCATGTGCGAGGATTGGAAGAATTGTTTTCCGTCTTTCCCGACGCGCTCATCATTCAAACCCATCGCAACCCGCTCGATTCGTTGCGCTCCTCCATCCAGCTCACGGAAGTGCTGCACCAGCTATACGCGCGGCCGCAAGCCCGGGAAAAATTGGCCGAACGCGAAGCGCGAACTCTGGCATGGAACACAGACCGCGTGATTCAGTTCCGCGACGAACATCCCGAATTGGCAAAACGATTCGTGGACGTGAATTACTCGGAGTTAACGAACGACCCCATGGCCGTGGTGCGGCGAATCTATCGCCAGTTTGAAATGCCGTTGTCGGAAACCGCGATTTCCAATATTCAAAAACTCGCCCGCGGCCGCTCGGCCTACAAAGGCCGCCGCACGGCTCCCACACTCGTCGAAACCGGATTGGACCCGAGGGTGCAACTGAAATTGTTCGGCGAATATTGCCGGCGGTTCGATATCGCCGGCGTGAACTGATACCACCATGAAACGCCTCGATACCATCCTGTTTGCCCTCGGCTGCGCGTTATTCGTCGCGCTGGTGTATAGCATCGGCTTGAAGGAATTGTGGCACGAATTGGTTTCGCTCGGCTGGGGTCTGATTCCTTTCATCGCGGCAGAAGGCATCGCTGAGCTCATCCACACTCTCGGCTGGCGCCGCTGCCTCACGGGCACCGCGCGCTCAACACCGCTGCTTCTTCTCTTCCGCATTCGCCTCGCCGGTTACTCCATTAATTATCTCACACCCACGGCCGCGCTCGGCGGCGAGGTGACGAAAGCTTCCCTGCTCGCCCGCCGGTGCGACACCTCCCAGGCCACCAGCGGCGTGCTTATCGGAAAAGTGTGCTTTGCCTGCGCGCACCTGTTGTTCGTTGCGCTCGGCGCCATCGTCATCGTGCGCCACGTTCACCTTGCGCCGCTCGAATGGCTCTCGTTGTTGTTGAGCGCCGGATTGGTCGCCGTCGGCATCCTGAGTTTTCTGCTCCTCCAAAAATATGGAAAACTCGGTGGACTCATTCGCTGGCTGGTCGCAAGAAACATCGGCGGACAGCCCCTGAAAAAAGTCGCCTCCATCCTCACCACGGTCGATGGGCAACTCCTCGCATTCTATCGGGACCGCCCCGCGGACATGTGCGCGGCGATAGGCTGGCACCTCCTCGGGTATTCGCTCGGAATCATTCCCACATGGTTTTTCCTCCTGTGGCTGCAGCCGCCCGCCGCGCTTTCCACGGCCGCGACCATTTGGTTTCTCGGCATGGGTTTCGATTTGCTCACCTTCGCCGTCCCATTGAACGTCGGATCGCTGGAAGGCAGCCGCATCCTGGCCCTCAAATTCCTCGGCTACACATCAAATCTGGGAATGACCTATGGCATTGCGGTTCGTCTGGGCCAAATGTTCTGGGCCACTGCCGGTCTGGCTTTCTATGCCGCGTTCGCAGCCGGCAAAACCGCTTCCGCTTCCGGAATATCGCAACCTGAAAACGCCGACGCCAAAAACTTTGTGGATTGCCGCGTCGACCGCAAAAAACACACCTACGAGCCTCTCGTCCGGAAAATCAATTTTCCAACACCCACTCAGGAATTCAATGGACGCAAACGACCATGAGATCAAAGCGCCTACCACTGCTGCTGGCCTTTGCGACAAGCGCACTGTTCAGCGCCAGTGCGCATGCCGCGGATGACCCGCTGCCCTCATGGAATGACACCGGCCCGAAAAAAGCCATCGTCGCCTTCGTCAACAAAGTGACACAAGCGGGCTCCGACGATTTTGTGCCCGCTCCGGAACGCATCGCCGTCTTCGACAACGACGGCACCCTTTGGGCCGAGCAGCCGATGTATTTCCAACTCGCGTTCGCATTGGATCGCGTGAAGGCCCTCGCGCCGCAGCAT
>Ga0335085_10008894_pt1 | contig 15227 bp, 7 predicted proteins | sample Lox_Sample_45_FD_206712 | JGI IMG/M metagenome (GOLD analysis project Ga0335085, IMG submission 206712) | Soil microbial communities from Loxahatchee National Wildlife Refuge, Florida, United States - Lox_Sample_4.5 | ecosystem: Environmental > Terrestrial > Soil > Wetlands | place: USA: Florida... | reverse complement strand
GCACGTCGTACTGAAGATTCGCCGGCGCAAATTCAACCGGACGTTTAGGGCGGGCGAGATCGCGGTAACACGTCGGCTCTTCCGTTCGGGCGAGAGTGAATATCTGCTAAACGGTAAGCTATGCCGCCTCCGTGACATTCAGGACATTTTCATGGGCACGGGACTCGGCCCCGAGTCCTACGCGATTATCGAGCAGGGACGCATCGGGCAGATCCTGAGCAGCAAGCCCACGGACCGGCGTGCCATCATCGAAGAGGCGGCTGGGATAACGAAGTTTAAAACCCGCAAGCGCCTGGCTGAGGCACGCCTGGAAGACGCAAAGCTGAACCTGGCGCGCATCAATGACATCTTCGACGAAGTCACGCGGCAGATGAATTCGCTGAAGCGCCAGGCCAGCAAAGCCGAACGCTATGCCAAGCTCCGTGACGAGATGCGCGCGAAGTTGCGGCTTGTGCTGGCGAGCAAGTTCGCTCAACTGGATGCCGAAGGCGCGGCTCTCGAAGCAGAGCTGGCGGGGATCGCTGAGGAGATCAGGTTGAAGGGCGAGTCCGTCGAGGCGATGCAGGGCGAGCACACTGAACGAACGCAGCGTGGCTACGGCATCGAGTATGAAGGTAACGAGAACCGTGAAAAGCTGAGCACGCTCGTGATGGACATCGACCGCGCGATCGCCCGCCGCCGCACCAACGAAGAGCGCTGCGCTGAACTGGATGCCCGCTCCGCAGGGGCACAAGCAGAATTACTCGGAACCGAGGAGCAACTGGCACGTCACCAGGAAGAGCTGGGGGCGAATCGACGCATTCTTGAGTCTGCCAATGCGGATGTCGCGATGGCCCAAGGCGACCTGCAGCAGCGGCAGCAGGAGGCCTCGGTCGCGTCGGAGACGCTCCTGGCGGTAGAACGCCAGCAGGAAATGCGGCGAGGCGCCATCCTGCAGGCAGTTTCCGCGGCGTCGGCGGTACGCAATCGCATCACACAAGCCGAAGAGCGGATCGCTGCGCTCGACCGAGAAGCCCGCCGCCTGGAAGAAGAGACCAAGGCTGCACATCAGCAATTGGAGAGCTTCGGGGGACAGCGCGGACAGCTCGGGCTGGAGTTCGAGTCTGCGTCGCAACGCGTCGAGGCGCTGGCGACGCAAATCGACGAGGCACGGCTGCTGCTCGATAAGGCGAGGGCCTCCGAGACCAGCGGCAAGCAGCGCCTCGATTCCCTGCGCGCGGAGTACGCCGGTCTGATCGGCAAGAAGGGTTCGCTCGAAGCGGTCATCACCGAGCACGGCTATTCCACCGAGTCGGTACGGCGTCTGTTCAAGTCCGGCGCGATGAGCGGGGGTCGGGCTCCAGCCGGCGTTCTCGCCGACTTCCTCGAGGTGGAGGACCGTTATGAACACGTGGTCGACGACTTCTTACGCGACGAGTTGAACTTTGTCGTGGTGAAGTCATGGGACGCTGCCGATGAAGGTCTGCGCCTTTTGCGCAGCGACGTGGACGGCCGCGCCACATTCCTCGTGCACCCGGAAGACTCGCAGGCGAAGTTCTCATTCGCCGCGGAGGATGCCGGCTATCACGGCGGTCATCGTGACGGAGTGGTTCCGCTGAAGCACTGCATTCGCGTACTGGACGGCTTCGGGAAGTCCCTTGAGGTGATCCTGCCCAAGCTGGGCAACGGCTACATCGTCCCCGATACGAATGTGGGGCGCGACCTGGCGCTGCAGAATCCCGATGCATTCTTTCTCTCGCAGTCCGGTGAATGTTTCCATAACGTCACCGTGACAGGCGGCAAGCAGCGCAGCGAGGGACCGCTGGCGATGAAGCGCGAACTTCGCGAGGTCTTGCGGCAGGCTGCTGAAGTTGAGCGCGCTATGGCCGAACAACAGACGCTGGTTGCGGCGCTGACACGGGAAATCAGCGAGCTCACGTCACTCTTACAGCGCCTGGAAGACGACAAGCGCGAAGGTGAACGGCAAGCGATGACATCGGGCCATACGCTCCAGCAACTGGACGGCGAAATGACTCGCGTGCGGGAACGCCTCGCCACGTACGAGCGGGAGGCGCAGCGCCTGGTTACCGAATGCGGCGAGTGCGAGACCTCAATTGCCGGCCATCGCAACGAGCTCATCGCGCACGAAGAGCAAAAATACACTCTTGAGACCGAGATGCAGGCCGCGCAGTGCAGCCTCGATGAACTGCGGCAGCGCCGCGACGCAGCCGCGCAACTCGCCAGCGATGCCCGCGCGCAGCTAGCAACCCTGGAGGAACGCCGGCGCGGGGCCGAGGCGACCGTCGACCGCCTTGAGGCCATGGTCGGCGAAGTCACTTCCCGGCTCGACAAGCTGAAAGGTCAGATCGAAGCCGCTGCCGCCGAAAAGGACCAGCGGGAGCGGGAGAATCTCCATCTCTCCGAGCAAGAGTTGCAATGGAGCGCAGACCGGGAGGCGGCACAGCAGCGTGATCGCGAGCTGCAGGAGGAACTGCAAACTGTCCGCGCCCGCTTGAGCGAGGTGGAGGAGTCGCTAAAGACATCTCGCCACGAGCTCGATGCGGCCCGCGACCGTCGCGGTGAATTGTCGGCGGGGCAGGCGCGCCTGCAATCTGACGCGCAGCATATGGCCGAGACTTGCACTCAGGAATTGAGTCAGGCGCGCGAAGAGTTGCTGGCCGACGAAACGTTACCACGCCTCGCGGGCGAGGAACTCGGCAACGAGGAAGCGCTTTACCGCGAAATGCGCACCCGGCTCGACAACATGGGCCCGGTGAACATGATGGCGCTGGAGGAATACCAGGAGACCGCGCAGCGTCACGAGTTCCTGGAGACGCAGCGGCAAGACCTTCTGCAGTCGATCGAGAACACACTCAACACGATCAAAGAGATCGACGCCATCTCGCGACAGAAGTTTGAAGAAGCATTTGCCCGGATCAACGAGAACTTTGCGCAGACCTTCAGCAAGCTCTTTGGCGGCGGTCAGGCGTTCATGCGCCTCACCGACCAGGAGAACGCGCAGGAGAGTGGCATCGATGTCGTGGCTTCGCCTCCGGGCAAGAAGCTGCAAAATGTATTGCTGCTCTCGGGCGGTGAGAAGGCGCTCACTGCGCTGGCTTTGCTGGTCGGTATCTTCCAGTTCCAGCCAAGCCCGTTCTGTATTCTCGACGAAGTTGATGCTCCGCTCGACGAAGCCAACATCGCACGCTTCACCGGCCTGGTTCGGGAGCTCAGCGGGCAGACGCAGTTCATCATTATCACCCATAGCAAAAAGACCATGGGCATTGCACCGGTGATGTATGGCGTGACCATGCAGGAGCCGGGCGTCTCCAAGCTCGTTTCCGTGCGGTTCCACGAGGAGCCCGAGAAGATGAGTGCTTAAGGGAAGTGTTGCCCCTGAGTCGTGCGTTCTTGACAGGGCCGATCCGCGATCGTTACACCGTGGCCGTCACTTTTGCTTTACGAGCGAGCGCTAGCGGAACCCGCCAACTATTGTGTCGCACCCATAAAAGTGCGGCGCCGAGGCGCCGCATTCTGTCGTCCTGCAACATCGGAAGCTACTTCCTGTTAAGTCTTTTCTACTTCCCTGCTGCTGCCCCAGCGGAGTCAAAGGTGATCGCGGTATCCTTCCCGCCAAACTCGATTTCGCTGATGGTGCGGCTATCTCCCGCAGTGTTTAGGAAAACCTGGTTTCTGACAGGCTTCTTGCTGAGCGTCTTCACCTGGCCATTCGTGCTGGCGATCTCTTTGCCGTTCTGCGTAAACTTCACCTGCGCGTTGCTGCCCTCGATGTCGTACTTAACGACGTAGTCGCCGGCGGGAACCGTGGTTCCGTTCACCGTCACGTTCTGGAACAGCGAGATACTCTCTGATTTCTCGCGGGCGAATGCGCCAATCGAAAGGGTTAGGGCAAATACAAGCAGGGCGAAACGAATTGCATTCCGGGTCATTTAGTATGTCTCCTGATGGAAGTCGGTTGCGGCGGCCCCACCTCATTGCGCTACTCTCAACGCCGAAATTCAACAGGAACGGGCATACTGTCTGTCCCGTAAATCGCCTCGCGGGAGCCACCAGTTGCGGGCGAAGCGCACTGTCTCATTTCTTCGGGCAAGAAGCCTACCTATCCGCTCCATGCCTTAACTCTCTACGTGTTTTGACGCGGTTGGTTCCCGGAAGGGAGCACAGGCCTCGTATCCCTGCGCTCTGCAATTCAGCACACGGGTCCTGCGATTTACATCGCTTGCTATCGATTGGTCACACCAAGCGATCATTCCGGGCATAAGGATTGGGGTGAACACACAAAAAACGCAGATAAGTCGCAAGCTAGAGACGACAGATCGGAAGGGCGCGATACTACTACTATTCTGCCGTCAGCTCTTTACCGATCTGCTGAAATCCATCTTCGACAGGGGCAATTCGCGAATTCGCTTGCCCGTCGCAGCAGAAACAGCGTTGCAAAGTGCGGGCACGAAAGGCGGCACGCCCGGCTCTCCGACGCCAGCAGGCGGCGCATCATTTTCCACGATATGGACGTTGGTTATGCGCGGCGCCTGCGGCAAGCGTGTGAGCTGATAGTCGTGGAAGTTCGACTGCTGGATGGCTCCGTCCTTTGCCGTGATCTCGCCGTAGCGAGCAATGCTCGTCCCGAAGACTGCGGCGCCCTCGAACTGCGACCTCGTGCGATCGGGATTCACAACCAGGCCGGCATCAAGGACGTAATCCACTCGGGGAATCGCAATATCGCCCTCGGCGTTCACTTCGACTTTGACAACACACGCGACGTAGGTGAGAAAGCTGCGATGTATGGCAAATCCATAACCGATGCCATTGCCCGACTTTTGCTGTCCCCAACCTGACCGCTCGGCCACCTGTTCGATGACGCTACGGTAGCGCGCCGTGTCTACGGGATACTCAGCCAGCGAAGCGCCGTAGTTGGGGTAGTCGACGCCGAGCGCTTTGAAGTCGATCTTTCGTGGCGGGCCGATGAGCTCCAGCGTGTATTGGATGGGGTCGGCATTCGCGTTGGCCGCAAGCTCCGCGGTAAACGTCTGAATCGCGAAAGCCTGGTAGATGTTCGCTACAGATCGTAGCCAACCGATGCGGACGTGCGCGGGTGCGGGCCCATTTTCAGCTCGCAGGTTGGGCAGATCGTAGGGAATGTCGGTCCAGCCCTGCTGCAATTCGCCGCCACTGGCATACTCGGCGCCGGCCTGGAACGTGGAGCCGATCGTCGGGCAGACCACGCGCTGCAGCCACGCGGTAGGCCGGCCTTTGGCATCTAGCGCGGCCTTCATATGCGCTGCTGCCACCGTGTGATAGTAGTCGAACCGAATATCGTCTTCCCGGCTCCAAACCACTTTCACCGGCTTTCCGGCCTTCTGCGACAACACGGCGGCTTCGACCGCATTGTCGGGCTTTGACTTGCGTCCAAACCCTCCGCCCAGAAGCGTAACGTGGCAGATAACATTTTCCTTAGGCAGCTTCAGCGCACCGGCAACTGCGTCCTGCACCGCCTGCGGGTTCTGGGTCGACGTCCAAACTTCCACGCGATCACCGCGCACGTCGGCGAGGGCCATGGGTGGTTCCATGGAAGCGTGCGCCAAGTGCGGCGCATAGTAGTCCGCTTCGATGATCTTGCCGGCCGAAGCGAACTCTTTGTCGACGTCGCCCTGATTGCGCCAGACTTTGCCGGGCTTGCGCGCCGTCTCTTGTAAATAGCGCTTGAACTCGTCGGAGTTATAGGCAGCATTGGCGCCATTGTCCCACTCGATCTTGAGCTGCTTGCGTCCCTGCAAGGCTGACCAGGTGTTATCGGCCAGGACTGCAACTCCTCCGAGCGGTTGGAAGTGGCATGGCGGTTTGAAGGTGTCGATCGCGATCGTCTGCCGCACGCCTCTTACTGCAAATGCAGGTCTGTCATCGAGCGACTTAACCGTACCTCCCAGCACAGGCGGATGCGCAATCGCCGCATAGAGCATTCCGTCAACTCTTGCGTCGAGACCAAAACCAGCTTTGCCAGTGCAATAATCGCGAAGGTCGTACGGGTTTTCGCCCTTACCGATGTAACGCCACTGCGAACGCGGCTTGAGTTTCACTTCGCTCTGGCCCGGAACTGGCTGTTTCGCCGCGGCAGAGACGAGTTGGCCGTAGTCGGCCTTTCGCCCAGTCGGGCCATGGATGACCTGGTGAAGACCGGTCGTGCACTCATCCGCGGACACTCCCCACTGCTGAGCGGCGGCACGAATCAGCATCAGTCGAGTCGTCCCTCCCGCTTCGCGCAAAGGGACAAGGAAGTCGCGCACCGAGTGGGAACCGTCCGTATCTTGCGAGCCATAGCGAGGGTCGCCGATAGCCTGGATGATCTTTACGCGCGCCCAGTCGGCATCGAGTTCGTCGGCCAGAATCATCGGAAGCGACGTCCGGCTGCTGGTTCCCATCTCCGAGCGATGAGCGACGATGTATACCGTCCCGTCGGTCTCCAGCCCGACATAGACGCTGGGATGTAGCGGGGCCATGTCGATTACATTGCGTGCAACCTCATCCGCAAAAGCAACATCGGGTAGATAGCGTACCGCAAGAACCAATGCTCCGGCGGAAAGCACATTCTTCAGGAATCCGCGGCGGCTGACGTTCTCGATGGAGGCCTTCATGCTTTCACCCCCGCAGCCTGCTTGATGGCGGCGCGGATTCTCTGATAGGTACCGCAGCGGCAGATATTCCCTGCCATAGCAGTTTCAATCTGCTGATCGGTAGGTTTCGGAGTCTCCGCCAGTAGCGCAACCGCCTGCATGATCTGTCCGGATTGGCAGTAGCCGCACTGCGGAACAGCGTTCTCGATCCAGGCCAGCTGAACAGAATGGAGTTTCTCGGGCGCCGCGATCGCCTCGATGGTCACGATCTCTTGACCGCCAACCGCGCTCATCGGTGTCGAACAAGAGCGAACTGCCTTACCGTTCCGATGCACCGTGCAGGCGCCGCACAGCCCCCTACCGCAGCCAAACTTGGTACCGCTCAGGCCGGCAATGTCGCGCACATACCATAGCAGCGGCATCGCAGGGTCACCATCGTACGACTGTGGCTTCCCATTCAGTTTGAACTGGATCATTAGGTGGTCTCCAGGATTTCCAGCATTGGATGCGAGCCGGACCCGAGGGGCCCGGCGCCGCGGTGGTCGTCTAGCTCCAGCCCATCCGCCTGCGAAGCGCCGTCACGTGGGCAGTGTGGTGTGCCGAATGCCAGGAATACATCGCCAACATGCGATTCAGGTCCAGCACACCGTGTTCGGGATGCCGTAACGTACGCGCAAAGTCCGACGAATCCATTCCCCGCAACAACGCTACCCAGCGAGTGTGCAAGGCGCCCAGCAACTGAAGCGAGACCTCAACCGGAGTATTAGACACGTCGGCCAGCTTGGCCCACATGTCTTCCTTATACAGCTTGATGGTTGGCTCATATTCGGTGAGGGCGAGCTTGAAGCGAATGAAGGCGTTGGCATGGCTGTCGGGAACATGATGTGCAAGCTGGCGCACAGTCCATCCTTCGGGACGATATGGCGTGTCCAGTTGCGCCGGAGCAAGGTCGGCCACTGCGTTGCGGAATACATCCGGCAATTTCGCGATGACGTCGATGTAATGCTCACGCCGCTTGGCCATTTGGGTTTCGTTTTCGGGCGGGACCCATTCAAACTTGCCGATTGGATAGCGTAGATCTTCCGTCATCAATCACCTTCCTGGCCGAACCCCTGGCAATCAGTTTAATCCACCGACCGCACGACATCGGCGGGCAGCAACTCCACGGAGCAAGGGCCCGGGACAAGCTGAGGTTTCGCCAGTGACTCAGACGTATCCGCTAATTTGTCGTCCTTCCCGGCGCCGCCCTTGCCGCCGCCTTTCTTCGCAGACTTGCCCTTGGGCAGCAGAGGCGGCATGGTTCCGCAAGTCACCGTGCCGCGGCGAAGCGCGCGCGCCGAAGATGTCTCGGGAAACAGGATACTCAGATCCGCCGACTTCACGACGTCAGTCAGTCCTTTGATGGCGGCATCGCCGCTGACAAACTTTACCTGGTCGTTCTTCGTCGGAGAGGCCAGCACGAAAAAGTCGCCTGTACCCTTGCCGGTAGCGGCCAGTTTGCGCGTCCGCAGCGCTTGCAACTCGCCTTGTGCCTTGTCCACTCGACTGTCCACATCCGAAGTGACTCCCAGAGCGGCAAGGCGATCGCGGGCCTCGACGCTGGGCGATGCACCGGTTAGAGCAAACAAGTAGTAGCGGGTCGCCTCATCCTTGTTTCCACGTTTTTCGGCGATTTCCCCCAAATGCTCCGCGATGTTGCCGTTGCCGTTCGCCTCCCATGCGGCGCGGATGTAGCGCTCGGCCAGATCGAGGTTGCCCCGTTTGTATTCGACCCAGCCCTTGGTGTCCCAGACGTTGTAAAGCAGGTTCGCGGTAAAGACATCCTGCAGTCGAAGACTGTCGAGGTTGATGTCGCGCAGTTGCGTCTCAATCGAGTTGATCGCCGTATCGGAATACTGGCTGGCGCGCTCCAGTTGCACATTCTGCTCGGCAAGCGAGTAAGCGATGTTGTTCCAGACCACGGCAGTCGGTGCACTGGCAATCGCTTTATCGAAGGCCGCCATACCCTTGTCCGTCTCTCCCGTCGCGATGTAAGCCTGGCCCAGCGATACCTGCAGGAGGGGGTTCTTCTCCTGGAGCGACGCCGCCTTCTCGAGTTCCGGTACTGCCTCCTTCCACCGCTTGAGCTTGCTATAGAGCAGACCCAGGCTGCCATGCGCATAGCCATCCAGCGGGCTCACTTCGATCGCTTTCTGGTACTGCGCGATGGCCTCGTCGTATCGCTGCATCCCCTCATAGGCCGCGCCCAGGTTTGTATAGGCATACTCATCGTAAGGGTTGGCCTCAATCTGCTTCTTGAAGGCATCGACAGCCTGCTGGTATTCGCTCTGGGCAAGATAGGCCCGCCCAAGGTTGTTCCACAGACCTTTGTGTTTTGGATCAACCTTGGCTACGCGTTGAAACAGATCAATTGCCAGCGGAAAATTGTTATTGTTCGCAGCCTGCACGGCCGAATCGAAAAGATCGTCGGGAGATTGCTCGGATCCCAGCCCGGCAGTTCCGGGCGACTTGTTGTCGAGCCCGACTGTCTGGGCCTGATCCGCTTCAATTGTTCGCCGAAACGACGCATAGTCGTCGCTCCGGCCGTAAGGAATCTCCGTCAGCAATATTTGCAAGGTCCGGCCGGCAACCAGCTGGCCGTTCTCGAACTGATAACTGGAGTGGTATTCGGCATAGTCGCGCTTAACGTCGACAGCGATGGGTAGGTGCACACCATACTTCGAAGGTATGGCGATCTTCACCGCCGTTGTCGCCACCGTCGGAGCGCCCAGCTTGATCGGCTTGGGTTTCTTCGCGTCGTCTTCGGGCGGCGGCGGCACTGCAAAACCAACCACAGGCAGCGGTAGCTTGGGATCGGGGGCCGACCAGTCGAAGTAATTGCTCACCGCGACATCGAATTCGACTTTCAGAGGTTCTTCCGCGTTCGCAGGATCGCCAACTTTCAGGTTTGTGATATCGCCACCCTTCATGGGAGAGGCGGCAAGCATCATGTCGAAAACGTTCTTCCACCTGTTGTTGGGAATCTGCCGCAGTCCGAAGCGCAGGCCCAGCTCGGAGTCCCCACGAACAGACGCCTCGAAATGGGCAGTCAGCCTGCCCGTATCGTTGAGAGACCCTTCGATGCGGCTCCTGTCATAACTGTCGAACGGAAGCCCAGCCGGCGTGCGGACCAATTCCGGCGTGCCGCTCGGAGGTATCGCCAGCGCCTGCTTGTCCCGCAGAGGAAATGCCAGCATGCGGAAGGGCGCAACCCCGTTCGTACTGTCCAGCCAGATCTCCTGGCCGTCGACCGGAACCCGGGTAATGACGTGATCGAACTGGGAGGGTGATGGAACGTCAGGATCGAGCTTATGCTGCGACCCGATCAGCACCGACGTTGATTCGAAGTCCCGCGCAGCCAGGAGTGCTGCCAGCAGTGTGTTCTTGTCCTTGCAGTCCCCGTAGCCGTTCGTAAGTACCTCGGAAGCGGAGTGGGGCTGAAAGCGGCCCAGGCCAAACGAAAGGCTCACATAACGGAAGTCGCGCGAGACGTAATCGTACAGAGCTTTAACCCTGTCCAGGTTCGTCGTCTTGCCTTCCACAAGCTCCGCCGCTTTGGCTTTGATCGCGTCGTTCGGTTGGCGACGGTCCTTTTCCAACGCGCCATACCAGTCGCCCACCTGCTGCCAGGTTTCGAAGGTCGTAAGCTGCACCGAAGGCGGCTCGTCTTCATCGCGCACACGTCGCCGTCTGGTCCTGGGCTTCGCATCGTCTTCGTCGTCATCTTCAAGATGGGAATGTTTCCAGCGATAGATTCTGCGGTCGCCTTCGTCCGTGACCTTCGGCTCCGCTCCGGGTTCGCTCTTGATCTTGATTGCCCGCGCCTTGGGCACATTGATTTCCAGCTGCTCGTCGAGCACAATGCCACGATCTTTGAAGTCGTAACTCGTCCAGAACTGGCCGGGCGTGAGCGGGTCGACGATGTTGCGGACAAACCGGTACTCCAGGACGTCACCTGGCCGCAGAGAGGGCACGCTGATGTGCTTCTCGTGATAATCGGAGTACATCAGGGCATTGGGATAGGTCACATCCTGCACAGCGGCCTCTTGTGCGGTCACGACCGTTCCATCGGGCTTTATGACGCGCACGTACTCGATTTCCAGCTTGTCGCTCAACGCGCTGTATCCAACCTTAAGCTGGCCGAGCGCCTGTACGCCGCTGTCGCTGTTGATCCTGATACGAGCGTCGATCTGCTCGCGGCCCGTACCGTCGTTCTCGAAGCGGAAGGACTCTTTGTACTGCTCAGTGACAAAGGCTTCCTGGGAGTAGTCGGGATTTGTAGTTTTGGCCGGTGTCGACTGGGCCCAGACAGACGAAGCGACAAGGAGGAGAATGAGTAGCCGAAACGTGCGCATAGAGGTACACAACCATGGTACGCGGGATACGAAGGGATGGGAATTCGGCTAAGGGGCATCTCTCCCGTGTCATCTTCAGCGGAGGCGCCCGTTTCTTAAGGGCCGGAATCGAAGCCCTCTATGTGAGAACGGATGCCTCCCTCACATTCGCAAACTCACTTGGCGGCCATGGTCCGCTCAACCGCAAGCGCACCCCTTCCGACGGCCCGGCGCCGCGCAGGGCGGCAACAAAGCGATCTCGATCGTCGCTAGCCAGCAACGCAAACCATCGATGCTTGCGGCGCTCTTGCCGTGACCGCCACTGGCGAACAATTCCGACGGTAACGTCTCTGAGCTTGGCATCGATGGCCGCGATGCGTGCCTCGCTCTCCGCCCGACGCTTTTGGAATTCCTTGCCACTGACCGGGGTTGCCAGGTCGGAGCGGTCTTCCTCCGCCCAGGTCGCCGTCAGTTCGTATTGAATCGTGCCGTCAAGCCGCGCCAGCACTTGGAGGTAATAGCCCGATTCGCTGCCCAGTAACCCATCGACAGCTTCAAGGTCCGCAACGAGGGCAGGAAACGGAAACGCGATGGCAGTAATCCGAGTCGCCATCTCGCGCAGCACCTGCTGATACTTTAGTCGCGCTAGTTTGTGCGACGCACCTTCGAGGAGAACCTCGGGATTTGCGACTTCGCTCCAGTAAACCCTCAATTCTTCCGAGTCGCGGGCAATCACCCGCTGTTCAGAGACACCGGTGAAATTCGAGAGCGATTCCACGCTCTTCGGCGTGACGCAATAAAGAAGACAAGGCAAGTTTCAGCCTAACACGGCGAACTGCCGCTCGCTCTTCGCCATTCGCTCTCGGCTTTTGGCTCTTGGCTTTTCGCCTTGAGCTTTGAGCCTTGAGTGCTGCACGAAAAACCCCGCCCGAGCATCATTCAAGCGGGGCACTTGGTTTCCACTGACAAGTGGCCACTATCTTCTCGGTCCACGTCCTCGTCCGCCACGTTCGCCGCCACGTCCGCCCGGCCCGCCACGACGCGGACCGCGGTCGCCATCCCGCCTTGGTGGACGGCTGTCCTGGCGATTGTAGTTCGGCTCGTCAGCAGATTCGTGTCCACCTTCGAAGGTCACCGGAACGGCTCCGCCTTCGGGTGGCGCTTCTCCACCGCCCATCTTGGCGCGCTGCTCCTTCAGGATGGCCTTGCGCGACAGCTTAATGCGGTTGCCTTCGACAGCCAGCACCTTCACCAGAATCTGGTCACCCTCATTCAGCTCGTCGCGAACGTCGGCGACGCGGTGCTCGGCGATCTCGCTGATGTGCAACAGGCCGTCGGTGCCGGGAATGATCTCGACAAACGCCCCGAAATCCGCCAAGCGCGTGACCTTACCAAGGTACGTCTTCCCCACTTCCGCAGTCGCGGTGATGTCGGAGATCATCTGCAACGCCTTCGACGCCGCTTCCTGATCGTTCGACGAGACGTTGACCTTACCGCTGTCGTCCACGTCGATCTTCACGCCGGTCTGCTCGATGATTCCGCGAATCACCTTGCCACCCGGTCCGATGAGGTCGCGAATCTTGTCGGTGGGAATCTGAACCGTGTAGAAGCGCGGTGCAAACTCGCTGAGCGTAGTGCGCGGCTCGGCGATCACCTCGTTCATTTTGTCGAGGATGAACAACCGTCCGCGGCGCGCTTGCTCCAGCGCCTCGCGCATAATCTGCGGCGTGATGCCCATGACCTTGATGTCCATCTGGAGCGCAGTGATGCCGGTCCGGGTTCCGGCGACCTTGAAGTCCATGTCGCCGTAGTGATCTTCCGCGCCGGCGATGTCGGTAAGGATGGCATATGCCTCACCTTCCTTCACCAGACCCATCGCAACTCCGGCGACTGAAGCCTTCAGCGGAACGCCGGCATCCATCATGCTGAGTGAGCCGCCACAAACCGTCGCCATCGACGAGGAGCCGTTCGATTCCAGAATGTCGGAAACGACGCGCATCGCGTACGGCCAATCGGTCTCACTCGGCAGAACGGCCGAGAGTGCGCGCTCAGCTAAAGCTCCGTGGCCGATCTCACGGCGGCCGGCGCCGCGCAGAAACGCCACTTCGCCCACAGAGAACGGTGGGAAGTTATAGTGCAACATGAAGCGCTTCTTGGCCTCACCTTCGAACGCTTCCAGCCGCTGCATATCGTCCGCAGTGCCGAGCGTCGTGGTCACCAGCGCCTGGGTTTCGCCACGAGTAAATACCGACGAGCCGTGAGTACGCGGTAATACCCCAACCTCAATCCAGATGTCGCGAATCTGGTCGAACTTGCGTCCGTCCGGGCGCCGCTTCTCGTTGATTACCTGTTCGCGGAACACCTGCTCGCGCAAAATGTCGAAGTATTTGCCGGCCTTCTTGCGTCCCTCTTCGTCTTCCTCGGGAATCGCCGTTTTGACCTCGTCCTTCAGCGCCTTGATCTTGGAGTAGCTTTCGGTCTTTGGATACTTCTCCGTGTTGGCAGCGTCGGTGAGCTGCGCGCCAACCTTTGAACGAAGGCCCGCAAGGTACGCTTCATCAATCACGACGGGCTCAACCACCCGCTTGGACTTGCCCACCTTCTGGGCCAGGTCGTTTATAGCCGCGCAAATCTTCTTGATCTCCTCATGGCCAAACTCAATCGCCGCCACCACAGTCTCTTCTGAAACTTCCTTGGAACCCGACTCGATCATCACGATGCCGTCACTGGTTCCTACGACCATCAGGTTCAGCGTGCCGGCACGCTGCTCTTCGTAGGTCGGGTTAATGACGAACTCGCCGTTCACCTCTCCGACGCGCACCGCGCCGATCGGGCCATGAAACGGAATATCGGAAACGCTCAACGCCACCGACGCGCCATTGATGCCCGCTACGTCTGGATCATTCGTCGTGTCAGCAGAAAGAACCATCGCGATGACCTGTGTCTCGCACCGGAAACCTTCCGGGAATAGTGGCCGAATCGGCCGATCGATCTGCCGACTGGTAAGGATCTCGCGCTCGCTGGGGCGCCCTTCGCGCTTGATGAATCCGCCGGGAATCCTTCCGGCAGCGTAGGTGTACTCGCGGTAATCCACCGTGAGCGGGAAAAAGTCGATGCCCTCGCGGGGCTCGGCGTTAGCGCAGGCGGTGGCGAGAACTACGTTGTCGCCAATGCGGACGATGCAGGAGCCGTGGGCCTGCTTCGCCAGCTTTCCGGTCTCAAAGTGAATGGATTTGCCGCCGTGGAGCTGAACTGTTACTTCGTGCTTCATTGATCTTCCTTCCGTCAGAACGCAACCGATGAGCGGATGACCCATTCCGGCTTCTCTTGCCGTTTTGGGGTCCTTATCGCTCGTAACTCGAATTTGAGATTGGATTTCATGTCAGCCGAGAGGCTGAAACCCGGTCGATCCGGGCCCGACGCCCAGACCTGATCGAAATGCTGAAACTGCCGAACGGCAACGGCCAATTCGGTCTCCCCGGCCGACGCAACCATCGGCGACGCCGGGGGAAATGTGACGCACAATACGCTGGCAGAGCTGTACTTCAGGGCAGCAACCGCCTACTTGCGGATGCCGAGTTTCTGAATGACCTCTTTATAGCGCTCGGTATCGGACTTTCTGAGGTAGTCCAGCAAGCTGCGACGCTTGCTGACCATCATGAGGAGGCCTCGCCGGGAGGCATGGTCCTTCTTATGCGTCTTGAAATGCTCCGTCAGTTCACCAATACGCTCACTCAGGATGGCGATCTGGACCTCAGGGGAACCGGTATCGTGGTCGTGAGTCCGGTACTGGTTGATCAGGGCGGTTTTTTTCTCTCGTGCTAACACTGCTTCGGGTGCGCTCCTACTCTGTTTTAGTCGTATGTTGTTACGTAGTAAAGAATAACATGCAATTCCGGGATCGGCAAAAGCACCACCGGGCCGACTCTGATACTGTACCGAAGGATGGCTGCCGAGGTTGAGACCGCGCGGGTGGGGGCGATACGCAGGACCTTCAAGGCCTTTACCTACCGCGATTTCCGCCTCATGTGGATCGGAGCCTGCACCTCCAGTATCGGCACCTGGATGCAGATCGTCGCCCAAGGCTGGCTGATCTATCGACTTAGTCATTCGGCGTTCCTGCTCGCTCTTGACCAGTTTCTTGGCGGAATTCCAATCTTCCTTCTTTCCCTGATCGGCGGCGTGGTTGCCGACCGGGTTGAGCGGCGGCGCATTCTCCTGGGTTCGCAATATATCCAATTGGCCA
>Ga0335085_10008893_pt1 | contig 15228 bp, 13 predicted proteins | sample Lox_Sample_45_FD_206712 | JGI IMG/M metagenome (GOLD analysis project Ga0335085, IMG submission 206712) | Soil microbial communities from Loxahatchee National Wildlife Refuge, Florida, United States - Lox_Sample_4.5 | ecosystem: Environmental > Terrestrial > Soil > Wetlands | place: USA... | reverse complement strand
AGGCCGAGGCCGAGGCCGTCGGCGAGGTCAGCGGCCATTATCACCCGAAATCGCATGTCGATGTGCGCGGCCGGCGCCTGAGCGGCGCCTGCTTCATCCATGACGAGCGCCGCATCGTGTTGCCGGCCTTCGGCGCTTATACCGGCGGTTTGCATATCGAGAGCGACGCGATCCGCGCGCTTTTCCCGGCGAGCTTCCGCATCGATCTGGTGCTCCGCGGCCAGTTGATGCGGCGCGAATACCCGAGCGCAGCCGCTTAGCGGGAACCAAACAGCGCCGCTCACGTTTGTTCCTCCTTGGAGGAACAACGCGAGGGACTTTTCAATGGCACGAAAATATTCGAAATCGGCAGGCCGAGACGTCGAGCGTGTGATGAAAAAGCGCAAGGCCGGCACGCTCAAGAGCGGCCGCAGCGGCAAGAAGGTCAAGAGCCGCAAGCAGGCGATCGCGATCGGGCTTTCCGAGGCGCGGGCCAAAGGCAAGAAAGTGCCGAAGCGGAAAAGCAAGCGGCGCGCGCGCAAGAAGAAATCCTGAGGTCTCGCAAACGCGAGCTTGGCTTTAAGCCGTGTTGAACGCGGGCGCTGCGTCGGCGTTGTTTACGTATGACGCAGCCTCGCAAACCCACGCAATCGCCCGCCAAGGACAAGCCCATCCGCGATAGCAAAGCCGGCGGCGGAACGCCACGCCAACGCTTTGCCGACCGTTCCTTTCCGCCGGGCTACGAGCAGAAAGGCGATATCGAGCGTCCGCCTTTCGAGGGTCATCCCGACCACGCGGCCAACAGCGGCCGCCCGCGCCGGCAATCGCCGGGCGCGGAGACGAGCGGCCAGCACGGCCAGCGCCCCAAGCACGACCCCCATTCGGCCTGACACCCGATGAACGGCGATTTCACGGCGATCCTCGATCAGTTGCGGGGATTTCTCTTCTGGCTGCCACGCGGGGCCGCGGCAGCCATCATCATTGCGCTGGTCTGCGCGGCCGCGCTCGGGCTGCACGCGATCGCGCTGCGGCTGCTGCGCCGCTCCTTCGCGGGTAAAGCGCAATTCACCAAGCTGCTGATCATGCGCGCGGCAAATCCGACGCGTTTCGCCATCGTGCTGCTGGCAGTCGTCGCCGCCGTCCCCGCCTCGGGCCTGTCGAGCCTGACGCAGCAGCAATTCATCGTGCCGCTCACCGCGCTCTTCATCCTGCTCGTCGGCTGGAGCTGCCTCGCCGCCGTCGGTCTTGCCGGCGATCTATATCTCGATCGCTTCAAGACCGGGTTCGAGAACGCCCTCACCCGCAAGCATGTGACCCAGGTCCGGCTGCTGCGCCGCGTGGCGCAAGTGCTGCTCGGCTTCATCACCATCGGCGCGGCGATGATGACGCTGCCGTCGATACGCCAATACGGCGTCAGCCTCTTCGCCTCGGCCGGCGCGGCCGGCATCGTCGTCGGTCTCGCGGCGCGGCCGCTGCTCTCCAATCTTCTCGCCGGCATCCAGATCGCCATCACCCAGCCGGTGAAGATCGAGGATTCGGTCGTCATCAACAACGAATGGGGCTGGGTCGAGGATATCACCAGCACCTATCTCGTCGTGCGCACCTGGGATTGGCGGCGGTTGATCGTGCCGCTGAGCTGGTTCCTGGAACAGCCGGTCCAGAACTGGACACGCGAGACCACGACCATCATCGGCCAGGTCCATCTCAACGTCGACTATCGCACGCCGATCGACGAGGTGCGCCGGGAGCTCGACCGGCTCGTTCATGCCAGCAAGCTTTGGGACGGCAACGTGGTCAATCTTCAGGTCGTCGAAGCCACCGAGAACACGATCCAGCTGCGGCTCCTTGCGACGGCGAGCGATGCCTCGCGCGCCTGGGATTTGCGCTGCGAGTTGCGCGAGAAGATGATCGCCTGGCTCCAGCGCGAGCATCCCGATTGCCTGCCGCGTCACCGGCTCGAAGTCACGAACCACGACGCGGAGCGCGCCGACATGCCGCCGCCGCGTGTCCGCTCGGTTTGCGGCAGCCGGTGATTAGCGTCTAGCGATAGAGCAGATCGCTCGTTTGGCGCACCAGGAACGTGTCGCCGCGCTGGAGGAAGTCGATCGCGAGCTCGGCGACCGCTTCCGGCCGCTCATCCGCCATCGCCGCGCCGGCGTCGTAAACGAAGACCACGTTGCAGCTTGCGAGCCGCTCGCGGTAATGCCGGCCCGCCTCGGGCGGAGCGGCTTTATCTTTGGTGCCAAAGATCGTCAGCAGCGGCACCTTGAGCGCCGCAAGCCGCGCGGCCAGTGCCTCTTCCGCCGCGCGGCCATCGGCCTCGATCATGCGCGGCCCGACCAGGATCAGCGCGCTGACCGCGTCGGGACGATCGAGCGCGAGGCTGAGCGCCGCCGCCGCGGTATCGCTGCCGGCGATGACGCCGAAACGCTCGCCGGCGGCCGGCGCCTTGTCGACGACACGGAATTTCGCGGCGACGAGATCGCGCAGCGCACGCTTCTCGCCGAGCCAGAGGACCGTGTCGCTGCCGAGATTTTCGTTGGCCATGATCAGAGCTCGCGGATCCGCGGCAGGACTTTGGTGCCGAACAGCTCGATCGAGCGCAACGTCTTGTCGCCGAGCTGCGCCGCGAGCGGACAGTCGAGGATGCCGGCACCGATCTCTTTCCGGATACGCTCGATCTGGCGCACGATCGTCGCCGGCGAGCCGACGAGCAGCTGTCCGGATTCGACCCGGTCTTGCAGGGTCCGGGTCGCGGTTCGCGTCACCTGGCTCTCGTCGCGGCCGTAATAAGCCGTATCCGCCATCGCCTTGTTGATCGAGGCATTGGCCGTGGTCAGCGCGACACGCTGCGGTGCCTTGCCCATATCGTCGAAGGCTTCTTCATCGGTCTCGGCGACATGGAAGCCGACGCGATAGATGATGTCGTCGGGCTTTGCTTCCCAGCCCTGTTCGCGGCATTGCGCCTGGTAATAGGCCGAGGCCTTGGCTGCTTGCGCGATGGTCGTGAAGGCGAAGCCGAGGCCGATATGCTGCTCGGCGGCGAGTTCGCCGGCTTCCGGGCTCGAGCCCGACATGTACATCGGCGGGTGTGGCCGCTGCACCGGCCGCGGCCAGATCGAGATCGAGCGATATTGATAATAGCGGCCCTGCCAGCCGAAGGGCTGCGGCTCGGTCCAGGCGCGGCGGATGATCTCCAGTGCCTCGGCGAAACGCGCGCGCGATTCCGACGGGTTGAAATTGTAGGTGACGTATTCGTTCGGCGTGCCGCGCATCAGCCCGGCGATCAGACGCCCGCCGGTCATCGCATCGAGCATCGCGAATTCCTCGGCGACGCGCACCGGGTTGAGCGTCGGCAGGCTGGGGCCGAGCACGGCGATCTGCGCCCGCTTCACCACCTGGCTGAGGGCGCCGGCGAAGATCATCGGATTGGGCGTCAGCGACAGCGACGAGAAGTGATGCTCGGCGACCGTCACCCAATCGAAGCCGAACACGTCGGCGAGACGGAATTGCTCCATCGTAACCGCCATCGACTGCTCGGCGATCTCGGGATCGCAATATTCGTTGGGCACCGGCCAGACGCCCTGGGGCGCATCGCCGATGTAGCGGGAGGTGCAGAAGAGTGCGGCTTTCATGCCGACAGCGTACCACGCGCGGCGACCAAAGTCAGCGCCGCCAACCCACGCCGGCGGGCTTGCCGACATGCCTACGCCCGCTCACAATCGGCGGAAATCGAGGGGAGGACGACATGACGACATTCGATCCCAAGCGCTACCACCGGATCGCGGTCGAGGAAGCTTTCATGATTCCGGAGATCGCGCAGCTCGACAGCTCGCGCGTGCCCGGCCGCAGCGAAAGCTCGCCGCGGCGCAGCTATATCATGAAATCGCTGCTCGAGATGGGCGATGAGCGCATCAAGGCGATGGACGAGGACGGCATCGCGATGCAGGTCTGCCTCGTCGCCGGCATCGGCCTCCAGGATATCGATCCGGTCAAAGGCAACGAGCTCGCCGCCCTCGCCAATGACCGCCTCGCTGAAATGGCGCGCAAATACCCGACCCGCATTGCCGGCCTTGCCGGCTTCGCGCCGCGCGACCCGGGGCGCGCCGCGCAAGAGATCGAGCGCGCGGTCAAGAAGCTCGGCCTCAAAGGCGGCATCGTCAATTCGCATTCGCTCGGCGAATATCTCGACGACAAGAAATTCTGGCCGATCTTCGAGACCCTCCAAGCCTTGGACGTGCCGCTCTACATCCATCCGCGCGACCCGTCGCCACAGATGATCAAGCCCTTCGAGGTCTTCGGCTTCAAGGTTGGCTGGTCATGGGCGGCGGAAGTCGGCACGCATATCGTCCGGCTCATCGGCAACGGCGTGTTCGATCAATTCCCGCGGCTGAAGATCGTGATCGGGCATATGGGCGAAGGGCTGCCGTTCTTCGTCGACCGCATGGACAATCGCTATTTCTGGGAGCACGAGATGGCGGCGCTGCCGCCGCGCTTGAAGCGCAAGCCCAGCGACTACATCCGCGACAATATCGTGGTGACGACGAGCGGCATGAATTACAGCGCGCCGCTGTTGCTGACGATCCAGACGCTTGGCATCGACAACGTGCTCTTCGCCGCCGATTACCCGTTCGAGACCGTGCGCGATTCAGTGGAGGCGATCGACAATCTGGCGATCGCCGATCGCGACAAGGAAAAGATCTATAGCCTCAACGCCAAGCGCGTTTTCAAACTTTAAGGGTTCAAACTTTAAGCCACGCGCGCTGCAACGGCGGGCGTGGCTTAAATGTCGAGCAGCTTACGAGACGAGGGAGACGCTAGACGGTTGTCTCCGTCGTCTCTTCTTCTTCCTGCTGCTCTTGTTCCTGCCGCTCGCCCTGCTCTTCTTCCTTCTTGAGCTGGCGACGACGTGCCGCCTCATTCCGCGGATTGAAGAGCTGCGCGCGGGATTCGCCGCCTTTGCGGCCGGCGGCTGCGGCAAGCTCGCGGTTTTGCGAGAAGCTGCGCTCGGCAGCCGGAACGGCTTCGCCGCCCTTCCTGCCCGCTTCCGCCGCGAGTTGGCGATTCTTGGAGAAACTTCGTTTCTCCGGCGGCACGCCATGCCCGCCCTTGCTGGCTATCTCGCGCTGACGTGCGCGGTCCATCGACGCAAAGCCACGGTTCGACTTCACCTGTTCCATACCGACCCAGTGAGAGCTGCTTGATTGAAGCAATCGAACGATAAAATGCATGCTGCGCCCTATGGTTCCGACAAAAATTTCGCCTTTAACTGGAGCTAGGGCGTTGTCCGGCCGCGGGCCCCGCCCCTTGCCCGGCTGACCTTCACGGAACCGCATTCCCGCTTCGGTGTTACGGGACTACCAGAAGAATGCGGGGAGTGGCTGGCGTTGAACCTTGGTGGCGTCCGGGGACTGGCGGGTTGCAGTTGCTTGGCATTGGTGTCGTTGCTCGCTTCCGCTGCACAGGCGGAGACGCTGACTCTCGACCAGGCTCTCGCCGCCGCCTATGAAACCAACACCCAATTGCAGGCGCAGCGCGCGGCCTTGCGCGCGACGGACGAAGACGTCGCGACCGCAGTATCGGGCTGGCGCCCGACCGTCACCGCAACCACGAGTTACGGATATACCCGCGATCGGACTCAGCCGCCCGAATTCGGGGTCATCGCGCCGAACGGCCATCCGCGCGACGCCGGCGTGACGCTGACGCAACCGATCATCAACGGCACGACCATTCCGCAAACCCGCGAAGCAAAGGCCGGGGTCGAGGCCGGCCGGGCCCAACTGATCTCGGTCGAGCAATCGACCCTGCTCAATGCCGCAAAAGCCTATTTCGACGTGCTCGCAGACGAGGCTCAGCTCAACTACAAGCGGCACAACGTGGCGCGCCTCACGGACCAGGTCCAGATGACGCAGGAGCGCGTCGCCATCCGCGACCTTGCCCGCAGCGATCTCGACATCGTCCAGGCGCGACTGAGCGCCGCCAGCGCGGATGTGGCCACCGCCGAGGGCAATCTCGCCGCGGCGCGCGCCGCTTTCCTGCGCACCGTTGGGCGGCCGGCGGAGACGCTCGAGCCCGCGCCGAAGCTGCCGCCGCTGCCGGCGAATGAGCGGGACGCGCTGGCCGTCGCACTTGCGAACAATCCCGACCTCACAGCGACGAAATATCTCATCAAGCAGGCTGACGCTGCGGTGACGGTCGCTTATGGCGCCTTGGCCCCGAGCGTTTCCGTCCAGCTGGGATACAAGCGCTCCGCCGACGAGCTGGGGCCGGGCATTCGCGACACGTCCCTCTCGGCGACCGCGCAACTGCGCATGCCGCTCTATCAGAGCGGCTCCGAATACGCGCAGATCCGCCGCGCCGACGAATTGCGCAGCAAAGCGGTCTTGCAAGCCGCCGATGAAGAGCGAATCGTGCGCCAGAGCCTCGATGCTGCGTGGCAAACCCTGGTCGCGGCGCGCAGCGCAATGAATCTGAACCGGCAGCAGGTGCAGGCCGCGCAATCGGCCTATGACGGGATCGTGATCGGCCTGCGCGCCGGCGAGCGCACCACATTCGACGTGCTCAACACCGAGCAGGATCTCGATTCCGCGCAGGTCGCGCTGGTCGAAGCCGAGCGGCAATACAACGAGACGACGTTCCAGCTCCTCGCGGCGACCGGCGGACTCACGGCGCGCGGGCTGAAGCTGCCGGTCACGATCTACGATCCGGAAGTCCACTACGACCGCGACGCCGGCAGCTGGTTCGGCACCGGAAAGTAAGCGACAGCCGCTACCGCTTCGCGGAGATCTCAGGCCGAGAAGCGGCTCGGCCACAGGACGCCGCGCTGCAACACCGGGCGCAGCATCCCCCAGCGATAGGACGCGCGTTTGCGCAAAGCCGCGCGCGCCGCTGCCGTCCGGCGCGCCGCCAATGCCACACCGAACCCCGCGAACAACATGACCGTCGGATGGGCAAAAGGCGCCATGCCGATGGCCTCGATGGGCATGCGGACGAATTCATAGACGAGGAGGCTCAGCCAGAAACAGAGCGCCAGGGTCGGCCGCGTCATGACGCGGCGCAGCAGCAGAACGCTGCTGACGACCGCGACGATGGTGACCACGCCCACGCCGATCCAGCCGATATTGACGAGCAGCTCCACCAGCGTGTTGTGGAAGCTGAAACCCATGCGATCGGCAATGCCGGCAAACTGCCACATGCCTTCGGCATCGGGGTTGCCCTGAACCCAGAATGCGTTGAAGCCGGTGCCGAGCGCCGGCTTCTCGGCGATAAAATCGGCCGCGCGCTGCCAGAGATAGGTCCGCCCGGTCAGGGTGGGGTCCTTGTCGAATAGCGTCATGCTGTCTTCGACGAGGCTGCTGCCATAAGCGACCGTCATGACGGCAGCGGATAGCGCGGCAAAGACCGTCGCGATCAGGCGCAACGTCAGGCGCGCGGGGCGCATCGCAAGGAAGAAGATGAAAGTCAGCACGGCCGGCACGATGCCGAGCAATGCCCCGGCCGAGCGCGCTTCCAGCAGCACGTAGATTTCCGCCGCCGCCACCGCGAGGGCGACGAGCGCGCGCACCGGCCGGCGATCCTCGATGGCAGCGACGAAACAGGCGAGAGAGACGAGCGCGCCTGTCGCCGCCATATCGCCGAGCAGATTCTTGCTCTGCGTCAGGCCGGAAAAGGCCATCGCGCCGGTATTGCCGACGTCGACCGCCTGGCCAAAGACGATTGCGACCGGGATGTAAACTGCGAAGGCGAGGAAAATTCCCCACAACACCGCCTTCGGATAAGGCGCCGCGGAGAGCAGCAACGCCACGCCGACGGTCAGGGCAAATTCGAGCGAGTATTTCAGCGTGTCGATCGGCGATTGCGACCAGAAAATCGACATGACCGCGAAAATCGGAATGACGAGGATGAAGGCGCGCGGCGCCAGGATCTCGCCGAGCTGCGGCAGGCGCAATACCGTGTAGGCGAGCGCCATCGCCGAGATCGCCACCGCGCCCGCGGTGCCGAGCGTCCAGGCAAAGAGCATCAATGCGACCAGCGCGAACGCGAAGAACCCGTCCGAATCGAAGGTGAACCACGGCCGCCGGGGCGGCTTAGGGCGGTGCAAGCGCCGGGCATAAAGGCCGATCGGGCGCTGAGGATTGAAGCGCGGCGAGCCTGCGACACGCGGCGCCATGCGGCCGATCGGTGCGCTACGGACGAGACTGCGGGATGAGGCGCGGCGCATCATGTCTCGAACCGGTAGGCGCGGATGTAATCGATCATCAACTTCGCCGGAAAATGCGTCGAGGTATCCGGCGCGCCCGGCCAATTGCCGCCGACGGCGAGGTTCGCGAGCAGATACATCGGTTTATGCATATCCTCCGGCGTCGGAACGCGTCCGGCCTCGTCGCCGTCGATATACCAGATCAGATTTCGCGGATCCCAGCTGACCGCGAACGTGTGAAAGACATCCGGGGTGATATGCGCCTCCGCGCCGGCCGATCTGCCGTGCTTGCTATGCGCGGTCATGAAAACATGGCTCGGATTGCCAATGCTCTCGACGATATCGAGCTCGGGCGGCCAACTGTCGTCCTTCGGCAGCATCCAAAAGGCCGGCCAGAGTCCTTTGCCGTGGGGCAACTCGGCGCGCATCTCAAAATATCCATAGGTCTGTGAGAAGGAAGGCTGCGTACTGATGAGGCCGGATACGTAGGGATAGTTCTCGATCCCGCCGCCGCTGCGCAGCGGCGTCGGCTGAGCGATGATCTCGAGCACGCTTTCATCGATCGAGAATGGGTCGATCGAAAACGGATCGAGCCCCCCTGCCGCGGAGTGGAGATGCTGCTCCGTCTCGTCGTCCACCACAGAGCTGCGGCGGTCGCGGCTGAACTGCGATCCGTCACCGAGCGTCGCGCGCCAGATGCCGTCACTGCCGGTCCAGGGCCGGAAGATCTGAAAATCGTCGGAGAAGACGAGAGTCAGCGACCGGCCATCCGGCGCCGCCTGCAACGGCGGCGTATCGGTTCCGGCCCTTGCGGCAAACGGATTCAGGAATGCGGAGACCATAAGGACCATCCCGACAACGTCGCCGCGGCGGCAGGAGAGACGCCTTAGCATGAGGGCGAACTCGGCTATGAGTTCGTGACGTAGTAGTTCTTGTAAGAGCCGAAATAGTCGCTGCTGTCGCCGTAGCCGAAGCGGGCCTGCTGGCGGATGTTGACCTGGGCGAGGATGGCGCCCGCGACCTTGGCGCCGCATTGCTGCAGAATATCCGCGGCAGCTTGCACGGCGCTCATCGGTGTCTTGTTCCAATGCACGACGAACAGCACCTTGTCGGCCTTGGTGGCGAGGATGCGCGAATCCGCCACGCCCAGCAGCGGCGGCGTATCGAGGACCACGTGGTCGAAGCGCTGCGCCAGCAAGCGGAGCAGCGAATCCCACTGCCTCGTGCTGAACAGGTCCTCGGGCACGCCCTCGTGCGGGACGACAGGCAGAACCCATGCGCCGCTCCGCGGATCGAGCACGAGCACGTCGTTGAGCGGGAGATTCTTCTTCACCGCCTCGACCAGGCCAACCTGGGCATTCGCCGCCTCGCTGACGAGCGAGGTCAGCCCGTGCCGCCGCACGTCGCAATCGACCACGACCACCGATTCGCCCGCCTGCGCCAGGATCTCCGCGAGGCACAGCGAGGTGACGCTTTTACCTTCGCGCGGCACCGAGGAGGTCAGCGCGATCACCTTCGATGGCTCGTTCGGATCGAGGAGCGCCAGGAAGGCGCGGAGGTTACGGAATGATTCCGCGAAGGCCGTGAAACGATCGGTCATCAGGCTGATCGCGGGGGCCGCGGGCCCGCGCAGACGCCGGGTCTGGCCGAGCGAGCTGATATCGGGCAGCGTCGCCGCGAGCGGCAGGCCGATGCCGAGCTCGACATCGCTGCTGCTGCGGAAACGGCGGTTCCAATATTCCGGCAGGATCACCGCCAGGGCCGCTCCGAGAAGGGCAAGCAGCGCGGCGCCGGCCATCACGAGACGCATATTGGGCGAGGGCGTATCCGAGGCGACGGCGGCCTTATAGTTCACCATCGCATCGGGTTGCTGCAGGCTTCTGGCCGCGGCGACGTCGCTGGCGCGATTAAGATAGCCCTCATAGGTCTTCTTCGACGCATCCGCCTTCAATTCGAGCGAGACGAGGGCCACGCGCGCGGCATTGTTCTTATCGAGGGTTTCCTGCGCCTGCTGGCGACTCGCGACCAGCGAGTCCTCGCGCTGCGCCGCGGCGCGGACCTGCGCGGTCAGGCTCGAGCGGATGCGGGTGAGCTCGCTGCGGATCTGAGCACGGACATCGTTGAGCTGCGCCTGGGCGCGCTTGGTCTCGGGATAGTCCGGCTTGAACTGGGTCGAGAGCTGCGCGACCTGGGCGCTGATATCCGCCTCCTGCTTGCGGAGCTCGCGGATCGTATCCGAATTGAGCGCCTCGGCCGTGTCGCCGCCGTCGCCGTTCTTGCCGCCCAGCGCCATCGCGTTGCTGATCTGCGCTTCCTTCTGGATGCGATCGGCATGGGCTTGCGCGATCTGCTGGTTGAGCGTCGCGATCTCAGCCTCGACCATGCTCGCGCCTTGCGGGCTGAGGATCGAGTGGGAATTCTTGTACTGCTCAGCGGCCGCCGCCGAGGTCAGCGCGTCTTCCCGCAGCTTGTCGACGCTGGCGGTCAGCTCGTCATTCGCCTTGTTCACCATATTGACCTTGTCGGTCACTTGGCGGGCCAGATATGCGTCGATCAAGCCATTGGCGATGTTTTGCGCCTTCAGCGGATCGGTCGAGGAAAAGCCGACGCGAACCACGTCCGTCAGCCCGATGCGGCGCGCGAAGGTATTGCGCTGGACGGCGTCAACCGTCTTGCGCAGCATTTCCTCCGGCGTGACCTCCTTCACCTGCGACGAGATGTCGATGAACGGGAAATTGCCGATGAGCTTGACGCGCCATTTCGATTGCGGCGGCGGATTGAATTCCGGATCTTTCAGCAAGCCGAGCTTTTCGATCACCGTCTCCGAAAGCGCCCGCGATTTCAGCATCTCGACTTCGGTATCGACCGCACTGGTGTCGAGCGGCTGCATATTCTGGTTCTGGATGCCTTCGGCGATATTATTGTGCGACGGCTGCACCAGGACCGAACCCTCGGCGTAGTACGTCCGCGGCATCTGCGAGACGACGCCGACAATGATGCCGAAGATCGCGATCGCGACCAAGGCGGCACGCCACCCTCGCCCGAGGATCAGACCCATCCAGTAGTGGAGCGAGGATTGCTCGCTCCGGTCGAGCATGGGCTGCCAATCCTTCGTACCCGGCACGTTGACTTCGTATGGGGCGAGGGTGCTCATGTGCTGCGTTCCTTGCAAAAGAGAAAACCGAGAGACGTTCTCTACCGCGCTATGCGAGCCTCAGAAGATCGCCCCGAGCACCGCGAACGGCGCGATCGGGCTGATATCCTGGAAGAAGCGACGCATACCCGACGTGTCCACGACGACGACGTCTTGCGCCTGCACCTGCGGATCCTGAACCTTGCCGTCGCGAATGTCGGAGAGGTCGAAGACCGCTTGCGTGCGATTGCCGCCGACGGTGCGGAAGATCGCGACCTTGTCGCTGGCGAGCTTCGCGTCAGGACCCTTTGCCAAAGCGACCGCTTGCATCAGCGTCGTACCGCTCGAGATCGGATAGATGCCCGGTTGGACTACTGCGCCTTCGACGGTCACTTTCTGGCTCTCCGAATTCTTTACGGACACGGTCACTTTCGGATCACGCACGTATTTGGCGCCGTAAGCCGCGGCGATCTGTTGCGAGAGCTGCGAGACGCTGCGGCCGGCCGCCCGAACCTCGCCGAGCAGCGGCAGGAGAACGTTGCCCTCTGAATCGACTTGGACCGTGCCGCTCAGATCCGGCACCTGAAAGACGTTGACCGAGATCACGTCGTCCGGCCCGATAATGTAATCGGGCCGAACCATGTTGGTCGCCGGCGTCTGCGACTGGAATTGCGGAATCGTTTGGGTCGGCGGAAGCGACGCCGACTGGAACCCGGGGGTCGTGGAATTCTGGAATCCCCCGGCCAGGCTCGCGCCGGGCGGCATGACGATCATCGCTCCGGCTGCCAGTGCCACGAAACCTGCCAACATCCGCCGCATTTTCATCTCACATCTCCGTTCGATGGATCGGGCCTGATCCACGCGCCATGTCGCGCCACCGATCCCGATGTCGGCTACGCATGCCGGCTCACAACGCCGCATAAAAATTTATGTTCCGGCAAATTTGGCGAAGCTGGAGCGATGCCACTCCAGAAACGGTGGTCGATGACGCTTTACGCTTCCCGATGCGTAACGCGGCTCACGCCATGCGGCTCATCGGAGGATGATTCACAGAAGGTGGATGAGCCATGCGATCGCCGCCCATAACAGAAGGCTGACGACAATGATGAAGGTGAGCGTCTTGCGGCCGCTCCAGCGATCCGGACGCCGCGAAGATTTTGACGGTGGCGTTGGCGTAAGCGATGGAGGTTCTGACATGACAAAAACGAAAGTGCGGGTCCGTTTCGATTCGTATTCGATTCGCGACGTGAATTATGTCGTGATTTCGCTCACAATCGGGCGATCGAGCACAACATTGCGCGCATTGCGACGTGGCCTTCGCCATACGCCAAATTTCGCTTGAGCATCATCGACTTCCCCCATGAGCGACACCGCGATAATAGTCGAATTCCCGGAACAAACAAAGCGATGACGAGTTCTTGGCGGCATGCTCTTCCAGAGCGACACGCTGGAGACGTCGATGGCCAACATCGCCTGCAAGCCAGGTCCGCTTCACTTCACTTTTCGACCGAGTGAAAAAATCGGCCTGCCTGCAACGCTGGTTCGCGTGTTGGACGTCGCAATTGCGCTGACCGCTCTCGTCTTCGTACTGCCGTTGATGGCCATCATCTCGCTCGCGATCTTCCTGCAGGACGGCGGCCCCATTCTGTTTTCGCATCGTCGTGTCGGCCGCGGCGGCAAGCCGTTCTACTGCTACAAGTTCCGCTCGATGGCGGCCGATGCAGAGGCGCGGCTCGCCGAGTTGCTCGAGCGCGATCCGGCGGCGCGCGAGGAATGGGCGCGCGATCATAAGCTACGCGACGATCCGCGCGTGACGCCGCTCGGTGCGTTCCTGCGCCGCTCAAGCCTCGACGAGCTGCCGCAGCTCATCAACGTTCTCCACGGCACGATGAGCCTCGTCGGTCCGCGGCCGATCGTCGATGCCGAGATCTCCCGTTACGGCCGGCGCTTTGCGCATTATTGCGCGGTCAAGCCGGGCATCACCGGGCTCTGGCAGGTCAGCGGCCGCAACGACGTCAGCTACCGGACGCGTGTCGCACTCGATTGCATCTACGCAAAGTCGCAAAGTCCGAAGCTTTATCTGTGGATCGTCGTCGTGACGATCCCCGCGGTGCTGTCGCGAAAGGGGTCGTATTAGACGCAAATAGCGGCGCTCAAGCTGAGACGTTGTCCACACTGCCGCCAAAGTTTCGATTGAAAACGGACTTTTTCGTTCCACATCGTGGACATTGATCATGGCGAACAAACGGAATGACGAGGCTTACGGCATCCTGAAGGCATGCCGCAGCTATTTCGTCACCGTTGCGATCTTCAGCCTCGCGATCAATCTGCTCTATCTCGCAACGCCGCTCTACATGTTGCAGATGTATGACCGCGTGATTCCGAGCTCGAGCCTCGTCACGCTGATCATGCTGACGATCGTGCTGCTGGTGGCGCTTCTCGCTCTCGCCGTCCTCGACATCGTCCGCTCCGGTATCCTCGCGCGCGCCGGCGTCCGGCTCGACCGCCTCCTCAGCGCGCGCATTGTCACCGCCGTGATCGACAACGCATCGGCCGCGGGCGGCGCGCGCAGTCAGCCCTTGCGCGATGCCGACACTTTCCGGCAATACGTCACGGGCGCCGGTATCCATGCCGTCTTCGATCTGCCATGGGCGCCGATCTACATCGCCGTGATCTTCATGCTCCATCCTTTGCTCGGCGGATTCGCGCTTGCGTGCGCGCTCGTCCTTTTGGCGATGGCGCTGATCAACGAGCGGCTGGTCCGTCCGACGATGAACGAGTCCAACGACGCGGCCAGCCGGAATTACAGCTTCACCGAAATGAGCCTGCGCAATGCCGAGGTCGTGCGCGCCATGGGCATGACCGACGGCTTGCTCCATCGCTGGCGCCGCGACCGCAATCGCATGATGGAGCGGCAGCTGATCGCGACCGATCGCGGCGCGACAATCTCGGGCTTAATCCGGTTCCTGCGCCTGTCCATGCAATCGCTGATCCTTGGCCTCGGCGCCTATCTCGTGATCGAGCGCGTCGTCACCGTCGGCTCGATGTTCGCCGCGAGCATCCTACTCGGCCGGGCCTTGCAGCCGGTCGAGCAAATCGTCGGCTCGTGGCGCGGCATGATCGCGGCCCGGGATGCCTTCACCCGGGTGCGCAATCTCTTGACGTCGGCGCCCCTGCCGCCGGTTCACCTCGCCCTCCCCCGCCCGCAAGGCCAGGTCGCGGTCGAGGGGCTTTCCTACATGCTGCCGCGGACCTCGCGGCCCCTACTCTACAACGTGAATTTCCGCGTCGAGGCAGGCGAATCGGTCGGTGTCATCGGTCCCTCGGGCGCCGGGAAATCGACGCTGGCACGGCAGCTCGTCGGCGTATTGCGCCCGACAGCCGGCGCCGTGCGGCTCGATGGCGCCGATATCGGCACCTGGCCGCGCAGCTCGGTCGGCCAATATATCGGCTACCTGCCGCAGGACATCGAGTTGTTCTCGGACAGCGTCGCGGCGAACATCGCGCGTTTCCAACAGGCGGATGACGATGCCGTGATCGAGGCCGCGCGGCTTGCCGGCGTCCACGACATGATCTTGCGCCTGCCCGACGGCTACGAAACTTGGGTCGGCGACGGCGGCGCCATCCTCTCGGGCGGTTATCGCCAGCGGATCGGTCTTGCGCGCGCGGTATTCGGGTTGCCGAGCCTCGTCGTGTTGGACGAGCCGAGCTCCAATCTCGATGCCGAAGGCGACAGCGCCCTTGCCGAATGTATGCTCAAGCTCAAGAAAGCCCGCATCACCACGATCATCATTTCGCATCGGCCCGCGACAATTGCGGTGGTGGACAAGATCCTGCTGCTGGTCGATGGTCGGATCGAGACTTTCGGCCCGCGCGCCGAGGTCCTGGCGCGGCTCAACGCGCGGGCACCGATCCC
>Ga0335085_10008892_pt1 | contig 15228 bp, 14 predicted proteins | sample Lox_Sample_45_FD_206712 | JGI IMG/M metagenome (GOLD analysis project Ga0335085, IMG submission 206712) | Soil microbial communities from Loxahatchee National Wildlife Refuge, Florida, United States - Lox_Sample_4.5 | ecosystem: Environmental > Terrestrial > Soil > Wetlands | place: USA... | reverse complement strand
CAGCTGCTCGGAGGAGTCGATCGGCTCGGCTTCGACCGTGATGCCGTCGTGGGAGGAGATGGAGTAGAGGCCGGCGTAGCGCGCGTCGAGGTGGGACTTGAACACCTGGACCTTCTTCCGGGCGATGACCGCGCGGCGGACCCGCCGGATCAGCTCCTCGGACTTGCCGGAGAACATCACGCCGGCGATGACCTCGATCCAGCCCGGGCGGGTGCCATGGAACATGGGCCGGTAGGGTAGCGGGAGGCGGGGGGGAGGTCAAGGAAGTGCCGGTATCTTGCGGTTTTTCGGGGGGGGACCCCATATTGTATCGGTTTTTCAAGGCTTTTTGGGCCGCCCCCCCCGATCGGGGCGATTTTGCAAGGCTTTTTCAGAACCTCCACCAAGGAGCGCGCCGTGAACAAAGCCGAGCTGACCGCCGCACTGGCCATGCGGACCAAGATGTCCAAGGCCGACGCCGGCCGGACGATCGAAGCCCTGTTCGACGACAAGGGGATCATCGCCGGTGAGCTGAAGAAGGGCGCCAAGGTGCAGATCACGGGCTTCGGGAACTTCGAGGCTCGGAAGCGTGCCGCCCGGATGGGCCGGAACCCGAAGACCGGCGGCGTGATTCAGATCAAGGCGTCCATCGCTCCCGCGTTCCGCGCCGGGAAGCAGCTGAAGATGGCCGTCAACGGCAAGATGAAGTAAACCCGCTGAACGCTGTCGTCACACTGCTGGTTACGGGCCGCCCCGCTGGGCGGCCCGTCGGCGTTTCGGGGCCGGAACGTTGACCGGTGGTTGACTGAATCAGTTATACTGTCCGTGTCGACCCGAGACGTCGGGCTCGGCACCAATAGCGAAGCGAGACGCAGTGCGGGCCGCCCCGTTGGGCGGCCCGTCGCGTTTCACGCCGTCAGCTGCAGGCCCCGTTGGCAGTGCTTGCAGGTGACCTGTTGAGGGACGGTCCACCGCGGCGGCAGATCGAGCTTCTGCTCGGCGCCGCAATCCGGGCAGACGCCGGTGGCCCCGCGTCCGACTTCCGGCGTGCCCAGGCGCTGAAAGAACTGCGCGATCCCGAAGACGAAGAAGCCGGGCACGAGGAGAAAATGCGCCACGGGGATGAAGACGCTCCCGACGGCGCAAGCCCAGAACATCCCCAGGGCCTTGAACGCCCGCCGCACGCGCGCCCGCCGGTCGAAGGACGTCACCATCACCGTGCCGCGCGTCGTCTTCCCGCTGAAGCCGGTGAGCACGAAGGCTTGCTGTCGTTCCGGCATCATCGTTCCAGGCGGGCGTTCACCCTCCGACCGCGGATCATCAACCCTGAAAGCCGGGCGACCGCGCGCTCCGCCACCGGGCCCGCCACCTCCACCATGCTGTGCATCTCCTTCACGTCGATGCGGCCGATGTCGTCCCGGGAGAGGCCGACTTCACGAATCAGCGCGCCGACGAGGTCCTTGGCCGCGGCCTTGTCCTTCTTGCCCACGTTCACGTGTATGCGGGCACGCTCGGCCGCCCCGCCCCCCGTTTCCCGTATTCCACTTCCCACCTCCCGGCCCGCGGCGTACGCCGCCGCGGCGACCTCCGCCGCGTCGTAGCGCTCGAACAGCGGCGCGAGCAGCGCCAGCTCCGCCGCCAGGTCTCCGCGCTCGATCCGCTCCGCGATGGCGGCCCGGGCTTGCCGGGCGGCGGTCCCGCCGCGGGCCACGCCCAGCGGCGAGAGGGGCGCCGCGATGGAGCGCGCGTAGGGGAGCTGCTCCGGCGCGATCAGCAGGGCCACCGGCCCCGCCGCGGCGAGAACGACCAGCTCGGCACGGGAGGGCAGGTCGGCGCAGATCACGGCGTCGACGCCCCCATCGACCGCGACCCCCCGGCGCCACACGAGCGCTTGGCGCGGATCCAGCGCGTCCAATGCCGCGGCGATCGCCGCCTCCTGATCGCCGGGGCCCGCCACCAGGTACCGCGCCGCACACACCGGGGGCAGCGGCCGCGAGTCCTCGCCCAGCGGCAGGCTCCCCACGACGTGCGGACGGCGGGCGTGGGCCTCGAGGAACTGCTCCAGCCCGTCCGGATTCCAGCTGAGCACGATCCGGCGCGCGTCGCGGCACTCCGCCAGGAGACTCGCGAGTGCCGCTTGATCGGCGGCCCCGAGCGACTCCGGCCAGGCCACCACCACGGCGCGAACCCCTTCGGCCTTGAGCGCGGACCGCGCGAGCAGCGCGGCAAAGTCGGCGGCCGTGCCGGCGACGACATCCACCGCTCCGCCGGACAGCAGGCGGGCGGCGCGGTCCAGACCCGTAACGGCTTGAAAGCGCAGAGGTTGGGGAACCACGCGGGACCAGGCCCGGGCGGCGGCAAGGCCATCCGTGACGATCAGCACCGGTGCGGACTCGGCCACCAACGGCCAGAGCGCCGCGCACTCGAGGGACGAAGGGGCGGGGGGGGAGACGATCAATACCGGCCGGCCGCGCTCGAGCGCGGCGGCGGCGTCCACGGGTGCCGTCACACGGACCTCAGTTGTCAAAGGGCGATCAACGCTGCTGGGGTGATCCTAGCCGCGGGGTCACGGGCGGGCAAGGCCGAGCCTTCGGCGGGGTAGATCCGGTGCTACATTCCGACGCGTCACCACACTCCGAGTCGCTCCGTGCCCGACGGTCTCTCGCCCAATCTGCAGTACCTCGAAACCTCGGCGACCATCGCCATATCGCAGGAGGCCAAGCGCCGGCGGGCCGCCGGCGACGACGTCATCGACCTCGGCGCCGGGGAGCCCGACTTTGCCACGCCGCCGATTCCGTCCGAGGCCGGGATCAAGGCGATCAAGGAGGGCCGGACCCACTATCCCGCGAACGAGGGGATTCTCGAGCTCCGCGCGGCCGCGGCCAAGCACCTCTCGCTCCTGTCGGGCGGGCGGCCGGTGAACGCCGATCACATCGTGGTGTCGTCGGGGTCCAAGCAGTCGCTCTTCAACGCGTGCTTCTCGCTCTTCGGTCCCGGGGACTCGGTGGCGATCCCCGCGCCGGCGTGGGTCTCGTACCCGCAGATCGTGCATCTCGCCCGGGCCCGGCCCGTGCTGGTGGCCGGGGACGCCGAGTGGGGGCTGAAAGTCGGGGTGAAGGACCTGGAGCGGATGGTACCCACGCCCCGGGGGCTGATCCTGTGCTCGCCCTGCAACCCCACGGGCGCGGTCTACACCTCGGCCGAGCTGCGCGCCATCGCCGAATGGGCCGCGAAGAAGGACGCCTGGATCGTGGCCGACGAGATCTACCGCCGGATCCATTACGGCACCGGGCCGGCTCCGTCCTTTCTCGACCTCGAAGACGAGCTGCTCCGCCGGGTGGTGCTGATCACGGGGGTGAGCAAGGCCTACGCGATGACCGGGTGGCGTATCGGCCTCGCCCTCGCGCCGCAGCCGGTGGCCAAGGCGATGGCGGCCCTGCAGTCCCACACCACGAGCGGCGCCAGTCACCCGGCCCAGTACGCCGCCGCCGCGGCGTACGCCGACGAGCGCGTGGAGCAGGACGTCCAGCGGATGGTGGCCGAGTTCCGGAAGCGGCGGGACCTGATGGTGAGCCGGTTCCGCCAGGACCTCCCCGGAGTCGAGTTCGTCGAGCCCCTGGGGGCCTTCTACTTCTTTTTCCGGGTCGATTCCTTCGGCGGGATGACCGGGACGGAGTTCTGCACGCAGCTGATCACCGAGACGGGAGTCGCGCTGGTGCCGGGAGCGGCGTTCGGGGACGATCGCTGGGTGCGGCTGTCCTACGCCGCCGCGACGGCGGATCTCGTCAAGGCGCTCGACCGGATCATGGAGTTCGTCGCCAAGACTTCCCCGGCCCGATAGCTTTCACTCCATGGTGTTCGAAGCCAAGATCACGCCGCTCGACGGCAAGCTCCCCAAGGTCACCTACCGCTGGGACCCGGAGACCGACATTCTCACCGTGACCTGCAAGGGCGCGGCGAAGAACGGGCGCGGGCTGTCCGGCACCGTGGATCTGGAAGGATTGGACGGTTCGTTCGTCGTGCTCGACGTCGCCGACGGGGCACTGCGCGGGCTGGACGTGGTCACCTGGCCCGACGACATCCGCACCCTGGACGCCCTGGCGCCGCCCCCCGACCCGAAGGAGGGCACGGTGGTATTTCCGGCGCGCGACTCCCAGCCCGGGGTGGCCGCCGTGGAAGTGGATACGGCGCTGACGATGGAGAAGAACTCCGCCGAGTCCGTGATCCATCTGCGGGTGGGCCGGGCCCGGGCGGCCGCGCCGGTGCGGGTCGGCGACCACCTGCTGGTGGAGATCGACAAGCAGTCCCATCTCGCCGGGCTGTGGCTCCTCGCCGTACCGCCCTTCCCGAACGTCGAGGTCACCGCCTAGCCGTGGACGAACGGCTCGAGCGATACCTGCGCGAGCTGTTCGCCGTCGAAGACGCCGCGCTCGTCGCCATCCGCGAGCGGCAGTCCGCCGCCAACCTGCCGTCCATCAACGTCTCCGCCGACGAAGGCCGGCTCCTGGCCGTCCTCCTCACCGCGGTAGGCGCGCGGCGGGTGCTCGAGCTGGGGGCGCTCGGCGGCTACTCCGGCGTGTGGATGGCGCGCGCCCTCCCGCCGGGCGGGCGGCTCACCACGGTGGAGTTCGATCCCCACCACGCCCGGGTCGCGCGCGACGCCTATCGCGCCGCCGGCGTGTCCGACCGCGTGGAGCTCATCGAGGGCGCGGCGCTGGACGTGCTCCCCACGCTCGCTCCCGGATTCGACGCCGTCTTCGTGGACGCCGACAAGGCGCCGATGGCACGGTATTTCGAGTGGGGGCTGAAGCTCCTGCGGGTGGGCGGGCTCCTGCTCGGGGACAACGCGTTCCACGACGGGAAGGTGGCCGACCCGACGGTCACGGCCCCCGACACCGAAGGGGTCCGCGCGTTCAACCGCCTGGCCGCGACGGATCCGCGGATCGTCGCCACCATCGTGCCCATCCGCGACGGCCTCCTGGTGGGCGTCAAGGTGCGGGACTGATGGCGGGCCATCCCTGGCTGGACGCCGCGGTGGCGGCGGGAGCCGTTCCGGCGGCCTTCGTCCCGGACGCGTCCGGCGGCCGGAGTGACGTCACCGAGGTCGCAGGCGCCGACCTGGTCGAGGACGCCACGCTCTCGGTGCACGCGCTCGAGCCCGCGGCCTGGAGGCCCGGCGCGGTCACGTTCGTGGACGGGATCCAGCGCTGGGCCGTGGCGGGCTACGACGGCGTGGTGCCGCTGATCAGCGTGTACGTGGCCGCCGCCGCCCGCCGCCGCGGCGTCGACCGCCGGCTCCGCACGGTCGCGGAGACCTCCCGAATGGCGGTCATCACGGCGGCCCGCTGGCTCAGTCCGGGGGTCCGGCGGGCACTCGAGCGGAGCGGCGCGGATCTCGTGGACCTGACGGATGTGGAGCCGGGGCAGCCGGGACGGGCGCTCACCGCCGCGGGGGTGCGGGTCGAGCGCCTGCGGGAGGCCGCGGAGCGGGAGGTGGCCGAGCCCCTCGCGGGCCGCCTGGGTCCCGACGAATGGCTGGTCCTGGATGGCGTGCTGTCCGACTCCGGCGCGCTGGCGACCCACCCCCGCGCGCTGGGCGTGATCAAGAGTCACGGCGCGCAGTACTTCACCGGGGAGGACCTTACCCGCGCGCTCACGCTGCCGGCCGGGCACCGGACTTCGGTGTTCCAGCCCAGGCGCCACGGGCGCCAGCCCGTGCACTCCTGGTACCTCCGGCTCTGGCCCTGGCAGGGGCACGATCTCCTCTACGGGTTGCTGCGCATCGAAGCCCGCGCGCATCCGGAGTCGGCCCGGCGCGCCGACGCCCTCAGCGCGTGGCTGGTGGAGGAGCGCGCCCCGCTCGCCACGCCGGACGCGCGCTTCGATCGATTGCTGTATCCTATACACGACGTGGAGACCTACCTGCGGAGCCGGGCGCCCGGAGACCTCACGGGCACGCGCGGCTCCCGTCTCCCCAAGACCGGAACGTGAGCGACACTCCGACCTCGAACGTCCTCGGCCGCGTGGTGGCGACCGAGCTCAAGCCCGCCACGCCGCACCAATTCCACTTCTGGACGGCGCGCGCGACGCCCATCGGCATCGGCGCCATCGTGCGGGTGGAGGACCCCGTGGACCCCGCCCGTGTGGTGTTCGGCGTGGTCACCGACGCCTTCGCCTACTCGGACCTCGCCACTCCGCTCCACGACGTCGTGAGCGCCGACGGCGACCCGGGCCGGGCCGCGGGCGCGCCCACGGCGCGGCAGGAGATCCGCCTCTGGACCGCCGCCGTCCTGCGGCAGTTCCCGGAGGAGCCGCTCCAGCCCGTCCCCCTGGGGAGCGTCCTCGTGGCGAGCGACGTCGACGTGGCGCAGGCCCTGCGGATGGATGTCTACCTCGCGGGGCCGCACCCCACGGGCATCCCGGTGGGACTCTACACGTCGGGCGGCCTCGAATCCCCGGTCTATCTGGATTCGGACTTCCTGCTGGGCCCCGAGGCGGCGCACCTCAACATCTCCGGGATTTCGGGGCTCGCCACCAAGACGTCGGCGGTGGAGTTCCTGCTCGCGTCGATCTTCCAGCACTTCCCGGCGCATCGGGGCCGGGTGGCCGCGGTGTGCTTCAACGTGAAGGGGCCCGATCTCTGCTTCCTGGATCGGGCCGGCGAGCTGCAGGATGAGGACCGCCGCCGCTACGAGCGCCTGGGCGTGAAGCCCGAGCCGTTCCGCCGGGTCCGCTACTACGCGCCCTTCAAGCCCGACGGGGTGAACCTCAACACGCTGCGTACCCACGCCGACCTGGTCGGGGACGTCGAACCCCTGGTCTGGGGTCTTCGGGAGGCGCTGGATTTCGCCGAGGTCCTGCTCAACAAGGACGACATCGACGCCAAGGCCGACGCGTTCATCGACTTCTTGAAGGACCGGGTGGTGGGCCAGGACTTCGACGACAATTTCGGCGGCCACCACCGGGTCGAGACCTTCGCCGACCTGGACGCGCTCTTCCGGGCCATCCTGCGGGGCGTCGAGGACTCGGGGCGCGGGGATATGTGGCGCACCCACCACGTCGCCACCATCCGCAAGGTGCGGAACCGTCTGTCCAACATCTCGACCCGCTGCAAGGGCCTGGTCACCGACGACGGTGCGGTGGGCGACCTGCCCTGGGGCGCGTTCGAGGACCGGAGCGTGTACGTCATCGACGTGGCGAACGTGGATCCGCTGGGCCAGGATCTGGTGTTCGCCCGGGTGGTGTCGAAGCTCCGGGAGCGCCTCGAGCACCGGAACCTGGGTGTGGACGTGGTGGTGGTGTTCGTGGACGAGCTGAACAAGTACGCGCCCGGGGACGGCCCCGAGAGTCACGTGCGGCGGATGCTGCTCGACATCTCGGAGCGGGGCCGTTACCTGGGGCTGGCGCTCTTCGGCGCCGAGCAGTTCCGGTCGCAGGTGCACCGGCGGGTGGTGGGGAACGCGGCGACCCAGGTGTTCGGCCGGATGGACGCGGACGAGCTCGCGACGCCGGGATACCAGGTGCTCTCCCCCGCGACCAAGATCAAGCTGGCCACCCTGCCCGTCGGCGAGCTGATGGTCCGGCACCCGCATTTCACCCAGCCGATCTTCGTCCGCTTTCCGCGTCCGGCGGTGCTCCGCGGGCGCGACGGCGTGGAGCGCTTCCCGCCGGCGGAGGACCTGCCGTTCGAGGAGGCCATCGTGCGGCAGCTCGTGAAACTCGACCGCCGCCTGAAGCCGAACCTGGCGCGGGACCTGGTGGCGTCGCGGGAGCAGGAGGACGTCCGGCGCGCCCTGGCCGCGGTGCGGCGGGCCCGGCCCGACGACGTGCTGGCGTATTTTCGGGCCGCGCTGGGAACGAAGGTCGCCGCGGACGTGCCGCGGGAGCGGCGGGTGGTGCCCCCGCTGTCGCCCATTTCGGAAGAACCCTACTGATTCGCCGGCCATGAAGCTCGCCCACCTCTCCGATCTCCATCTCGGGTTCCGCCAGTTCGAGCGGCTCACGCCGCGCGGGTCCAACCAGCGCGAGGCGGACGTGGCGACCGCGTTCCACCGGGCGGTGGACGACCTCCTGGTCCAGAAGCCCGACTGCATCGTGATCGCGGGCGACGTGTTCAACGCCGTCCGCCCCACCAACGCCGCGATCCTGGCGCTCTTCCAGGAGCTCCACCGCATCCGCACCGCGCTGCCGGACACGGCCATCGTAGTCGTGGCGGGAAATCACGACACCCCGCGGTCCGTCGAGACCGGCAGCATCCTCCGGCTCTACGAGGCCCTGCAGGTCGAGATCGTGCTGGACGTGCCCCGGCGCATCCCGCTGCCCGCCCACGACGCCGCGGTGCTGGCGGTCCCCCATCAGGCCATCGCCCAGGCCGAACGGCCCGCCCTGCGTCCCGATCCCGGCGTGGCCCACAACATCCTCGTGGTGCACGCCGAAGTCGACGGGATCTTCGCCTTCGAGCAGGGGGCCGTGGAGTACGGCAGCGGCGTCGTCACCCGGGCCGAGCTCGGCGCCGCACACTGGGACTACGTGGCGCTCGGCGCCTATCACGTGGCCCGCGAGCTCGAGCCCAACATGTGGTACTCGGGGAGCCTCGACTACGTCAGCCACAACCCCTGGGGCGAGCTGATCGACGAACGGCGCCACAAGCGTCCGGGGAAGGGCTACCTCCTGGTCGAGCTGCCGGGCGCCAAGGCCGCCTTCCGTCCGATCGAGCCGCCGCGGCGGTTCGTGGATCTCCCGCCCATCGACGCCGCCGACCGGACGGCCGCGGAGCTCGACGCCGAAATCGCCGCCCGGCTGGCCAAGATCAAGCCGGCCGTGGACGACCTGGTCCTCCGGCTGGTGGTGAACAACGTCTCCCGCGGGATCTCGCGGGACCTGAACCACGAAGCGATCCGCGCCGTGAAGGCCCGGGCGCTCAACTTCCACCTCGACCTGCGGCGCCCCCCGCCGCCGGAGCGCGAGGTCGGAATGGCCGTGCCCGGCGGGAAGGCGCTCACCCTGCCGGAAACGGTCCGGGAGTTCCTCACCCGCCGGCCTCTCGACGCCGACCTGGACCGCGAGGCATTCGTGCGGGCCGGTGTCGAATACGTGGAGAAGGCGGGGGCGGGCTCGCGTGAGGAGACCGCGGGCTGATGGAGCTGCGCCGCCTCCGGCTCGTCAACTTCCGCCAGCACGCCGACACCGAGATCGAGTTCGGCCTGGGCATCACGGGCATCGTGGGCCCTAACGGCGCCGGGAAGACCACGCTGCTCGAGGCGATTTCGTGGGCCATCTATGGCGCGCAGGCGGCGCGCGGCGACAAGGACTCGGTCCGCAACCTGCGCGCCAAGGCCCGCTCCTCGGTCAAGGTGGAGCTCGAGCTGAGGCTGGGCCGCCACGAGTTCCGGATCCTGCGCGGCCTCCATTCGGCCGAGCTCTACCGGGACGGCGTCCTCCTCGCCAATTCCCTGAAGGAGGTCACCGAGCAGGCCCAGAAGGCGCTGGGCATGACGCACGACGAATTCTTCAATACCTACTTCACTGGCCAGAAGGACCTCGCCGTGATGGGCACGCTGAAGCGGGAGGAGCGCCACGCGTTTCTCTCGCGGGTGCTGGGATACGAGCGTCTCGACCTCGCTCGCGTAGACGTCCGCGAGACCCGGAACGCCCTCAACGGGGAGCTCAAGGGCCTGGAAGCGGGACTGGTGGACCGCGCCACGCTCGAACAGGCGCGGCGGGAGGCCGAGGACCGGCTCAAGGAGGCCCGCGGCGCGGTGCGCACCGCCGAGCGGGCGCGGGTGGAGGCGGAGCAGCGGCTGGGGGTCGAGGCGCCCCGCTGGAAGGAGTGGCAGGCGCGGCGGGACCGGACCCTGTCGATGGATGGGGATCGCCGGATCGCCGAAAAGGAGGTCGAGACGGCGCGGCAGGAATTTCAGCGCCTGGACCGCGAGCTGGCCGCCGCGCGGGACGCGCGGCGGCAGCTCGACCAGCTCGAGCCCTCGCTGGCGCCGATCCACGCCCTGGAGCGGGAACAGGAACAGCTCGAGGCGCTCCAGAAGGAGGAGGTGGCGCGGAAGGCGGACGAGGCCCAGCTGAAGGAGCTCCGGCGCGCCACCACCCGCCTGGATCAGCGGTTGAGCGAGCTCCAGCCGGCCGAAGAGGCGCTGGCGGCCGTGGAGCGTGAGGCCACGCTCGTGGCGGAGGAGCTCGCGACGGCGGAGCGGCTGGCCGAGGAGGCGCGCTCCACCTGGGTGCGGGAGCGCCAGTACGCCGAGACCAAGCGGAACGAGCTGCGGGAACAATGGAAGGACGTGAAGCAGGAGCGTGATCAGATCGTGGCTCTCGGTCCCGAGGGCATCTGCCCCACCTGCAAGCGCCCCCTCGGTCCCGAGTACGCACAGGTTCTCACGGTCCTGGACGCCCAGCTCGCGAGCATCAAGGACAACGGTGAGTTCTTCGCCCGCCGGGTGGACCAGCTCGAGGCTGAGCCGGCCGCGGTCACGGAAGCCGAGAAAGCGCGGGATCAGGTGGTGAGCCGCAGCCGCGCGATGAGCGAGCGGGCCGGGAAGCTCCGGGCCGAGGCCGCCGAGCGCCGGCGGGCGGCCGGGGAGCGCGACACGGCCTCCCGCCGGTCGGGGGAGCTGGAGCAGCGCCTGGCCACCCGGGCCACGGGCTACGACGGGGCGCGCCACGACGCCGTGCGGGCCCAGCTCGCCGCCCTGCGCCCGGTGCTCCTCGAAGCGACGGCGCTCCGCGACCGGGCCGGGCGCGGGGAGATCCTGGTGAAGGAGGCGGAGCTGGCGGAAAAGGCCCTGTCGGCCCGCGAGGTCCGGGCGCGGGAGCTGGCGGAGGCGGTCCGCGCGCTGGGGTTTTCCGAGGCCGACTTCGAGGGCGCCCGCCAGCGCCACGAGCGCGCGCAAACCCAGGTTCGCGCCGCCGAGGTCCAGCTGGCCCAGATGCGCGGCGAGCTGACGGGCGCCGAGACCGCGCTCGGCGAGGCCCGGCGCCGCGAGGCGGAGCGGGGCCAGAAGGAGCGGCAGGTGACCGATGTTCGGCTGCGGCTCCGCCTCCACAACGAGCTGGACCGGGCCCTCGGCGATCTCCGCACCAGCCTCAACGCCGCGATGCGTCCGGAAATCGCCACCCTGGCGTCGGGGTTCCTCGCCGACCTCACCGACGGCCGCTACGCGGACGTCGACCTCACCGAGGACTACCGGGTGATCGTGCTCGACGAGGAGATGCCGAAGCCCGTGTTGTCCGGCGGGGAGGAGGACCTCACCAACCTGGTGCTCCGGCTCGCCATTTCGCAGATGATCGCGGAGCGCGCCGGTCAGCCGCTCTCCCTGCTCGTCCTGGACGAGATCTTCGCCTCCCTGGACGAGAGTCGGCGCCGGCATGTCCTGGCCCTCCTGCGCCGCCTGGGCGACCGCTTTTCCCAGGTCATCCTCATCACGCACGTGGAGCAGGTCCGGGAAGGCCTCGATCGGGTCATCCGCGTGGAGTACGACGCGGGCCGCGGGACCAGCGTGGTGCGCGACGACACCGCGACCCTCGGAGGGGCCGATGCGGGCGTGGCTGCCTGAACGGGACGTCCACGGCCCCGAACGGGCCGGGGAAGCGGACATCGAGCCCCTGAACCGGCTCTTCGCCGAGGCGTTCACGGACCGCTACCGCCGCGACGGACTCGTGGGGGTCCGGGTGCCTCGGCTCAATCCCGCGATCTGGCGCTACGCCCTCCTCGACGCGGGCGAGGGCGCGATGCTCTGGCGCGACGAGCGCGACGACGTCGCCGCCTTCAACCTCGCCCATCTCTGCGGGCGCGAGGGCTGGATGGGGCCCCTCGCCGTCCGCACCGACCGGCAGGGCGGGGGGGTGGGCAAGACGGTCGTGGGCACCGCGGCCGACTGGCTGATCGACCGCGGCGCCCGGACCGTGGGCCTCGAAACGATGCCGCGGACCGTGGACAACATCGGGTTCTACTCGACGCTGGGCTTCCTGCCCGGGCACCTCACGGTCACCGTCACCCTCGATACCGGCGCCCGCCGCCTTCCCGCGCCCGTCCTCCTGTCCGCGCAGCGGGGGGACCGTCAGCGGGAGGCGCTCGCGGGCATCGGCGCCCTCGTGGGCGAGCTGGCGCCGGGATACGACTGCTCGCGGGAGATCCTGCTCACGGCCGAGCTGGGACTCGGGGACACCGTCCTCCTCTGGGGGGACTCGGGGCTCGACGGCTTCGCGCTGTGGCACTCGGCGCCTCTCGCCGAAGGCCGCGACGCGGAGGAGCTCCGGGTGCTGAAGCTCGGCGCGCGGGGCGGCGAAGCGTTCGCCGGCGTGATCGGCGCCGTGGAGGCGGCCGCCGCGGGGGGCGGGATCCGGCGGGTCGCGATCCGGGCCCAGACGGCGTACGCCGACGCCTACCGCACCCTGATCGATCGGGGCTATCAGGTCCGCTGGACCGACCTCCGGATGTGCCTGGGCGGGTATCCCGAAGTGGCATCCCCCTCGGGCGTGCTGTTCTCGAACTGGGAAATCTGACGTGACGGCGGGGCTCCTCATTTTCGCCTGTACCTATGCCCTGATCGCGGTCCAGCGACTCCCCGGCGTCCATCTGAACCGCCCCGCGGCCAGTCTCCTCGGCGCGGTCGCGATGGTCGTGTCGGGCGCGCTCACCCTCCACGACGCCTACGCCGCGATCGATCTCGACGTCCTGGTGTTTCTGCTCGGCCTGATGCTGATCGTCGGCTACCTCGAGGTCGGGAAGTTCTTCGAGTGGGCGGCGGGCGCGCTCCTGCGGCGGGTGACCACGCCTGCCACGCTGCTCTTCGGCGTGATCGTAGGCGCGGGCGCGCTCTCCGCCCTGTTCGTCAACGACACCGTCTGCCTCGTGGTCACGCCGGTGCTCCTGGCGGCGCTCAGGCCGCTCGGCGTCCGTCCCACCCCCTACCTGCTGGGGCTCGTGATGGGCGCGAACGTGGGCAGCGTCCTCTCGGTGACCGGGAACCCGCAGAACATGCTCGTGGGCATCTGGAGCGGGACCACCTTCGGGGGCTTCGCGCTGCACATGGCGCCGGTGGCCCTGGGGGGCCTGGCGATCACCTATGGCTGGCTCCGCTGGGCGTTCCGCCGGGAGCTGGCGCAGCCGTTCCCCGAGCCGCCGCCCGCCGTGCCGGTGGCGGTGGACCGCCCCCTGGTCGCTCGGGCGCTGCTCCTCTTCGGCGTGGCCGCCGTGGCCTGGCTCGCCGGCGGGTCGCTGCCGCTCGTGGCGATCACCGCCGGCGCCCTGATGGTGCTGGTGGCGCAGCGCGATCCGGCCTACGCCATCGACCGGGTGGAGTGGTCGCTCCTGCTCTTCTTCGCGTCGCTGTTCGTGGTGATGCGGGGATTCGAGCGGACCGGTGCCGTGGCCTGGCTCGACGCCCGGGCCCTCGGCCTCGTGTCCGGAGGCTCGCCCTGGGGCGTGGCCGCCGTGGTGACGGCGGTGATGACGGCACTGTCGAACCTGATCTCCAACGTGCCGGCCGTCCTGCTCTGGCGCACCACGGTGCCCCAGCTGCCCGATCCGCAGCTCGCGTGGCGCGTGGTGGCGATGAGCTCGACCTTCGCGGGAAACCTGCTCCTCATCGGGTCGATGGCGAACCTGATCGTGGCGGAACGGGCGGAGGCGCGCGGGGTGCGGATCGGATTCTGGGAATACGCCCGGGTGGGCATCCCGGTGACGGTGCTGACCCTGCTCTGGGGGATTCCGGCGCTGGTGCTTACGCGCTGACCGAGACCAGCGCGGAGTCGCTGGTGCCGATCAGGTAGATGGCCGTTCCCAGGCCTACCACTTCAGTGGTGTGGGGCGTGTCCGGCGGCAGGTCGAGGCGGTCACCCGGACCCAGGTCGAAGATCTGGGCGCCGACCTTCACCCGCAGGTACCCGGAGACCATCCAGCGGGTCTCGGGCCAGTGCCGGGCCCGCTCGCCGCTCTTCGCGCCGGGGATGTCCGACCACCAGGCGGTCGCCTTCCCTTCGCGCTGCAGGAGCGCGCGGAGCGCGGACATCTGGACCGGTCCCTGGTCGGGATTCCATCGCGTCACGGCGGCCATGGGGCCAACCTACGGGGCGGTCGCGCGGGGCGCAAATGGCGCCGCAGAGCCGGTCAGGACAGGAACTTCGGGGCTCCCGCGATGATGCGGCGGGCCACCGCGACGGCGCCGAGCGCGTAGAGCACGTTGACGGCGCCGCTCTGGACGTGCAGGCCGAACAGGAGCACCGCCCAGGCGAGCAGCGCGATCACCGCGAATGCGAGCGTCAGGTTCATCGTTCCTTCCTTCCTTGACGATTTCCCGCCGCGCACTATCGTACTCGTGGGGACGGGGAGCTTCACTATTGAGCCAACAGCTCGATCGTGGACCCGGATACTGTGACCAATGTCATGCCCCTTCGCGGGGGAAGACAGACGCTACGGTGAGGGACCAGTCATTACTTTCGGGCTTCAATATTCCTCTCCGTTCCTGTTGTACCCGATCGGCCGCCGGCGCTCCGCGCTGACGGCCGATTGGTTTTCCTAGGTCCGGAGCGCCCGCCACGCCGCTCCCAGCGCCACGGGCCGCCGGCGCCCCAGCAGGTAGAGCCCGGCGAGCAGGACGATCCACGCCCCGTACCCCCAGGCGACTTCCACCCGCCAGTGCGGAACCAGGAACTGCGCCAGCCAGAGCCCGAAGATCCCCGCGGCTTCGAACCACCGGAACTCGAGCGTCAGCAGGATGAGCACCGCCACGGCGCTCTGCAGCAACGTGATCAGAATCTCGAGGCGCTGCTCCCCGTCGAACTGAAAGTCGCTCCAGACACCCGTGGCCCGCCAGTGGGAGTACCCGTAGACCAGGGGAATCATCGGGGCGAGCACCGTCCACTGGTTGATGTTGCTCGACACCAGGTTCATCAGGGCCATCGGCGCGTGGGAGACCCGGCGGGCCCACGCGAACGCCGAGAGCTTTTCCGGGAACTCGGACAGGAAGGGCGCCACCCACTGGACCATCACGAACTGGCTCACGCCCAGCGTGCCGGCCACGGCGAGCATCGACTCGAGAAACGGGTGGGCGGTGAAGAAGAGCAGCGCGCCGCCGACCACGAAGAGCCCGGCGATCGCGGCGGGACGGCGCCACCCGGGCTGCCGGTACGCCCAGCGGGCCACCGCGGGTGCTTCGTCGATCCGCTCGACGGACTGCGGGGGGTGCCGGAGCAGGGCCGCGAGATACGCGCCGTAGAGCGCGAGCAGGAGGGCGG
>Ga0335085_10008890_pt1 | contig 15234 bp, 9 predicted proteins | sample Lox_Sample_45_FD_206712 | JGI IMG/M metagenome (GOLD analysis project Ga0335085, IMG submission 206712) | Soil microbial communities from Loxahatchee National Wildlife Refuge, Florida, United States - Lox_Sample_4.5 | ecosystem: Environmental > Terrestrial > Soil > Wetlands | place: USA: Florida... | reverse complement strand
TATCAAGTCAAGGATATGGCGAGTGGCGAACAAAAGGAGTTGGAGCCGGGTCTTATCGCGGAGCATGTAAGCCGGAAATTCTGAATTCTGAAGCGAACAATTTCGGTCCGAGTCCTGTTATGAGGTCGTTTCTTAATTCAGAATTCAGCATTCATAATTCATAATTTTACTTACGGCGGTGATTGTGAAACTTGACCTTCTCGGTGATCGGCAACGCACGCACTATTGCGGCGAAATTCGCAAGGAGCACGCCGGGCAGACGGTTTTTGTGGCCGGCTGGGTGGACGTTCGCCGCGACCTCGGGAATTTGATTTTCCTCGATTTGCGCGACCACACGGGCCGGACGCAGATTGTCTGCAATCCCGCCATCAGCGTGGATGTGCACGACCGGGCGGAGGAGATTCGGGCCGAATACGTGGTGGGAGTGGAGGGGGAGGTTGTGGTTCGCGCGCCGGGGACGGTGAATTCGCAACTTGCCACCGGCGAAGTGGAGGTGATGGCGCGCACACTTCTGGTCCTGAATGAGGCAAAGACGCCGCCCTTCCCGATCGAGGATGAGATAAAGACCAGTGAAGAAACACGCCTCCGCTACCGTTATCTCGACCTGCGACGCGGACGTATGCAACGCAACTTGCGCCTGCGACACCGGGCCAGCCAGGTGGTGCGCGCGCACATGGGCGAGCACGGCTTCCAGGAAATCGAGACGCCCTTCATGACCCGCTCCACACCGGAGGGCGCGCGCGATTACCTGGTTCCCAGCCGCTTGCATCACGGTCAATTCTACGCCCTCCCGCAATCACCGCAACTGTTCAAGCAGCTCCTGATGATCGGCGGCTTCGACCGTTATTACCAGATCGTCCGCTGCTTTCGCGACGAAGACCTGCGCGCTGACCGGCAGCCGGAATTCACGCAGATTGATATCGAAATGGCTTTCCCGCAACGCGACGTCTTGTTCGATATCATCGAGCGCCTGATGGAAAAACTCTTTGCGCTGGTGGACGTCAAAGTGCAGCGCCCGTTCCCGCGTATGGGGTACGACGACGCGATGGAGAAGTATGGATCTGACAAGCCGCATACCGGATTCGCCCTGGAATGGAAATATGTGAGATTTGCGCCCGGTGATGCCGAGAAGGTGCGCGTGGCTCAGCCTATCAAGGCAATACGCGTTCCAGGGTGGAGCGGCGCGTCCCGAAGCCAGCTCGACAAGCTTCAGGAAGCCGCGAAATCACTGGGCGCGGACTGGTTCTCCTATATCAGAGTGACTGAACCCACGCCGCAATCGCCCCTTGTAAAGGCGCTCGGCGGGCCGGCCGTAGCTGCGCTCGCCGCCTCCGTTGCAGCTCAACCAGGAGAAATGATTCTTCTGCTGGGAATCAAATCTGCCACCGGTGCTGGCGCGCTCCGAATGCTGGACAACGCATCAGGCGAATTGCGGTTGGACCTTGGGCGCAAACTTGAATTGCTCAAACCCGGGACCTGGAACTTCTTGTGGGTCGTGGACTTCCCCATGTTTGATTACGACGAAAAGGAGAAGCGCTTCGCGGCCATGCACCATCCCTTCACTTCGCCGCGGGAAGAAGATCTAGAGAAGCTCGAAATCGACCCCGGGGCCGTCAAGGCCCGCGCCTACGACCTGGTTTTGAACGGTTCGGAGATTGGCGGCGGCTCGATTCGTATCCATCGCCAGGACATTCAACGCCGGGTTTTCAAGGTGCTCGGCCTGAGCGAAGAACAAGCGCGCGAGCGCTTCGGCTTTTTTCTCGACGCCCTGGAATACGGCACGCCTCCGCATGGCGGCATCGCGCTGGGCCACGACCGCATCAACGCGCTGATGGCGGGCGAAGCGAGCATCCGGGAAGTCATTGCCTTCCCCAAATCGGCCAGCGCTGTAGATATGATGTCCGAGTCGCCCGCCGGAGTTGATCCGGAGCAACTGGATGAGCTGGGGCTTCGCATCGTGACGGAGCCGAGCATAGAATGAGGGCTAAAGGGTAAAGGGTGAAGGATAAAGGGTAAAATGAGAAAGGAAGATCAGTGTTTCCGACCTCATCCATTTCATTCATCCTTTGGCCAACGCTAGCTCGGAGGTTGCATGGCGTTTATTTACCCTTCACCCTTTACCGTTTGCACCCGTTAAGGACATATGTCCATAATCCGCATCCTTCCCGAAGCCGTTGCCAACAAGATCGCCGCCGGCGAGGTGGTGGAGCGGCCTGCGTCGGTGGTCAAGGAGTTGCTTGAGAACTCCCTGGATGCGGGCGCTAATCGCGTGGAAATCACGGTCGAGGGTGGGGGAAAACGCCTGATTCGTATCGTTGATGATGGGCAAGGGATGACGCATGATGACGCGCTGCTTGCCTTCGAGCGGCACGCCACAAGCAAGATTCGGTCAGCGGAGGATTTATTCGAGATTTCCACGTTAGGCTTCCGGGGGGAAGCGCTGCCCTCCATCGCGGCCGTCTCGCGCTTGGTGCTGGAAACCAAACACGCTTCGGAGAATTCCGGGACGCGTGTGGAGATCGCCGGGGGGAAACTGCGCGACGTGAAAGAAGTCGCATGGCCGCAGGGTACGAGCATCGAGGTGCGCGACCTTTTCTATATCACGCCGGCGCGGCGTAAGTTCCTAAAGTCCGAATCCACTGAACTCGGCCACATCGCCACTCTAGCCACTCATTACGCCCTCGCACACCCGGAGAAAAGTCTTCGCCTGAGCTCGCTCACCAATGAAATCCTGAACGTCTCGCCGGTCAGGAACCATCGCGAGCGCTTGTATCAGGTGATGGGGGGGCAGACCCTCGAGCAACTCTTGGAGATGGCGCCCGTCGAGCGCCGGGTTTTGGCGGCTGCTTCACCGGAGGCGGGCGAGGAAGGTGAGACTGCTGGGGAAGCACCGCTGATTCGAGTGCAAGGGTTCATCTCGCGACCGGAAGTGCAGAGGCTGAATCGCAACAATGTTTACTTTTTCGTAAACCGGCGTCTGGTGCGCGATCGCTTGATTCTGCATGCTATTACGGAAGCTTACCGGAACATCCTCCCAGCGGGTGTCTTTCCCATAGCATTGATCTTTCTGGAGATTCCTCCGAGCGAGGTGGACGTGAACGTCCACCCGTCGAAGATCGAAGTGCGGTTTCGCCACGGGAACTTCATCCATGACCTCGTGCGCGACTCGATTCGCCAGACGCTTCTGGCCACGCGCCCGGTCGCTTCTTTCCCTATGTCAAGGTCCGCGCCGCCCGGGGGTTTGGCGGTGGAGGAAGCGGACGTTGCCGATCGACTTGCGGAAGAGCCGCCGCTGATGCGGGGCGCGACTATGCCTCCCCCCACCGCCCGGCCATTGGGACATGGAACGAGCCGGGAGTTTCACCTTTCCCCCGCACGAACGGAGCCTCGTTCCCAGCGTTTGCCTCTGGAATCAGCTCTCACCCCTTATGCGCCCGCCGCGCCATGGAGCGCGCCCCCTGCCGTGCCGGTGACGGCGGAAGCGGCGGCAATACAGACTCCGCGTGAACTACCTCTGAACCTCCAGCCCTTGGGGCAGGTCCAGGAGAGTTTCATCGTCGCGGTCAATTCCGATGGCCTTTGGATAATCGATCAGCATGCCGCGCACGAACGTGTGCTCTTTGACCGCCACGTACGGCGGCGGCAGGAGAAGAAAGTTGAAGTGCAGCGGCTCCTGATGCCGATCATCGTCCAGTTGAAACCTGAGCAGCAGGTCACCTACCAGACCATCGCTGGCGAACTGGCGGCGAACGGTTTTGAAGTTGAACCGTTCGGCCAACGCACCGTGGCGATAAAAGCGGCGCCGGCAGACCTCCCGGCGGACGAAGTTGAGAAGCTGATGATTGAGATTCTGGAAGGGGCGAGCCAGGATGCAGCAACAATTTCCTTGGACGATCTCCGCGGCAGGATTGCGGCCTCCATCTCCTGCCACGCGGCAGTCAAAGTGAACATGGCACTCGAGCCGAGCAAAATGGACTGGCTGTTGCAAGCGCTGGGGGGAACGGACTGTCCCATGACCTGCCCGCATGGCCGGCCCACAGTATTGCGGTATGGAATGAAAGATTTGATGAAGGCGTTTAAGAGAATATAGTCGTCAGCTGTCAGTCACCAGTTTTCATGGAGTCCGTCCTTATGGCGGGAGTGCCCCATGATCCCAAAATGGAAATTTCAAGCGGGGAGCCGCTGAGCAGATACTGACGACTGACAACTGAGAACTGATGATCGACAGCCGACCGCGGACTTTACAAACCAATGAATCAACCTCTGGTAATTACCATTGACGGCCCGGCAGGCGCGGGAAAAAGCACGGTGGCTCAAAAGCTCGCCGCCCGCCTGGGATTAATGTACGTTGACAGCGGGGCTACATACCGCGCGGCGGCGCTTAAGGTGCTGGAGGCCGGAATTGATCCCCATGATGAGCCCGCAGTAGCCAAGTTGATCGGCGTAACCGATGTGCAGGTGACAACCGGCGATGGAGAACCTCGCGTGCTGGTGGACGGCAACGATGTCACCGCGCGCCTGCGCACTCCGGAAGTGACGTTGGCCGCAGCGCAGGTCTCACGCTTGCCGGAAGTGCGGGCAAAGCTCATCGAAATTCAACGCGCTTTCGCGCGGGGCCGCGGCGTGGTGATGGAGGGGCGCGACATCGGCACGGTGGTATTCCCGCAGGCGCGACTCAAGATTTTCCTCAAAGCCGATGTGGAAGAACGCGCGCGGCGGCGGCTGAAGCAGGATTCGCGAGACGACCGCAAGGCGACGCTCGAAAAGACCGCTTACGAAATCGGCCGCCGCGATCAGCTCGATGCGGAACGAAAAATCTCGCCGCTCGTCGCCGCGGCGGACGCCGTGGAGATCGACTCCACGCACCTCCTCGCCCACGAGGTGGTGGAACGGATTCTTGACCTCGTGCAGAAAAGGGGATTCGGAGAAACGGGAAGTACAGGGTAAAGCAAGCGTGGCGCGGATTTGTTGGTCGGCGGCCTGCCCCCGATGGGCAAGGTAATTCCCCGACGCTGGCAGACAGGTCCGTCCTCCCCATCTGCGCCAATTGATGTGAGATGAAGGAAAAGAGGCCTTCCAAAACTCGCCCACCGCAAAATCACAGACGGACTGCAGCTCTAAAAAGGAATTAAGGCACAGTTCTGCTCGTGCTTAACACCCAGCCCCTGATCGCCAACCCCGGCTCTTACGACCTTCCGCCGGGGCCGCCGCCATTGCTCATCGAGGAGAGGAATTCCTGGTTGGACTTGCTCTTGGCCAACTTGTCGATGATAAGTTCCATCGATTCCACCGGCGAGAGCGGATTCAGGACCTTGCGCAGGATCCAGATGCGGTTCAACTCATCCCGTGGCACCAACAGTTCTTCCTTGCGTGTGCCGGACTTGTTGAGGTCGATGGCGGGGAAGACGCGCTTGTCCACCAACTTGCGGTCGAGGTGGACTTCCATGTTGCCGGTGCCCTTAAACTCTTCAAAGATCACGTCGTCCATGCGGCTGCCCGTATCGATGAGGGCGGTGGCGATGATGGTCAGGCTTCCGCCTTCTTCGATGTTGCGTGCCGCGCCGAAGAAGCGCTTCGGCCGCTGGAGAGCGTTGGAGTCGACGCCGCCGGAAAGCACTTTGCCGGAAGGCGGCACCACGGTATTGTAAGCGCGCGCCAAGCGCGTGATGGAGTCGAGCAGGATCACCACGTCGCGCTTGTGCTCAACCAACCGCTTGGCTTTTTCCAGCACCATTTCCGCCACCTGCACGTGCCGGGCAGCGGGTTCGTCGAAGGTCGAACTGATGACCTCGCCTTTCACGGTACGCTGCATGTCCGTGACTTCCTCGGGCCGCTCATCAATGAGCAGCACGATCAGCGTGATCTCCGGGTGATTGGCGGTTACGGAGTTGGCAAGGCATTGCAGCAGCATGGTCTTACCGGTGCGAGGCGGCGAAACGATGAGGCCGCGCTGGCCTTTGCCCACCGGCGTGAGCAAATCAAGCACGCGCGCCGAGATGTTGTCTTTGATTGTCTCGAGGTGAATGCGCTCCTGGGGGTACAAGGGCGTGAGGTTGTCAAAGAAGATCTTGTTCCGCGCCTCATCGGGCGGTTCGAAGTTAATGGCTTCAACTTTGATGAGTGCGAAATAGCGTTCGCCCTCTTTGGGCGGGCGGATCTGCCCCGAAATGGTATCACCCGTGCGCAGGTCAAACTTGCGGATCTGCGAAGGTGACACATAGATATCATCCGGCCCCGGCAGGTAGTTGTAGTCCGGGGCGCGGAGGAATCCAAAGCCATCAGGGAGGCATTCGAGGACGCCCTCGGAGAAGATGAGGCCGTTCTTCTCGGTCTGCGCTTGCAGGATCTTGAAGATCAATTCCTGTTTGCGCAGGCCGGTGGCCCCCACCACGGCCAAGTCTTTGGCGACTTGTGTCAGCGTGGTGATATTCATCTCCTTGAGCTTGCCAATGTCGAGGACTTCACCTTCTTTCAGTTCCTCGATTCTTTCGTCCTGAACTTCGTCTGGTTTTACGTCCTGTTTCTTTGCAGGCATAACTTTTCTCTCAGTTTCGTTGAAATTTCCGGTCGCAGGACCGTTCCGATTAGATGTTCGGGTTCCACTGTCAAGTCGCTCGCGGAATCGATCCTTAGGCGTGATGGATTACTCGAGATACCTAAGCAGTCGCACAAGGTGCGTCAAGGAGCGTCGTACGCAGTTGCAAGACTTTGCGGACCAGATTGTTAGAGGTTGAAAACGGGCGCCCTTTTACGAAACGCGCAGAGCCTTTAACCCAGCCGATTCGATGCACGCCTGCCTCGATTAGTTTCCATGTCCTCCAGAAAATGCCTGGTCCTTTGAACGCCTAGTTGGTCATGGGTCCCCGGCCCAAATCTTTCGAGGGGGTCTCAATGGTAGGCGGCGTGACCTCGCCCGGGACGAGAACGGGCCGAGATTCCAGCTTCTTCTCCAACGCAATCTCAAGCACGTCGTCCACCATATCGACGAAACGAATCGTCAGTTCCTGCTGGATGTTCACAGGGATTTCCTCGAGATCTTTCTCGTTGTCCCGTGGAATGATGACCGTCCGGTTACCAGCGCGGTGGGCGGCCAGGAGCTTTTCCTTCACGCCCCCAATCGGCAGGACCTTTCCTCGGAGAGTGATCTCTCCGGTCATGGCCACATCGCGGCGCACGGCGATTCTGGTGAGCGCACTGACCAGCGCCGTCGCCAGGGTGATTCCCGCCGAAGGGCCGTCTTTGGGAATAGCGCCTTCGGGAATGTGGATGTGAATGTCGATATGGCGATAAAAATCGGGATCCAATCCCAGCAAGGCAGCCCGGGACCGCACATAACTCATGGCGGCTTGAGCCGATTCCTGCATCACGTCGCCCAATTTTCCCGTCAGCAGCAGTTTGCCTTTCCCCTGCATGAGGGTGGCCTCGATATTCAGTATCTGGCCCCCTACTTCCGTCCAAGCCAATCCTGTCGCCAATCCAATCTCATTCTTTTCTTCCGTCTTGGTATCGCGAAACTTCAGGACCCCCAGGAATTCCTTGAGATCATCCGGACCAACGGTGACCTTGAAGTTCCGGCCTTCCTTCACGACCTTACGGGCCACCTTGCGGCTGACGTTGGCGATCTCACGTTCCAGGTTGCGAACCCCCGCCTCCCGGGTGTAATGGCGGATAATGTTGACAATCCCGTCGTCCGTAAGTGTCAGGTTTTCCAATTTCAGGCCGGCTGCTTCGCGCTGCTTTTTCACCAAAAAGCGCTTGGCAATTTCCAGCTTTTCGGGCTCCGTATAGCCTTCCAACCGGAGAATCTCCATGCGGTCCTGAAGCGGTTGAGGGATGGTGTGAACGACATTAGCCGTGGTAATGAAAAACACCTTCGAGAGGTCAAATTCGACGTCCAAATAATGATCCATGAAGGTGCTATTCTGTTCCGGATCAAGGACTTCCAGCAGTGCCGCGGAGGGATCGCCGCGGAAGTCCATACTCATCTTGTCTACTTCATCCAGCAGGAAGACAGGGTTTACAGTCCCTGCCTTTTTCATCATCTGGATGATCTGGCCCGGTAGGGCGCCGATGTAAGTGCGGCGGTGGCCCCGGATTTCGGCTTCGTCCCGAACGCCGCCCAGGGAGAGGCGGACGAACTTCCGGCCCGTAGCCCGGGCTATTGACCGGCCCAGGGAGGTTTTCCCCACGCCCGGAGGTCCCACGAAGCAGAGAATTGACCCGCGGGGATTCTTGACGAGTTGGCGCACCGCCAGGAATTCCAGGATGCGCTCCTTGATTTTCTCCAAGCCGTAGTGGTCTTCTTCCAGCACCTTCTGGGCGCGGCCAATGTCGCGAATTTCCTTGGATTTCTTTTTCCAGGGCACGGCAAGCAGCCAGTCGAGATAATTGCGCGACACCGTGGATTCCGCCGACATGGGCGGCATCATCTCCAAGCGCTTGAGCTCGGACGTGGCGTGCTCAAGAGCGTCCTTGGTCATGCCCGCGGACTCAATCTTTTTCTTCAACTCATCGATTTCGCTTTTTTCGTTGCGGCCCAATTCCTTCTGGATGGCCTTAATTTTCTCATTCAGGTAATACTCGCGTTGGGCGCGCTCCATCTGCCTTTTCACGCGGCCCTGAATGGTGCGGTCAACATTCAGCTTTTCGATCTCGATTTCCAGGATGTCGGCCAGGCGTGTCAGCCGGTCCACCGGATCGAAGATTTCCAGCAGTTCCTGCTTTTCCTCGATGCTGACATTCAGATTGGCGGCGATAGTGTCCGTGAATTTGCCGATTTCGTCCACCTTCACGGCAGCAATCATGGTTTCGTAATTGAGACTCTGGGAAAGTTTGACGTACTGCTCGAAAAGCGAGGTCGCGCGCTGCACCAACTGCTCCAGACTGGGCGTGGTGACCGGGCGAAATTGCTTGGTCTGCACGCTGACACGGAAGTGACCTTCGTCGTTCGACATCTTCAGAATCTTGCCGCGCTCTACGCCTTCCACCAGGACCTTAATGTTGCCGTCGGGCAACTTCAGGCTCTGAATGATATTGGCGATGGTCCCCACCTGGAAAATCTCGTTGGGCTTGGGCTCGTCCACGGCCGCGTCGTGCTGTGTGGCGAGAAAAATTTTCTTATCGCCCGCCAGCGCTTCCTCCAGGGCCCGAATGGAGGTCTCGCGTCCCACCACGAAAGGAGTCATCATGTGGGGGAAGATGACCACATCGCGTATGGGCATCATGGGCAGCAGTCGAGTTTCATTCTTTTCACGGCCAGAAAACATATGGGGTTCCATTAGCCTGCCTTCTCGAGGAAAGCGGAACTGAATTTGATTTCGTGGTTCTTCACCATCTCGTCGGTTACAACGAACTCGCGAATCTTACGCTGGCTGGGAAGGTGGTACATGAGGTCCAGCATCAAGTCTTCCAGAATCATGCGCAACCCGCGCGCCCCCACTTTTCTTTCCAGCGCCTGGGCAGCGATCGTACTGAGGCTCGCCTCGTTGAACCGCAACTTGACGTTCTCGAATTCGAAGAGCCGCTGGTACTGGCGCACCAGCGCATTCTTGGGTTGCGTCAGAATTTCAATCAGGGCCTGCTGGTCCAAGTCATTAAGCACGCTGACCACCGGCAAGCGGCCCACAAATTCGGGAATCAGCCCATAATGGATCAGGTCCGTGGGCTGCACTTGCTCCAAGGTGGCAATATCGCGCCGCCCAGCGATGGCCAGCGCCTCGGGCGCCTCGGCGCGAAAGCCCATGGACTTCTTTCCCATGCGGTGTTCGATGACCTTTTCCAACCCTCCAAAAGCCCCGCCACAGATGAATAGGATATTCGTGGTATCCACCGGGGTACACTCCTGGTGGGGGTGTTTGCGCCCACCCTGCGGCGGAACGTTGGCCACCGTCCCTTCCAGAATCTTCAGCAGCGCCTGTTGTACCCCCTCACCGGAAACATCACGGGTGATGGAAGGGTTTTCATCCTTCTTTGAAATCTTGTCAATCTCGTCAATATAAATGATGCCTTGCTGCGCGCGCTGCACATCGCCGCCGGCATTCTGGAGTAGTTTCAAGATGATGTTTTCAACATCCTCGCCAACGTACCCGGCTTCCGTTAGGGTCGTGGCATCGGCAATGGCAAACGGCACTTCCAGCACGCGCGCCAGGGTTTGGGCCAGTAAGGTCTTGCCGGTGCCCGTTGGCCCAATCAGCAGGATATTAGATTTCGTCAACTCCACGTCACTGCGAATGCGCGTCAGAATGTTGCGTTTGTAGTGGTTGTAAACGGCTACGGCCAGCTTCTTCTTGGCCTTATCCTGGCCCACCACGTACTGATCGAGAAACGTCTTGATCTCCGGGGGGCGCGGCAACTTTGTTTGCGCCACGGGGACGCGGTCCGCACGGTCCTCTTCCAGGATGCTGTTGCACACCCCCACGCACTCGTCGCAAATGTACGCTCGCGCATGGTCACCCGGTGAAGAAATCAGTTTCGCCACGGCGTCCTGAGGCTTCTGGCAAAAGGAGCAGTGCAGCGATTCCTCGGTACCAGGGCGTTTCAAAGTCATCTCCGTGGTCTACTTGTGCTTGTAAATGATTTCATCGATGATGCCATAATCGTGCGCTTGCTGTGCGCTCATCCAGAAATCACGCTCCACGTCGCGCTCAATCTTTTCAATCGGCTGGTTAGTATGCTTTCCCATGATTTCGTTCAGGCTGGCACGAATGCGTAGAATTTCGCGGGCATGAATATCTATGTCGGTCGCCTGCCCCGAGAGTCCACCGATGGTGGGCTGGTGAATCAGGACGCGGGCGTTGGGGAGGGCATAACGCTTGCCATGGGTGCCAGCGGCGAGCAAAAGCGCGGCGATGCTGGCGGCTTGCCCGATGCAGATCGTGGCCACGTCGGGGCGAATAAACTGCATCGTGTCATAAATGGCCATCCCCGCTGTGACCACGCCTCCCGGGGAATTGATGTAAAGAGAAACGTCTTTTTCCGGGTCCTCGGCTTCCAGGAAGAGTAGTTGCGCCGTCACCAGGTTGGCGACGTTATCGTCAATCGGGGTGCCGATAAAAATAATATTGTCGCGCAGCAAGCGCGAGTAGATATCGTAAGCGCGTTCACCCCGGTTGGTCTGTTCAACCACCATGGGGACCAACGTCATGTTAGGCTGGTTGCTCATGTTCCTTATCTACGGACTCTCCCGAACCAGGCCGGGTAGTTGCGCATTTTTCCGAATGATTTTCGCGTTGCGGTATATGAAATCCAGCGCTTTTTGATTTCGGCGAGTAGATTTCAGTGTATCCAGCTTCCCGTCGCGTGTCAAGCGCGTCTTCAATTCCGCCGCGGTCATATGGCGCTCGCCTGCCATTTCCCGTATGAAATCATCCACTTCCTCTTCCGTGAGGTCAATTTTCTCAGCATCGGCCACCCGGCTCAGGACTAAGGCGACCCGGACTTCCTTTTCGGCTTCGGGCCGGGCATCCTCGCGGACTTTTCTCCAATCCACTTGGGTTTGCCGAGGATCAATTCCTTGCGACAGCAATTGCCCCAAGGTCCGCTCAATCTTTCGATCCAACTGGGCCTCCACCAGCACCTCGGGGACAGGAAACTGGTTCGCCTCCAGGAGTTTTTCCGCCAACTTCTGCTTGGAGTCCATCTCCGCCTGCCGCTTGGCATTCTCCTCCAAACCATGTCGCACTTTCGTGCGTAACTCCTCCAACGTCGAAAACTCGCTAACTGACTTGGCAAGGTCATCGTCCGCGGGAGGGACCACTTTTCTTTTGATGCTTTGAACCTCGACTCGGTAACTTAGAGTCTTGCCCGCCAGAGTTTTTTGGGGGTAGTCCGCCGGATAGGTAACCGGGAATTCCCTGGCCTCTCCCACTTTGACCCCCCGCAAGTTTTCGGTGAATGCCGGCACTGTGTGCTTCCCGCCAAGGTGGATGACAGCCTCCTTAGCTTCCATGGGTTGGCTGGCGGACATGGACGAGTCCTGACCCCGGTAATTTACGGTGAGATGGTCGTCGTCCGCGGCTGGACGGTCACTTACCACCTCGAATGTCGCCGCCTTCTCGCGCAATTCCGCAACCGCCTTGTCTACGTCAGCGTCGGCGACCTCTGCTTGCTCCTCTTCGACCTCGAGTTCCTTGTAGGGTTGGAGCTCAAACTCCGGGTAAATTTCGAAGGAAGCTTTGCAGGTAAGCGGTTGGTCGTTTTCGAATTTCAGATCCTCGAAGCGCGGTTGTCCAACAATTTCCCACTTGTGCTCTTTCACCGTCGTTTGGAAGAAGCGCGGAATTAAGGTTTGCGCAACTTCACTGCGAATGTCGTCGCGAAAATGCTGGCGTACCAGAGAAATAGGAGCGCGGCCGGGACGAAAGCCCGGAATCCGCGCGCGTTTGGCGAATTGCCCCGCAACGGAATCAACTTCGCGCTGAACGGCGTCTACAGGTATTTCAATAGCCAGTTCTTTTTTGCAGGTTATGTCTTCCACGGCGCCTCAAAGGCAATTTAGAAGGTGAAATGCGGACGGCAGGGTCAGCACTGCGAACCCGAATCCGATATGAAAAAGCCCGAGTCCCACCTGGTAGGCGTCCGAGCCTCCTTAGACCCGAACGTCTTGAGTATAGCACAGGCTTGTGCGCTGTCAACATCTGACGGACTCCGAAAACCCTCCATAAGCCGTTTCTAATAGAAGACCATCTGTTGGGGCGCGCCGCCGTTTGGCGGTGTGCCTTGCCCCGGAGCAGTCTAAGGAGTGTTAATTTGAATCTATTCCCCTCAGTGGGGACGGGGACCACGGGTGGTGTCAAGCGCCGGGCAAGGGAGCCCCGGTGAACAAATTCAGAAGTAATTTCCTGAAACCCCTTATGTGAACGGATTGCTCTCATTGCGAGTATATCCTTACCCATTGACCACGGCTTTCAAACTCCGCCAACAAGCGCAGGTGGTATTGCGCCACCACGAAATGTGCGGCAAGCTGCGGATGATAATCGAAGTATCGTCCCTGCACTCGGAGCCAGCTTGGAAATCGGGCCACCCAGTTGCCGGGCGGCTCCCACCTGCGGGAATAGAGATAGATCACGTCAAACGACTGCGGCGACACGTCCGCGAGATCCTGCCGTGTGAAACCCTGCACCGGGACGACGCGCAACGGCCTCCGCACGTAGCCGAGGAAAGACTTGGTGAGTTCGTCGGTCGCCGGCCATGCCGTAAGGATGCGTGGCTGTCCGCGTTGCAGTTCCAGAAAATGCGCCGCCTGCTCGTGCAGCCGGATGAAGTCTGCGTATGCCAGGTTGTCCTCAAATGGGAACGGGTAGGGCGGGTTGATGAACCACGCCAACACAAAGCAGGCTACGGCTGCCGCCAAAATGAGCCGGGCAGGGAAGCGTGGCAGGCGCATCACGAGGGCCACCGCGACGAGGTAGAACAAAGGCAAGACCGGAAGGAGATAGCGCGGCAGAATTGCGCCGCCCACCAGGCTCAGCAGGAGCAGATATACCGCTACCAGCCCGGCAGTCAGAAAAGTGAAAGGCCTCCAGGCATCACCGGCCTCCAGGCGGGCAGCATCCACAGTGGACTGCCTCCGCGCCCACCACAGCCCTACCGGGGCGCTCACGGTAAGCAGCCAATTGAATCCGCCAATAAATAGCTCATAGGCGCGTCGCAGCAGGCTCCAGAAGACTCGCGCCGGCGAAAGCGTGGAATACAAGTTGTAGCTCAAGTAATCGCGGTTGCCCGTCCAGTAGCCCGTGACGTCGTGGTAGTAAAGCGCCCAGACCGCAATCGGCACGAGAGGCGCGACGAGCGCCGCCCAGGTAGAGAGGGAAGCCGTCCGCCCCGCAACAAGCCTGCGCCTCCTTCGCCACGCATAGAGCCACACCACGGGCAACAGAACCACGGCCGTTTCCTTACTGAGAACGGCCAACGAAGCTGCCAGCGCGAAGAGCCAGAACTGATCGCCGAGCAGAGAGAGAACTCCCAAAGCAGTGAAGAGCGCGGCGGTGAGATCCAGGTGTGCGAGGGTGGTTTGAGCAAAGAAAAGCGGCGAAAGCGCCAGGAGCAGAGCGCTCCAGGCGGCGATTTCACGGCTAGCGACGCGACGCCCTAACACATAGAGCGATATAACCATCGCCGCCGCGATCAGCGTCATCGCGCCGCGCGCAGCCCACACCGAATACCCAAATAGTTGCCAAACGAGGCCGAGATAAATCATGACCAGCGGCGTGTGTCCAGTGGGCAGAGTGGTTGCGGGAACCAGCAGCCACGAACGATAGAAGTCCAGTGCCGCCGGAATGTAATACCCCGCTTCGTCCCAGAAGTAAGGGAGCCGGAGCAGCGGCAGGTGCAGGAGAATCAGGGCTACGAAGGTCGCGAGAAGAGCCCACAGCGCTTTGAAAGAGAACCGCATGAGGAAGCTAATTTAGCAGCAGATGCGCAACTTGGTGGCCGGATTTTCCATTGTCAGAGCGCGGCCGGGTAACGTAAAGCTCAGCGCTACAACTGTAAGGCATGCTGACCCGCCACGTTTCATGGGCACATGATCATAATCGACCCGTTTCTAACATCGCCTATAGCCGCTCTAGGGCCCAAGTGGATGCAAATCCAAATAAGTCCTGGCAGCGTCGGCAAGTAAATCGCGGTGCATGCGCATCGGCTCGTCAAAGAATGCCGCTCCGGCGGCTTCATCAACGAGATGCGTGGCGAGCAAGTTAAGCGCGTCTTTCTCGTTCCACAGAGCCTCGGCGTAGATGATCCGCTTGCCTTCCTCGGGCTCGCGGAACAGGCGCTCGAAGAATTGCATGGAGCATTCCTGTTCCCTCGGCATGTGCGGGCCAATCATCACCACATGGAGCGCATTCCACTCCTTTGAGGTGAGCTGCTTCTGCCAAGCCGCCGCCGTTGCGTAAAGCTCACGCATTTCCATCGCTGTCGCGTCCGCAACGTTGGCGAGCAGCAGTGGACCGATTTGCCGCGTGAAGCTGGCCAGTTTATGCGGGTTCACTTCGCCGCTCGAAAGAACATCATCCAGTAATTCCAGTGAGGCGCTGAAGATCTTCTGCTGCCGCGAAAGCTGCTCCGGGGTAAAGTGGCGGTTAGGAAGGGTCGCTCGCGCCTTTTCCATCAGCTCGCGGTAGTGCCCAAGGCTCTCCCTGCGCTCAGCAGGGGGGCTCGCTTCCTGCGGGAATGACAGCATCACAAAGAGCGCGAGGGGAATATGCGCGACGGCCTTAAGCTCGTGGTACTCCACGG
>Ga0335085_10008889_pt1 | contig 15234 bp, 14 predicted proteins | sample Lox_Sample_45_FD_206712 | JGI IMG/M metagenome (GOLD analysis project Ga0335085, IMG submission 206712) | Soil microbial communities from Loxahatchee National Wildlife Refuge, Florida, United States - Lox_Sample_4.5 | ecosystem: Environmental > Terrestrial > Soil > Wetlands | place: USA... | reverse complement strand
CGACGACCGCATCTGGCAGCAACGCCACTACCAGACAGGCACCACCTGACCGGCACCAGCCCAGGCCCGCGCCGTACCGCCAGCAGGTTACCGGTCAGTCACCTACAAAATTGTCGTGCACCCCACCTGTGGAGGACGCCGCCGGAATGTCGGCGGCGAGTGCTTAGCTGAACGGGGGCTCATCGGCCGCAGCGGAACCGGGCGATGGGGGCCGACGCGCACCCCGGGCGATAGGGGGCCGACGCGCACCCCGGGCGATAGGGGGCCGACGCGCACCCCGGGCGGTGGGTGGCCGACGCGAACCGGGCCACGGTGAGCTGGCCGGCAGGTTACAGGGCTGGCCGCGGCGCAAAGGCAGGCCGCAGGCGGGAAGCGGCCGCGGCAAGGGCTGGGGCGGGCACCGTGACACGGATGGACGCGCTCAGCTGGACGCTACGCCATGCTCAAGACCCGGGCGGTTCCCGGCGCCGCGGCCGCGGGGACCGGCGGACGCTAAGCCGGGAAGCCGGGCTTTTCGTCGGGAAGGTCGAGGTCGCTCTTGGCGAGCTCCTCGATGTTGACGTCCTTGAAGGTCACGACGCGGACATTTTTCACGAACCGGGCAGGCCGGTACATGTCCCAGACCCACGCGTCGCGCATGACGACCTCGAAGAAGACCTCGCCGTTGTCGGAGTTGCGCACGTTCAGCTCGACCTCGTTGGTGAGGTAGAAACGGCGCTCGGTCTCGACCACGTGGCTGAACAGGCCGACGACATCGCGGTACTCGCGGTAAAGCTGAAGCTCCATCTCGGCTTCGTACTTTTCGAGATCTTCCGCGCTCATGCCAACCCCTCCGATCGCCCGTTGCAGGCACTCGCCTGCCGCGCGCTCATCCGCATGCCCCGTCCCGCGGACCCGGTCCGGCCGAGCTTGCGGCGTGCCTTCGCCCGAACTCAGCCATAGATCCATTCTCCTCTCCCGCGCACGTGGCGGTGTCCCTAATTTAGTCCCCGCCGCGCGGAGCATCGGCCCAGGCAGTTTCGGCTGGGTTGATCTCAGCCGCAACTCCCTCTTCTGCCACGACATCTGCCCAGGCACCGGGGGTTTCAGTACGGCCGGCGGCCGTCAGTTCTGCGCCGGGCGCCCGAGCCGCGGCATCCCCGGCAGCCGGGCCAGCCTCAAGGTCAAGGCCAGTCTCGAGGTGCGGGCCAGTGTCAAGGTCCGGGCCAGTGTCAAGGTCCGGGCCAGCCTCAAGGTCCGGGCCAGCCGCGGTAGCCAGGCCAGCGCCGGGGTCCGGGGCATCACCCTGCCAGCCGGTGGCCCAGCGGCGGTTCGCCTGCAGCACGTTCGCATAGGAATAGCGATGCTCCGGGCACGGCCCATAGGCACACAGGGCGGTCATGTGTTCCGGCGTGGAGTAACCCTTGTGCCGGGCGAAACCGTAGGCCGGATAGGAGTCGTCGAGCGCGACCATCATGCGGTCCCTGCTCACTTTGGCCACGACGGACGCAGCCGCCACCGACGCGGTGACCTGATCGCCCTTCCATACGGCCAGCGCGGGCGTGCCGAGCCCGCGGACCGGAAACCCGTCGGTGAGGACGTATCCCGGGCGCCGGCGCAGCCCCGCGAGGGCGCGGCGCATGCCCTCCACGTTGCATACGTGCAGCCCGAGGGCGTCGACCTCCTGGGGCGGGATCGTGATGACGTGACAGTCCAGCGCCCACCGCATGACGTCGGTGTACACGCTCTCGCGCTCGTCCGGCGTCAGCAGCTTGGAATCGGCCAGGCCCGGCATTCGGCGGATCGTCGCGCAGTCCAGGACGACGGCCGCCACGACGAGCGGCCCGGCACAGGCTCCCCGGCCCGCCTCGTCGATCCCCGCGACCGGCGACAGGCCAGCGCGGGTCAGCACGTTCTCGTACGCGGCCAGCCCGGAGTTTCGCCGCGGCGTATGACCGGAGTGCCGCCATCTAGGCCGTTCCGGGCCGATGACCGGCTTGCTGGCGGGGCGGAACATGACATTCGAAAGGTTACGCCAGATCCCCGCCGCGCGGGCCTGCTACGGGCACGCCCCGGCGGAATGGTGCCCGGCCCGGCAGGTGAAGGCACCGCCGGAGCCGGCAGACGTTGCCGGCGGACGCGGGTTCGCCCGCCCTGGCGGGCACCGAGGCGCGTCAGCGGCGGAACCGGCGGCGGGCAGAGGTGCGCAGCTTGCGCTGCAGCAGTGTCAGCGGGACCGCTCCGGCGAAGCCGAGCGCGAGCGGAGCCGCGGGGGACGACGGGTGCACGGGCCCGCCCGCGTCGGCCACGGCGGCGGCCTCCTGCGCTGAGCGTTCCCGCGATGATTGGCCGCTCGCCGAGGCGGTCAGCGCCGGCTGCTGGAACGTGGCCGGAATCGGCAGCACCGCCCACTTGCTGAGCGGCCAGATCACGATGAAGGCGCGGCCGACCACGGCGCTTTCCGGGATCGAGCCGCCACCGGGGTAGCCGTAGCGGTGGCCGCGGGAGTCCCAGGAAACGTCGCGGTGATCGCCCATCACCCACAGGCTGTCAGCCGGGACGGTGACGCTGAACCGGTTCTCCGACGGCGAGTCGCCGGGGAACAGGTAGGACTTCTCGTTCAGCGGCACGCCGTTGACGGTCACCCGGTTTTCCGCGTCACAGCACGCCACGTGGTCGCCCGGAACGCCGATGACCCGCTTGATGTAGTCGTTCTGGTCCCTGGCGAAGCCGAACATCGAGGCCACGCTCGCACCGAACTTGGCGATGACGTTGCTGCTCGCGGGCAGGGTGCCGGGATTCCACGAACCGTCCCCGCTGAAGACCACGATGTCGCCGCGGTGAATGCTGCGGGTGTCGTAGACGACCTTGTTCACCAGCACGCGGTCACCGATCGCCAGCGTGTTCTGCATCGAGCCGGACGGGATGTAGAACGCCTGGATCGCATAGGTCTTGATGACCAGGGTGAGGATCAGTGCAACGACGATGAGGATCGGCAGTTCCTTCCAGAAGGATCTGCCCTTCTTCTTCGCCTTCTTCGCCGGGGCACCCGGCGCAGCGCCGGAAGCGTTCGCCTCCGCCGCGCCGCCCGCGGACGGAGCGCTGGCGCCGGCCTCGCCCGCGGCCGGGCCCGTGGCAGCGGCCCCCCTCGGCCCGGCAGAGTCCTGCGGGCTGGTCCCGTTCATGCTCGCGCCTCCTGCGTCCCCGGTCCCCGGTCCGGAACGCTGTCCGTCGGGCGCCTGCCCCTGCCTGCCGCGCGCGTGCGTGACGGGCGGCTCGCCGAGGCTGTCTCCCTCGTCGGTCATTGACATGAGCCTAGCGTCAGATGACGGTAACGGAAATGGCAACCAAGCTCACTCTGGATAACTTCAGGCACGTCAAATACCCAGTTTGCACGCAAACCGTGCCATAGCAAGTTCTTTCCGCGCTGACGCGGAAACAGGTGCCGACGCTGGCTCCGGGACATCCGGCGGCTGCTTAGCTCGCCGGGGTCTCGCGGCGCTCCCGGATACGCGCGGCCTTACCGCGCAGCTCCCTGAGGTAGTACAGCTTGGCCCGGCGGACCTTACCGCGCGTCACGGTCTCGATCTTGTCGATCGACGGACTGTGCACCGGGAAGGTGCGCTCGACGCCGACCCCGTAGCTGATCTTGCGTACGGTGAACGTCTCCCGGATCCCGCCACCCTGACGCCGGATCACCACACCCTGGAACACCTGGATCCTGGAGCGGTTGCCCTCCTTGACGCGCACGTGGACCTTGAGCGTGTCTCCCGGGCGGAATTCCGGGATGTTGTCCCGGACCTGGGCCTGCTCTAGTTCGGCAATAGCGGTGTGCATGGCAGCGATTCCTCAGTGCTTATCGGCTAGGCGCGTGTGCGGGCATTCGAGCGCGAGCCCAGTGACGCTGAATCGGGTCTAGGCACCCATGGGAAGCACACGGCGCCCTTCAGTGTGCCATATTCTCCGGGCCGGCTGGTAAGCGAGCCGGCTTCCCGGCCATTCCGCCCACGTCCGGCTCGGATCCTTCCCTCCGTACCACACCGGACAGGCCCATGGCCGACAGCACCTGCCAGTCGCGCGGGCTGAGCGTGCCCGGGTCCGCCGCGGCCCGCCAGATGAGATCGGGTCGGTTGGCCGCCGTCCGCAGCAGCGCCGCGTCACGCCGCCATCGCGCGATCACCGCGTGGTCGCCAGACAGCAGGACCTCCGGCACCTCGCGTCCCCGCCAGACCCGCGGCCGGGTGTAGACGGGGCCCTCGAGGAGCCCGGTCATGGTCACGGCCGTCCCTGTTCCGCCAGAGGACCAGTCGCCGCCGGAGGACCAGCCGGCTTCGGAGGGCACGCGAGGAGGCACGGCACCATCGGCTGGCCCGACATCCAGCGCGCCGCCGGTCCCGGAGGACACACCACCGAACGAATCGTCGCTGGCCGAGCGCTCGTTACCGAGGACTCCCGGCAGGAGGCGGCCGACGGCCTCGACCATGACCAGGACCGCCGCCTCACCGCCCGCCAGCACGTAGTCACCGATACTGACCTCGTCCACCGGCATCCGGGAGCGGGCCTCGTCGATGAACCGGGCATCGATGCCCTCGTACCGGCCACAGGCGAAGATGAGCTGCGAGCAGCCCGTATACCTCGCCGCGCTGGCCTGGGTGAAGGGGACACCGCTGGGGGTGGGCACGATCAGCCGCGGTGCCGGGACCCCGGGTGCGGGCAGGACAGCGGCGGAAGGGGCGATCTCTTCCAGCGCCTCCGCCCAGACCTGCGCCTTCATCACCATGCCCGGCCCGCCGCCAAACGGTGCGTCGTCCACCGTCCGGTGGATGTCGTGCGCCCACTGCCGCAGGTCGTGCACGTGAAACTCGATGTCACCCCGGGCCGCCGCCTTCCCGATGAGCGAAACGCCCAGCGGCCCGAAGTACTCCGGGAAGATCGTGATGATGTCGATGCGCACGGCGGTCAGGCCTCGATCGCCTCGTCCGGGTCAAGCAGCCCGGGGGGTGGGTCGATGACGAGGCGGCCCGCCGCCACGTCGACGTCCGTCACGATCGCGCCGACGAACGGGACGAGAGCCTCAAACGCCGCCTGGCCCGGTGCCCGGCTCCGGCCCTGGCCCGGCGGATCCTCCCGCCGGACCACGAGGAGATCCTGGCCGTGGTGCAGCACGTCGGCCACGACGCCGACCGGATCACCCGCGACGGTGACGACGCCCAGCCCGATGAGTTCGTGGTCGTAGAACTCATCGGGGTCGGCCGACGACGGGATCTGCGCCGAGTCCAGGATGAGCAGCGTGCCGCGCAGGCCCTCGGCGGCGGTCCGGTCGCGGACGCCCTCGAACGCGACCAGCAGACGCCCCGAATGCCACCGGGATGCGGCCACCGTCAGCGGCCCGCGCTCCGGCGGCTCGGTGGCCAGCGTCGCCCCCGGGGCAAAGCGGGCCCCGGGCTCATCGGTCCGTACGGCGACGATGACCTCGCCGCGGATGCCATGCGCGCGGACGATCTGGCCGACGGCAATCTGCATGCCCGCGTGCCCGGCTAGCGGATCTCGTCCGTGTCCAGGAGGTCGACGCGGACGTGCCGCCCGCCCGCCAGCGAGCCCATGACGGTGCGGAGCGCCCTGGCGGTGCGGCCGCCCCGCCCGATAACCTTGCCCAGGTCATCGGGGTGAACGCGCACCTCCAGGACACTGCCGCGGCGCATCGCGCGGCTGGACACCTGGACGTCGTCCGGATGCTCGACGATGCCCCGGACCAAGTGCTCGAGCGCCTCTTCTAGCATCTCAGGCTCCGCTGCCCGGCTCACTGCTCCCCGACGCACCGGCGGCCGCGGTGGCCTCGCCGGCCGCAGCGGCCTCGTCGGCCGCAGCGGCCTCGCCGGCTGCAGCCGCCGCAGCGGCGCTCTCGTCAGCGGAACCGGTGGCCGTCGTCCCGGCGCCGGCCTTGGACTTGGACCGGCCTGACTCGGGCTTGACCTCCGCCTTGGCCGCATCGGATGCCTTGGTGTCAGCCTTGGACGTGCCGGGCTTCGCAGTGTCGGCCTTGGCCGTGTCGGGCTTCCTGGCCCGGCTGCCGCCCTTGGGCGCGGCCGCCGCGGTGTCGTCCTTCGACGCGTCCTTCAGGGCGGCCGCGAAGCGCTCCTTCTTATTCGCCGCCGGCTCGGCCGTGCGCAACGTGCCCTCCGCGCCCGGCTCCCCCTTGAACTTCTGCCAGTCGCCCGTGATCTTGAGAATGGTCAGGACCGGCTCGGTGGGCTGCGCGCCCACGGACAGCCAGTGCTGCGCCCGCTCTGAATTGACTTCGATGAGGGACGGCTCTTCCTTCGGGTGGTACTTGCCGATCTCCTCGATGGCGCGCCCGTCTCGCTTGGTACGGGCATCGGCCACGACGATCCGGTAGGTCGGCACCCGGGTCCTGCCCAGGCGCTTGAGCTTGATCTTTACAGCCACGGCTGCGGTCTTCTCCCAGCAAATAAAGGTACGGGCGGCGATCCGGCGGCCAGGTGGGGACTGGCGGGACCGCTCAGATGGCCCGGCGCAGCAGGGAAGAGGGCCCCGCCTCGCCAGGTAGTCAAGAAGACATTCTGCCAGACGGCGTGCGATGAGTTGTCCTCACGGCCGAGGCCGGCCATATGGTCCTGTCGCGGCACGCTCGCGCCGGACCGTCCGTAAGCGGCGGTGAGCAGCCACGTCGCGTCCCGCCGTCTCCCCCGCGTGGGCCGCGCGCCTTCTGACCGTTAGCCTGGGCTCCCGCAGGCGCGCCCCATCCGTGACTTACCCATGACACGCAATGGCGCCTTTCCGTGTACCCGGGTACACGGAAAGACACCTGAGCGGGTAAAGAACCTGGGCGCCGCCACGCGCTGACGGGGATGCCGCCGGGATAGGGCAGAATGCGGACGTGCTGCTGAGCGAGATGGCTGAGGCCTCGAAGGCGGTGGCGGGGACCTCGTCCCGGCTGGCCAAGATCGAGGTCCTCGCGAAGGCCCTGCACGACGCCGGCCCGGCCGAGGTGACGATCGCGGTGGCCTACCTGTCCGGGGAACTGCCGCAGCGCCAGATCGGCGTGGGCTGGGCCACCCTCCGCGAGGGGGCGCCTGCGGCGGGCCACCCGTCGCTGACGCTCACCGACGTAGACGCCGCGTTCACCGCCATCGGCTCGGTGTCCGGCAAGGGATCCGTGGCGGCCCGCAAGCAACTGGTGGACGCGCTGCTCGGGCGGGCGACCGCGCGCGAGCAGTCGTTCCTGTTCCGCCTGCTGTCCGGTGAACTGCACCAGGGTGCGCTCGAAGGGGTCATGGCCGAGGCGATCGCGCGCGCCGCGCAGGTCCCCGCCGCCGAGGTGCGCCGGGCGCTGATGCTGTGCGGCTCCATGAGCACCGTCGCGCAGACCGCCCTGGCGGAGGGCAGCGCGGGGCTGGGGATGTTCGGGCTTCAGGTCGGGCGGCCAATCGGGCCGATGCTCGCCTCCAGCGCCCCGACGGTCGAGGAAGCCCTCACGCGGATCAGCCCGGCCGCGGTGGAGTGGAAGATGGACGGCATCCGGGTCCAGGCGCATATCCGGGACGGCAGCGCCCGGCTGTTCACGCGCACGCTGGATGACATCACCGACCGTCTCCCCGAGGTGACCGGCGTCCTGGCCGGGCTGCCGGTACGCGCCGCCGTCCTGGACGGTGAGGTGATCGCGCTGCGGGAGGACGGCCGCCCGCACCCGTTTCAGATCACCGCCGCGCGGACCGCACGGCGCACCGGGGAGGCGGCTGCGGGCCTGTCGGCCTTCATGTTCGACATCGTGCACCTGGACGGCGAGGACCTGATCGACCGTCCAGGCGCGGAACGGTTCGCCGCGCTGGCCCGGGTCGTGCCGGAGCGGCTGCGCATGCCGCGGCTCGTGACCAGCTCAGTGGAGGACGCCGCGGCCTTCTTCAGCGATTCGCTGGCGCACGGCCACGAGGGCGTGGTCGTCAAGTCACTCGACACCCCGTACACGGCGGGCCGCCGGGGCGCCGGCTGGATCAAGGTGAAGCCCCGGCACACCCTCGACCTGGTCATCCTGGCGGCCGAATGGGGGCACGGGCGGCGCCGTGGGTGGCTGTCGAACCTCCACCTGGGCGCGCGTGACCCGCTCACCGGCGGTTTCATCATGCTCGGGAAGACCTTCAAGGGCCTGACGGACGAGATGCTGGCCTGGCAGACCGGGCGGCTGCTGGCGCTGGAGGACCGGCGCGACGAGTACACCGTCTACGTCCGGCCCGAGCTCGTCGCGGAGATCGCCTTCGACGGGGTGCAGCGAAGTCCCCGCTACCCGGGTGGCCTGGCCCTCCGGTTCGCCCGCGTGCTGCGGTACCGCGAGGACAAGCCCGCCTCCGAGGCCGACACCATCGAGTCCGTCCGCGCGACCCAGCCGCACGAGCGTCCGGGCGCCTGACAGCGCGAGGCCCCTGGGGCTCAAGTGATGCCTGGGCCACGCGTCAATGGTGCATCCATGATCGTGGCGGCTTTCCGCAGATGCCGCGGAATACCCGCCCCGATCATGAACGGGCGGCGCGGGGGCCGGTGGGGAAGCGGCGGGCTGGGGGTTACTTCTTCTTGCGGCGCTTGGGGTTCTGGGCGCGGAAGGCGGCGGGGACGTTACTGTCGGGCGTACCCAGGCCGGGGAGACCGCCCAGGCCTCCGGGCAGGCCGCCCTTCTGCAGGCTGGCGAGCGTCTCGGCCATGTCCTGGTTGGTGAACCCCTCCGGCAGGCCACCGCCCAGGCCGCCCGCACGCCCGTTGCCCGGCACCGCGTCGCCGCCGGCCGCCCCGTTGCCGGCCGCCTTCGCGGCCGCGCGGCGCGGGTCGCCGCCCGGGTGCCGCTTCTTCCCCTTCTTGCTCTTGGCGGCCGCCTTGCTGGCGGCCCGGCGCATGCCCGGCGGCAGGCCCGGCACGTTGCCCAGGCCACCCCCCAGGAGCTGCCGCATCTGCTTCTGGCCCTCGAGGAAGTTCTGGATGAGCGCGCCCACCTGACCCGGGGTGACGCCGGAACCGCCCGCGATCCGCGCCCGCCGGGAGCCATTGATGATCTTGGGGTTGCGCCGCTCCTCCGGGGTCATCGACTGAACGATCGCGGTGGCGCGGTCCAGGTCTTTGTCGTTGACCTGGCTGAGGAGTTCCTTGTTGCGGCCCGCCCCGGGCAGCATGCCGAGCAGGTTGCCGATCGGCCCCAGCTTGCGCACCATCTGGATCTGCTCGACGAAGTCCTCGAGGGTGAAGCCCTCACCGGAGACGAGCCGGTCGGCGAGGGCCGCCGTCTGCTCCTCATCGAAGGCCTTCTCCGCCTGCTCGATCAAGGTGAGCATGTCGCCCATGTCGAGGATGCGGGACGCCATCCGGTCGGGGTGGAAGACGTCGAAGTCCTGGAGCTTCTCCCCGGCGGACGCGAACATGATGGGGCGCCCGGTGAGCTGCGTGATCGACAGGGCGGCACCGCCGCGCGCGTCACCGTCGAGCTTGGTGAGCACCACCCCGTCGTAACCGACGCCATCCAGGAACGCCTGCGCGGTGGCCACGGCGTCCTGGCCAATCATCGCGTCGACGACGAAGAGGATCTCGTCCGGCTGGACCGCGTCCCTGATCGCCGCGGCCTGCCGCATCATCTCTTCGTCGATGCCCAGGCGGCCCGCCGTGTCGATGATGACCATGTTCTGCTGCCGCCGCTGGGCCTCCCCCAGGGACTGGCGGGCGACCGCAACCGGGTCGCCGACACCGTTGCCGGGCTCGGGCGCGTAGACCGGCACGCCCGCGCGCTCCCCCAGGACCTGGAGCTGCTGAACGGCATTGGGCCGCTGGAGGTCGGCAGCGACGAGCATCGGCGTGTTGCCCTGCTCGCGCAGCCACAGGGCCAGCTTGCCGGCCAGCGTCGTCTTACCCGAACCCTGCAGCCCGGCCAGCATGATGATGGTGGGCGGGACCTTGGCGAACCGGAGCCTGCGGGTCTCGCCCCCCAGGATGTCGATCAGTTCATCGTGGACGATCTTGATGACCTGCTGCGCCGGGTTCAGCGCGCCGGAGACCTCCGCGCCGCTCGCCCGCTCCTTGACCCGGGCGATGAACGCCCTGACGACCGGGAGCGCGACGTCGGCCTCCAGCAGCGCGATGCGTATCTCGCGCGCGGTCGCGTCGATGTCGGCAGCCGACAGGCGCCCCTTGCCCCGAAGGGAGGAAAAGACCTGTGTGAGCCGTTCGGAGAGGGTTTCGAACACGTTTCTATGCCATCCTCGCGCGTCCCAAGACGGGAACAACGAACTTGCCATGCCCGCCAGGCAGGCATCCGGCCCCAGCCGGTGTTGCCCGCTTGTCCAGGTATCCAGGCTATCCGGTCACCCCCGGGGCGCCGTCCAAAGCACAGCCAACAAGCCAAATCTCTTACCCGCCCAGGAGCCCGGGCCAACGGCCCGGCGAGTGGGCCGGTGCCATCGGCGAGCACCACCACCAACCTACGGACAGAAATCCCTTACCGGCCAGCAAGTCCCGGGCCTTGTGCCCGGGCGAGCGCCGGTGCCATCGGCGAGCACCACAATCGGGGCGCGAAGCGCGGCGGGGGGTTCCGGGGGGTCGCCCCCCCCGGGCCAGCACTGGGGTCGCCCCCCGGGCCAGCACAGCCAGCACCTCTATAAAGATGTCAGGGCGCCGAGGACGGCCTCGACGGTCGCCTTGCGCATGGTCTTGTCGGTCAGCGGCTTGCCTGATTCGTCAGCTACGTAAAAGACGTCGACCGCCTCGGCGCCGAGCGTTTCCACCCGCGCCGAACGCAGGTCGAGGCCGCAGCCGCCCAGGGCCCGGCCGACCCGCCAGAGCAGGCCGGGCTCGTCGTGGGCCCGGACCTCGACGACCGTCGCGGTCAGCGAGGCGTCGTCAACCAGCGTCACCTTGGGTGGCGCGACCATCGCACCACGCGGCCGGGCGGCGCGCGCCCGGCGCTCCAGGCGCTCCTCGACGTCCAGGCGCCCCTCCAGCATCCGGCGCAGGTCGCTGGCGACCAGCGCGGTATCCGGCGGGTCACCGTACTCGGGCACAACGTTGAAGACGGCAACCGCGGTCCGCCCGACGAATGTGGCGTTGGCGCCCCGGACCGTCAGCCGGTGCGAGGCGAGCACGCCGGCGGCCCGCCATAGCAGGCCCGGCCGGTCGGGGCTCACGACCGTCACCTCGTCGCCCTTGATGACGGCCGCCGGGCCGCCCTCGTTGGCCAGCGCGAGCTGATCCTCGCGCAGCGGCCTGGCCCCGGCCGGCGGATCGCCCGCCAGCACCGCAGCCACCCTCTTCACCAGGTCGGAGACGAGACCGGCCTTCCAGTCGTTCCAGGCGGCAGGCCCGGTGGCCATCCCGTCCGCCGCCGCCAGCGCGTGCAGCAGTTCCAGCAGCGACCGCCCGCCCACGGTCCGCGCGACCTGCTCGACGGTCACCGGGTCGTCCAGGTCACGCCGGGTCGCGATCATGGGAAGCAGGAGATGATGGCGTGCCGCCTGTGCGACCAGTTCGGCGTCCGCGTCGGAAAAGCCGACCCGGCGGGCGACGTCACGCGCGACGACCTCGCCGCTGACACTGTGGTCTCCGGGCCACCCCTTGCCGAGGTCGTGTAGCAGGGCGGCAAGCAGCAGCAGGTCGGGGCGGGCGACATCCCGGGTCAGGGCGGCCGCGTACGCCGCGGCCTCCACCAGGTGACGGTCGACGGTGAAGGTGTGCAGCGGGTTGCGCTGCGGCCGGTTCCGGACCCGCTCCCAGTCCGGGATCAGCGCGGTCACCAGGCCCTCCTGGTCGAGCGCCTCCCAGACGCCGATCGCGGCGTGGCCGGCCCCGAGCAGGGAGACCAGCGCGTCACGGGCGTCCGGGGGCCAGGGCACCGGAAGCGGCGGGCAGTCCGCCAGCCGGGCCAGCGCACGGGGGGCCAGTGGCCGTCCCGCCTGGGCGGCGGCGGCCGCCGCCCGCAGGATCAGGACCGGATCGGAGACGGGATCAGCCGCGCGGGCCAGCACCACCTCGCCGTCCTGCTCGACCACGCCGTCGGCGAGCGGGCGGCGCTCCAGCTTCCGCCGCCGCAGCCGCCGGCCCGCGGCCCGTTCGGCTTGCCGGAAGGCGTGATCGACGGCGTAGGCCACGGTGCGCCCGGCACCCGCGAGCTCGCGCAGCAGCGCGTCCCCGTCCAGCAGGCCGGCGGCGCGTGCCACCTCGTCGTGCTCCTCGAGGACCAGCCGGTCGGAGGCGCGTCCGGTGATCTCATGCAGGATGTGCCGGGCGTCGAGGATCGACTCGTACGCGGCCCGGACACGAGGACCGGGGGCGGAAGCGACCCAGGCCGCCGCGATGGCCTGGATCGCGTGCACGTCCCGCAGACCGCCCCGGGCCTCCTTGAGGTCGGGCTCCAGCAGAAAGGCCAGCTCGCCGAAGATCCTGGCCCGTTCGTTATGCAGGTCACGCAGTTCGGCGAGCCTGGTCCGGGCCCCGGCCCGCCAGTCCTCCAGGGCACCCTCGCGCAGCTGGGTTGTCAGGGTCGGGTCGCCCGCGACGTGCCGCGAGGTGAGCAGGCCGAGGGCGACCTTGATGTCAGCTCGCGCGACACGGCGGGCCTGAGGGACGGTCCGCACCGCGTGGTCCAGCCGCGCCCCGGAGTCCCAGACCGGATACCAGATCCGGTCCGCGATCGACGCGATGCCCTCGCGCCCGGCATGCAGCAATAGAACGTCGAGGTCACTGCCGGGCAATAGCTCGCGGCGACCGTACCCGCCCACCGCGACCAAGGCCACGCCGGGCTCCGCCCCCAACATGCCGGCAAGCCACCGATCCGTCTCGGTAGTCCTGCGAGCACGGTCCGCAGCGAACGACGTCATCAGAGCCACAGAGTTCCCCGTACGGCAGGAGCGGTCTAGATCGCGTCGGGACCGCGTTCTCCTGTGCGGACTCTGACGACCGAGTCGACGGGCACCGCCCACACCTTCCCGTCGCCAATCCGCCCGGTCTGCGCGGCCTTCAAGATGACGCCAATGAGATCGTCGACGTCCTCATCGTCACAGAGCACCTCGACCCGGACCTTCGGCACGAGGTCGATCTGGTATTCGGCGCCCCGATACACCTCGGTATGTCCGCGTTGCCTGCCGTAACCGCTCGCCTCGACCACAGTCATGCCGTGCACCCCGAACGCCTGCAGCGCGGCTTTGACGTCGTCCAGCTTGAACGGCTTGATGACCGCGGTGACGAGCTTCATACGACCACCCTTTCGCTCTCCTGGCAGGTACTTTCCGCCTTAGGAGTTTCCGGAGGTGTGCCGGAATGTGTCGGCAGCGTGAAACCGGAGGGGTTTATGTTACGTACACGTTTCCTAGCATCTGACCCGCTGGAGCGCCAGCCGGCGCGCCCGTGGACACCCGGGAGCGGAAACGGCTGATGGGTGAACGGCACCGGAAAACTGGCGGCGCGGCGATCCCGGGAACTGGCGGGAGACGGGGACCTCAGAAGGGGAAACGGTCGTAACGAACGGGATAACGGCGTTGCTGGATGGCGGCATCGCGATAATTGGCCGGATTACCGGGGTAGTCGGCGGGCGTACCCGGGTAATCGGCGGCGGCCTCCCGGTCGTCACCGGCCGGACCGGGGCAGTTACCGGCGGCCTCCCGGTCGTCACTGGCCGGGCCGCGGCAGTCACCGGCCGGATGAGCCGGATGCTCCGCGTCCCGATCCGGATACGCGGCCCGGCCCGGGTACCGAGCCCCCCCGGGATACGCGGCCTGGCCGGGGCGAGTGAGCTGGTCCTGGTGGGTGGCGGGTGGCCCCAGGGCGGCCCGGGTCGCCGCTCGATGAGCCTGTTCCAGCAAAACGGTCGCGCGGGCACTCGCCTCGGCCAGGATCTTGTCCGGGCGCCGCTGGGCCTCGTGGGCTACTTCGCGGCTAAGGCATGGGCGTCAGCGACGCAACGTTCGGCGGTCTGCTGAGCCTTGGCGAGGATACGGACGGCCTGCACGTTGGATTCCTGGGACCGCGCCCCGGCGGACGGAGCCTCGCGGGGCGCCGTGGCGACGGGCGCACCGAGCGGCATCGCCGCGGCCGTGCCGGCCCGGTTCCCGTTGCGCGCGCGGCCGCTCAGCCGGCGCAGCTCGGCGTAGAGCGCGGCCCGCTCCGCCAGCAGCCGGGCCAGTTCGGTCTCGACGCGGGCGCAGAAGTCCCGCACGTCGTCCTCGTCGAGCCCGCGCCGGCCCAGGCGCGCCAGGCGGAATGACATCGAGTGAACGTACCCGGGAGTCAGCCGGGCACGATTCGGCGGCCGTAATGTCATCAAGGACTCCCAACCTGAGTCTTCGGCGTGGGTCCGGCCGGCCACCGGCCGGGAAAGCGGCAGAGCGCCGGCGCGGCCTGGGCCTGCGCTTCGGCCCGGGCGGCGGCCGGGGACCCGGGTGGCCACTACGGCGCCGCGGCGGGACGCTGCGTTGAGCGCCGGGGTACTGGCCGCTGCGCCGGACGGACGGGACCCGCGCGATCCACCACGGTGCGTGTCGGCACGCGCACCGGGCGGGGTCAGGCTCAGGCGCTGGGCGTCCATTGCGATTTCTCCGGGGATGACATCGGCGAGGGCCCGTCGACGGCATCATAACGGATTGAGCTGCCTTTAAGCCCAAAAGTGGCCGGAAATTCGCGGTTCCGGCCAAACGGTGGCTATCAATTTGTGAAGCACATTTGTGTTATCGGCAAGTAAGCACATGGCATGATCACACGGCATCCCTATATCGGCGTAGTTATTGTGATTAGACCCATTACGGCCGATTTGCACCGCGATAACGGGCGCGTTTCAGGGCGTATGCCCATATATGCGACGCGGATCCGCCGGATCCGGAAAGCCTCCTACGCCGCCAGGATCGCGTCCACGAACGTGGCCGGGTCGAACGGCGCCAGGTCATCCGGGCCCTCGCCCAGACCCACCAGCTTCACGGGCACGCCCAGTTCACGCTGGACGGCGATCACGATCCCGCCCTTGGCGGTACCGTCCAGCTTCGTGAGGACGATGCCCGTGATGTCCACGACCTCGGCGAACACCCGCGCCTGCCGCAGCCCGTTCTGCCCGGTGATCGCGTCCAGGACGAGCAGCACCTCATCGACCGGGGTCCGCTTCTCGATGACGCGCTTGACCTTGCCGAGCTCGTCCATCAGGCCGGTCTTGGTGTGCAGGCGGCCGGCCGTGTCCACGAGCACGACGTCGACGCCGAGCTCGGTCCCTTCCTTGACCGAGTCGAA
>Ga0335085_10008888_pt1 | contig 15234 bp, 13 predicted proteins | sample Lox_Sample_45_FD_206712 | JGI IMG/M metagenome (GOLD analysis project Ga0335085, IMG submission 206712) | Soil microbial communities from Loxahatchee National Wildlife Refuge, Florida, United States - Lox_Sample_4.5 | ecosystem: Environmental > Terrestrial > Soil > Wetlands | place: USA... | reverse complement strand
TTGGGAATAGCACCTTCGGGCACATGCACGTGGATATCGAGGTTGCGGTAGAAATCGCGTTGCAAGCCCAGGCGTGAGGCGCGCGAGCGCACATAGGACATAGCTGCCTGCGCCGATTCCTGCATGACGTCGCCCAGCTTGCCGGTCAGCGTCAGCTTGCCTTTCCCGTCGACCACGGTGGCCTCGGTGCTCAGAATCGACCCCCCTACCTCGGTCCAGGCCAGTCCTGTGACCAGTCCGACTTCGCTCTTTTCGTGGGCCAGGGTGTCACGGAACTTGATGACTCCCAGGAACTCAGCCACGTTCTGCGAGGTCACCGTAATGCTGTAGCTCTCGCCTTCTTTGACAACTTTGCGAGCAACCTTGCGGCAGACGTTGCCGATCTCGCGCTCCAGGTTACGCACCCCCGCTTCCCGGGTGTAGGAGCGGATCAGTGACAGGATGGCGTCGTCGCTGAACTTCAGGTTCTTCTCGCTCAGCCCGGCCTGCTGCATCTGCTTCTTCACCAGGAACTGCTTGGAGATTTCCAGTTTTTCCTGCTCGGTGTAGCCGTGCAGCCGCAGCACTTCCATGCGGTCCTGCAGGGCAGGAGGAATGGTGTGCATAACGTTGGCGGTGGCGATGAAGAATACCTGCGACAGGTCATACTCGACATCGAGGTAGTGGTCGACAAACATGAAATTCTGTTCGGGATCGAGCACTTCCAGCAGCGCCGCCGACGGATCGCCGCGGAAGTCCATCGCCATCTTGTCCACTTCGTCGAGCATGAAGACCGGGTTCTTGGTGCCCGCCTTCTTCATCATCTGGACAATCTGGCCCGGCAGTGCGCCAATGTAGGTGCGGCGATGACCGCGCACTTCCGCTTCGTCGCGCACGCCGCCCAGCGACATGCGGACGAACTTGCGCCCGGTGGCCTTGGCGATCGACATGCCCAGCGAGGTCTTGCCCACGCCCGGAGGCCCAACGAAGCACAGAATCGAACCCTTGGGATTCTTCACCAACTGGCGGACCGCGAGAAACTCAAGGATGCGCTCCTTGATCTTCTCCAGCCCGTAGTGATCTTCGTTCAGAACTTTTTCCGCGCGGCTGATGTTGCGGATTTCTTTCGATCGCTTCTTCCAGGGCACGGCCAGCAGCCAGTCGAGATAGTTGCGCGAAACCGTGGATTCGGCCGACATGGGCGGCATGGCTTCGAGCTTTTTGAGTTCCTGGATGGCCTTGTCGCGCACTTCTTTCGGCATGCCCGCGGCTTCGATCTTCTTCTTGAGTTCGTCGAATTCGCTCTTTTCGCCGCGTCCCAGTTCCTTCTGGATGGCCTTGATCTTCTCGTTGAGGTAATACTCTTTCTGCGCCCGTTCCATCTGGCGCTTCACCCGCGACTGGATGGTGCGGTCCATGTTGAGCTTTTCGATTTCGATATCGAGCACATCGCCGATGCGGCTCAGACGCTCGGCGGGATCGAAAATCTCCAGCAACTCCTGCTTCTCCTCGATCGAAAGCTGCAGGTTGGCAGCGATGGTGTCGGTGAGCTTGGCTGGATCTTCCATGCGCACCGCGGCGATCATGGTTTCGTAGTTGAGCGACTGGCAAAGCTTCACATACTGCTCAAACAGGGAAGTGACCCGTTGCATGCCAGTTTCAATCTGCGGTGTGGTTTCGGTAGCGTAGCGGGCGACCCGCACCGAGGCCTGCATGAAGCCTTCCGTCTCGGTGATCTGCAGAATCTTGCCGCGTTCAATACCTTCCACCAGAACTTTGATGTTGCCGTCGGGCAGCTTCAGGCTCTGCACGATATTGACAATGGTGCCGACCTGGTAGATCTCGCTCGGCTTGGGCTCGTCGATGCTGGCATCGTGCTGGGTAGCCAGGAAGATCTTCTTGTCGGCGGTCAGGGCTTCTTCCAGAGCGCGCACGCTCGATTCCCGTCCCACCACGAAGGGGGTCATCATGTAAGGGAAGATGACCACATCGCGGATGGGCATCATGGGGAGCTTTTTGCTCTCGAATTTTTCTTTGGGGGTCGTCACTCTGGGTTCCTGCTTTTCCGGGTCTTGGTTGGCCACTATCCCGCCTTTTCCATCATCGCAAGAGAGACGTTGCGTTTTTCCACCATCTCTCTCGTGACTTCGAATTCCTTCACCTTCTTCTGGCTGGGGAGGTTGTACATGAGATCGAGCATGAGCTCTTCGAGAATCATGCGCAATCCGCGGGCTCCGACCTTGCGAGCCATGGCTTGCCGCGCGATCGCCCGCAGGGCGTCGTCGCTGAATTTCAGGCGTACATTCTCGAATTCAAACAGACGCTGATACTGCTTGACGATCGCATTCTTGGGCCGGGTCAGGATTTCGATCAGGGCAAACTCGTCCAACTCCTCGAGTACGCCGACCACCGGCAGGCGGCCGACGAATTCGGGAATGAGCCCGAACTTGATCAGATCTTCCGGCTGAATATCGCTCAGCAACTCGAAGTTGCGCTTACGGCTGGAGTTCGTGCTCTCTTCCTTCTCGGCTTCCTCTCCCGTCTTGAAGCCCAACGACTTTTTGCCCACCCGCCGTCCAATGATCTTTTCCAGGCCGACAAACGCGCCACCGCAGATGAACAGAATATTGGTGGTATCGACCGGGGTAAATTCCTGGTGAGGATGCTTGCGGCCGCCTTGCGGCGGAACGTTGGCAATCGTCCCTTCCAGAATCTTCAGCAGCGCCTGCTGCACACCTTCGCCTGAGACGTCGCGCGTGATCGAGGGGTTCTCGTCCTTGCGCCCGATCTTATCGACCTCATCAATGTAGATGATGCCCGTCTGGGTGCGGCCCACGTCCCCGTCGGCTGCCTGCAGCAGCTTGAGGATGATGTTCTCGACGTCCTCGCCCACGTAACCGGCTTCCGTCAGGGTCGTCGCGTCCACGATAGCGAAAGGAACATCGAGCATGCGGGCCAGGGTTTGCGCCAGCAGGGTCTTGCCGGTGCCGGTGGGCCCGATCAGCATAATGTTCGATTTAGTCAGCTCAATGCCATCGCTGGCGCGCTGGCGGTTCATGAAGATGCGTTTGTAGTGGTTATAGACCGCCACCGCCAGTTTCTTCTTGGTCTGCTCCTGGCCGATCACGTACTCATCGAGGAAGGTCTTCACTTCCTGGGGCTTGGGCAGCTGATTGGGGGTGGTGGACGGGGGCGTCGCTGCCCGGTCGTCTTCCAGAATCGAATTGCATACCGCGACACACTCGTCGCAGATGTACGCCCGGGGATAGTCGCTGGGCGATGAGATGAGCTTGGCCACCGCGTCCTGCGACTTGTGGCAGAACGAACAGCGCAAGATTTCCTCGTTACCAGTCCGGTTTTTCACTCGGCTAACTCCTTCTCCACCCATCCCCGGTTGCTCGCTCCATTCCCGCGGCACCGGGTCCGGCACGCCGAGACGTCGAGGAACCTGATCGGCGAAGCCCGATCATACCCTTATCTCGTCTTATAGATGATATCGTCGATGATTCCGTATTCCTTAGCCTGCTGCGCGTTCATGATGAAATCGCGCTCGACGTCTTTTTCCACTTTATCCAGTTTCTGCCCGCTGTGCTTGGCCAGTAACTGATTAGTAATCTCGCGCATGCGCAAGATTTCACGGGCATGAATATCAATATCGGTGGCTTGTCCGGAAAGCCCGCCCATCGAGGGCTGGTGAATCAGGATGCGCGAATTGGGCAGGGCCAAACGTTTCTTGTTCTCCCCGGCCGAAAGTAACAGAGCCGCCATGCTGGCCGCCTGCCCGATGCAAATCGTGGTCACATCGTTCTTTACGTATTGCATGGTGTCGTAGATGGCCATGCCGGCCGTAATCGAGCCGCCCGGAGAGTTGATGTAAAGCTGGATGTCTTTTTCCGGATCTTCCTGCGCCAGAAACAACATTTGCGCGATCACGAGGTTAGCGATGTTATCGTCAATGGGGGTGCCGATGAAGATAATATTGTCCCGCAGCAACCGGGAATAAATGTCGTACGCCCGCTCCCCCCGCCCGGTTTGTTCGATGACCATTGGTACCAGCATCATTGGCTCCTGCAGGTTCCCCTGCCACACTTCCACCCGGAGACACGGTGAGTCACTTCGGGGGAAGAATCGAAAGTGGTCCGCTAGGCGGACTGGTGATAAAGAAAATCGAGGGTCTTTTCGCTGCGGATTCTATGCCGGATTCTATCGAGCGCTCCATCACGTGTCAAACGAGCCCGGATGGCTTCCGGCGTCTGTTTTGACTGCATTGCCAGCGCTTCAATCTCCCGGTCAACCTCCGCATCGCTGACCTCGATATGCTCCTCCTCGGCGACCTTTTCCAGCAACAACGAAGCCTTGACTTCCTGCACCGCCTGGTCGCGCTGACCGGCGCGCAGGCGGTTCAGGTCCATCTTCTTCAAATCTTCCTGGCGCATGCCTTGCGCCACCAGCGCCCGCAGGCCACGCTCCAGGCGCACATCAATCTGGCGGTCGACCAGCGCCTCCGGAACGTCGAAGTCGTTGCGCTTGATCAGTTCGTCGACCAGTTTGTCTTTGGCGGTGTGCTCGGCGCTGTGCTTGCGCTCCTGCTCCATGCCTTCACGGATGCGTTGCCGCACCACGTCGAGGCTGGTGAACTCTTCGCCCAGTTCTTTGGCGAACTGATCGTTGAGTTCGGGCAGGGCTTTCTGCTTTAAACCCAGCACCTTGACTGTATAAGTGAAGGCCTTGCCCGCCAAGCGCTGGTCGGACGTGTCCTGAGGATAGGTAACTTCAAAGGTGCGCTCATCCCCCGCGGAAGCGCCGCGCAAGTTTTCGGTGAACTCCGGCATCGTGTTGTTGCCGGCGATCTCCACCAGAATGTCATCCATGTGGACGGGCTTACCCTCTCCATCCTTGGGTTCTCCGTGGAGCGCGACCTGGGCGTAGTCGCCGTCGGCCAAGACCCTGCCCTCGATGGAGTTGTAGGTGGCATGCTGCTCGCGCAAGTGGTTGAGCGCGTCTTCCACTTCCTGGTCCGCGACCGTGATCTCGGGTTTTTCGGCGCGCAGCTCTTTATAGCCGTCGACCTTGATGGCGGGCATCACTTCGAAACTCGCCTTGAACTTCAGCGGCTCGCCGTCGTGAATATGCAGATCGGTAACCCGGGGCTGGGAAACTGGTATGAGCCCCTGCTTCTCCGTTTCCTGGCGGAAGTAACGCGGAACCAGGCTGTCGACCACCTCCGACTTGATGTCTTCGGCGAAGCGTTGGCGGATAACCGAGGCGGGCACGTGGCCGCGCCGAAAGCCCGGCAGCCGCGCCAGTTTCTGATACTTCTGAATGAGAGCGTCGGTTTCGCGCGTAACGGCATCGGCTGGAACTTCGACTTCAATCTCTCGCTTGCTGCTGCTATTGGTTTCGGTGGGGCTCAAGTTTACCCTTTCCCGCTTAACGGCAATTCCGGCTGACTTTTAGACGGTTCAAATTGAGTGTAAAGATAGATAGAGAGCAACGTCAAACGCGGAAGACCCGCGGTTGGCCGGTGATTGGCCAAAAGGGGACAGGACCGGACCGTTCGGGTAATCTGACACGAATGCGGCCAACCACGAACCACCAACCACCGGCGATGAAAGACAGCCTTACCCGACTGCATCAGGAAGTCATCGCCTGCACGCTCTGTCCCCGGCTGGTCGTTTACCGCCAAAAAGTGGCTGCTGAAAAGCGCCGCGCTTATCGCGATTGGACGTATTGGGGGAAGCCGGTGCCCGGTTTCGGTGATCCTCACGCCCGTGTGCTGGTGCTGGGACTGGCGCCCGGGGCGCACGGCTCCAACCGCACCGGACGTCCTTTTACCGGAGACGCCTCGGGTAACTTCATGTATCCCGTTCTGTATGAAACCGGCTTTGCCAGCCAACCAAACGCGACCGATCGCAACGATGGCATGAAGTTGAGGGATCTCTACATCACGGCGGCCGTGCGCTGCGCTCCTCCGGACAACAAACCGCTACCCGGCGAATTGGCAAACTGCGCGCCGTATCTGGACCGGGAATTGTCGCTACTCAAGCGCGTGAAGGTGATCGTCGCTTTAGGACGCATCGGCTTTGAAGCCTATCTCAACTACCTCAAGCGCCGCGGCTTGCTCCAAAGCAAGAAGCCCTACGTGTTTCGTCACGGCGCGCATTACCAGATGCCGGATGGCAAGACGCTGCTCGCGTCCTACCATCCGTCGAATCAGAACACCCAGACCGGTAAGCTGACGCGCAACATGTTTATGGAGATATTCAAGTTTGCGGCCCGGCTGGCCGATTCTTGATACACGTTTCGCCTTGTTACCGAAGTTTCGTCACCGTGACTTCCAGTTGAAATTGACGCTTTGAATCAGGATCATCGACGACTCCGACCACGGTCGGCTTCCCAGGCATGGCCACTGTGCTAGCGTAGATTCGCAACCCGCGCAACAGGGGCAATGGCATCGCTGTGCGGCTCTCCTGCTCGGGGTTGGCGAAGTTGGTCAGGTCGGCATGCACCTCCAACTGCAAGGCGTCTCCTCGTTCCGTCATCCTCGACCAGATGTTGGTACCCAAGTCGATATATTGCACATCACCCTGCTTACCCTCCACTGGGACGCGGCTTCCGATCTTGATCTCGTTCGAGGGAGTGTATCCCGGCACGATATTCATCGAGTAATGGCGCGTGTTGATCTTCCGGCCATCCTCGGATTCGGTCAGGGTGAAATCCAGGCGAAATGCGGATAGTGCCTTTTCGGTATCTTCCGTGTTTTTCTTGGGTCCACTTTCCTGAGCCCAAACCACCAGGCTCGACGAGAGCATCAATCCAACCATTAACCAAACCAAGTGCTTTCTTGCCATGACATTCTCCTTTGAGGCGTTCCTAATGGTCTTCTTTGGGTGGCCAGGGACTGGCCATTTCTTTCTGATCCTGCTGGTAAAGCTCCGTCTGCAGCTGCGCCACCACGGCGGCTTTCTGCGGGAAATCCCTTACAAAGCGCGCCAGCATTTTTTCCTGCTGGGTTAATGGCGATGGAGAAGGGAAGCGCTCCCGCTTGGGCTGAACGCCGCCTTGGTACCGGGCGGTGGCAACGCTTCTTGGCTGCTCAAGACGCCCAGCGCCCGCGCTGGACGAGGTTGCCAGGGTCAGCGCCATGGGCGGCCGGACTTCCGCGGTCCAGCGCACGTCCGGTGGAGGGACCGTTTGCAGCGCGGGACGCAACCACAGAAGCAAAAGCACCGCCAGTGCAGCTGTGCCCAGGGCGAATGCCCACCAATGGATATTTCCGGGCGCCCTGGTTTCCGACGCCAGGCGCGCCAGCGTTCTGTTCTCAAGGCCGGGTCTTGGCTCCGCACTGGCGTAATGCGTGAGAGCCTCATCCAGCCAGCGATCGATTTCCTGCGGATCTTTCATATGCTTTTCCTGCCTTCCATCCAGACCGTCAGGCGCTGTCGCAAAATCTGCCGGGCGCGAAAATTACGCGACCGAACTGCGGCTTCGCTGATATCCAGCGTCGCAGCAACCTCGCGGGGAGAGAGTTCTTCGAGGGCCGAGAGGACCAGTGGATTGCGGAGTTCATCGGGCAGTGCTTCGATGAATTGCTGCAAGACCGCGGAGCGTTCCTTGCGCCACAGAACTTCATCGGCGGCGCACTCCGCCGAGGCAATGTGATCCACGTCGTTACCTGGAGCGCCTGTTTTTGTCCTCCGGTTTCGCTCTACCGCCGCTCGCCAGGCAATGCGCGCCAGCCACGCTTTCTGATCGCGAACGCTCGCGAGAGCACCCAGTCGGCGCAACGCGCGCAAGAACACCTCCTGCGTGACATCCTCGGCTTCAGCCACATCGCGCAACACCGAGTAGGCGATGCGGTAGACCATGCGGGTGTGGCTCCGGACCGTGACCTCGAAAAGGTTCTCTTCCCCTTGCGTCATGGCTATGGCTTTTTCCGCTATCACGAGGTCGGAGCTCACGGTTTTGCCTGGTTCTACCCCTGAAGAACGTCCGGGAGTAGATTTCGTTCGGAAAAAAAATAGGGCGAGAAAACTGATGGGCGCCGGGGATTTGCCGATGACTCTAAGGGGCGGTCGCCGCCGGGGCCGGAGCCCGGACTTCATCCGCGTCGGACCGGGATCTGGGGCGGCGCTACCCCACCAGAATCAGCGTCTTGCCTGCGTTTGTCACAGCGCCATTTGATCTGCGTCACCGCGAGTCGTGATAGCCGCCGCTGCGGCGGCCCCCGGGCCGCTCTAACCTCGATTTGAAAGTGAAATTGAATTTCATTTTCAAATTCATCTCGCGAGGCGCACGCATGGTCCGCTGCTCCCGGTTCGCCCTCTTGCTCTCTTTCTCGATATGCTCCTTCGCCGCTGACCAACCTTCCCCGCCCCCCATCCAGGACAACAGCTTTCTTATCGAGGAGGCCTATAACCAGGAGCCAGGAGTGATTCAGGAAATCTCCACCCTCGCCCGTTTCTGGAACAGCAAAGACTGGATTTGCACCTTCACCCAGGAGTGGCCGGCGCCCGCCGACTGGCGCCATCAGTTGAGTTATACGGTGGCATGGCAGCACGCAGGGGCTTTCCCACAAAGTGGTTCGGGACTGGGCGACCTGCTGCTGAACTACCGTTTTCAGTTGCTGGGCAGTGGCGAGACCCGAGTTGCCTTCAGCCCGAGGATGAGTCTGATTTTTTCCACCGGCGATGGATCCAAGGGCCGGAGTTTGGGGGGCACGGGTGTGCAAACCAATCTTCCGCTCAGCGTGGTGATTTTTCCGAAACTGGTTACGCACTGGAACCTCGGTGCGACGATCGTTCCGCACGCCACGAACCCTGTGGGCGTCCACGCCTCCACCTACGGCTACAACCTGGGACAGAGCTTCATCTGGCTGGCCAAACCAGGCTTCAACGCTCTGCTGGAAACGTCGTACTCCAGGTTCCAGGCCGTGGCAGCGCCTGGCCAGACCCAGTGGCTGCCGTGTTTCTATGTGAGTCCGGGAGTGCGCTGGGCCTACAACTTAAGGAATGGACTGCAAATCGTCCCTGGAATTGCCTTGCCGATGGGAGTCGGTCCCAGTCACGGCGAGAAAGGAGTGTTTCTCTACTTGAGCTTCGAGCATCCCTATCGCAGCATCGCGAGAAAGTAGCTCGTCATCAGAAACCGACGAAGGCCGGTTCCGGTTCCAGGCGGACGCCCCATGCCTGCTCGACGCGGCTCTGAATCTGATCCTTCAGCGCGATCACGTCGGCGGCCGTGGCGCCGCCCCGGTTCACAATCGCGAGCGCGTGCTTGCTGGAGAGGCCTATCCGGCCCTGCGTATAGCCCTTGCGAAATCCCGAATGCTCAACCAGCCACGCCGCCGAAATCTTTTTTTGCGTTTCCAGGGCAGGATAGCTGGGGAGATTCAACCCTTGGGCTTGGGCTTTGGCCTCAAGCCGCGCGTGTTCATCGGCGGAGAGCACGGGATTCTTGAAGAAAGAGCCGGCACTTTGTGAATCTTCATCGCCCGGCGTGATCAACATTCCTTTTGCGGCCCGAATCTGGCGGACCGCTTCACGGGTCTGGGCGAGAGTCGGGACCGAAGTCCATCCGGAGAAGTGTTTCTTCAAATCGGCGTACTCAAGATGGGGGGCGATACGGTGCTTGAGAGCGAAATTCACCTGCAGGATTACGTAGCGTCCGCGCTCGGAAGTGTTGAAGATGCTGCTGCGATAGCGGAATTGGCAATCTTCTTTCCACAGCTCGGAAATCTCGCCGCTCTTCAGATCGAGCGCCTGCACCGACTCAATGACATCGGCCACCTCTTGCCCATAGGCGCCCACGTTCTGCACCGGAGTTCCGCCCACCGAGCCGGGAATGCCGCTCAGGCATTCAATGCCGCCGATGTTGTGGCCTACGACGAAGGCGACGAAGGAGTCCCACTCTTCGCCGGCCCCAGCTTCAAAAGTCACATGATCGCGGCCGTGAACATGATTGATGCCCAGAATGCCGATTTTGACGACCAGGCCGGGCCATCCGTCATCGGAGATGACCAGGTTGCTGCCGCCGCCCAGTACAAAGAGCTTCCACTGGCGCTGGCGGGCAAGAGCCACCGCCTGCTGGACTTCGGCGGTGGTGGTTGCCTCAACAAAATAGCGCGCCGGGCCGCCGATCTTGAAGGTCGTGAGCGGCGCCAGCGGCAGGTTTTCCTGGATCACCATGAACCATCCAATATACGCGAGCGTTCCCTGAGGCGGCCCTGGGGCGTATTACAATAAAGCCAATTTCCGGTGAGGAGAAGAAATGTACCCAGAGATCATGGTGGTTCCCATGCGCGAAGAGCTGTCACGCCTGGGGATTCAGGAACTGCGGAGCGCGGAAGACGTGGACCGCGCGGTAGCCGATCAGCCGGGCACAACCATGGTAGTGGTGAATTCCATCTGTGGATGTGCAGCGGGACGCATGCGCCCCGCCATCCGGCTCGCCCTTCAGCATCCCAATAAGCCGGAGCGAATCTTCAGCGTCTTTGCCGGGCAGGATCGTGAAGCGACCGATCGCGCCCGCAGCTACTTCATTGGCTACCCGCCTTCTTCGCCCTCCATCGGCTTTCTGCGCGACGGCAAGCTGGTACACATGGTCCAGCGCAGCGACATCGAGCACCGCGAGGCGGTGGACATTGCTACCGAACTGAAGTCTGTCTTCGATAAATTCTGCGGCGATCCGGCAAGCCTCAGCTAGTCCGCGAAAATCTTCCAGCCGCCAGGGTGCGAAGCACACTTAAGAATTCCTTCGCGCCTTTGTGCTCTTTGCGGTTAAAGTCTTTTGGCATGAAACTGCTCACGCTCCGTCTCGCCGCCATCCTGTTGCTCGCTCCTTTCCTGTTTGCCGCCGACGCCTGGCCGGGCAAGACACAGATCGATCCCATCTACCCGCAGATCGAATCCCTTTACGAGGATTTGCATCGCAATCCCGAGCTGTCGCTGCACGAAGTGAAGACGGCTGAGAAGATGGCCGACCAACTGCGTAAGATCGGCTTTGAGGTGACCACCGGCGTCGGGGGTACGGGAGTCGTCGGCGTGCTCAAGAATGGCCCCGGTCCTACCGTTATGATTCGTGCCGAACTGGACGCCCTGCCGGTGCAGGAGAAGACCGGCCTCGACTATGCCAGCCACGTCACCACCAAAGACGACCAGGGCAAGGAAGTTCCGGTGATGCATGCCTGCGGGCATGATCTGCACATGGCGGTCGGCATCGGCACGGCCATGCTGCTGGCACAGAACCGAGACCGCTGGCACGGAACGTTCATCTTTGTCGGGCAACCGGCGGAGGAACGCATCAAGGGTGCCGCCGCCATGATCAAAGACGGCCTCTTCACCCGCTTTCCGCGACCCGATTTCGCGCTTTCGTTGCATGACACCGCCGGCCTGCCCGCCGGTGTGCTCGGCTACACTCCCGGCTACGCGCTGTCGAATTCCGATTCGGTGGATGTCACCATCTATGGCAAGGGTGCTCACGGTTCGGCCCCGCAGGATGGAGTCGATCCCATCGTCATCGCCGCCCGCACCATCCTGGCTTGGCAAACGATTATCTCCCGCGAGAAAAGCCCCTTCGATCCCGGCGTAATTACCGTGGGTTCGATTCATGGCGGCACCAAGCACAACATCATTCCGGAAGAAGTGAAGATGGAGCTGACAGTGCGATCGTTTACTGATCCTGTGCGGCAGCATCTGCTCGATTCCATCGCACGCATCGCGAAAGACGAGGCGGACGCGGCCGGTGCCCCGAAACCCCCCAGGGTCGAGGTGACGGAAAGTGCGCCTGCCGTCTACAACGATCCCGCGCTCACGGCGCGAGTGGCCGCGGCGCTGAAGAAGCAGTTTGGTGACGGCAATGTCGTGGAAGAGAAACCCAACATGGCCAGCGACGACTTCGCGGAGTACGGACGAGCCGGCGTTCCGGCGCTGCAATTCAGCCTGGGAGCGGTTGATCCCGCCAAGTTCGAGGCCGCGAAAAAAGCAGGGGAGCTTTTACCCGGTCCGCATTCGCCGTTCTTTGCTCCCGATCGCGAGCCCAGCATTCGCACCGGCATTGAGGCGGAAACAACGGCGGTGCTGGCGGTGATGGGGAAGTGAAGTTTCCGGCGTCGGGGAGCACTTAGCATTCAGCACTCAGCATTCAGCCAGCGGCCGTTCTTGCCGTGCCCTTTTTCGAAGCTGGACTGGCTAAATGCTGATTGCTGATTGCTGAGTGCTGGATTCCTACTTCCTCGCCTTCCCCAGCACAAACGCCTTCACCACGATGTTGCTGGGCCTTTCCCCGAGCGGGATCATGGTCAGAAGGGAATATTCCGAGGGCTCGAGCTTGGTGGGTTTGCGTTTCTGGATGACCGTCATGTCTCCTGACTCGGAGTTCAAGACCAGCAGGTAGTTCTGATTCTGCGAGAGCGCCAGCCCGTCAGGATGGCTGCCGACGGGCAGGGAAGCGATCAGCTTGCCCAGGTCAATGTCGTAGACTGCAACGCTGTTCGACCCGAAATTGCTCACGTAGAGGCGGGAATTATCGAGAGTCACCAGACCGCGCGCGGGATGCGTCCCGATCAGATAGCTGCCCCCCACCTCGTTGGTGGTGGTTTCGACGATCGAAATGTTGTCGGAGTCGAAGTTGCACACCATGAGTTCGCCGCCATCGGGCTTGAGCGCCAGGCTCACGGGAGTCTTGCCGACATCGAGCAGCGCCAGCAACTTGTCAGATTTCAAATCAATCGACGCCACCTGCCCCGAGCCGCTGCAGGCGACGAAGGCTTTGCTGCTGTCGGGAAGGATGGCGATGTCCTCGGGCTGCTTGCAGACCGGAATGGTCGCCAACAACTTGAGTTGCGCGGCGTCCACCAGGGAAATGCTGTCGTCCCCGCGATTGGTCACCACCACGGTGCGGCCATCGGGGCTTACACGAGCCAGTCCCGGCGCAGCACCTACGCGAACATTCGCGATCGCTGTGCGCGTATCGAGATCGATGACCGAAACATTCGCGGATCCCGAATTGGCGACGTAGGCCCGCTTGCCGTCCTGGGAGACGTCGATGAAATAGGGCGCGCCATGGACGCCAATGGTGGCGACCACGGAGTTCTTCTCCGCGTCAATGACGCTGACATTATTCGAACTGCTGTTGACGACGTAGATCTCGTTCTTCTTGCCGTTCGCGGCTATGCCGGTGGGCTCGCTTCCCACCCGGATGGTCCCAGCCGGCTCAAACGTCGTCAGGTCAATCACGCTGACGGTATTGCTCTTGCCGTTGGTGATGTAGGCGTATTCGCGGTAAGAGGGCCCGTAGGCAGGCAAATCGCGGGGATGGAAATACCACCAGCCCAGCCCGGCCAGGACAGGAATGCTGAACAGGATGAGGAGAAGTTTGCGCAAGATGTAAGGAAGAAGATTATCAGACGGCCGTGGACGCTTAGTAGAGCCGGAATGTCACTTCGACGTTGATCTCAACTGGTACGGGCCGACCATCTTTAAGGCCCGGCTCGAACTTCTACTGGCAGACGGCGTTGACTGCATTTTGATCCAGTCCAAACCCGATGACTCGCTCCACTTTTACGCGGGCCACCCTACCGTCCGCTGTAACAATGGCCCGGAGCACTCCAATACCCTGTTGCTCGTGCCTCCGTGCAGATTCGCTGTACTCAGGATCGGGCGCAAAGATTGGACGAGGTGCCTTCACGCTCGGCCCTACATGGAACACCGTGTGTTCCTGATCTTCCGAAGTTGCTTGCCTCGAACGGTGCGCCGCCGATTCTGACAGAAATAAATACTTCGCACTCTCTTGACCCGGGCAGTCCGTTGGCCCATCCGAGATCGCGAAATGTACGGTGACTGTCGTAAGACTTTCAGTATTGTTACCGCCCGATGCCCAAGGCTCACGTCGCCAATGTTTGACCGCGTTTACGGCCGCCTTTGCTAAGATCGGATCGCCGCTGGTGACGTTTACCTCTTTTACCTTTCCGTTCTTGCCGATGAGGACTTTAAGGACTACAACTCCTTGAACCCCGGCGTTTAATGCCTTGGTCGGATACTCGGGCTCTGCTGTCTGCTGCAGGCGCTCGGCTGACGCCTCTGGGGAGATCTGCACTGTCACACTAGATAAGGCGGAAGATGTAGCATCATTCTTCGCCGGTGGCGCACTTGCTTGCGCAACGACCACAGTAGCTGCCAGAACGAGCAAACCGGTCGTTCTGCCCAATGTAAAAGCTTCTATCAATACACACCATCAAACCGCTATGGCTGAGTCTTGACGATGTTCCCCCACCCCCACCACCGTTCTTCCCACCACCGGCGCGATCTGACGCACCTGTGCCATCAATTCGTCGAACTGATCCGGATAAAGCGACTGCATGCCGTCCGACAGCGCCTTGTCAGGATCGTTATGCACCTCGACGATCAGGCCATCAGCTCCCACCGCAACTGCTGCCCGCGAGAGGGGCGTCACTTTGTTGCGCTTGCCGGTGCCGTGGCTGGGATCAACCACGATCGGTAAATGGCTCAGGCGCTGCACCGCTGGAATGATGCTCAGGTCAAGTGTGTTCCGGGTATGATCGGCAAAAGTGCGCACCCCACGCTCGCACAGAATCACGTTGTAGTTTCCCTCGCTCATTACATACTCAGCGGCCATCAGAAATTCTTCGAGCGTGGCCGACATGCCGCGTTTCACCAGCACGGGCTTCTTGGAACGTCCGGCGCGCTTGAGCAACGAGAAGTTCTGCATATTACGTGCGCCAATCTGGATCACATCGGCATACGCTTCCACCAGTTCCAGCGACTCGTGATCAATCGCCTCGGTAATGATCTTCAGCCCATATTTGTCCCGCACCTCGGCCATGATGCGCAGGCCTTCTTCACCTAATCCTTGAAAGGAGTACGGAGACGTTCTCGGCTTGTAAGCGCCACCGCGAAAAAACTGCGCTCCCGCCCGGCTCACCCGTTCGGCGACGGCCATCGCCTGATCGAGACTTTCAATCGCGCAGGGACCGGCGATGATCGCCAGATTTCTTCCCCCGATGGTGGCATCGGCACCAGCAAAGCGCACCACGGTGTTCTCGTCTTTTACATCGCGGCTGACCAGCTTGTAAGGCTTGGTGACCCGTATGAGCTCCTGCACACCCGGCATTTCTTCCAGTGTGCCGGCTTCGACCTCGCTGCGGTTCCCGGTGATTCCGATGGCGGTGCGCTGCGCTCCCGGCATGGCGTGGGCGCGATATCCCAGGCTTTCAATTCGCTCACAAACGGCGCGCAC
>Ga0335085_10008887_pt1 | contig 15236 bp, 22 predicted proteins | sample Lox_Sample_45_FD_206712 | JGI IMG/M metagenome (GOLD analysis project Ga0335085, IMG submission 206712) | Soil microbial communities from Loxahatchee National Wildlife Refuge, Florida, United States - Lox_Sample_4.5 | ecosystem: Environmental > Terrestrial > Soil > Wetlands | place: USA... | reverse complement strand
AAATATCTCCCATTCAGATCATGGCAGATGAAAGTGTCTTTGATCATCATGATGCGGAAAGGCTGATAAGAAACAAAGCCTGTGATTATATCAATATAAAATTTGCAAAATCAGGAGGAATCTTAGAAGCGAAGAAAATAAATTCGGTTTGTGAGCGAAACAAAATCCCCTGCATGATGGGTGGCATGTTGGAGAGCAGACTGGCATTGACTGCCTTTGTCCATTTTGCTTTGGCGCATAACAATATTATTTTTTACGATATGGATACCTGCCTGCTCGGACATAAACTCGATCCTGTAAGCGGTGGAATAAAATACAGGGGATATTTTCTGGAAATACCCGATGCTCCGGGAATCGGCAGCGATGCAGATAATGATTTCCTGAAGCAATGTGAGAAAATCATCATTTAAAATCTTCTAATTTTACCAATCAATCACCTGTTATGAAATCACCCAAAGACACGGAAATTATAATGACAGAACTGGTTTTACCCAATGATACAAATGTACATGGCAATCTGATGGGAGGACGCCTGATGTATTGGATGGATATTGCTGCCGCCCTGGCTGCTATCAAACATTGTAATACTCCGGTAGTAACTGCATCAGTAGACAATATTTCATTTGAAAGTCCGATCAAGCTGGGCAATGTAGTGCATATTGAAGCAAAACTCAGTCGCACATTCAAAACTTCAATGGAAGTACATCTGAAAGTATGGGGAGAAGATCTGAACCAGCAATACAGGTATAAAAGTAATGAAGCCTATTTTACATTCGTATCGCTTGACCCTAACCGTAAGCCAAGGCCCGTGCCCGTACTTACCCCTGAAACGGAAGAAGAAAAAAAACTTTTCGATGGAGCATTCTGGAGAAGGCAACTGCGGCTTATTCTTGGCGGAAAAATAAAACCGGAAGATGCAGATGAACTGAAATCTTTGTTTGTAAAAGGAAGCGCGAAGACCGAAGACTAGATTAGCAGTCGCAAGTCAACAGTTTGGAGTCGGTATTGAAAATGTTTATTAGAAATTTTTTAGAGCAGGTCCAAATTCAAAGGCAGGCTTCTGACTACTGACTATTGACTCCCAACTTCAGACTTGACCGAATGATGCGCACCCTTCATCATGTATTCCCTGCTTTGCTCGATCGCATCCATAATTTGTTTCAGAATAACTTCTGAAGATGCATCATAATCAATTTGCATGGGTTCTTTAAATTTCACGGAGAGCTGTACATTTCTTTTTTTCAATTTCAATCCCTTCTTGTTGAAAGCCCTCCAGAATCCATTGATGACAACAGGCACCACGATCGGTTTGGTCGTTTTGATAATAAAAGAAGTGCCTTTTCTTCCCGGGGCAAAAGGCTTGGTCGTTCCCTGGGGGAAAGTGATGATCCAGTTATCTTCCAGTGCACGTGTAATTTTTCTGGTATCTGAAATATCGAGCCCCTTCCTGGTTTCTTTACTTCCGGGTGCCCATACCCGTTTTACCGTAATGGCACCGGCCATTGCAAAAAGCCGGCTGATCCAGCTTCCTTTCATGGTTTCTGCAGCAGCAACATAATACACATGAGTAAATGGGTTCAATAAATAATAAGGAATTCCAAGTCGGTTTTTCTTCCCCCATTTTACCGCAGAGAAAATATGAAGAAAAGTAATAACGTCTGCAAAATAAGTCTGGTGATTGCTGACAAATAAAACATTTGACCGGGGAAGTTTTTTCAGATTCTCAGTCCCTGAAATCTTCAGCTTGTTGATCCATACCAGTCCGGGATATGAAAAAATTCCTACAATGGCATAGAACAGCTTGCGAATGATACGAATATTTTTTAATCGATCAATAAATGAGCTCATCATGCATTGATTGGCGACAATCTATTTCGAAAATACGGAATTGTAACCATGATTAAAAAGATTATCGCAATTCTAAAAAAAATAAATATTCCGGCTGCTGCAAAGTTCTTTATTTTTCTCCCTCACTGAAAAATATCAACACAATCTCTCTTCTCTTTATCTTTGAAACTATGCCTTTGAATACAGTTATTTTCGACATGGACGGGCTGCTGATCGATTCAGAGCCTTACTGGCAGGAAGCAGGAATAGAAATCATGAACCAGTTTGATGTTTCGCTGACCCTCGAACAATATCATCTGACTACAGGACTCAGGACAAGAGAATGGCTGGAATATTGGTTTAATCATTTCGGAATTGATATGAGCTTTGCGAAGGATGCCGAAATAAACATTGTACAAAAAGCGATTGAAAAAATAAAAGAAAAAGGCGAGCCAATGCCAGGAGTGGAATACATTCTTTCTTTTTTCCGGGAAAAGAATTTCCTCATCGGCCTCGCCACATCTTCACCGGTTGAACTAATCAATGTGGTGGTAGAAAAACTTGGCATCCGTCATTTCTTCGATGCCTGGTCGTCGGCTGAAACACTGGCATTCAGCAAACCGCATCCACAGGTTTACCTGAACTGTGCAGAGCTATTACAGGCATCTCCTGTTCAATGTGTCTGCTTTGAAGATTCATTCAATGGAATGATTTCTGCAAAAGCTGCCCGGATGAAATGCGTAGTGATTCCGGCTGCTGACGTATATGGACAAACGAAATGGGAAGCTGCAGACCTGAAATTGTCTTCACTCACAGATTTTAACGAGAAGTCCTTGTTGGGATTTTAATAAAAAAAGCGCCTCGTTACCGAGACGCTTTATGCAGAAAAAAATATTTCTTATCGTTTAGTGTCGTCGCCTTTTTCTTCCTGTTTCAGTTTCTCCTTGATTTCAGCTAATGCACCCAGATCACCCAAAGTTGGTTTCTCTACCTTGTTCTGGATGTTCTTCACAGCCTTGCGTGTTTTGTCAGCATCGGCTTTTGCTTCTTTTTTAGCTGCTTCTTTTTCTTCCACTTTGGCCTGCTCCCAGATACGTGTATGCGATAATACAATTCTCTTTTCATTGCGATCGAATTCGATGACCATGAAAGAGGCTGTCTCATCTGCACCGATTTGTTTTCCATCTTCCTTCATCAGATGACGATTGGGCGCGAAACCTTCCAAGCCATAAGGCAATTGTACCAATGCACCCTTATCATCTTTTCGAATGACTGTGCCTTCATGAATAGTTCCAACAGCAAAAGTCTGTTCCAATGCATTCCAGGGATCTTCTTCCAGTTGCTTATGACCCAACTGAAGTTTGCGATTGTCTTTATCGATACCGAGAATGAGTACATCGATGTGCTGTCCTACTTTTGTGTATTCGGAAGGATGGTTGAAGCGTTTCAACCAGCTCAGGTCACTGATATGGATCATACCACCAATACCCGGAGCCAGTTCAACGAAAACACCATAAGGGGTGATATTTTTTACCAATCCGTTATGCTTACTTCCCTGAGGGAATTTTGTTTCAATCGTGCTCCATGGATCTTCACTAAGCTGCTTGATAGACAAACTCATCTTGCGCGCAGCTTTATCGAGCGTCACAATTTTTGCATTGTGCTCATCACCCAGCTTGAAGAATTCCTTAGCATTAATCGGAGTATTGGCCCACGTAATTTCACTCACGTGTACCAATCCTTCTACTCCTGGCATAATTTCCAGGAAAGCGCCATAATCTTCAATATTGACCACTTTACCTTTTACAATCTCACCTTCTTTAATATTCTCAGGTAATACATCCCATGGATGCGGGGTCAGTTGTTTTAATCCGAGGCTGATACGTTTCTTCCCATCATCAAAATCCAAAACAACCACCTGTAATTTCTGATCCAGTTTCAATACTTCACTCGGATGACTGATACGGCCCCAACTGATATCAGTGATATAGAGTAAGCCATCCAATCCGCCCAGGTCCATGAATGCACCGAAGTCTGTGATATTCTTGATGGTTCCTTCAAGCACCTGTCCTTTTTCAAGTTTGCTCATGATCTCTGCACGTTGTGCTTCGATATCACTTTCAATAAGCGCTTTATGAGATACCACTGCATTTTTGATCGCTTCGTTGATCTTAACAACTTTGAATTCCATTGTTTTTCCGACGAACTGATCATAATCAGTAACAGGTTTCACATCGATCTGTGATCCGGGCAGGAATGTTTCCATGCCAAAAACATCCACGATGAGACCACCCTTCGTTTTGCTGGTAACCGTACCCGTTACGACTTCGCCAGTCTTATGAACTTCCACAATTTTTTCCCAGGCCCGCGTAATTCTTGCCTGCTTGCGGCTGAGGTGAAGATGACCTTCCCGGTCTTCTTTTTCAACCACCATTACTTCTACTTCATCTCCTGTTTTTAAGTTGGGAATATCGCGGAATTCATTCAATGAAACCAAGCCATCACTCTTAAATCCAATGTTGACTACCACATCCGTTTTAGTCATTCCCACAACGGTTCCTTTAATCAATTCCCCATCAGTAATTGTGACAAAAGTGTTATCATACACTTTGTCATACTTTTCTTTTTCTTCTTCACTGTAAGTTGCGACATTTCTTTTGTCGATTGTCCAGTCAAAATCATCATGTGCAACGGCTGCTTCTTCAGCCTGTGTTTGTACAGGTAAATTTTTTGTCGCTGTAGCTTCTGTTGATACAGAAGACTCCTGTACTTCAGCGTTTGTGCCTGCCTGTCCGGCAGACAGGTTAACAATATTGTTTTCTGACATAAAAATTCAAATCCCGCTGGTTTTATTTCGGGGTTGCAAAGATAAGAATAATTCTGCAGTGAAAGGAAGTTTTAATTTTTTGAACCCGCCTTTAAGGCCTTGATTTAGCAGCCGTTGCAGCTTGCCTATCATAGAGTGAACCGCTATGTATTTGCGCCGTGTTGTTACAGACAAAAACTAATTCTCCGAAAAAAGAGCAGGATTGGCTTTCTCAGCGGCTTCAATAATGCTATAATCTGATAAAATATCAGCTTTCAGTTTTTGCACGCAAACATCGTGTTCAAAATGAACTGAGGGTAGATGATCAGCTGTGCGCACAGTCCAGCCATCATCTTCAGTATATACTTCTTTTTTGCCAAGATTAATCATGGGTTCGATAGCCAGCACCAGCCCTTCTTTCATCTTGGTTCCTGAGCCTCTCTTACCGTAATTAGGTACCTGTGGATCTTCATGCATACTTTTCCCGATTCCATGACCGACCAGTTCTCTGACGACCCCATATCCATATTTTTTTTCAGTATGCTCCTGGATGGCACTGGAAATATCTCCCACACGGTTACCCGCAACCGCTTTTTCAATTCCTTTATACAGGGATTCTTTCGTAACCTTTATCAGCTTTGCAATCTCCGCTCCGGGATTGCCGATAGCAAAAGTATAAGCATGATCGCCATGAAACCCGTTTTTGTAAACACCAATATCGATGGAGATGATATCCCCTTCCTTCAATCTATTTCCATTGGGAAATCCATGCACGACAACATCGTTGACTGAAATGCAGGAGTTAAAAGGATAACCACGGTAATTCAGAAATGAAGGAACGGCTCCGTGGTCCTTTATATATTCTCCGATAATTTTATCAAGTTCCAAAGTAGTAATCCCGGGTTTCAGGATTGCTGCGATTTCCGCCAGCGTTTTACTGACCAGCAGAGCGCTTTGCCGCATCAATTCAATCTCCGGTTTTGTTTTATAATGAATCATCTTCTTTAAAAAAGCCGAGGTTAAGTTCAGGGCGACGATTTAGTCAAACCCTGATCTTAACCCCATTTAAGAATAATTTATATCACTATACTAAATAGCCGCAGTTGTAACAGATTGTCTGCCCTGTATTCTTCCACTCTTCATCAATCCATCATACTGACGCATCAGCAATTGTGTTTCGATTTGTTGTAAGGTGTCAAGTATAACACCCACCATGATCAGGAGAGAAGTGCCACCGAAAAATGAAGCAAATCCCTGCGTTACACCTGCCCGCTGTGCGAAGCCGGGGAGAATACCTACCAATGCAAGCAATACTGCACCCGGTAAAGTAATTTTATCCATTACTGCTCCAATAAAATCAGCGGTAGGTTGTCCTGGTTTAACACCGGGAATAAACCCGTTATTTCTTTTCAGGTCGTCAGCAATTTGTTTGGGATTAAAGATCAAAGCTGTGTACAGGAAAGTAAATGCAACTACGATTACTGCATAGATAATCATATGGAGGTAATCCCTGGGATCTGAAAATATTCTTGATATGCCTTCTTTGTTTTCGAAGCTGGTGTAAGAAATCAAAGTAGGCAGGAACATAATCGCCTGGGCAAAGATAATCGGCATTACACCTGCACTGTTGACCTTCAAAGGCAGAAACTGTCTTGCGCCCCCGAATTGTTTATTGCCCACAATTTGTTTTGCATAATTCACAGGAACTTTTCTCACTCCCTGGATCAGTATGATCAATCCTAAAATAATCGCAATCAAAATAGCTATTTCAATCACAAAAATTAAAATGCCTCCGCTGCCGATCGCTGATTTCGCCTGCCATTCGTGAAGAGAAGCATTTGGTAGACGTGCAAGAATTCCTACCATGATGATCAGTGAAGTACCATTACCCAATCCCTTGTCGGTAATTTTTTCACCGAGCCACATTACAAATAAAGTTCCCGCAGTCAATATGATAGGTGTAGTAATCCAGAAATATGCGCTGAAAGAATCTATGATTGCATCCTTACCCATCTGTCTCAAATAAGAAACATAGGCATATGCCTGCGCAAATGTTACGATGACGGTAAGGTATCTTGTCCACTGATTAATTTTCTTGCGGCCACTTTCTCCTTCCTTCTGTACTTTTTGCATCTGGGGAACAAGTATCGTCATCAGCTGCATGAAAATGGATGCTGATATATACGGCATAATTCCGAGAGCCAGGATGGAAGCCTGCGAAAATGCGCCTCCGGAAAATGCATCGATGAGTCCGAGAGCCCCGGTCTTTGCACCTGCAAGGCTGCTTAATTTATTGGGATCGATGCCCGGCAATACGATATGAGTTCCGAAACGGTATACAAGTACCAATGACAGGGTAACGATGATCTTGCTCTTGAGTTCTTCAATAGCCCAGATGTTCTTAAGCGTTTGAATAAATTTCTTCACTAGTTATGTGATTTTTTATTGACGGTTTGATGGACAATCAAACCAATCTAAACACACAAGTTACGTAAAAATTACTTCACAATTTCGATCGTGCTTCCAGCTTCTTCGATCGCCTGTTTGGCTTTTTCGCTGGCTGCATTCACTTTAAAACTCAATTTACTTTTCAACTCTCCATTCCCCAGTATCTTCACAAGGTCGGTGCGGTTGATCAGGCCATTGGTATACAAATTCTCCTGGGAAAATTCTTTGAGACTATATTTTTCAACCAGCTGATCAATCTGACCAAGGTTGAATACCTTATACGCTACGCGATGAATATTATTGAAACCGCGCTTAGGCAATCTTCTCTGAATCGGCATCTGACCACCTTCATGCGCCATCTTTCTCTGATAGCCTGCACGGCTTTGCTGTCCTTTATTTCCTTTTGTAGAAGTGCCCCCTTTACCAGAAGCTTCTCCACGTCCCAGTCTTTTTTCTTTATGAGTCGCGCCTTTTGCTGGTCTGACAGTATGTAATTTCATTGCTTAAAATTTAAAATTCAAAATGTAAGAAGATAGAATCTTTACATTTTACATTTTTACCTCTTCAACTTTTATCAGGTGATTCACTTTTCTTATCATGCCTAATATCTGCGGTGTTGCTTCCACTTCCTTGGGTGCATTGAGTTTATTTAAACCCAAAGCTTTCAGTGTCAGCTTCTGCCTCTCAGGTCTGTCAATGGCACTTTTAACCTGTGTGATCTTAATTTTTTTCATACCCCTATCCCCTAAAGGGGAATTTTAAATTTTGAAAATTATTTTATTGCTTACCCAATCCCCTTCAGGGGTAAGGGGTTTATCCATGAAACACTTTCTTCAATGACAAATGGCGCGTCTTCGCAACATGAATCGGTTCTCTCAACATTGCCAATGCTTTGTAAGTTGCTTTCACCACGTTATGCGGGTTTGCTGAACCCAGGGATTTAGCGAGGACATCTGTTACTCCTGCACTTTCAAGAACTGCGCGCATACTGCCCCCTGCAATTACACCTGTTCCCTGTGCTGCTGGTTTGATCAATACTTTTGCAGCACCCTCTTTGGCTAATTGATCATGTGGAATAGTACCATGCATTACAGGAACCCTGATCAGATTTTTCTTTGCATCTTCAATCCCTTTGGTGATCGCTTCCTGTACTTCCTTGGCTTTTCCAAGACCGTGACCAACGACTCCATTTTCATTGCCAACAACGACCAATGCAGAGAAACTGAATGCCCTTCCCCCCTTTGTTGTTTTCACCACTCTGTTGATAGCGACTACTTTTTCTTTCAGTTCGAGGTCTCCGGCTTTAACCCTGTTTAAATTTACTTTTGACATTTACGTTAATTGAAAATTTCGAATTTAAAATTCCAGTCCGCCTTCACGCGCTCCGTCAGCCAATGCTTTCACACGGCCATGGTATAAATTACCACCGCGATCAAACCTGCATTCTTTAATTCCCAGTTCAGTGGCTTTTCGGGCAATGGCACTCCCTACCAGTTTGCTTTTTTCAGTCTTTGTACCTTTCTGTGCTTTGATATCCTTATCTGCAGACGAAGCAGAAGCCAATGTCTTACCGGCCCCGTCATCTATCAATTGCGCGTATATATCACTGTTACTCCTGAATACAGAGAGTCTGGGCTTTTGTGTTTCTCCGGAAATTTTTTTCCGGATACGATACCTAATCTTCTGTTTCTTACTGATCTTTTCCATAACCCATCCGCCTCAGGCGGAGAAAATTTTAAGTTAAAAATGATTTGATTGCGTTCCCTTCCTTTCAGGGTCGGGGGTTTTATTTACCCGCTGCTTTACCTGCTTTCTTACGAACCACTTCGCCAACATAGCGAACACCTTTTCCTTTGTATGGTTCCGGCTTACGCAGGCTGCGGATTTTTGCAGCAACTTGCCCGATCAACTGTTTATCTGCTCCTTCCAAAATAATTTTTGGATTTTCTCCCTTCTCCTGGGCGGTTGCAATTTTCAATTCCTTTGGAATTTCAAAAATGATATTGTGTGAATATCCCAAAGCCAGATCCAGTACATTACCCTGATTGGAGGCCTTAAATCCCACACCAATCAACTCCAGTTGCCTTTTATATCCTTCTGTTACACCCTTCACCATATTGGCTACCAGCGCACGGTAAAGACCATGCAAAGCACGATGCCTGATCTGATCTGTAGGACGGGAAAAATCAACATGGCCATCCTTCACTTCCACTTTAATATCACGGTCGATGGGTTGTTTCAATTCGCCCTTGGCTCCTTTAACGGTAATGATATTATCATTACTAACGGTAACGGTTACTCCGTTTGGAATCTGAACCGGTTTTTTTCCTATACGAGACATAGTAGTTCGAAAATGTGATAATTTGAATATGTGATCAAACTATCTGTTCAAAATATTTTTTTGCAATGAGGAAAATCATTTTCAAGTTCCTCACTTGCATCTGCGAATTAATACACGTAACACAAAACTTCTCCGCCTACGTTCTGGGCTTTTGCTTCTTTATCTGTCATGACTCCTTTTGAAGTAGAGATAATAGCTATCCCAAGACCATTCTTCACGCGGTTGAACTGAACCGGGCTGGCATACTGACGTAATCCGGGACGGCTGATCCTTTCCAGGTTTTTAATCGCAGGTTCTTTAGTCTGCGGATCATATTTCAACGCGATCTTAATAACACCTTGTTTGTTATCGTCTTCAAACTTGTATTTTAAGATATATCCTTTGTCATACAAAATCTCGGTCATGCGCTTTTTTAGGTTCGAAGCAGGTATTTCTACAATACGATGATTCGCCATTTGTGCATTCCGGATTCTCGTCAGGAAATCTGCTATCGGATCTGTAACCATTATTATACCCTCCTGGCCTCCCTAAGGGAGGAATTATTATTAATTGAATTAATCATTTCATATTTTCCCTTTGGGGAAAGGGATTACCAGCTCGCTTTTCTTACTCCCGGTATTTTACCCTGCAATGCCATATCGCGGAAAACGCCTCTCGATACGCCGAAATACCTGATATATCCTCTCGGACGGCCTGTCAGCTGACAGCGGTTTTTGAGGCGGACAGGAGAAGCATTTTTCGGAAGAAGATCCAGCGCCTTGTAATCGCCGGCTGCTTTCAGCGCTGCGCGCTTTTCAGCATATCGTGCAACAAGTGCCTGTCTTTTTCTTTGCCTGGCTTTTACTGATTCTTTTGCCATTTTTTGTTTTTATATTTTTTAAACGAAGTCTGAGTTCAGAATCGGACTTCAGACCTCAAACCATCATTCAATCCTTTTTAGCGTTTCTGAAAGGCATCCCGAGTTCCCTCAGCAACTCGTATGCTTCTTCATTGGTGTTGGCAGTGGTCACAAAAGTGATATCCAAACCGGTTATCTTATTCACTTTATCAATATCCACTTCCGGGAAAATGATCTGTTCGGTGATGCCCAATGTATAATTTCCACGACCATCGAATGATTTTTCATTGACTCCCCTGAAATCGCGCACGCGGGGCAGAGCAGCAGATATTAAACGGTCAAGAAACTCAAACATTTTTTCACCACGCAATGTGACCCGCGCACCAATGGGAATCCCCTTGCGCAGTTTGAAATTTGAAATATCTTTTTTGGAGATGGTGGAAACTGCTTTCTGTCCTGCAATCAGGGTCAGCTCATCTATAGAAATATCTACCAGTTTTTTATCGGCTACAGCTCCACTGATTCCACGATTCAGGCAAATCTTTTCCAATTTGGGAGCCTGCATGACACTTTTATACCCGAACTTTTTCATTAAAGCAGGTATAACTTCTTTTTTATACTTGTCAGCTAAACGCGGACTATATTTTACCGTACTCATTATTTAATAACCTCCCCTGATTTTTTTGAAACACGAACTAGTTTACCATTTTCCCTGGTACGCTTTACTTTGGTAGGAGCACTTTCTTTTGCATCCCACAATAGAATATTCGAAATATGGATAGAAGCTTCAATCTTCACGATACCACCTCTTGTATTCTTAGCAGAAGGTTTGGTATGCTTGGTAACAATATTTACCCCTTCAACCAATACTCTTCCTTTGTCAGGATACACTTCAAGCACTTTGCGGGGTTTTTGCAGATCTTTATCATCTCCGGCAATCACCACCACGCTATCGCCTTTTTTAATATTGAACTTCGGTTTAAATCTGTTGCTCATTTTACCCTCCTGCTCCCCAATGGGAGAGTTTAAGTTTTATAGTTAATTTTTTTTAAATAACAATTTCCATCCTTATCCCCCTACAGGGGTAAGGGTTTTAAAGTACTTCCGGCGCCAGGGAAATAATTTTCATATACCCTTTATCACGCAATTCTCTTGCAACGGGTCCAAAAATGCGTGTGCCCCTTGGTTCATCAGACGGGTTCAGCAATACCACTGCATTGTCATCAAAGCGGATATAAGAACCATCTTTGCGGCGCAATTTATTTTTAGTCCGGACGATCACTGCCTTGGTAACAGTACCTTTTTTGATACCGCCGGAAGGCAATGCATCTTTTACAGTCACTACAATCTTATCTCCGATCTTCGCATAGTCCTGCCCGCTATTTCCCAATACGCGGATGCACAATACTTCTTTGGCTCCACTGTTATCAGCTACGTTTAACCTGCTTTCCTGCTGAATCATTTCATTTACGATTTAAGAATTATCAAGTTTGGATCCGGGATCTGAGGTCAGAGGTTTGATATCTGAATTCTGATCTGCCATTTCCGACTTTGCTATTTAGCTTTTTCCACGACCTCCACCAGTCGCCAGCGCTTGGTTTTACTCAAGGGACGGCTTTCCATGATTTTTACAATATCCCCGACATTGCACTCATTCTTTTCATCATGAGCATGGAAACTGGTAGTCTTCTTTAAGAACTTACCATAGATGGGGTGTTTTACTTTTCTTTCAACAGCAACTGTAATGGTCTTATTCATTTTATTGCTGCTGACAACCCCGATTCTTGTTTTTCTTAAATTTCTTTCTGACATTTTATTTTAATTTCTTTTTTCTTAATTCCGTTTTTATACGGGCGATATCCTGTCTCAAAGCACGAATGCTCATCGGATTTTCCAGTGGAGAAATTGCGTGTGCAAATTCCAGCTTCTTTAACCGAAGCTGATCTTCCTGGATACGCGCCTTCAGATCGACCTCATTCATATCCCTCAGGCTTTTTACAAAATCAATTCTCTTTGACATCTTTTTATATTTTAGTCCTGTCTGAAACAGGCTTCATGAATAGATATTATTCGGCCGGTTTCTTATCCGTTTTCTGAACCTGTGCCTCTGCCACATCATGCCTGACCACAAACTTGGTTTTGATAGGAAGTTTCTGGGCTGCCAATAACAAAGCTTCTTTTGCAACCTGTTCAGTTACCCCGTCTGCTTCAAAAAGAATGCGTCCTGGTTCAACCACTGCTGCCCAATATTCAGGATTTCCTTTTCCCTTACCCATTCTCACTTCGAGTGGCTTTTTAGTGATCGGTTTATCCGGGAAAACGCGAATCCATACATTCCCTTCACGTTTCATATGACGTGTCAATGCCTGGCGGGCAGCTTCCAGCTGACGGTTAGTTAACCAGATTGCTTCAAGTGCCTTCAATCCAAATGAACCAAAAGCAACAATGCTTCCTCTTTTAGCGACCTGCCGGATACGACCCTTTTGCGCCTTTCTATGTTTCGATCTCTTAGGTTGTAACATCGTATTCTAATTTGAAAAATATGGAAATGCAAAACGTTCAGAATTTTTCAACCTGCAAACATGAAAATCATTTCCACTTTTCATACCTGCATATTTTAATATTGTTCTAGTTTCTTCTATCCCTTCTTTCTCCGCCGCCCCTTCTATCGCCGCCTCCGCCTCTTCTTTCAAATCCGCCCCCTCTTCTGTCATCACGATGATGATGTTCATGTTCACCACCCCTTCTTTCTCTTCTATCGCTCACATCACTTTTACCTCCAACGAAATTTGGATTCAGATCCCTCTTTGTTAAAACCTCTCCCTTACAGATCCACACCTTCACTCCAATCTTTCCATATACCGTTAACGCATATACGCCAGCATAATCAATATCCATACGAAGTGTATGAAGTGGTGTGCGACCCTGCTTGATTTCTTCCGTACGTGCGATTTCAGCGCCACCCAAACGGCCACTCACTTTTACTTTTATCCCTTCAGCGCCCATACGCAATGCCGAGGCAATCGCCATTTTGATGGCGCGCTTGTAATTAATACGATTTTCTATTTGGCGGGCAATGGTATCTGCCACAATATTCGCATCCAGCTCAGGACGCCTGATTTCAAGAATATTGATTTGAACATCATCCTTGCCTGTCAGTTTTTTTAATTCTTCCTTGATGCGATCCACTTCTCCACCCCCCTTACCAATGATAATACCAGGCTTGGAAGTATGAATCGTAACAATGAGTTTATTTAATGTACGTTCAATTACAATTTTCGCAATGCCGCCCTTATTGATACGCGCATTGAGATAGGTCCTGATCTTATTATCCTCAATCAGTTTGGTAGCATAGTCTTTTTTGCTTCCGTACCAATTGGATTCCCAACCACGGATGATTCCTAATCTTGCACCAATAGGATTTGTTTTTTGACCCATATTTCTAATTTGAAAATGTGAAAATTTGAAAATGTGAAAATGGTTTTCAAATCATCTGTTCAAAATTTTTTTTTACAAACATGAAATGCATTTTCACATTTTCACATTTGCATACTTACATATTATTTATTGTCAACAATAATCGTTACATGATTGCTGCGCTTACGAACCCTGTAACCACGACCCTGCGGAGCAGGACGCATGCGCTTCAACACTCTTGCACCATCTACAAATATGGTTTTAACAACCAGGCTTGCATCGGCTGCACTTTTGCCTTCATTTTTCTGCTCCCAGTTTTTAACTGCAGACCAAAGCAGTTTATGCAACGGAGTAGAGGAATGTTGCGGATGATGTTCCAGCAAGGCCAATGCTTTTTCCACATGTAAACCACGTATTTCATCAGCCAGCAAACGCATTTTGCGTGGCGATGTGGGATAATTTCTCAATTTTGCTACTGCTTCCATATTTTCAGTTTACAGTTTATTGTTTTCGGTTTTGAGTTTTTTTAAATATGAAACCCAAAACCCAACCCAAAAACTATTGTTCTCCTTCAACGATTTTTTTGCTCGAATGCCCTTTGAAATTGCGTGTTTGCGCAAATTCTCCCAGTTTATGACCAACCATAAACTCTGTCACATATACGGGAATGAATTTATTCCCATTGTGAACAGCGAAAGTGTGTCCTACGAAATCAGGTGTGATGGTCGAACGCCTGCTCCAGGTTTTGATCACTCCTTTCTTTGCTTTTCCTTCATTGATACCTGTGACCTTTTTTTCCAGCTTCGAGTCTACGTAAGGACCTTTTTTAATTGAACGACCCATAGTTTTATTTAATTACTGATCTTAATTATAAGTTCTGAGTCTTAAGCCGGCAGTCCTGAGTCCTAAACATTCTACCGACTCCTGACTAACGACTCCCGACTTGTTTACTATTGCGTAATTTTCTTTCCGCTTTTTCTTTGAATAATTAACTTATCGCTTCCTTTTCCTTTCATTCTTGTTTTTAATCCTTTCGAATACTGGCCATTTCTTGAACGTGGCTGACCTCCGGATGCTTTACCTTCACCTCCACCCATCGGATGATCGACAGGATTCATTGCCACACCACGGTTTCTCGGACGAATTCCTCTCCAGCGATTGCGACCTGCCTTACCCATGCTCTGCAAACTGTGATCACTGTTCGATACAATGCCTACAGTTGCGTAGCAGTTGATCAATATTTTTCTTAATTCGCCTGAAGGCATTTTCAATACAGCATATTTATCTTCTTTGTTAGTCAGCTGCGCTGAAGTCCCTGCACTACGAACCAATTTCCCGCCTTGTCCGGGCTGCATTTCGATATTGTGAAGATTAGTTCCCAAAGGAATATTTTTCATCTGCAATGCATTCCCGACCTCAGGCGCTACATCATCACCAGCCAACACCGTAGCTCCAATCTGCAAACCCTGCGGAGCCAGGATATATCTTTTATCACCGTCATTGTATTTCAGCAACGCAATAAAAGCAGTGCGATTCGGATCATATTCAATCGATGCAAC
>Ga0335085_10008886_pt1 | contig 15237 bp, 15 predicted proteins | sample Lox_Sample_45_FD_206712 | JGI IMG/M metagenome (GOLD analysis project Ga0335085, IMG submission 206712) | Soil microbial communities from Loxahatchee National Wildlife Refuge, Florida, United States - Lox_Sample_4.5 | ecosystem: Environmental > Terrestrial > Soil > Wetlands | place: USA... | reverse complement strand
GTCGTCGCGCTGCACACCTCGATGCCGTTTCCACTCGACTTCGCGCCACCGGCGCAGGAGCTCTGGGCGGCCGATGAGCAGCCGTTCGCCGAGCGGACGGCGCAGTGGGCGCAGGAGGGCTTCGCATATTTCCAGCTGCAGGCGACGAGGCCGCAGACGCTCGCCTATCTCACGGATTCGCCGGCCGCCCTCGGTGCCTGGATCCTCGAGAAGGTGAATGCCTGGACCGACCACGACGGTGACCTCGCGAGCGCGTACCCGCGAGACCAGCTGCTCGCGAACCTCTCGCTCTACTGGCTCACGGGCACGTTCGGCACCGCCGCGCGCTTCTACGCCGAGAGCCTCCGCCGCCCGTGGCGCGCCGCCCACGACGGCACGCCCGTCATCCGCGTGCCCACCGGCATCGCCGCGTTCCCGAAGGAGAACAGCCAGGTGCCGCGCTCCTTCTGCGAGCAGTACTTCGACCTCCGCCGCTACACCCGCATGCCGAAGGGCGGCCACTTCGCACCGGTCGAGCAGCCGGAGGCGCTCGCGGCCGAGCTGACGGCGTTCCTCGCGTCGCTTTAGCAGGCAAGCGTCGAGCTCGCGGCGCTCGCTGGCCAACGCGCTCAGGCGGGAGGACGCCGGCGCAGGCGGGTGTGATGCCTTCAGCTGCCTTGTATCCTCGATCGCACGTGGGATACGACGTGGTCGTGGTGGGCGCGGGCACGGCCGGCTGCGTGCTCGCAGCTCGGCTGTCCGAGGAGTCGGAGCGGACGGTGTGCCTCGTGGAGGCCGGGCCGGACTACGGCCCGCGGGCCGAGGGCCGCTGGCCCGTCGACATCCTCGACCCACGCGCCCTCGCTTTCAGTCACGACTGGGGCGTTGGCGGCGAGGACAACCGATCGCTCGGCGCGCGTATCGTCGGCGGCAGCTCGGCTCACAACGCGTGCATGGTGATCTGGGGGGCACCGGCGGACTACGACGAGTGGGGCGACGAGTGGTCGTTCGCATCGTTCGCAACGCACCTCGACCGGGCCACAGCCTGCATGTGCACGACCGGAGCGAACACCGACCGCCCCGCACCGCCCCACGACGCGTTCATCGAGGCGGCACGAGAGGCCGGATTCCAGCTGCTCGAGGCGCCGAACGACCCCGCCCAGCCGGTCGGCGTTGCACGCCTGCCCGCGAACGTGGTGGGCGGGGTGCGCTGGAGTGCCGCGTTCGCCTACCTCGAGCCGGCACGAGGTCGTGAAAACCTCACCGTGCTCGGTGAGACGCTTGTCGATCGCCTGGTGATCGACGGCGCGCGCTGCGTCGCCGTGCAGACCGCGGACGGGCAACGCATCGAAGCGGGCACGGTCGTGCTCGCCGCCGGAGCGTACTTCAGCCCGGCGATCCTCATGAGGAGCGGAGTCGGGCCGGCGAGCGCCCTGCGCACGCTCGGCGTCGAGGCCGTAGCCGACCTCCCAGTCGGCGAGCGCCTGCTCGACCATCACGGCACGTCGCTGGGCTGGGAGCCCACCGCGGCGCTCGATCGGATGTGCGACGCGCACGAGTTGTCCGCCGGGCCGCTGTTCGAGCCGCACGCGTTCGTCAAGGCTGCCAGCCAGAGCTGCCCGCCGGGCACTTGGGATCTCATGCTGCTCTCGTGGGTCACGCCCCCGACGGACGACGCGGCCCGATACGCGTTCACAATCAGCGTCTTCCTCATGAAGCCCTCCTCGCACGGTCGTCTGCGCCTGCGGTCGCTCGACCCCGGCGAGCTGCCGATCGTCGAGCGCGGCTTCTTCACCGACCCGGCTGACCTGCCCGTCGTCGTCGAGGGCATCGGGCTGGCGCGCGCGGTCTCGGGCAGCGGACCACTCAGGCGGCTCCTCGGGACTGAGCTGCGTCCCGGCAGCCGCGACCTCGACGGGTACGCGCGTGCCACCGCGCGCAACTACTACCACCCTGCCGGGACCTGTGCCATCGGGCAAGTCGTCGACGCGGCCGGCCGCGTCCTCGGCCTCGAGCGCCTCGTCGTAGCCGATGCCTCCGTGATGCCGACCATCCCTCGCGCGAACACGAACGTGACGGTCGCTGCAATCGCCGAGAAGCTCGCCGAGACGCTCTGACTCTCGGCTCGGCCTATGGGGCTCCATGAACGTAGCCGACTCACAGACTGGCAAGCCCAGCCACCTGTCGCCCGGGGCAGGCCGGCTCACGGGTTCACCTCGCCGCAGCTCCCGCGGCGACGTAGTGTTCGGGGCCGGCCGGATTTGGGTCGTGCGCGGGCGTCAATTCGAGGAACGGGAGTTCAGAGATGTCAGAGCTGACCGGGAAAGTTGCGCTCGTCACCGGAGCCGCGAGCGGCGTCGGCGAGGCATCGGCGCGCGCGCTCGCTGCGGCCGGGGCGAGGGTGGTTGTCGCGGCACTGCATGAGGCGGGAGCAAAGGCCGTGGCCGAGTCGATCGCAGAGACGGGCGTCGAGACCCTCGCGGTTGCCTTCGACACGTCGGATGAGGCGCAAGTCGCGGCTGGAGTCGAGGCCGCGGTGGGCGCATTCGGCGGCATCGACATCCTCCACAACAACGCGGCGATCACGAGCGTGGAGTTCATGATGCGGGACGGAATGATCCACGACCTCGACGTCGAGCTCTGGGATCAAACCATGGCCGTCAACGCCCGCGGCTACATGCTGTGTACAAAACACGTCCTTCCCCACATGCTTGCCCGCGGCGGAGGCGTCATCGTCAACACCGCCTCGGGCGCCGGCCTGCAGGCCGAGGTCGTTCGATCCGCGTACGGCACGTCCAAAGCGGCAGTGATCGGCTTCACGCGCAACGTGGCCACCCAGTACGGCAAGCTCGGCGTCCGTTGCGTCGCTGTCGTACCCGGCCTGATCATGACTCCGACGGTCGCCGCGAACATGCCAAAGCCGATGATCGAGATGATGAAGCGACACCACCTGACACGGGAGATCGCCGGCCCGCAAGACATCGCGAACCTCGTCGCATTCCTGGCATCCGACCGCGCGGCTTTCATCACCGGCATCGCCATTCCCGTCGACGGCGGCTTCTCGATCCATTCGCCCTCCTACTCCGACGAGATGGCGATGTTCGCCGCCGCCTCCGGCGCCGAGTCGCCCGCGATCGCCGCCCGCTACCGCCAGGTTCTCGCCGCGCGAGGTGCGTCGACGCTCTCCGTCGACGACGTTGCGTTGCTCGAAGACCTCTTTCCCGACTACGCCCTCTGGCACGGCGCCGGACAGGACACGGCAGACGGTGCGCACGGACGAGACGATCTCGTCGAGCTCTGGAACGAGGTCGCCCGTGGGGACGGACCCGCGGTGCAAGTCGAGGTAGCCGATGTCTATGCAGACGGGAAGCACGTTGTGGGCATCCTCGAGTTCTCAGCGGGCGCCGGCGACGAGCGGCGGACGGTCAGACAGGCGAACATCTTTCACCTCGACGGTGAAGGAAAGGCGTCCGAGCTCTGGCGCCTGCCCAGCGATACCGCGATCTCGCAGTCATTCGCGACCGGCGAGCCTATTCCAGAGCATCCGAATGTCGCGAACTTTCGGGCGGCCGAGGAGGCGCGTGCGCGAAACAGCTTCGACACCGAAGATCTCGGTCTCATCGAACGCTTCCTGCGCGACGACGTCCACTGGCGGAGTCCCTGGGGCGAGGGGCCGAGCAGCCGCGAGCAGGTGGTCCAGCAGTTCGAGATGTTCAAGCAGTCGACCGGCGGGACCTTGCAACTCACCCTCAATGAGGTATTCGCCGACGACACCCATGCGCTCTCTCTCGTGCGGCTGACCGCAGATCGGCCCGACAAGCCCGACCGGCACATGGACGTCAAGGAGGCGAACGTGTTCCACCTCGACACCGCGGGCCGCGCCTACGAGTTCTGGGGCGTCGCGGACGACCAGACGGAGATCAACCGTTTCTGGGCGGAGTGATCGAGCTCAGCCGTCAGCAAGCAGGGCGCCATGCACTGCGGTTCGTCACACGAGCCGGCGGTCGTGGGCCCAGCGGGCGAGCTCGTGGCGCGAGGAGAGCTGCAGCTTGCGCAGGACGCTCGAGACGTGCGCCTCGACCGTCTTCACGGACAGGTGGAGGCGCGCGGCGATCTCCTTGTAGCGGTAGCCGCGCGCGATCAGCTGCAGCACCTCGCGTTCCCGCGGCGTGAGCGCCTCGAGCTCCGCGTCGTCGCCGACGCGCGCGCCCTCGCGGAACGCGTCGAGCACGAACCCCGCGAGCCGCGGCGAGAAGACCGCGTCGCCGCCCGCCACCCGCATCACCGCATCGGTCAGCTCCTCGCTCGAGATCGTCTTCGTGACGTAGCCGCGCGCGCCGGCGCGGATGACGCGGATCACGTCCTCGGGCGCATCCGACACCGAGAGCGCGAGGAACTTCACGCCCGGCCTCTCCGGCGCGACGCCGGCGATCACGCCCTCGCCGCCGCCGTCGGGCAGATGCACGTCGAGCAGCACGACGTCGGGATCCAGCTCGCGGACGGTCTCGATCGCCTCGGCCACGGTGCCCGCCTCGCCGGCGACCTCGATGCCGCCCCCGAGCTCCCCGCGCACGCCCGCGCGGAAGAGCGCGTGGTCGTCGACCAGCACGACGCGGATCATGGGGATTCCCTCGCCATCGTCAGCTCGACCTCCGTCCCCTCCCCCGGAGTCGAGACGATCGTCGCGGATCCGCCGGCGCGCTGCATGCGCGCCTCGATCGACTGGGCGAGCCCATGCCTGTCGGGCGGGACGGCGCTCCGCTGGAAGCCGACGCCGCGATCGCGTACGAAGACGCCGACGCGCTCCGGCTCGAGCTCCGCGTACACGGCGATCTCGTCGACCTGCGCGTGCTTCGCCGCGTTCGTCATCGCCTCGCGCGCGGCGAGCACCACCTGCGCCAGCCGCTCGTCGAGCGGCGCGTCGCCAGACGTCGCGAGCTCGATCTGCACGCCCTGCGCCTCCTCGACGTCGACGGCCGCCTCCGCGAGCGCGTCGGCGAACGTCTGCGCGCTGCCGTAGCCGCTCCCGTAGAGCCAGCGGCGGAGCTCGCGTTCCTGCCGCCGCGCGAGCGTCCGGACGCGCGCCGGGTCGCTCGCATCGCGCTGCACGAGCGCGAGGGTCTGCAGCACCGAGTCGTGGATGCGCGTGGCGATCTCCGAACGCTCCTCGAGCCGGATCCGCTCGCGGCGCTCCGCGGAAAGCTGCCAGATCCACGGGACGAGCACGAGCGCGAGCGCGCCGGCGAGGGCACCGGGCGCAAGGATCATGCGCGACGGCCCGACGTGGCTCAGCAGCACGACGGCACCCGCCACCGCGAGCACGATGCCGGGCCACGAGAGCGAGGCGCCGCCGGGGCGAAACGTCGCGCCGCGGCGACCGAGCAGCACGAGCCCGGCGACGATCAGCCCGCCACCGACGACGACGAGGGCGGAGACGCCGAGGGCGCCGAGGAGCGCCATCGTCGCGAGCACGAGGATCACGACGGCGACCCAGGGACGCCTGCCGCCCGTCCACGCCCAGAGCGCGAGGTAGAGGAGGATCCCCGCGCCCCCCGCCAGCGCCAGCATCGCGAAGACGAGCCGCACGAGGGTCGGGTCGACGCGCAGCGAGGCGGCGATGCCGCCGCAGACTCCGGCGATCACGCGGTCCGTCTCGCTGCGCTCGAACCGGAGGACGGGGATCTGCGTCACTGCGCGCGGGTGACCTCGATGTGGCCGGCGCCGACCTCGGCGTCGACGACGATGCCGCCGGGCCGTCCGGTCTCGACGCGGGCCCCGGTGCCGTCGTCGTGGTGCTGGCCGAGCGCGTCGATCGAGCCCGCCTTGACGTGCGCGTTCACGAGCACCTTCGCGCCGCGCGGGACGACGACGTCGAGCTCGCCGATGCCGACGTGCGCGTGCAGCGTTCCCGGAGCCGTCACGCGCGAGAGGTCGAGACGGAGCTTGCCGATGCCGAGCTCGTAGTGCTTCGTCAGCGCGGCCGGCGTCGCGGAGCGGTTCCCGATCCCGTCGCCGAGGCTGAGGTCGAAGACGCTGAAGGCGACGACGATCGCAGCGACGACGGCCGCGGCGAGGATCGCCAGAACCGACAGGAGCGCGATCGCGAGGCCGCGCCGCCGCCCCCGCAGGCCCGTCCAGACGAGGAACAGGCCCGCAACGGCGATCAGGAACCAGGCGACGCCGGCACTCGGCCACGTGTCGGCGCGCGCGAGCAGCGAGAAGATCGCGACCGCGACGAGCCCGAGCGCGACCAGGCGCCACGGATGCTCGCGGCGCTTGACGAGCACGTCCTCCGCGATCGAGCGCTCCTCGCCCTCCTTCGGCATGACGAGGAACGCGGCGATGTAGACGAGGACACCTGCCCCGCCGAGGATCGCCAGGACGACGAACCCGACGCGGAAGACTGCCGGGGAGAGGTCGAAGTAGCGGCCGAGGCCGGAGGCGACCCCGCCGAGGATGCGGTCGCGGCTCCGCTCGAGCCGCTTGACCGTGGGTGCGTATGTGATGTGTTCGCTCATGCCTTCGAGCGTGCCGGGAAACCGCTCGCGGCACCATCCGGATTCACCCTGGTCCGACCCTCACCGCCGCGACGAAAGCCCTGACTCGCTCCGGCACCTTCCGGTTCGCGTCGTCCTCGACGGCGGAGATGACGTCGACCGCGTGCGGCCGGACGGTCGCGATCGCGTCGCCCACGTTCTCCGGGGAGAGCCCGCCCGCGAGCACGAGCGGCGCCTCGAGCGCGGCGGCGACGTCGCGTGCGAGCGCCCAGTCCACGGGGATGCCGGTGCCGGCGGCGCGGCCGCTCGTCTTCGAGTCGAGGAGGATGGCGTCGGCGCCGGCGTCGACGAAGCGGCGCGCCGTCGCGAGCACCTCCGCGGCCGGCGGCGTCTCGCCCGCCCGGATCCGGATCGCCTTGACGATCCGCGTGCCGGTGCCGGCGACGCCTTCCCGCACCGCCGTGACCGTCGCCTCGTCCTCGTCGAGATGGAGCTGCAACGCGTCGGGCTCGGTCGCCTCGGCGATCGCGAGGATGGTGGCCGCGTCGCCGCCGACCACAGCCACCCGCGTCGCGAACGGCGGCACGCCGCGCATCAGCTCGGCCGCGCGGCGGCGGTCGAGCGTCCACGGCACCGGCAGCGGGTACTCGACGACGAAGCCGAGCGCGTCGGCACCGGCCCCGGCGCAGAGTGCCACATCGTCCTCGCTCGTCAGGCCGCAGAGCTTGACCCGCGTCACTGGCCCAGCCCTGTGAGGGCTGGCCCCCAGCCGACACCGGCAAGCGCGTCGATCGCCGACCCGGGATCGGGCGCCCGGAGGATCGACGTGCCGACGAGCACCGCGTCCGCCCCGGCATCGCGGGCCCGCCGGGCGTCGTCGGGGCCGGAGATCGCGCTCTCGCTGAGGACCAGCCATCCGTGCGGCACGAACCGCGCCAGCTCCTCGGTCAGCGAGACGTCCCCGTCGTCCACCTCGCCGACGCGGATGTCGCGGTTGTTGACGCCGATCACGTCCGGCTCCAGCCCCTGGACACGCACCCACTCGAGCTCGCCCGCGTCGTGCACCTCGACGAGCGTCTCGAGGCCGAGATCCTGCGCCGCGTCGTGCAGCTCCACGAACGCGTCGCGGCCGGTCATCGAGACGACGAGCAGGATCGCGGCCGCGCCCGCCGCGGCCGTCTCCTCGAGGCCGGCGACGTCGCGCACGAAGTCCTTGCGGAGCACGGGCACCTCGACCGCGGCCGCGACCTCCCGCAGCAGCTCGACCGACCCGCCGAACTGCTCGGGCTCCGTCACGACGGAGATCCCCGCCACCGGCCGTGCCGCATAGGCCTGGGCCAGCGCCACCGGGTTCCGCCCGCGAAGGAGGTCGCCCTCCTTCGGCGATCGCACCTTGATCTCGGCGAGCACCGGCAGCCGCCCCTCCCCCTGCCGCCGCCGGATCGACTCCTTCAGCGTCAACCGACTGCGGCGACCGCGTGCGACGCCTCGACGAGCTGGTTCAGCTTCTCCGCCGCGCGGCCGGAGTCGATCGTCTCGTTCGCCTGCCTGATCCCCTCCTCGGGGCTCGACGCGTGGCCTGCGACATACAGCGCGAAGGCGTTGTTCAGCACCAGGAAGTCGCGCCTCGGCCCCGTCTCGCGGCCCTCGAAGATCTCGTGGATCGTGTGGGCGTTGTACGCCGGGTCACCGCCCTGGACGTCCTCGAGCCTCGCGCGCTGCAGGCCGAAGTCCTCCGGCGTGACCTCGTACCTGTCGACGACCTCCCTCCCCTTGACCTCGGCGATCCTCGTCGGGCCGAGGATCGAGAGCTCGTCGAGGCCGTCGACGCCGTGGGCGACGATGACGTGCTCGAAGTCGAGCTGGGTCACCGCCTCGGCGACGAGGTCGACGAGGTGCGGCTGGTAGACGCCCATCAGGTGGTACGGCGCGCCGGCCGGGTTGATGAGCGGCCCGATGATCGTGAAGAAGATCGTCTTGACCCCGAGCATCAGCTCCGGGAAGTAGACCTTCAGCATCAGCGGGTGGAAGTTCGGCGCGTAGAGGAAGCTGATCCCGATCTCCTCGATCAGCTTCTCGCCCTGCTCCGGCGTCAGCTCCACGTTGACGCCGAGCGCCTCGAGGGCGTCGGCGCTGCCCGACGCGGCCGAGATCGAGCGGCTGCCGTGCTTGGCGACCGGGACGCCGGCGGCGGCGGTCATGATCGCGTTCGCCGAGCTGACGTTGAACGTCTTCAGGCCGCCGCCGGTGCCGCACATGTCCGTGAGGTTCCCGTTCACCTCGGGATGGATCTGCACGGAGTTCGCCCTCATCGCCCGGACGATCGAGGCGATCTCGCCGGCGCTCGGGCCCTTCATCAGGAGCGCGACGAGGAAGCCGGCGATCTGCATGTCGTTCACGACGTCGTCGCGCATGTTCTCGATGAACTCCGTGGTCTCGGCGTCCGTCAGGTCCTCGCCGCGCGTCAGCTTGCCCATCGAGTCCTTGAACATCGTCGTAAGTTAAACCACCCGTGCCGCCGACCACACGCCTTTGCACGCTGCTCGGCATCGAGCTGCCGATCGTCGGCGCCGGCACGGGCTCGATCGCCACCGCCCGCCTTGCCGCCGCGGTGACGAATGCCGGCGGGCTGGGGATGACGGGCGCCGCCGGCGACCCGCCGGAGCAGGTGGTCGAGCGTATCCGCGAGATCCGCAGCCTCACCGAGGGGCCGGCGGGCGTGAACGTGATCCTCGAGCTCCAGCCGCTCGAGGCGATCGAGGCGATCCTCGCCGAGGGGATCGAGGTGCTCGCGACCGGGTTCGGCGAGCCCGCAGACGCGATCGCGCTCGCGCACGACGCCGGCACGCGCGTCTTCCATCGCTGTGAGACGCCCGGGGAGGCGCGGCGAGCGGCCGCGGCGGGCGCCGACGCCGTGATCGCGCAGGGCTCCGACTCGGGCGGCCACACCGGCGTCGTCCCGACCTTCGCACTCGTGCCGCAGGTCGTCGACGCCGCCGGCGGCATCCCCGTCCTCGCCGCGGGAGGGATCGCCGACGGCCGTGGCCTCGTCGCCGCGCTCGCGCTCGGCGCCGACGGCGTGCTGCTCGGGACACGCCTCGTCGCGTCACTCGAGTCGGGCGCGCACGACGTCTACAAGCGCGGCATCGTGGACGCGGCGGCCGAGGACTCGATCGTGACCGACATCTTCGAGATCGGCTGGCCCGGCCGGCCTGAGCGCGTGCTGCGGAACCCGACGACGGAGGCGTGGGACCGCGAGCCCGAGCCGCGCGTGCGCCCGCTCGAGCGGCCGGTCGAGATCATCGCGCACCGCGGCGGGCTCGAGCTCCCACGCTGGTTCGTCGACACTCCGAACGCCGGGGACGAGGGAGCCGTCGGCGAGATGGCGCTGTACGCGGGCCCCGCGGCCGGCCTCGTCCACGAGGTGCTGCCGGCGGCGGAGATCGTGCGGCGGATCGCCGCGGAGGCGGATGCCGTCTGGGCCGCGCTGGTAGGTTCGGCTCGATGATGGACGTCTCCCCCGCCGAGCGCACACTCCCCGCGCTGCTCGAGCGACAGGCGGCGGCCTTCGGCGAGCGGCCGTACCTGAGCGTCGGCGAGACGAGACGCACGTACGCGGAGATGCGCGACGCCGTCGCGCGGACGGCCGGCAGCTTCGCGGCGGCCGGCGTCGTGCGCGGCGACCGCGTCGCGATCATGTGCGAGAACCGGCGCGAGCTCCTCGACTCGTGGTTCGCGTGCGCCTGGCTCGGCGCGAGCCTCGTGCCGCTCAACACGGCGACGCGCGGGCCGCAGCTCGAGCACGTCCTCGGCAATTCCGGCCCGCGCGTGCTCGCGATCGATCCCGAGCTCTTCCAGCACCTCGAGGTCGTCGACTCGCTGCCGCCGGAGCTCGAGCGGGTCTGGCTCCTCGACGGCTCGGGGGCGCCGTGGCGTGGGCTCGCCGTGGAGCCGTTCCCGGGCCCCGGCGACTCGCTGCCGGCCGAGCGCGTGACGCCCGACGAGACCGTCTCCATCCTCTACACGTCGGGCACGACCGGCCCGTCGAAGGGCGTGATGTGCCCGCAGGCGCAGTTCTACTGGTGGGCGCGCGGCACGGCGGCGATGCTCGGCGGGCTCGGCGAGGACGACGTCCTCTACACGTGCCTGCCGCTCTTCCACACGAACGCGCTGAACGCGTGCATCCAGGCGCTGATCCACGGCGCGCGCATCGTCGTGGGGCCGCGCTTCTCCGCCTCCGCCTTCTGGACCCGGATGGCCGAGTCGGACGCCACCGTCACGTACCTGCTCGGCGCGATGGTCTCGATCCTCGCGAAGCGGCCGCCCTCGCCGGCCGACAGCGCGCACCGAGTCCGGGTGGCGCTGGCGCCGGCGACGCAGGCGGAGCTCCACGAGCTCTTCCGGGAGCGGTTCGGCGTCACGATTCGCGACGGTTTCGGGATGACCGAGACGAACGCGGTGATCGGCGCGCGCGACGGGAAGCAGCGGCCGGGGACGATGGGCTTCGTGATGCCGGGCTACGAGGCGAAGATCGTGGACGAGCTCGACGAGGAGGTGCCGGACGGGACGCCGGGCGAGCTCGTGCTCCGCGCCGACGAGCCGTTCTCCTTCGCGACCGGGTACTGGCGGCTGCCGGAGAAGACGGTCGAGTCGTGGCGCAACCTCTGGTTCCACACGGGCGACCGTGCCGTGCGCGACCCCGACGGCAGCTTCCGCTTCCTCGACCGCATGAAGGACGCGATCCGCCGGCGCGGCGAGAACATCTCGGCCTGGGAGGTCGAGCAGGTGCTGGTAAGCCATCCGGACATCGCCGCCGCGGCCGTCGTGCCGGTGCCGTCGGAGCTCGGCGAGGACGAGGTGATGGCGTTCGTCGTCACGCGCGACGGCGCCGCGCAGGAGCCCGAGGAGCTGATCCGCCACTGCGAGCCGCGGCTCGCGTACTTCGCCGTGCCGCGGTACCTCGAGTTCCTCGACGAGCTGCCGCTGACCGAGAACGGGAAGGTGCGGAAGTTCGTGCTGCGCGAGCGCGGCGTCACCGACGCCGCCTGGGACCGCGAGGCCGCGGGCTACGTCCTGAAGCGGTGACCGTCGCGGTCATCGCCGGCGCCGCCGAGTCGCCGTACACGCGCCACCCGGATCCCGAGACGACGACGACCGAGTCGCTGCTCACGGACGCGTTCCTGCGCGCGCTCGCCTCGGCCCGCATCGAGCGCTCGGCCGTCGACGGCCTCGGCGTCGCCTCGTTCACGCTCGCGCCCGACCACTGCATCGACCTCGCCTGGCGGCTCGGCCTGCGCGTGCGCTGGCTGATGGACGACGCGAACGGCGGCGCGTCGGGCGTCAACATGCTGCAGCACGCCGTGCGCGCGATCGAGGCGGGAGACGCCGAGACGGTCGTGCTGCTCGCGGGCGACCGGCTGCTGCGCGAGGAGTTCGCCGCTCTCACCGGCGGCTACAACCGCGCCACCCGCGACTACCTGACGCCGATCCCGGTCGACGGGCCGAACACCGACTTCGCGCTCCTGACCCAGCGGCACATGGCCGCCACCGGCCTCAGCCGCGCCGACTACGGCCGCATCCCGGTCGCGCAGCGGCGCTGGGCGGCGGGCAACCCGCTCGCCGTCTACCGCGAGCCGCTCACGCTCGAGGAGTACCTCGCAGCGCCGATGGTCGCCGAGCCGCTCTGCCGCTACGACTGCGTGCCCGTCGTCAGCGGCGCCGACGCGCTCGTCGTCACCTCCGCCGACCGTGCGCCCGGAGGCATCCGCATCCGCGCGATCCGCGCGCTGCACAACACGGACGGGCAGGAGGGCGACGGGCTGCGCACGGGGCTCGCCGAGCTCGACCTCTGGGAGGCCGCCGCCGCAGGGCCGGGCGACATCGACCTCGCGTGGGTCTACGACGACTACCCGGTGATGGTGCTCGTGCAGCTCGCAGATCTCGGCTTCGGCGACGCCCGGAGCGTGCTGGCGCGGATCGACGGGGGCTGGCCGCTCAACACCTCGGGTGGGCAGCTCTCGGCCGGGCAGGCCGGCGCGGCCGGCGGCATGCACGGCCTCGTCGAGGCGGTGAGGCAGCTGCGCGGCGAGGGCCAGGTGCGGGACGCGCGGCTCGCGCTCGTGACGGGGTACGGGATGGTGCTCTACCGCTACGGCGCCTGCGCGGGCGCGGTGGTGCTGGAGGCATGACCGAGCTCCTCGTCCCCGTCTGCGAGAACGGGCACGCCGTCTTCCCGCCGCGCGCCCTCTGCCCGCGCTGCGGCTCGCGCGACTGGCACGACCAGCCGGCCGGGCCGGGGACGGCGGAGCAGGTGACGACGCACCGCGCCGGTGGGCAGATCGCGTCCGTGGCGCTCGACCTCGGCCCGGTCGTCGTCGCCCGTGCCGACGGCGTCGCCCCCGGCGCGCGCGTTCGGCTCGACGAGTCTCAGGGCAAGATGATCGCCTTCCCGATCAGCTGACCCTCGTCCATCAGGCGGTGCGCCTCCGGGAGCTCCTCGAGCGAGAAGGCGCGGTCGACGAGCGGCCGGAAGCGGCCCGCGCTCAGGTGCTTCGCGGCGTCGATCGTGTCGGTCATCGTGCCGAGGCGCGAGCCGAGGATGCGGACCTGCTTCGCGAACATGTACGTGATGTTCATCCGCGCGTCGTCGCCGCTCGTGGCGCCCGCGCTCACGATCGTGCCGCCGGCTGCGCAGAGCTCGAGCGACCGCTCCCACGTCGCCTGGCCGATGTGCTCGAAGACGATGCTCGCTCCCTGGCCCTCCGTGAGCTCGAGCACGGCGGCGACGAGCCCTGGGTCGTGGTGGTCGAGGATCTCATCGGCAGGCAGGGCCCGGAGCCGCTCGCGCTTCTCGAAGCTGCCGGCGCTCGTGATCACCGTCGCGCCCGCGAGCTTCGCGATCTCGATCGCGGCGCTGCCGAGCCCGCTCGTGCCGGCCCAGACGAAGACCGTGTCCGCCGCCGACACCTGCGCCTTGCCGACGAGCATCTGCCAGGCAGTGATGTAGGTGTTGGGGAAGGCGGCGACGTGCTCGTCGGGAACGGACGGGTCGACGCGCACGGCGAACGCGGCCGGCACGAGGAAGAGCTCGGCGTAGGTGCCGTTGTAGACGCTGAAGTGCGGGCAGTACTGGAACCGCCCGCGCACGCACCAGTCGCAGCGGCCGCACTGCATGTACGGGCTCGCGGTGACGCGGTCGCCGGGCGCGAAGCCTTCGACCTCCGCGCCCGCCGCGACGACGTCGCCGCAGACGTCGATGCCGAGGATCGCCGGCAGGTCGACGTGGTAGGCCGGATGCGGGTGCCCCTTGCGCATCCAGATGTCACGGTGGTTGACCGACGTCGCGCGCAGGCGGACGAGCAGGTCGCCCGGCCCCGGCTCCGGCTCGGGCACCTCGTCCACCCGGAGCACCTCCGGGCCGCCGTGCCCGTGGATCCGGACGGCACGCAACGTCAGGGCAGCGAGACGACGAGCTCGATCTCGACGAGCAGCGCCGGCAGCGCGAGGCTCGTGACGCCGAGCAGCACCTGCGCCGGCGGCGCCGCGCCGCCCATCGCCTCGGCCATCGAGCCGGAGATCTCCTCGTAGTCGTGGGGCCGGGTCGTGTACACGGTCGCCTTGACGACGTCGTCCCAGCCGGCGCCGAGCTCGTCGAGGCAGAGCTGGAGGTTCGCCATCGCCTGCCGCGTCTGCGCGGCGAGGTCGTCACCGCCCACGAGCTGGAAGTCGCGGTCGAGCGCGACCTGCCCCGCGACGAACGCGAGACGGCTGCCGGTGGCGACGACCGTGTGGCTGTAGCCCGGCGGTGGATGGATCCCCTCGGGGTTCGAGATCGTGCGTGGCATGTCTTCTCCTTTCTCTCTCAGCGCATCAGCAGGCCGCCGTTGACGTCGAACGTCGCGCCGGTGACGAACGCCGCCTCGTCGGAGGCGAGGTAGGCGACGAGCGCGGCGACCTCGTCCCCGGTCCCGAGCCGGCCGATCGGGATCGCCCGGGCGAGCGCCTCCACCTGCTCGGACGGCAGCTCGGCCATGATCGCCCCGTCGATCGCGGCCGGCGCGACCGCGTTGACGGTGACCCCGTGCGGCGCGAGCTCGCGCGCGACGGCCTTGGTCAGGCCGAGGATGCCGGCCTTCGAGGCGCTGTAGTGCGCGCCGTTGACGGGGCTGCCCGCCTGCCCGCCGAGGGACGACAGGTTCACGATCCGGCCGTACCCGCGGTCGCGCATCACCCGTCCCGCGATCTGGCAGCCGAGGAAGACGCCGCGGAGGTTGACCGCGAGCACCTCGTCCCACTCGGCCACGTCGAGCTCGAAGAACCGCCGCTGGAGCGTGAGCGCCGCGTTGTTGACGAGGATGTCGAGCTGCCCGTGCCGCTCGAGTATCCCGGCGACGGCGGCCTCGAACGAGGCGGCGCTGCGAACGTCGAGCTCGACGTCCGCGCCGGGAGCGACGTCGCCCGTGACCACCAGCGCACCGTCCTCCCGCAGCCGGCGGGCGATCGCCTCGCCGATCCCCCTCGCGCCGCCGGTGACGAGCGCGACTCGCGTCAAGCCTGTCGAGCGACGAACTCGCGGATCGGTGTGAGCCTGATCCCGCTCGCCGCCGAGATCGCGGCCGCGTCGACGTACCCCCCGCGGGCGCAGTTCAGCATCACGCCCCCGAGCGACACCTCGAGCGGCGTCCGGCCCTCCGCGTGCATCCGCTCGAGCTCCGCCGCCGGCAGGAACCGCCGCTCGATGTGCTTCCCTGTCCGCTCCTCG
>Ga0335085_10008885_pt1 | contig 15239 bp, 14 predicted proteins | sample Lox_Sample_45_FD_206712 | JGI IMG/M metagenome (GOLD analysis project Ga0335085, IMG submission 206712) | Soil microbial communities from Loxahatchee National Wildlife Refuge, Florida, United States - Lox_Sample_4.5 | ecosystem: Environmental > Terrestrial > Soil > Wetlands | place: USA... | reverse complement strand
GCGTGATGGCTTCCCGTGTTTCCACTGGATCAATGATCTTATCAATCCACAATCTCGCGGCGCCGTAACGGGGATCGGTTTGGTCGTCGTAGGTCCTCTTCACCGATTCGTAGAGTTCTTTCTTATCTTCGTCGGTCAGCGTCTTGCCGCCGCGCTCCAACTGTCGAATCTTGATCTCAACCAGCGTGCTGGCCGCCGCGTCTCCGCTCATCACGGCATAGCGCGCCGTCGGCCAGGCAAACATAAACCGCGGATCGTAAGCCTTGCCGCACATGGCGTAGTGTCCGGCGCCAAACGATCCGCCCACAATGACCGTAATCTTCGGCACCACCGAATTAGAAACCGCGTTCACCATCTTCGCCCCGGCTTTGATAATGCCGCTCCACTCGGCGTCCTTTCCTACCATAAAGCCGTTCACGTCCTGAAAAAATACCAGTGGTATCAGGTTCTGGTTGCAGTCCATGATGAAGCGGGCCGCTTTCTCCGCCGATTCCGTGTAAATCACGCCGCCAAACTCCATGCGCTTGTGCCCTTCGTGATCGGTCTGCTGGGCGTGTAGTTTCTGGTTGGCGACAATGCCTACGGCGAAGCCGCCGATGCGGGTGTAGCCACAAATTACGGTTTTGCCATACTCGGGTTTGTACTCGTCGAAGCGGCTGCCGTCGACAATCCGCGCGAGAATCTCTTTCATGTCATAGGGGCGAGTCGGCGAGGAATCGTAAATGCCGTAAATTTCTTCCGCCGCCAGTTCCGGCGGCTCCGGCTTGCGGCGATCCCACGGCGATTGCCGCCGGTAGCCCCATTTCTCCACGATGGCGCGAATGCGCTCAATACAGCCTTCGTCAGTCGCCTCGCGAAAATCCACCGTGCCGCTGATCGCGGCATGCATGGCCGCGCCGCCCAGTTCTTCGGCCGAAACTTTCTGTCCGATGGCGGCTTGGACCAGAGCGGGTCCGGCCAGGAACAATCCGCTGCCATCGGTCATCAGCACGTGATCGCACATCACCGGCAGGTACCCGCCGCCGGCGACGCACATTCCCATGATGGCCGCGATCTGCGGCACTCCCATGGCCGACATCACCGCGTTATTGCGGAACACGCGCCCAAAATCGTCCGTGTCCGGAAACACATCTTCCTGCAGCGGAAGAAATACGCCTGCCGAATCCACCAGATAAATAGTCGGTACCCGGTTTTCGATGGCGATATTCTGGGCGCGGATGACCTTCTTAGCTGTCATCGGGAAGAACGCGCCAGCTTTCACCGTGGCATCATTGGCGATAATCATCACCTGCCGGGTGTGAACCCGCGCCAAGCCGGTAATTACGCCCGCCGCCGGAGCGCCACCCCATTCTTCATACATGCCGTGCGCAGCGTATGCGCCCAGTTCGAAAAAGCTCCCGGGCTCGGCCAGCAGATTGATGCGCTCGCGCGCTGTCAGTCTGGCATGGGCATGTTGCTTCTCAATGGCCTTAGCCCCTCCCCCTTCGCGAATCACTTCTTCCTCGTTCCGGATCTGCGAAACCAGGTCGGCAAGGAAACGCATATTGGCTTCAAAGCGTGCGGACGTGGCATCCACTCGTGTGGTGAGGACTGGGGAGTTCGGCGGAGGACCAGGATCGATGCGTTCAGCCATAGACGAGAGCTCGCAAGCCCTTAACGGTATACCAGCGGACAGTCACACCGCAATTGGCGCAGAGCCGGGCGAACGCCCAAATGGCAGCCTGTAAAGGACCGCTTCAGAGCCAGCGTTCCAGCCGGCAACCATCTTCCTCCAGGAGAAAATTCCCAACGCCAAAACATTCGCCGGCAATGCGGTGTGTTTCCGGATCGCGCGTAGCGCGAGGAATCCAGCGGCGTCCTACTTCGTATTGCGCCGAGGTGAACCAGCGCTGCGGCAGGATCTCTACCAGGCCGGCATGCAAGTAGCAAACATAAAGCGCAAACGCCGGATCGTCGGGACTCTTTGCCGGACAACTGCTGGGTACGATGAGTTCGTCCACCGTTTGCAGTTCCGGAGGGACCTCGATCCTTTGCGGGCCCGCTTCCAAGCTCAGTGGGATTTCGAACTCCGCGATGGGAGCCGTCGTCGCATACATGCGCTCGCTGGACTGCTTGAACCAGCCGGCAATCTCGGCAAGATCGAATGGCTTCAATTGCGCCGGATCGAAACAAACAAAACGGAGATTGCGGCCTTCAGGGCACCATATTCCCAAATAGGACGGCGGCACCAGAAACGGCCGGCAGTAGGTATTCAGCGCCAGCAATGGCGCCGCCGAATTCTCTTCCGCATTCAGCGAAACCACATAACCGAGCGCGCCATCGCTGCCCTGATGAGTCCAGGTTAGCCGTCCACCGGCGGCGAGATTCAGCTGGGGAAAGGTTTGCCAATACCACGGAGCCGGTCCAATTGACTCGGTGACGAGATCACGCAGGCGGGAAGCGTTAGGTTCGACCATCAGCCGGCTGCCGGGACGCCGCGTGGCTTCACGTTACCGCGGATGAAGCTTACGATTTTGTCCATACTCGTGCCCGGCTGGAAGATTGCGGCGACGCCCAGTTGTTTTAGCTTCTCCACATCCTGATCCGGAATGATACCCCCCACAACCACCAGCACGTCATCGATTTTGTTTTGCCGCAGCAGGTCCATGACGCGCGGCACGATGGCGTTATGCGCGCCGGAAAGAATCGACAAACCGATGACGTGAACATCCTCCTGCAGCGCCGCGCTGACAATCATCTCTGGCGTCTGTCGCAGTCCGGTGTAAATGACTTCCATGCCGGCATCGCGTAGCGCGCGCGCAATCACTTTGGCGCCGCGGTCGTGCCCATCCAGTCCCGGCTTGGCCACCAATACGCGGATCTTCTGTTCAGCCATCGGGATTATTTAACCACAGTGGGCACAAGGGCGCACAGAGGACTGTCTGAACCATCTGAAGATTCTCTGTCTTCAGATCGCCTTGATATCCAGGCTGCGCCATAAATACCAGCAAGCGATGCTGCGATACGGTTCCCACGGCCGCGCAATCTTTTCCATGTGCTCTGGCTTCGGCAGCTTGCGTTTCTTGTAGTGCTTCTTGATGGCCATCTGCACGCCGTAATCGCCGGTGGGCAGGACGTTCGGCCGGCGCAGTGTAAAGATGAGAAACATGTGGGCGGTCCACACCCCTACCCCCTTGACTTGGGTGAGGTGTTTGATGACCTCGTCATCCGTCATTTCATGCAGGCGAGTGAAGTCAAGCTCCCCGCGGGCGGAGCGCTCCGCCATGTCCTTCAGGTAAGACGATTTCTGCGCGGAGAGGCCCACCGCGCGCATCTGGGCCGCGGTGAGTTTGAGAATGCCCTGCGGCGTGAGCGGTTCTCCCGCCAGGGCGGCGAAGCGCTTGAAGATGGTCGCGGCCGCCTTGCCGTTGAGTTGCTGATAGACGATGGCTTCGGCCAGGCTGTGGAACTCCGGCGGGCCAAACTCCATGCGGCAGGGGCCGACACGCTCGATGATCGCCCGCAGGATGGGATCCGCTTGTTTGAGATGGCGCACGGCAGAGCGCATGGCTAATTCCGAAGAGGATACCAGACCGGGAAGTCTCGGGTGTGTTTGCTCATACAAACGCTTCCAGAATGGTTCGAGTCTTGAAGATTACTTCGGCAGGGCAAAGGCGATATAGAATCCGCGGGATGGCAGGTTGAGCGCCTTGCCTCCGCTGGCGTCAATCACGACATACTGGCGGCCGTCGACGTCGTAGGTTGCCGGCGTGGAGTTTCCGGCGTAGGGTAACTGCGTTTCCCAGAGTAATTTGCCCGTGTCCTTATCGAAGGCGCGGAATTTCTTGTCGAAATTACTGGCGCCGATAAAGACCAACCCGCCTGCGGTCACGATCGGGCCGCCGTAGTTTTCGGCGCCAGTATTCTTCATGCCCTTGGCGGCCAGTTCGGGATATTCGCCCAGCGGTATCTTCCAGAGGTATTCGCCGGTATTCAGATTGATGGCGCTCAATGTCCCCCATGGCGGCGCCACGGCAGGATACCCGTCCGGATCCACGAATTTGACGTAGCCGCTGAAGTGATACTTCGGCACCGGCTGCGAGCTTGTGGTCTGCCCGCTTTCCGCCCCACCATAGAAGTGTTCGATCAGGGCCGCCACGTCGGAGTCGGGCAATCCGGAAAATGCAGGCATTCTGCCCTTGCCGTGGCGGATGATGTTCTCCGCATAAGCGGGGCTGCGGCGCTGAATCAGTGTTTCCAGAGAGGGAATTTCCGGCGGCGATCCTTTTTCGTCGTCGCGGTGGCAGACTGCGCATTGATTCAGATAGATGGTGCGGCCGTTGGATTCGTGGCCGGTGTTTTTGGCCAGTGCGCCGCTGAAAACCACATCATTCGCGTTCACATACAACACGCCGGTTTCGGGATCCACCGCCGGACCGCCCCACTCGGCCCCGCCGTCAAATCCGGGAAAGACCACCGTCTGCTTTCCGACCCTGAAGGGAACGAACTGGCCCTCGTTGCGGAACTTGCGGAATTGCGCCAGCGCTGCCCGATGGGCTTCGGGGGTGCGATTGGTCAGCATGTCTTCGGTGAGACGCTGGCGGGCAAACGGCGCGGGTTTGGTCGGCAGTGGCTGGGTTTCAGCTGCATGTTCTCCGGGAACATCGCTCTGCGGGTAGTGCCGATACTCGATCGGAAAAAGTGGCTGGCCATTGCTGCGGTCGAACAGAAAGACATAGCCTGACTTGGTGGTCTGGGCAATGGCGTCAATCATCTTCCCGTCGCGCTGCACCGTCAGCAGAGCAGGCGGGGCAGGGAAGTCACGGTCCCACAAGTCGTGGCGCACCGACTGGAAATGCCAGATGCGTTGCCCGGTTTCGGCATTGAGTGCGATCAGCGAGTTGGCGAATAGATCGTCGCCCACGCGGTCGGAACCATAGAAATCCGAGGCGGCCGACCCTGTGGGTACGTAGACGATACCGCGCTTTTCATCGAGCGCCATGCCGGCCCAGTTGTTGGCGCCGCCGCTATACGTCCAGGCATCCTTGGGCCAGGTGTCATATCCGTATTCTCCGGGATGTGGGATGGTGTGGAATGACCAGCGAAGCTTGCCGCTCTTCACGTCATAAGCGCGGATGTCGCCGGGAGGAGCGGGTAGCGCCTCCGGCTCCCGCATTCCCAAAATGATGAGGTCTTTGTAGACGATACCCGGGCTGGTCGCGTTCAGCGATTGGCGCTGAAAATCGCGCCCCAGGTCTTTGCGCAAGTCAATGCGGCCGTTTTCGCCGAAGCTCTCGATGGGCTTGCCGCTGTGAGCGTCGAGCGCGAACTCATAGAAGTCAATGCCGACCAGGATGCGTCGGTCGTTGCCGGCCGACCAGTAGGTGAGTCCCCGATTGGGTTGCCCCCGCACATTCGAGATGAACTTCCACAGTTCCTTGCCGTTGGTAGCATCGAGGGCGAAGATTTCATTGTTGGGGGTAATGCCATAAAGGACGCCGTCCACAACGATCGGACTGGTTTGCAAGCCGCCCACCTCACCCGTGTCGTAGGTCCAGGCGACCTGCAGGTTCTGGACATTCTTACGATTGATCTGCTGTAACGGGGAGTAATGGGTTTGCGCCGGGCTGCCGCCGTAAACAGGCCAATCCCGATGCTCCACCGGGGCGGATTCGCGCTGGGCGCAGGATACTGCCGCAAACGGTACTGCCAGGAGAAAAAGCAGGGAAAGGCCGACCCTGGGGCTCATCAGCTTCGGAAGCAGATGGTCCTCCGGAGCGGAACGCCTCGAATCTCAAGCCGACAACCAGGCAGGCACTCCCATCTTATGGCGCACATTGCCCAACAGCTTACCTTGTGTTTCGCGGCTTTGCACGTGGAAGAAACCTTCGCAATAAAAGGCAATTTTTTTCACTTTTGGCCGTCGCCCGATCGAGTGCTCTCTCACGCGCCGAAAGATTTTTGCAAGCTGCTGATTTCACATCAGTTACTTGTAGCACCATCGTGCCATGTCGCTGCTCCGACGGGCGCTGGCGTGCAATCTTCCTGAACGTCACCGTCATTTCGCTATCCATCAATCCGACAAAAGAAGGCCAAAACAGGAGAAACATGAACAACGAAAACGCGGAAGTAGCGGCATATCTTGGAAGTCCAGTACTGGCTGGTCTTGAGCCGGTTGAGAGCATCCAGGACCTGCTCAAGAAGCGCGGCTTCTTCGAACCTGTGGAAACAGACGATAAACAATAGAGGCTATTCGCGTAGCAGGACCCGCCAGGGAATTCCCTAAAATCTCGATTCTTAAATCGCCTTAATTCCGATCACCCCTCCCCCCACTTCACTTCTCCTTCAATAAACTGCCATTTCCAGGCCGCAAGCGTGGGTCTTTTCAAGGCCGGACTTAAGGGTGCGGGCTCTTTGGGCCCAGGTTCTTGACAAATATCCATATTTCTGCAAACATCGAAATATGCCAAATGCGCCGACGAGGGTAAACACCGAACAGGTAACCCGCTACGCCGACATGTTCTCGGCTATGGGGGCGGAAGCGAGACTCCGCATCATGCAATTGCTGCTGTCAGCCCACCCCGAGGGTCTGGTCGTGGGGGAGATTCAGGAGGAACTCGACATACCCAACTCAACTCTGTCCCACCACCTCGACAAACTCAGAAATGAAGGCCTTGTCCAGGTCCGCCGGGAAAGCACTTTCCTGCGCTATACCGCGGATACCGACGCCCTGCAAGAGCTGCTGCAATTTCTCTATGCCGAGTGCTGCACTCGGAACAAGGCGCTCAAGCCGCAAGACATTATTCAGATTTGCCAGCCAGGAGACCGACCATGAGCAGCACCGATACCGATGTCACTGATAAAGATATCAAGCAAGTCGTCAAAGAAAGATATGGGCAGGCCGCCCTGCGCGTGAAAAATGGTGGAAGCAGCTGTTGCGGGTCGACTCCGGGCATTGGGCGGGGCTGTGACCCAATTACCTCCAACCTCTACGACGCCTTGCAGAGCGAGCAGGTTCCGGAAGAAGCCATGCTGGCGTCCCTTGGCTGCGGGAACCCCACGGCGCTGGCGCAATTGAATCCCGGCGAGGTGGTCCTCGATCTCGGATCGGGCGGCGGCATCGATGTTTTTCTATCTGCCAAGCGGGTGGGGCCAACCGGCAAGGCCTACGGTCTTGATATGACCGATGAGATGCTCGCCCTGGCCAACGCAAACAAACGCAAAGCAGGCGCAGAGAACGTGGAGTTCCTCAAGGGAGAGATTGAGCATATACCGCTGCCCGACAATTCGGTGGATGTGATCATCTCGAATTGTGTGATCAACCTGTCGGCCGACAAAGATCAGGTTCTGCGCGAAGCGTTTCGGGTGCTCAAGCCGGGCGGCCGATTTGCCGTCTCCGACGTGGTTACGCGAGGCGAGATCAACCCGGCGATCCGGCAGAGCGTGCTTCTGTGGGCCGGTTGCGTGGCTGGCGCGCTGCAGGATGTCGAATATCGGCGCGAGCTCGCCGCGGCCGGGTTCGAGCAGATCGAAATCGAGCCTATCCGCATCTACCGCGCCGAAGCTGCCCAGGAGCTTCTGCGCGCAGGCGGGATTGATGTGGCCGCCATCGCAACGCAGGTGGATGGCAAGTTCATGAGTGCGTTCGTCCGGGCCACCAAACCTGCCAATACCAAAGCTAAGACTTGTTGCGGACCAGATTGCTGCAACTAGCAGAGGAGGCTTGCCGCGGTGGAAGGACACTACAACGTTCTGTTTCTGTGCACGGGCAATTCGGCGCGTTCGATTATGGCCGAGGCCATTTTGAACTTCAAAGGCAGGCCTACCTTTACCGCCTATAGCGCCGGGAGCCATCCCTCCGGTGCGGTCAGGCCGGAGGCACTGCGGCAGCTGGAGCTGGCCCACCTTCCCATCAAAGGCCTGCGCAGCAAATCCTGGGAAGAATTCTCTTTCCCCGACTCTCCCAAGCTCGATTTTGTTTTCACCGTCTGTGACAACGCCGCCAGGGAGGTCTGCCCGGTATGGCCGGGCCAGCCCGTAACCGCGCACTGGGGCGTTCCCGATCCCGCGGCCGTGCGCGGTAGTGCGGCAGAAGTAAAAAAGGCTTTCCGGGAGGCCTTCTTCATCCTGGACCGCAGAATCAGCCTGTTTCTTTGCCTTCCACTGAAAGCTCTTGACAGCCTCGCACTCAAGAGGGAACTGGACAATATCGGCCAGGCCATGGCTCCGGTCGCGCATGAGCGTTGAAAAGGCTCTCCCTCGAAGGATGCAGCCATGAAAGCAGGCAGTCGTCTCGGTTTTCTGGATCGCTACCTGACCGCCTGGATTTTCTCCGCCATGGTGGCGGGCGTCGCACTGGGTTCGTTCGTGCCCGGGTCGTCCCCTTTCTCAATCGCTTCAGCGTCGGGACAACGTCAATTCCAATCGCAGTCGGGCTGATCGTAATGATGTATCCACCGTTCACCAAAGTGCGCTACGAAGAACTGCCGGAAGTATTTCGCAACAAGAAAGTGCTCGGCCTGTCGCTGGTGCAGAACTGGGTGGTGGGGCCGATCCTGATGTTCGTGCTGGCGGTCGTGTTCCTGCGCGGCTATCCGCAATATATGGCCGGGCTGATCATGATTGGTCTGGCGCGCTGCATCGCCATGGTGATCGTGTGGAATGAACTGGCCAAGGGCGATACCGACTACGCGGCCGGCCTGGTGGCCTTCAATTCTCTGTTCCAGGTGTTCTTTTATTCCGTGTACGCCTGGGTCTTCATCACCGTTCTGCCGGCAAAGCTGGGACTGCGCGGCATGGTCGTCGTTGTTTCCATCGCAGAAATCGCGCAAAGCGTTTTTATCTACCTGGGCATTCCGTTTCTGGCCGGGTTCCTTACCCGCACGCTGCTGGTCCGCGCCCGGGGACGCGAGTGGTACGACCGAAACTTCGTGCCCCGCGTGAGCCCGCTTACGCTGCTAGCCCTGCTGTTCACCATCGTGGTGATGTTTTCGCTGAAGGGGGAATATATCGTTCGCTTGCCGCTCGATGTGTTGAGGATCGCCGTGCCCCTGCTGATTTACTTCGTGGTCATGTTCCTGGTGTCTTTCTATATGGGCCGGAAGATGGGCGCCGACTATGCCAAGACCACGACCCTCTCCTTCACCGCCGCCTCCAACAATTTTGAACTGGCAATCGCCGTGGCGGTATCGGTCTTCGGCCTCAACTCTGGAGCCGCCTTCGCCGCGGTCATCGGTCCACTGGTCGAGGTGCCGGTGATGGTTGGGCTGGTGAACGTGGCTCTCTACCTCCAGCGGCAGTGCTTTCCGGAAGCATCGGCGTTGCAGGTTAAAAGCGTCTGCGCGTCACCCGGAAAGTAAGCTATCGGCTGCCGGGAAATGTAGGTTACCAAGGCCACGACCCAAATTGATTACCCCGTTCCTTCCCACTTAAGCGTGTGATAATGTTCAAATTACACGATATTCTCTAGGTATTCCGAGGGTCAGTCGCCCTGGTGTCTCCAAACCGCAAACCGGAAGTCCACATTGCGTGGAAGACGGTCACTTACCGCAGCGTACTGCTGACCGTGTTGGCGGTGGTTGTGGCCTTTTGCCTTTTCCTGCGGCTGGCGTTTCCGGAATTTACGGCAAGTAAGACGAAAGCGGTGAGCAATCTCTTTATGGGATTGCTCGAGCATGTTGCGGGAGCCGCCGGCAAGCCGGCATCCGGATCGAGTTCCCAGGCGCACTTCACGGCCCTGGACGGAACGGTGCGGATCAAGAAGGCCAACAGCAATTCATGGGTCGCTGCCGATTACGCGATCCCGCTGGAAAAAGGCGATGTAGTGCAGACCGGGCCGGAAGGCATGGCCAAAATCTCTTTCAGTGACGGCACCAATTACACGGTGAAAGAAGCTTCTTTGATTGCCATCGAAGAAAATTCGGCCAATGATCAGCAGCAGACCAACGTCGCGGTGGCGGTGAGCACCGGAACCGTGGACCTCTCCACCGCCACCTACGTGCAGGGGTCGAAGTCGCAGGTCATTGTTTCCGGAGCGACGGCTTCCCTGTCACCGGAGAGTGCCGCCAGCGTGCACAACGATCCCCATGGGGATGAGCACGAGATCCTGCTGAAACGCGGCAGCGGTGAGATCAAGCGGAATGGCGAGGTGGTGCGGCTTTCCGAGTGGGAGAAGGTAAGCTTCGAGAAGGATTCGCCCCGTATGGCTATGGAGAAGGAAGTGGGACCGCCCACCCCCATTTCCCCGGCCAACATGATGCCGATTTTTCTTTCCAGTTCCGCCCGGCCGGTCGAGTTCTCCTGGACACCGATGGTGCATGCCGTGGGTTATCGCCTGCGCATCGCCCGCACGGCTGATTTCTCCTCCACTTTGGTGGACCGCAAGGTAGACACACCGGACGTCATGGTGACGGGCCTGGGTGAGGGTGCCTACTACTGGGCGGTTCAGTCGTTCGATCGTGGAGGCAAAGAGTCGTTGGAGAGCGAGAAGAACCGCTTCACTATCATCCCCAAGGGTAAGAATACGGCAGCGATCAATTTGCAGTTGGATCCCCTGGTGCAGCACGGCCATGTAATTGAGTTGATTGGTCGGACCGAGGTGGGCGCGAGGGTGATGGTGAATGGCCGGGAAGTTCCTTTGATTGCGCAGGATGGCACCTTCCACTATTTCACGCCCCCGCTGCCTGAGGGGGAAAGCGTGATTACGGTGACTGCCCAAAACTCCAAGGGAGGGGTGAATACGGTGCAAAGGAAAGTGGTAATTCAGTAAGGAGCGGCAAAGGCTCCGTTTCCGAGGTGCAAGAACTTTCGTTTACGGCAGGAAACGGTAATATCCCATAGAATTTATGAGAGTTGCGAGGAAGGGTCGGCGCCGTCGGATCGAGCGGGAAAATTACAGGCACAGATTGAAGCAGGAAGACTGCCGCCTAAGCTTTGACTAAGCGGATGTATTGAGCAAGCTGACTCCAACTAAAGAAAGAAGCTTGACGTATGTCATCTAACGGTTTTCACGGCAGCAACGTGCGGTCGCTGTTCAGCGTTTTTTCGAGCGATCTTGCTATTGATCTGGGGACGGCCAACACGCTGGTGTACGCGCGCGGCAAGGGCATTGTGGTCAATGAGCCTTCGATCGTCGCCATCAACAAGAACACCGGCGAGGTAGAAGCGGTGGGCAAGGAAGCCAAGGAAATGCTGGGCCGCACCCCGGGCAATATTGTCGCCATCAAGCCCATGAAGGACGGCGTCATTGCCGACTTCAAAGTCACGGAAAAGATGCTGAATTACTTCATCCAGAAGGCACACAACCGGAAAATGCTGGTGCATCCGCGGATTGTGATCGGAGTGCCTTCGGAAATTACCCAGGTGGAAAAGCGGGCCGTGATGGACTCGGCCTATCGGGCCAAAGCCAGTGAAGTGCATCTGGTGGAACAGGCCATGGTGGCCGCCATCGGCGCCGGCCTGCCGATTACCGAGCCTTCGGGAAACATGGTGGTGGACATTGGCGGTGGAACCACCGATATCGCGGTTATTTCGCTGAGCGGCATCGTGTATTCACGGTCGGTGCGGATGGCTGGCAATCAGATGGATGAGGCCATCATGAATTACTTGAAGCGGAAATATAATCTGCTGATTGGCGAGCGTACCGCCGAGCAGATCAAGATTGAGATTGGTTCTGCCTATCCCCTGGATAAACCGCTGACCATGGAAATCAAAGGCCGCAACCTGATTGAAGGCGTGCCCAAGACCATCACTGTGGACGACAGTGAGGTTCGGGAGGCGCTCAGCGAATGCGTTTCGACCATCATGAACGCGATTCGCGTGGCCCTGGAGCGCACTCCGCCGGAACTGTCGGCGGACATCAGCGACCGCGGCATTGTGCTGACCGGCGGCGGAGCCCTGCTGAAGAATCTGGATAAGCGCATCCGCGAGGAGACGGGGCTGCCGGTTTCGATCGCCGACGATCCCCTTTGCAGCGTGGTACTGGGTACCGGCAAGATGCTCAGTGACTTCAAGTTGCTGCGGAAGATTTCGATCGAGTAAGCGTCGTTGGTCGTTCGTCGTTGGTCGTTCGCCAAACAAGCGACTGCCATTTACCCTTGCGGGCTGGCCAACGACGAACGGCCAACGACCAACGACTTTTCTTGTCATGGAAACTTTCTTCAGCCGTTATCGCAACATCACCATCCTGGTGGCGATTCTCTTTGCCCAGGTGCTGGGGCTGGCGGTGCAGGTGCGGCGCTCTTCCGATAGCCAATCCGCGCGCCTGATTCGGGTTTGGGCGGTTGGAGCGGTAACTCCTTTCGAAAAATCCATTGTTTGGGCACAAAACAGCGGGTCTCATCTGTGGCGCAACTATTTCTATTTGCGTGGCGTGCGGCAGGAGAACCGCGATCTGAAGTACGAGATTGAAAGGCTACGGTTGGAGCAGGTGCGGCTGAGCCAGGATGCGGCCCAGGCCCGCCGCCTTCAGGCTTTGCTGGGATTCCGGGAGCAGTTTATTTCCAAGACGCTGCCGGCCCAGGTCATCGGTTTCAGCGGCAGTGAACTCTCTCGCGCCGTATACATAGACAAAGGATCCAATGACGGAGTGAAGCGCGACATGGCGGTGATCACAGCCGACGGCGTCGTGGGCAAGATTTTGCATGTGTACAGTTCGGCATCTCTGGTGCTGCTGATTGACGACCAGACGAGCGGCGTAGGCGCTTTTCTGGAAGGCTCGCGTTTGCAAGGGGTACTGAGCGGAACGCCGGCGGGCGGCGTGGTGCTGGAAAAAATCATGAGCGACGAAGTGGTGCAGCCCGGAGAAAAGATTCTGACCAGCGGCGGGGATCGAATTTTTCCCAAGGGCTTGCCAGCCGGCGTGGTCACCGGCGTTTCGCGAAGCTCGGATGCTTTCCTGAATATTCGGGTGCGGCCTGCCGCCAATCTCGGCAAGCTGGAAGAAGTGCTGGTGATCACCCAGCAGGAAGAGAAACCTCCCCCGGCGGATCAGAACACTTCTCTGCGTGCCGTGGATATTCTTGCCAATCGGCTGCCTTCGGTGCCAGACCAACCCCCAGCGGAAGCGGGTCATCACGCAGCCGATGCACAATTTCCCGTTCCCGGCGCGGAAACGAATCGTGCCACGGGCGAGAAGCCGGCAAACGCACAGGCCGCGGCGCCCGGCGGCGCTCCTGCCAAGAAGCCGGTGACCGAGAGCGCCGTACCGTCCTCGATGCAACAGCCGGCTGTAGCGACGCAGGCGGCATCGAAGCCGGGAGCGCGGAAGACCGTCACGCCCAAGCCGGCCTTGCCACCCAAGCGTTCCCAAACCGGTGCGGCTTCACCCGTTCCGTCTCATTAGCGTGCCCATCACCTACACATCCGGCGAGCAAATTGAGGTTTACCGGTTCAGTATTCCGGTGACGGTGCTGGTGCCGCTGGCGGCCATTTTTTTGCAGGCTTTCCTGCCCTTGCGCTTTCCCTTTTTCAGCGTCTTCGAGCTTCCCCTGCTGGTTACGATCTTTTTCGCGGTGGCACGGAGGAGCCAGGTCGCCGGACTGATGACCGGAGCGCTGATTGGGCTGGTTCAGGATTCCCTGACTCACCAGCCCATCGGGCTGTACGGAATCGCGAAATCCGTAGTCGGCTATGGAGCTTCCTCGCTCGGGGTAAGGCTGGACGTGGAGAATGCCGGGGCGCGGTTTCTGCTGACGCTGTTTTTCTACGTGGTGCATGAAGTGGTGTTTTTTACCGTCGCTCGTGGCCTGGTGGGATTGCAAGTGGCATGGAGTTGGCCCCATGAAATGGGTTCGGCCTTTGCCAACGCGGCCTTGGCACTGCCGCTGTTCTTCCTGCTCGACAGGTTGAAGCAGAAGACGTAGAAACGGCTGCGGAAAACTTTGCAACGGTGTTCTCCTCGCGGCCTTTCAGCCGCTCGGGTACTCAAGCGCAGGGGCTTAACGGCCCGACTTGAAGTCGGGCCCTCCCGATCCGTCGCTACAGAGATGTCGTTTGTCGTTGGCTAAACCCTTCGGTCCACGGATTTCCAAGGGACAAGGGCCCATAGTTACTGGAATCCGAACCGCGTACCGGTCCAACAGGCGCTACAATGGGATCAATTCAAGGCTGGCCAACGGTGAACGGCTAACGACCAGCGACTGACTCATGTTTGGCTACGATGACAAGGTCTCCTCGATCCGCCTCACGGCGGTGCAATACGCCATTCTGGGACTTTTCCTGATACTTACTTATGGGCTTTGGCGGCTGCAAGTGGCGCAGAACGATCTGTACGCCACGCTGGCGGAAAAGAATCGCATCCGGGACGTGCCGATCCTGGCGCCGCGCGGCAAGATCCTCGACCGCGAGGGGCGGGTGATCGTCGATAACTATCCTTCCTTCACGGCCATGCTGATGCGCGATTCCTCGCGCGATTTGAGCGCGGATGCCGACCTGATTGCGGCCGGTCTGCATCTGGATCCCAAGGAAGTGCGGGAGCGCATCCACCGATTCAGCTCCATGCCGCAATACCAGCCGATTTACCTCAAGGACGACATCACCCCCGACGAATACGCCTTTATTGAATCGCACCGCAACGAACTGCCTGAGCTCGACACGATCATGGCGTACCGGCGTCTTTATCCTCGCAAGGGGTTTATGGCTCATCTGATCGGTTATGTGGGAGAAGTCAGCGAGCGCATGCTCAACCAGCCGCAGTTCGAGCTTTACAACCCGGGCGATGTGGTTGGCAAGTCGGGCGTCGAGCTGGAGTACAACCAGATCTTGATGGGCCAAAACGGCTCCCGGCAGGTGGTGGTTAACAGCCACGGCCGGGAAATGGGCGAGTTGGGAGAAAAGCCGGCGATACCGGGCAAGCCGCTCAGACTGACTATCGATATCGATCTGCAGATTGCCGCCGAAGAGGCGCTCGGTGAACGCAATGGCGCCATCGTGGCCATGGATCCGCGCAACGGCGAAATTCTGGCCATGGTGAGCCGTCCGACGTTCGATCCCAACGATTTCGCTGTGCGGATTTCACACGAAGAATGGACCAAGCTGGTTACCGATCCGGATCATCCGCTGCTGAACAAAGCCATCCAGGCGCAGCTGGCGCCGGGCTCGGTATTCAAGATCATCATGGCCACCGCCGGCATGCAAGAAGGCATTGCCGAGGACATGAAAGTAAATTGCACCGGGGGGGCATCTTTTTACGGGCGCTATTTCAAATGCTGGGTCGTCGCTGAGCATCGGGTTCACGGAATCACTGACATCAGCAAGGCTAT
>Ga0335085_10008884_pt1 | contig 15240 bp, 11 predicted proteins | sample Lox_Sample_45_FD_206712 | JGI IMG/M metagenome (GOLD analysis project Ga0335085, IMG submission 206712) | Soil microbial communities from Loxahatchee National Wildlife Refuge, Florida, United States - Lox_Sample_4.5 | ecosystem: Environmental > Terrestrial > Soil > Wetlands | place: USA... | reverse complement strand
GCTCGCGTCCGCCGGCGGGGCGGAAGGCCGCAGCGGCGCGCCCCCGGCGGGCGCCGAGGAGGAAGTAGCCCTCGCCGCCACCCGGACGGACTCGCGTCGGCTATCCTGTGCGGCCGTGACCTCGCGCCGCGCCGCCGTCGCCACCGTCTTCCTCGCCTCTCTCGTCCACGGTCTTCTGAGCGTCCCCTACCCGGCGAGCGCGGCGGTGCTGCGGGCGCGCGGCCTCGGGGACGCGGAGTACGGCTCCCTGTTCGTCCCCCAGCTCACCCTGGCCGCCCTCGGCGCGCTCGGCGCGGGGTTCGTGCTCGAGAGCCTCGGCGCGAAGCGCGCCCTCGCCCTGGGCCTGGCCTTCATGGGCCTCTCGCCGGTGGCCCTGGTCGCCGTCGTCCGGGCAGGACCCGCAGCCGTCTACCCCCTCGCCCTCGCCGGCACCGCCCTCCTCGGCCTCGGCTCCGGCCTGTCCGCGGGTCCGCTGAACGCCTACCCCCAGGTGCTCTTTCCCACACGAAGCGAGAGCGCGGTGATCGCCGGCCACACGGTGATCGGGCTGGGTCTGTCCGTGTCGCCCCTCCTCTCGGCTCTCGCCCAGGCGTGGCGGGTGTGGCCGATCTACCCCCTCACCCTCCTCGGGCTGGGCGTCGTCTTCGCGTCGGCCGTGGAGCGCGAAGCGCTGCCCGAGCCGGAGCCGCGCGCCGGCGGGGAGGCGCTCCGGCGGCCGGTCGGATCGCGGCGGCTCTGGATCTTCATGGGGATCGCCCTGCTCTACGGCTGTACCGAGGCGCTCTTCGGCAACTGGACCATCCCCTTCCTGACCGAGGAGCGCGGGCTCGCTCCCGCGGAGGCCGCGCTCGCCCTGGCCGCGTTCTGGGCGTCGCTCTCGGTCGGACGGGTCACCGTGGCCCTCGTGGTGAGCCGGGTCCGGCCCGGACCGGTCCTTCCGGTGCTGGCCGCGCTCACGTGCCTCGCGGCGCTCCTCGTGCCCGCCGCGTCCGGCGCCCGGGGTGCGCTCGTGGTCTTCTCCTTCGGGGGCCTCGGCTGCTCCGCCGTCTTCCCCCTCTCGGTCGGGCTGGCGTGCCGCCGATTCCCGGCGCACCGAGCCTGGGTCTCGGGGGCCATGTTCGTCGCACTCTGCGCCGGTCTCGGCACGGGGTCGCTGGCCGCCGGCGTCCTCCACATCCGGCTCGCTCTCGCGACGATCTACCGCCTGGCCGCCCTCCCCCCGGCCGTCGCGGCCCTGCTCGCCCTAGTCGCCACGACGACCCGCGCCGTCCCCATCCCCCCTCACCCGTCGGGGGCGTGACGTCCGCGGGGCGGTCCCGCCTCAGAGGTGGGAGGAGCCGTCCGACTCGGACCGGCCGTGCCGGGCGAGGCGCTCCTCGAGGAGGCGACGCACGAGGGGTCCCGAGCCGACGCCGACGGCGATCGCGAGCGCCAGCATCACCGCTCCCACCACGAGGGAGAAGGCGATGAGCACGATCGGCCGGGCGAAGCCGACGTGGTCGAGGGCCATGGCCGCCGCCACCGTGACGGTGAGGAGGTGGGCCGCTCCGCCGGCCAGCCGGGCCGACGGCCACCCGGAGTTGACCGCGGCGAGGAGGACCACGCGCCAGACGACGTTGGCGAGGACGAGGCCCACGGCGAGGATCGCGAGCGCCCCCACGAGGCGGGGCACCAGGAGGCCGACCTCGGAGCGCAGCGCGGCCAGGGTCTCGAAGCCCAGCGCGTCGAGGCCGGCGAGGAGGAAGCCGAGGAAGAGAACCCAGAAGACGGCGGAGGCGAAGAGGCGCTCCGCGGGCGGGAGCTCGGCCTTGCGGAGCAGCTCGGCGGTGCCGGTCCGCTCCGCGAGCCGGCCGACCCGCAGCCAGCCGAGCGCTCTCCCGGTGACGGCGCGCGCGAGCGCGGCGATCACCCAGCCCGCGGCCACGACGCTGAGCATGGCGAGCAGGCGGGGGATCACCAGCCGGAGGCCTTCGACGTAGCCGCTCCAGGTGTCGCGCAGGGTGGTGAGAATCGCTTCCGCCATGGGTCACCTCGCGGGAGCGGTCCATCGGGCGACGAGATCGCCCCGGGACCGCTCGAAGTTGCGGCACAAGGCCTCGAGCCGCTCGTCCGCCGCCTCGGGATCGAGCCCTTCCACCTCCGCCGCGAACGAGGCCACGCGGCCGAGGTACAGGGGCACCGCCGCCCGCACCAGGTGATCGCGGGAGATCGTGGCGTGCCGGTGCGAGGCGGCGAGCTCGAGAAGCACCGCCGCCCAGAGCTCGTCGGGCAGGCGGACGGAACCGGCCGGCGCGGCCGCCGCGCGCAGGGCGTCGAGGATCGAGGACGGCAGGACCCGCTCGAGCATCGGGCCGAGAGCGGCCAGACCCTCGCCGAAGAGCGCCGCGTACGCCTCGGCGTCGACCGTCGTCCCGGGCTCGGGAAGCGAGGCCGGGCGGGTGCTGCGTCGCAGGGGGAGGCTCCCGCGGGTCAGGCTCGTCCAGCGGGCTTCGTGCAGGCGGAGGGACGTGAAGAGGGCGTCGAGCACCTGGGGCACGAGGGCGGCCACCGCCGGCCGGGGGCGGGCGGTCAGACGGCGCGGGCCGAGGCCGACCTCGGACACCCGCAGCCCGTCGCCCGCGGCCATGCCCGAGATCCAGAGGTCGATCGCGAGCCGCAGGTCGTCGCTCTCCCACACCGGCTCGTCGAGGCACCGGGAGGCGAAGCGCCCCGAGCAGCCGAACTCGCCGGCGAGGGGCTCCTGGAGGGGCAGGCCGTACGCCGCCCGGAAGAGCGGCCGCACGACCTGGGTGACGAGCGGACCGTCGAGGGGATGGCGTGCGTAGGCCGGCGACGCGAAGTCGGCCTCGCCGGCGAGGGCCGGGCGCACCAGGGCCACCACCGATTCCGCGGTCACGCTCGCGATCTCGGGGTCGAGGACCACCACCGCCCGCGCCTGGAGCAGATCGGCGGCGGCGAAGACGGTCCGCAGGGCGGACGCCTTGCCGGGCACCCCGTGGTAGGGAGCGCTGATCCGGTGCCCGGTGCGCAGGCTCTGGGAGGCCACGAGGGTCTCCCGGTCCACGATCGACGCGTCGCGGACGATGTCCGGCGTCCCGTCGGTCGAGCCGCCGTCGACGTTGACGAGGGCGGTGCGCTCCCGGGCGAGCTCGCGGTTGAACGCGACGTGGGCGGCCCGCACCACCGGGCCCACGCTGTCGGAGTGGTTGAGGGTCGGGAGCCCGACCAGCACGTCCACCTGGCCGACCGCCATCAGCTCGGAGAGCAGCTCGTCGGAGAGGATGGTGCTCACAGCCAGCGCAGCTTGAACCAGAAGAAGTCGTAGGGTCCGAGGGTCATCACGTAGGGCCGCTCGCGGATCCTCGGGAAGAGGCTGCGGCCGAACATCTCGATGGGGATGGCGCCGGCCAGGCCAGCCAGGTCCAGCTCGACCGCCTGCGCCGTCCCGGACAGGTTGTTCACGACCAGCACTCTCTCGGAGCCGAGGGTGCGGACGTAGGCGAGGACGCGGTGGTTCACCGGGTTCAGGAACTCGATCGAGCCGCGGCCGAAGACCCGCGTGGAGCGGCGCACCTCGATGATCCGCCGGGTCCAGTTGAGGAGCGAGGTCTCCTGCCGGCGCTGGCTCTCGACGTTCACCGCCTGGTAGCCGTAGACGGGGTTGGAGATGAGTGGCTGGTAGAGGCGCTCGGGGTCCGCGGTCGAGAAGCCGCCGTTCCAGCCCCCCGTCCACTGCATCGGCGTCCTGACCCCGTTGCGGTCGCCGAGGTAGACGTTGTCGCCCATGCCGATCTCGTCACCGTAGTACAGGAAGGGGCTGCCGGGGAGGGAGAGGAGGAGCGCGTTCATGAGCTCGATGCGCCGGCGGTCTCCGTCGAGGAGGGGGGCCAGCCGGCGCCGGATCCCGAGGTTGAGGCGGGCCACGGGGTCCTTCGCGTACTCCCCGTACATGTAGTCGCGCTCGGCGTCGGTCACCATCTCGAGGGTCAGCTCGTCGTGATTGCGGAGAAAGAGGCCCCACTGGCACGAGGAGGGGATGGCCGGGGTGCGCTCCACGATCTCCACGAGCGGCTTCCGGTCCTCGAGCCGGAGGGCCATGAACATCCTCGGCATGAGCGGGAAGTGGAAGGCCATGTGGAACTGGTCGCCGTCCCCGAAGTAGGGCCGCACCTCCTCGGGCCACATGTTGGCTTCGGCGAGGAGCAGCCGCCCGGGAAACTCCGCGTCCATGAGGCGGCGCAGCTCGCGCATCACCTCGTGGGTCTCGGGCAGGTTCTCGCAGGAGGTGCCCTCGCGCTCCACGAGGTACGGCACGGCGTCGACTCGGAACCCGTCCACGCCGAGCTCCAGCCAGAACCGCATGACACGCCAGATCTCCTCGCGCACCGCGGGGTTGTCGAAGTTGAGGTCGGGCTGGTGGGAGAAGAAGCGGTGCCAGTAGTAGGTCTTCGAGACCGGGTCCCAGGCCCAGTTCGACATCTCGGCGTCGCGGAAGATGATCCGGACGCCGCGGTATCGGTCGTCGGTGTCGCTCCACACGTAGTAGCCGCGTTTGGGGCTCTCGCGCGAGGAGCGGGCCTCCTTGAACCACGGGTGCTGGTCGGACGTGTGGTTGATCACGAGCTCGGTGATGACCCTGAGCCCCCGTTCGTGAGCGGCGCCGAGGAAGGCCCGGAAGTCCTCGAGGGTGCCGTACTTCGGGTGGATGGCGCAGTAGTCGGAGATGTCGTATCCGTCGTCCCGGAAGGGCGACGGGTACATGGGCAGCAGCCAGACGCAGTCGATGCCGAGGCCCTTCAGGTGCTCCAGCCGGGTGAGCAGGCCCGGGAAGTCCCCCATGCCGTTCCCGTCCCCGTCCGAGTAGGCCTTGACGTGCAGCTCGTAGAAGATCGCGTCCTTGTACCAGAGGTCGTCGGGCATCCGGCCCCTCCGCCGCGACGGCGGCCGTTGCCATCGATGTTAGCGCGCCCGCCCCCCGGCGCGGCGGGAAGCATCGACCTTTGCCGTGGCGCGTGGTTGAATGTCCGGAGACATGCGGCATTCCCTCCGCTTCGTCGTCGCGCTGGTTGCCGGGCTGGCCCTCCTGACCTGGGGCGCCTCGGTGCTCGTCACCCGGACCACCCGGGCGTGGTTCGAGAGGGACATGGTCCTGCGGGCCGAGCTCGCGGTGAGCGGGGGACGCGAGGCGCTCGTCTCGCACTGGGACCCCGGCCGCGAGGTGGAGCTGGGTAAGATCCTCGTGGAGATGACCCGGGACGAGCGCGTCCTCGGAGCGGCTGCCTGCGGCGCGAACCTCGAGCTGCGGGCCCGGACAATCGACTACCCCGCGTCGCTCCTGTGCTCGAGCCTGGCCTGGGGGGTCCGTCCGAGGGCGGACTCTCCGGTCGCGGTGTGGACGACGTGGGCGTCGGTCTTCTCGCTCCCCGGGGGCCAGGTACACGTGACGGCGATCCCGCTGGTCGAGGGCGATCAGGCCCTCGGCTTCGTCGTCCTGGTCCACGACCTGAGCTTCGTCGAGCGACGGGAGGAGACGACGAGGCGGTCCCTCCTGCTTGGGTTCTCCTTCCTGGCCATCGTGGCCTCGATCTTCACTCTCGTCGCCGCCCGGCTCTCGTGGCAGGGCTGGAGCAACGAGCTGCGGAGGCTCATCCGGGGCGGGAGCCCGCCGGCCGAGTTCCGGCCGTTCCTGAGGGACGTGCGCGACCTCGTCGAGCGCCTGGCGTCGGAGAGGGAGGCCGACGGCCTGGGGGGCCTCTGGACGCCCCAGCGGCTCAAGAACACGCTGACCCGCCACCTGCACGGCGAGCGCGTGGTCATCGTCGCCAACCGCGAGCCGTACATCCACGAGCGGACGGAGAGCGGGGACGTGGCCGTCGTCCACCCGGCGAGCGGCCTCGTGACCGCCCTGGAGCCCGTGATGCGGGCCTGCTCGGGGGTCTGGATCGCGCACGGGAGCGGCACTGCGGACCGGGAGGCCTCCGACGAGCGCGGACGCCTCGCCGTTCCGCCCGGCGAGGGGTCCTACGTGCTCCGGCGTCTGTGGCTCTCGCCCGAGGAGGAGAAAGGCTACTACTACGGCTTCTCCAACGAGGGCCTGTGGCCTCTCTGCCACATCGCCCACACGCGACCGCTCTTCCGGAGCGAGGACTGGCGCGTCTACCAGGCGGTCAACCGGAGGTTCGCCGAGGCGGTCCGCGCGGAGGTGGGCTCCGACGACCCGATCGTGCTCGTTCAGGACTACCACTTCGCGCTCCTCCCCCGGATGATCCGGGAGGCGCTGCCCCGGGCCACGGTCATCACGTTCTGGCACATCCCGTGGCCGAACTCGGAGCAGTTCGGGATCTGCCCGTGGCGCGAGGAGATCCTCGCCGGGCTGCTGGGGAGCAGCATCCTCGGCTTCCACACCCAGTTCCACTGCAACAACTTCGTCGACGGCGTGGACCGCTTCCTGGAGTCGCGCATCGACCGGGAGCAGAGCGCGGTCGTGCACCAGGGGCAATGGACGCTGGTCCGGCCCTACCCGATCTCGATCGAGTGGCCCAGCGGGTGGCTCGATGCCGTTCCCCCGGTCCTCGAGTGCCGGGCGAGCGTCCTCTCCGAGCTCGGCCTCCCGCCGGACGCCCTCCTCGGCGTGGGCGTGGACCGTCTCGACTACACGAAGGGCATCGAGGAGCGGCTGCTGGCGGTGGAGCGGCTGCTGGAACGCTCCCCCTTGCTGAGGGGCCGGTTCACCTTCGTGCAGCTGGCCGCGCCGAGCCGGACGGTGATCCCCCACTACCGCCAGCTCAGTGAGGACGTCACGCGCCTCGCCGCCCGCGTGAACGACCGCTTCGGCTCGGAGAGCTACCGTCCGGTGGTCCTCAGGCACGCGCACCACGAGCCCCCGACCGTCTTCCGCTACTACCGGGCGGCGGACCTCTGCTACGTGAGCAGCCTGCACGACGGCATGAACCTCGTGGCCAAGGAGTTCGTCGCCGCGCGCGACGACGAGCAGGGCGTGCTGGTGCTGAGCCACTTCACGGGCGCCGCGCGCGAGCTGACCGAGGCCCTCAGCGTCAACCCCTACGACCTGGAGGAGGCCAGCGCGGCCCTGGCGACGGCGCTCCTCATGCCGAAGGAAGAGCAGCGCGACCGCATGCGGGCGATGCGCGCCTTGGTGGCCGAGTTCAACGTCTACCGCTGGGCGGGGCGCATGCTCGTGGACGCGGCACGGCTCCGAAGGCGGGAGCGGCTCTCGGGGCGCCTGAGCCGGCTGCTGCCGGAGCCGGTCGCGGCGGCGGAGTGATGCGGGACATCCTGGCCCCGGCTTGCCGCGAGGTCCTGGAGCCCTTCGCCCGCTCGCGGACGCTCCTGGCTTTCGACTTCGACGGGACGCTGGCCCCGATCGTGGCCGATCCGGACCGCGCGGCGATGCGCCCGTCGACCCGAGGGCTGCTCCGGCGGTTGGCTGCGCTCTACCCCTGCGTCGTGATCTCCGGCCGGTCGCGCGACGACGTCCGCCGACGGGTTCGGGGGGTGCGCCTCGCCGAGGTCATCGGCAACCATGGGATCGAAGGGTGGACGGCCACCGCGCCCGCCCGCCGCGAGGTCCGCCGGTGGGTCCCCTTCCTGGAGGAGCAGCTCGGCGGCCTCCCGGGGGTCGAGGTCGAAGACAAGGGGCTCTCCGTCGCCGTCCACTACCGGAACGCCCCGGGAAAGAGAAGGGCGCGGGGGCGAATCCTCGCCGCGGCCGCGGCCCTGGGTGAGGCGAGGATCCTGGGAGGAAAGCAGGTGCTGAACATCCTGCCCGCCGGGGCCCCCCACAAGGGGCTGGCCCTCGAGCGCGCGAGGACCCGACTCGGCTGCGACGCGGCGGTCTACCTCGGTGACGACGAGACCGACGAGGACGTGTTCGCCCTCGACCAGCCCGGGCAGTTGCTGGGGATCCGGGTCGGACGGAATGACAGCTCCTCTGCCGGGTACTGCATCCGGACGCAGGCGGAGATCGACCGCCTGCTCCGGGCCCTGCTGGAGCTCACCCGGGGCCGGCCGGCGGACGGGCATGCGGCCCAGAGCCGGCGCCCCGGCGCTCGGCGGCGGCGTGCGCGCGGTACGATTCCCCAGCGATCATGAAGCACTCCGAGGAGCCCGAGCCGCCGCGCCTGTCGGACGAGGGCCGGTGGTACAACGAGCACGCCGCCCTCGTCGTCACGACCCTGAAGTGGGCGCTCCTCGGCGCGGTGGCCGGCGTCTGCGTGGGCTGGGGGACGAAGGCCTTCCTCTGGTCACTCACGGCCTCCACGCAGCTCGTCGCCCACGCCTTCCCGGGGTGGTTCCGGTCGTCCTTCCTCCTGCCCCTGGCCTTGCCCCTCTGCGTGTGGCTCATCCGCACCTTCGCGCCGACTGCGAAGGGGCACGGCACGGAGGCCGTCATCGCCGCCATCCACCAGCGGTCGGGCAAGGTCGACTGGCTGGTCGCGCCCATCAAGCTGCTGGCGACGGTGGTCACCCTCGCTTTCGGGGGATCGGTCGGCAAGGAGGGGCCGTGCGCCCAGATCGGGGCCGCGATCACGAGCCTCTTCGCCGACGTCCTCCGCCTGGACGACAAGGACCGGCGTCGCCTCGTGATCTGCGGGGTCGGGGCGGGGTTCGCGGCGGTGTTCGGCACGCCGGTCTCGGGCGCTCTCTTCGGGATCGAGGTCCTCTACCTGGGGCGCATCGAGTACGGGGTCCTGTTTCCCTGTCTCGTGGCCGGCATCGTCTCCCACCTCGTCTGCCGGACGAGCGCCCCGGTTCCCGTCCTTCACGAGGACCTGTCGCTCCTCGGACACCGGACGATCGTTCCCCTGACGATCCTCTTCGGGGCCGCATTCGGCCTGATCGCCCTCGTGCTCATCGAGAGCATGCGTGGGCTCGAGAAGCTCCTCCGCCGCTTCGAGCGCCACCCGTACCTGATCGCGGCGGGAGGCGGGGTGGCGCTCGCACTCTTCTATGTCGCCGCCGGGGAGGAATACGCGGGGCTCGGGATCCCGACGATCGAGGCCTCGCTCGAGGGCACCGCGAAGGTCGTCGCGCTCGGCTTCCTCTTCAAGATCGTGGCCACCGCCGTGACTCTCGAGACCGGCGGGAGCGGCGGCATCGTCACCCCCCTCTTCTTCATCGGGGCCGCGAGCGGCGTCGCCCTCGGCCACGCGGCCGGCCTCGAGCCGGGCGTCGTGGCCGCGTTCGGCTTCGTCTCCGTCCTCGCCGCCGCCGCCAACACCCCGATCGCGGCCGCGGTCATGGGCATGGAGCTGCTGCCTCACGACCTCGGCGTCTACGCCGCGCTGTGCGCCGGCACCGCGTTCCTCATGGTGGGCCACCGCAGCGTCTACGCCAGCCAGAAGCTCGGTCTCTCCAAGTCCGGCGGCCTGGAAGTCCCCGTCGACGTCCCCATCGGCGAGGTCACACCGGCGGAGATGCGGATCCGCAGGGGCAGCCTGACGGAGTCGGTGCTCGACGGCCTGCGCAAGGGCAAGGACAGGCTCCGGGACCGGTGAGCGTCGGTCGCGGCCGCATCCGTGTATAGTCGCGGGTGGCGATGAAGATCACCGCCCTCCGCGTCCGCGACGTGCGCTTCCCCACCTCCCGCGAAATGGACGGCTCGGACGCCCTGAACGTCGGCGACTACTCGGCCGTCTACGTGACCCTCGAGACCGACGGCCCCCAGGCCGGCCACGGCCTCACCTTCACGAACGGCCGCGGCACCGAGATCGGGGTGGCCGCCGCCCGCGCCTTCGACCGGCTGGTGGTCGGTCGGGACCTGGGGGAGATCACCGCGGGCTTCCGCGGCTTCTACCACCGCCTCACCCAGGACCCGCAGCTCCGCTGGATCGGACCCGAGAAGGGCATCGTCCACATGGCGCTAGGAGCGGTGCTGAACGCGGTCTGGGACCTGTGGGCCCGGCGCGAGGGGAAGCCCGTCTGGAAGCTGCTCGCCGACCTCACCCCGCAGGAGACCGTCGACTGCGTGCCGTTCCTCTGGATCAGCGACGCCCTCCGCCCCGACGAGGCCCTCGCGATCCTCGAGCGACACGCCCCGACGCGGGCCCGGCGCGAGGCCGAGATGCGCCGGGACGGATTCCCCGCCTACACCACCTCCACCGGCTGGCTCGGCTACCCCGACGAGAAGGTGCGCCGTCTCTGCCGCGAGGCCGTGGCCCGGGGGTTCACGCACTTCAAGATGAAGGTGGGCCGCGACCTCGACGCCAACCTCCGCCGCGCCGCCCTCATGCGCGAGGAGATCGGCCCCGAGCGCCGGCTCAGCATGGACGCGAACCAGTGCTGGGACGTCGGCGAGGCGATCGGGCACGTGAAGGCCCTCGCCCGCTTCGACCCCTGGTGGATCGAGGAGCCCACGAGCCCCGACGACGTGCTCGGCCACGCCGCGATCGCCCGGGCCATCGCGCCCATCAAGGTCGCGACCGGCGAGATGGCCCAGAACCGCGTCGTCTTCAAGCAGCTCCTGCTGGCGCGCGCTCTCGGGTACTGCCAGGTCGACGCCTGCCGTGTCGGGGGCGTGAACGAGGTCCTCGCGATCCTGCTCCTGGCGGCGAAGTTCGGCGTGCCGGTGTGTCCCCACGCGGGCGGAGTGGGGCTCTGCGAGTACGTCCAGCACCTGGCGGTCTACGATTACGTCGCCGTCAACCCCTCGATCGAGGGCCGCGACTGCGAGTACGTGGACCACCTGCACGAGCACTTCGTCCACCCCGTGCGCGTGGTGAACGCCCGGTACCAGGCCCCGACCGAGCCCGGCTACTCGATCGAGATGAAGCCGGCGTCGCTCGACGCCCACGAGTACCCCGGCGGGAGCGCCTGGCGCTAGGCCCTGATCCGCCGGCCGGCCTCCGCCCCCGGCGGCGCGTCAGATCTGCGAGTAGTCGGTCGGGCGCAGCAGAACGGAGTCGATGTTCGAGACGGTGTCGGCGTAACGGGGGTCGTCGCGCATCTTCACCCATTCCGGGTGGTCGCGGAACGCCGCCCACCCCTTCTCCCGGGCGGCGTCGTCGGCGAAGACCAGCATGTAGGTCAGGCTGGGCAGGCCGCCGCCGACGAGGTCACGGGCGAAGAAGACCGTGTCGAGGCCCAGGCGCCGGAAGAGCGCGAGCTCGCCTCCGGCCTCGAACATCTCGATCTTCCTCCGGCTGACCGCCTCGGTGGGGCTCCTGTAGGTCCGCAGCTCGAAGACGCGGTCCTTTCCCGCCGCGGCCCCGGTCGGCTTGTCCACGCCGGGCCGGGTCGGAACCGCGGCGTGGAGGGAGGCGTCGCAGCTCAGGAACGGCGGGTCCGTCGCCGGCACGGCGAGCACGGTCGAGGCGGCCTTGCCGTAGTCGGGGTCCGCCTCGAGGCGCGCGGCGAGCGTCACCACCGAATCCGCGTCGGGGTGGGGGATCAGGAGGTGCACCGTGGGGCTCTCCGGCCCCACCGCCACGTTCCACGCGCCGACCGGGGCGAGGCCGGCGCGGCCGAGCGCGGGGAGGAGGGCGTCCTTGGCGTAGGCGGCGAAGCGTGCCGCCAGGGCTCCGTTCCGCAGGCGATAGCGCCGCAGCTCGAGGACGCGCGGGCGTTGCCCGGTCCCCGGCTCTGTGGCGCGCGCCTCTCCACCGAGGGCGTGTGGCGTAGTCACGGCGGCCGCCGTCGAGGCGGCCAGGAAGGCCCGTCGTTCCATCGTCTCCTCCTCCCCTTTTGGGTGCGTGCCCTCCGGCGGCGCGACCCCGACGCCGGGGGCGAAAGCGTAGCACGCGCCGGGCAGGCGGCGGCGACCGTGGACGGCGGTGACGGCTCTTCGGCTCATTGACCGCCGACGGGGGCGGGGGTAGCCTGCGACGATGGATGATCGTGCGCTGACGCGCACCCAGGAGACGGCTCTCGTCGTCCTGCGCACGCTCGCGGGGTGGCACTTCCTCTACGAGGGCTTCGTGAAGCTCGTGTGGCCGGCCTGGAGCCGGGCCGGGGTGCCCCTCGCGCGCTTCTCGTCGGCCGCGTACCTGCGCTCGTCCACCGGGCCTCTTTCGGACGGCTTCCGCGCCCTCGCCGACCTGCCCTGGCTGCCCTGGCTCGACCTGCTGATGGCCTGGAGCCTCCTGCTGGTCGGCCTCGGTCTCATCCTCGGCCTCTTCACGCAGGTCGCGTGCGCGGGGGCGCTCGTCCTGCTCGCCCTCTTCTATTTGTCGTGGCTCCCCACCCACGGCGTCTACGAGCCGGGGACGGAAGGCAACTACCTCCTCGTCAACAAGAACCTCGTGGAGGCGGCGGCGGTTGCCGTCGTCTTCGCGTTCCGAACCGGCCGCATCGCCGGGCTGGACCTCGTCCTCGCGCGCCGCCGCGCGGGGGCGGGGCCCGTGGAGGGGTGACGATGAACCTGACGCCCGAGCAGCAGGAGCTGGGACGCCGCAACTTCATGCGGGTGCTGGCGGGAACGCCGGCGCTCGCCGCCCTCGGCGTCGCCGCCGCCGTCGAGGGTCCGGTGCGGGGCGGGCCGGTGCGACTCGGGTTCGTGGGCCTCGGGGGCGAAGGGCGGCTCCTCCTCGAGCAGACGGATCCGCGCTACGGCGAGGCGGTGGCCCTCTGCGACATCAACCCGGAGCAGCTCAAGAAGGCCGACGACTCGCTGGCCAGGACGGGCCGCAAGCCCCTCGCCCACTACGCCGACTGGAAGGAGATGCTCCAGAAGGAGAAGCTCGAGGGCATCGTCGTCGCGACCCCGCTCTTCACCCACGCCGACGTGACCGTGGGTTGCCTGGAGGCGGGGCTCCACGTGCTGTGCGAGAAGATGATGGCCTGGGACGAGGCCTCCGGCCGGCGTATGGCGGAAGCGGCAACGCGCGCCCGGCGGGTGCTCGAGATCGGCCACCAGCGCTACTACAACCCGATCTACCAGGCCTCCTACGAGGGCATCGTGAAGGCCGGCCTCCTCGGCGAGGTGTACCACGCGCGCCTCGTCTGGCACCGGAACGGCAGCTGGCGCCGGAAGGCCGACCTGCCCTCGCCGGACTACTCGCCGGCGCCGTGGGGCTACCCGACCTTCGACCACCTGGTCAACTGGAGGCTCTACCGGCAGTACTCGCGCGGGCACATGGCCGAGCTGGCCAGCCACATGGTGGCGATCACCGACTGGTTCTTCGGCGCCAGCGCCGAGGCGGCGACCGGCACCGGCGGCGTCTACCGCTTCAAGGACGGCCGGGAGGTTCCGGACCACACCTACGTCACCCTCGACTACCCCGGCGGCCGCACCGCCGTCTTCACCTCGATCGAGTCGAACGCCTTCGAGGACTACTACGAGGCGTACTACGGGACGAAGGGCACCCTCATCCTCAAGGGCGAGACCGAGGCCTACCTCTTCGAGGAGGGGGCCTCGCCGGGCGAGGCGAGGGCCACCGGGCTCGCGGTGTCCCCGAGGTCCGGCCCCCTCGGCACCGCGTCCGAGAGCCGCGCCGCCGACGCCGCGGGCGGGGGCGCGGGGAAGGGCGCCGCGTCCGGAGGCGGCGATCGGCTGGCGGCCTACAAGCACGAGATCGACGGCTTCTGCGGCGCGGTCCGCACCGGGGCGCCCCTCAGGTGCGGGCCGGAGCGCGCCCTGGCCTCGGCCCGAGCCTGCATCGCGGGCTTCACCGCGATCGAGCAGAAGGCCAGAGTCGAGGTCAAGGCCTAGGAGCGCGTGGCTTCGAGCGTCGCCGGCGTCGAGACCCGTGGCTGAACCGCGCTGGGCCCGCGTCGCGACGCTTCGGACTCCCGAGGCGTTCCGCCTCCACCTCGCGGCGAGCGGGATTCCGCTCTCCTTCGACGAGTCCCTCGCGGCGCCGTCCGACTCGCCGCTCGGCCGGCCGCTCGAGGCCGACGGGATGCGAGCCGGCAACCGCTTCTGCGTCCTGCCCATGGAGGGCTGGGACGGCACGGCCGAGGGCCACCCGACGGAGCTGACCCGCCGCCGCTGGCGGAACTTCGGCCGTTCGGGAGCCAAGCTCGTGTGGGGGGGCGAGGCGGCGGCGGTGCGCCACGACGGCCGGGCCAACCCGTGCCAGCTCGTGATCTCTCCCGGGACCTGGGAGTCCCTGGCTCGGCTGCGCGACGACCTCGTGGCCGCGCACGACGGGAGCTTCGGCCGGGGCGCAGCCGGCGACCTCGTGGTGGGCCTGCAGCTCACCCACTCCGGCCGCTACGCCCGTCCGAACGCCTGGGACCGCCCCGAGCCGCAGGTGGCCTTCGCGCACCCGGTCCTCGACCGTCGCTTCCCGGGAGGCGTGCGCGTCCTCGGCGACGAGGACCTCGACCGCCTGGCCGAGGACTTCGTCCGGGCGGCCGTCCTCGCCCGGCGGGCCGGTTTCCAGTTCGTGGACCTGAAGCACTGCCACGGCTACCTCGGTCACGAGCTCCTGGCCGCGCACGAACGGCCCGGTCGCTACGGGGGCCCACTCGAGAACCGGACCCGCTTCCTGCGCACGATCGTCGACGGCGTCCGGGCGGAGGCACCGGGCCTGCGCGTCGGCGTGCGCGTCTCGGCCTTCGACACCGTGCCGTTCCGGAAGGGCGAGTCGGGCCAGGGTGAGCCGGAGCAGGTCGACGAGGGCTACTCCTCGGCCTTCAGCCTCCTGCGCGACGAGAGAATGGACGAAGCGCTCGGGGAGAGCCGGGAGCTCCTCCGCCTCCTCCACGGCCTCGGCATCCGCTGGGTCTGCGTCAGCGCGGGCAGCCCATACTACAACCCCCACGTGCAGCGTCCCGCCCTCTTCCCCCCGAGCGACGGCTACCTCCCGCCCGAAGACCCCCTGGCCGGCGTCGCCCGCCAGGTCCGGGCGACCGCGCTCCTCAAGGCCGGCGTCCCCGACGTGGTCCTCGTGGGATCGGCATACAGCTACCTGCAGGAGTGGCTGCCCCACGTGGGCCAGCGGGTGGTGCGGGAGGGGAGGGCCGACTTCGTGGGTCTCGGGCGCATGGTCCTCTCGTATCCCGAGATGCCGGCCGACGTCCTGGCCGGGCGACCTCTCGCCCGCCGGAGGCTCTGCCGCACGTTCAGCGACTGCACCACCGCGCCGCGCATGGGCCTGCCTTCGGGCTGCTATCCTCTCGACCCCTTCTACGGGGCCCGGCCCGAGGCGGCCCGGCTCAAGGAGATCAAGGAGGCCCTCCGGGCATGACCGGCGACGCCCGACGGCGCGGCCAGGCCCTGGCCGTCGCGACCGCGTTCTTCGCCCTCTTCTCGATCGTGGGCTTCGCCTTCTACGG
>Ga0335085_10008883_pt1 | contig 15240 bp, 15 predicted proteins | sample Lox_Sample_45_FD_206712 | JGI IMG/M metagenome (GOLD analysis project Ga0335085, IMG submission 206712) | Soil microbial communities from Loxahatchee National Wildlife Refuge, Florida, United States - Lox_Sample_4.5 | ecosystem: Environmental > Terrestrial > Soil > Wetlands | place: USA... | reverse complement strand
GCCCGTCAATGTTCCAGTTCCATCTTTTAGAAATGGTTGATATTCCGTCTCGGAAACGTCGCTAACTGGATTCCACTGCGGCGGGGGAGTCATCGAGACGCATCCCGCTAAAAGCGCAACGAGTGCCAGCAAATAAATTCTCATGTGATTTATGTTAATTATTTTCAACTGCCTCCGCCAAAAAAGGGCGATACAAAATGCAGTCAGCCGGGCTTGAATCTTCCAAAGTCACTGTTGCGTGCAGTTCAGCAAACGGAAATGCAACTGGTTGATCTGTGTCGCCGCGCACACCAGAGTAATGAAGGACTACCCCATTCACGGCAATCTTTTTTGCGGGTGGGAGCATGTTCGACGCGACTTGCCTTGCAAACGGTCAATTTTGCAATAATGATGACACTGTAAGGATATGAATGTTTTCACCGCAGAGCATCCGCTGACTTCGCAACCACGGCGGGGCAATCCTCGTAGTCGCCGGTGGCTGCTTCTCGCTCTCGCTGCGTATCCTGCGTGGTTATTACTTCTTGGGCCGTTTTGGGCGCTGGATGGACGCGGCGCAATGGATTTTCTGCCGTCCAGTTTCCGGCGTATTGCATACCTGCCCGCCATCCCGGTTTTTCGTAGCCAGGTCATTTCTCCACTCTACGAACGCTACATGGACTGCTGGTATAAAGACCCGGATGCGCCGGAAACCACAAGATAGCTGCGGTCATGGCTGCTCCGTCAAGGGAGCGAACAGGTCACCTTCGGTCTTTTCTCCGTTGCCCGATTTGAATGTGACCAAAAAATCAATCATAGGCCGAATGTCCGGGCCGGGAGTCGTTATCATCCGCCTGCCGTATGGGAACATGGTCGAGACGTAGTAGAAAATCTGGAAATCTTTCAATTCGATCTCAGCAACTCCGCCTGCCGGAAATTCGTTAGTGTCGTCCGATAGCACTTCACCGCTTTTAATTTTTTCCATGATCTGTGGAGGCGTCAGAACCTTGTTCGTGCTTATGGCGTCAATGCCCGGCCACTTGAAGTCGAACCGAAGTACGCGCCCGTCCACGCCCAATTCCAGATCAATCTTGTCCTCGTCAAGGGAGCGCACCAAATACCCATTGATGCTCCGAAACACCGTCACTGATCGGCGGCTCTTATATTTGACGCTTCCACCCAGGTGTGAAGTCGTGTTTTCCGTTTTACGGATGTGGATGGAGCCGTCAAGATTCCGCTCCATTTCATTTGTTGTCACTCCGAGCATTTCCGCAAGATGCAACGCTCGCTGCCAGGTGGCGGCAAAATCTGGAACTGCATCGGGCGGCGGATAGTCCTTGCTGCGATTGATGTTCTGCACGGCGATCCGCCCTGCCATCGGGTTTACGATGAAGTAATCCTGATTGTCAGGGCTGGCGAATTTAATGGGAGCAGGATTCGTCCCCGAAAAAGATAACTTCGTTACATTCGTTCCCGCAAAAACGGATTCGTCGAGCAGCTTTTGCAGGGCGGTGATTGGAAAGCTGCGAGGCTCACGCGACCATTTGAAACTCGGCAACTCCTTCGGCAACGATGTGAGTTTTTGAGCCGGGATTTTATTTACCAGCTCAAATTTCGTATGCGGAAGTGGCGATCCTAGCATTGGCATATCCAGGCGCGCTTGCGCGAAGCAAGCGCCCTGAACCGCTAAGATGAGTGCGACGATACGTTTCATGGATATACCTGTTGTTCGTCGAACGAAACGTCGAACCAATCGTAGCTGATGTCATTGCTCCAATTCCAGATCGAATCCTGGATCGTCTTCCAAGTGCCATCTTGGGTGTCGTCCCGATAGCTGACAGTCATGTGGCGAGTGCCCAACCCAATAATTCTCCATCGGAGCGACTTGGAGGTTTGCTGATCCGCCGCGCCAGCCGCGTCGTACCACGAGTTCGCAATCGTCATCGGCGAATTGTCCGGCGTCGTAAGGCCATTCAGGTCCGCCGCAAAGCGCCAACCAAAGATTGGATGGAGGAAGATACCTTCTTCGGAACCGAGCAGAAGGCGGATGTTGGGTGGCATGGGAAGGAGAAATTTACTCCACATATCGTTCCAGTCCTCCTCCCGCAAGCTGTTGCAACCGAAAAGCGCCATCCAGAGAAGCGGAGAATTCCCATTTGAAGGGCCGAAGTCGCAGCCCGGTAGCGCGATCCATTGATATGCGCCCGGTTGCGCGGAGTTGTAAATCGGAAACCATGAATGGGTGCAGCCGTAATCGTTGTCGATGTTGAGTGTCGCCGTCATGTGGCCGACGTACATTCCCAAATTGCACTTCGTTGCATAACTGCTCGTGCCGCTTCCAGTTCCCATGACGGGAAACAGATTCGTTGAATTGAAGTTGTCGTTGCCCAAGTTAAAGGCCGTGCGCCAGCCGTTCTGGCCCATGACGCTCACGAAGCTATTCGCAATTTTCGATGAGCTTGCCAGGGGGCCGTACGGCGGATGACTGAGCGAAATGACGCCACCACTCGGCAAGGCGAAGCTCGGGCTTTTTGGATGATTCCCCTGCCAGCCGACCCCGATAGCACCGGCATGTCCCATGAAAAGCTGGCCTGGAATGCGGTTTGGTGTCCTCGTCGTATAATCCCCATCGGGAAAGTCATCGGGAGCTGCCGCGCCACCATCCATCATCGAAACACCGGGAGTGGAAAGCGATTCGCTTTCCGATTCATCGAGGGAGAAGAAATTAGAGGGATATAAAAACGCAGGAACGCCGTTAATGAATTCATTCGTCGTGCCGTCGTCCGCAAGGGTGTAGCTCACAACCCGTTCAGGGGTTATTGAGCCTACGTTCGTCTCGGTGGATACCGGATGAACAGGGTTCAGGCTCGGGATCGTAAGGTGTTCCGAAATGCCGCTTATCCCTCGCGGAAACTGCATGGCCGGGCGGCTGACTCCAACCTTGGCGGTCGCGGCGGAAGGCGTCGTGCTCTCGCTGCTCGTGGAAATGGATGACGAAGCCATCATCGCCCCGCCAAGATCGCCGGGACAACCAAACTGCGACGGGCGCGCTTCGATGTAGTAATCGTAAAAACCGAACGGCAGCGGATTGCCCGAATCGTCATTCCCGTCCCAAGCGACATACAGCGACGAGGATGTGTTCGTGAATTGGCGCACGGGTTGGTCGAGGTAATTGAGAACTGTCAAACGCCAGCATGTATCCTCTGGGAATGATGCGACAACTTCCTGCGTTTGTCCTGCCGTGGGGTCGAAAAACGGAACCGCCACAAAGAACTGGGAGATGTAATTCGAGAACGTGACGGATTGCGATGGTGAGACGCCGATTGCAAAGCTGGCAGCATTCGTGTCAATGCAGTCGTCGCAATCAGGGAGTGATTCGCCAGTGTCAACCATCGTTGCCACAGCGTAAATCTCATGCGGCCCGTTGGGCCATTCGCATGAATTGATGAACGCGGTGAAATTCAAGTCTCCGAAGGTATAAAGTTTCTGCCCGTCCACGAACAAAGCAACATCCGATAGCTGCTGGTTTGTATCCACGAGCGTCACATTCACAGTGGCGTATAAATCTCCGAGAATGCCGTTGGTCTGTGTAAGGGAGACCGATACGGTTGGTGGCGGCGTCATCGTGGCCTGGTCTATCTTTTGGACTCGATAGAATCGCATCGGCTGAAAGCGTGGCGGCAAAATACGCGGCATCCATAGCGGATCGCCCACGTCCATCCATTCCGCATTCGTTCCTTTGGACGCACAACTGGCGTCACGAAGCACCCATTGCAGACCCTGCGGGTCAAGATCGGTAAGTGAATCCGCCGACCAAACCTGGTACACTGCGCCAGTTTCCGCATTCCAACTTATTTTCGCGGTTTGATCAGCCGCGATGATCGGAGAGTTGATAGTGATGTTCGTTTGTGCCTGAGCGCAAAGCCCGGTGAGTGCAACCAAGATCGCCGCGATTCCCTTCATAGGTTTTGTAGTTTACTAGCCAATAATTATACGGAGTTTGAGGATAAATCTTTCAAACAATCTGAACTTTTCACGATGTATGTATCGTTCACTGCCGTTCCTATCAGGCGATGTAATATGTCGTGGCTTTGTCCAGAAAAGAGTGGGCGAGAATTAAAACGTTCGGCGCGAATGTGCGACGTGAACGTATCCGCAGGAATCTCACCCAAGATGAACTTGCCGAAAAAGCCGAAATCGCGACCAGGAATCTTCAAAAAGTGGAAGCAGGCGAGATCAACCTGCTTCTCACAACCGCATTTAGAATACAGCTTGCCCTTGGGTGTCCTTGGAACAAGCTGGCCCCAAAAGAATAAACCGATCTGTAATGGGTCAGCCGTCATTCCTTGCCTCCGGCATTTTCCAACAGCACTGCCGCCTCGGCGTGGTTTGCGGCTTCGGCCATTTGGAGCGCGGTCTGGCCTTCGTCGTTCGCCACCTTCAGATCGGGTCTTTTCGACAGTAAAACTTTCAGCACATCGGCGTTCCCATTCGCTGCGGCAAACATCGTCGCCGTCATACCCTTGTAGTATTTCCTGTTGTAGTCGGCACCAGCATCCAGCAGGGCCTGAACAGTCTTGGCGGCATCATTTCCCTTCCCTAACTGGATCGCATACGCGAGCGGCGTGAATCCCGCCTGGCTGGTCATGTTTACGTCCGCACCCTGTTTAATGAGCCAGTTGATCAGCGAGATATTGGCATCCGGGGCGGCGGCGAACATGATTTCGCGCTGGACATTTTTGTCCTGCTGAAGCTCCACACAGAATGGTTGGAATTGGAGGAGTGCCTGGTGGTTCTTGTCGGTGTCCGCCATGCCGACCGAATTGGCCGCGAACCCGATCACGGCGTCCCACGCGCCATCAAATGCAGAGACACGGGCCTGGAGAAGTTGATCGGGAGAAAGATTTTGCTTCTGGTAAATGGAAATCTGTTCTGCGACGAAAGCCCGGCAGGCGTCGGGGGATTCTCCGGCCATCATGCTTTTAACTGCCTTCAACCGGAGACTTTCGCGAAATTCTTTCAACATCGCCTCAAACGTTTTGTCCGGGGTCGCCTCCGGCTGTGCATTCGGCGCGCCAGTTTCAGTGGACAGGGCTGCTGCCACCACCCAACCACTCCGGCCCGAGTACTTGCCGGACAGAACAGTGACGGGACAGAGTTTTGTCTCTGGCGTTCGTCCATCTATGATGGGACCCGTCACATGGACCTTTGCTGCTTCTTCAAGAGCGACAGAATGTCCATGCTCATAAGTTTCCGGCGCTGAATCGAACAACATCCAGCCACCTTGACCCTGAGAATCTGCCAATGTGACGGCCTGCGCGGGGTCGTTTGTTGAGGGATTGCTTTCGTGGCCGCATCCCGAAAGCGCCATAATGAAAATGGCCAATAGGATTCTGGTGAAGGAAGCGAGGATGACTGGTGGTTTCATAAGGATATTTCTTTCGCCGCCGCGCCGATTACGCCCCATTGGGCCGTTACCGTCAAGAATGATTTACGCCCTAATAGGGCGTGCCGCGAAACCTGAGCATCGAACAGCAGTTGAAGCAACTGGGCGCGAACATCCGTCGCGAACGGATTCAAAGGCCCATGACGCAAGAACGTCTTGCGGAACTCGTGGACCTCAACATCCGCACTATCCAGAAAATCGAAGCGGGCCGGATCAATGTCTTGGTGACCACCGTGATCAGGCTTCAAAAAGCCTTGGCTTGCCCTTGGGACAACCTGCTGCCGTAACGTCAGTGGTGATGGCTTCACGGTTGCCGAGCGCGCATCCCGACAGAGGCGAACAAAGCGCGGAGGACTAACAGAACGGGCATAGCTTGAAGACTCATTTAACATCGCGGATTTGCACGGCAGGCAGATGAACCAGGAGATAAGGGTTGCCTCTTTGATTGCTATGTCCAGCAACAGCCTTCCCTTTTTCATATTTGGAGTTTTTATACCGGTCAGTTCAGGCAGGCAAGGATTATTATCCTATGAGTGGCGATTGATGCCGCCCGTTGTAATTGCGGGCAGCATGAAGGTCACTCGTGAAACGTCTCTGGCGTTCGCCAAAGTCGTCAGAAAACATCGGCAAGCCAAAGGCATCTCGTTGGCCAGGCTGGCAGAACTGACTTCGACCGATCAGACGTATCCTGGAAAATTGGAGAGGGGAATCTTATGTCCCAGTCTCGATATTGCTAGTGCTTTTGCAAAAGCACTCGGGGTTCCGCTGTCGCGGCTGCTTGCAGAGGCGGAAAAGTTGCAGGAGCAGCCGTCTGATCTGAAGCGGGCGAAGTGAACGTTACGACGAGCACCAAAAATTCAACCAATTCCACAGAAGGTTTGGTGGCCATTTTGACGTTGAGCCGAGGAACACTGTGCCTGCGGATGCGCAAAGCCATCAATTTACAAAAGAAAATCTTCGGGGACGGAAATCTGTCGCGGCGTCACATAAGAACCGCGCCGATTTTTGATTTCTTTGAAAGGGTTCGCAAGGATTCGCGCAGCCCATCCGGGTCTGGGGTGTAATTCTCGAATGACATCCAGCATGGCATAGTTGTTGCCGGACTTCACATTAAGTCCACTGTTGCCAGCACGCGCCCGCGCTGTTCGCCATCGTGAAAATTCGACCAAAAAGTTAAAGGCGATGCGCGGCGCATGATTTGATGGAAAGCGAATAAGTTCAGATATCTGAGGATGGTTTCGTTAAAGGTGAGTGCCCTGCCGAAGTCGGAGCCACAACAAATGACCCGACCTTATGCCAGTCCGTACCGGAAAGATCGACAGCGCAACCAGCAGTTCTCAGCCGTTCGGCAAGGTTCTGTCTTTGTTCTGAAGAATTGTTGAGCCTGAGAATGTGCCGCCCGGCGATGTCGCTGAAAGGGCGCAGTTCACCGACCTGGACAAGCACAGTGCGTTTGGGATTACGCCCCATTGCCATTCCCGCCTCAAAAAGCACGTTTGGCCGAGCTTGGCCTGTTGCCTGCCTCTCATATTTTTCATCATGTTCCGAACAAAATTCGTTCTTTAGACATGCCTCATCATCCGGCGTCATTAACACGACCACCGCTTGTGCCGCCGTAAACGCTGTGTCCAGTACCTGCCCTATGTAAGGGCTGGCCTCTCCAGTCGCGGCGAGCGCCTGAGACCACTCCAACGGCTTGAGGCCGATGGCGCGCAGAAACTCGAACATAGATTTTCGAGCAGCTTCGTTACGCCCATGGATCACGAAGACGGTTTGCGGGTTCTTGGTCGCCAGCGATTCGGCGGCGGCTATTTTGGAAGGTTGGCTATCTGCGATCATATTGGGTTGGCCATTTGGCGGTAACTGCCGGAACACATAATTGAGGAAGGGTTTTACAAACTGATTCATCGCCGCATCACAGAGATGATTGTGCGGCACCGCCATGTTTAGCGGAGGTTGAATTCCGAAAGAAACAGCTATCTGATGAAAATGATCGCGCCCGTGTGGAACCGTACACAATTCCATCATCGCCAAACCAACCGTCGCTATATCTCTCTCCGTCCCCGCCGTTCGCGCCACGTCTGCGCGGGCTTGAGGATGGGGGCCGAGGTTGAGTCTCTGATATACTGGCCCGTTGTTCTTGAGGTCATCCAGGATGGCAACAAATTCGGACTTATTTCTCATCCACCTTAGAAGCTCGGCCAGCCTTGATGTGATTCGTTGCCAATCTACGTGTTCCAAAAGTGAAACCTGGGTTCTGAACTCATCGCGCAGCGACATGGGCAGAAGTTATACCCCACGGAGGCCATCATTAAAGTTCAAAAACATTCCGTGGCGGCGCACCGGCACGTTTTTCGGCGCTGAACATCACGGTGGTAAAGACTTTTTCTTTCGCAACCACCGCTTTGGCGGTTTTTCAGTCAGTTCACCGTCACGGAGGAATCGCCGGTACCAGCGGCGCATCTGGCGCTGATCATCACGCTGCTGCCTCGTGCGGTTTCGTTTGTGCGGCTTGTACTCTGGAAAGATTTTACGAATTTCCGCCGCTTCCTTTTGCCGTCGCTTCCGCCGTTCTGCGTCCTTCATTCGGCGCTCCTGGCGCTCAGGAGTCACCATGCCGACATAATCGCTGCTATTTGCAGAACAAAAGCCGAAGCGGTTCATACGGTGGACGCCGTTGAAAACGACCGGTAATTCTTCCAGGAAACAATCGGTCTCGAAATTGAGTCGGAGAAGTTGTTCCCTTTCATAATTTACGGCCTCCGCCGCAACCGAGTAGGCGCAGCCTACGTCGATGGGTTTGAAGATGTATTCAACAACCGCTTTGAAATCGCGTTTCGCCATGATGCGATAGACGGTGATCTTCGGGTAAATGCCCGGCGTGATCTGGCGGCTCCCACGTAATTTCTCACGAAGTGCGCGACGGAAAAGTCGAAGATCGTCGCTGCTAAAGCCAGACGACCACACGACGTAGTTGGCATGTGGAAGAACTCTCAGCGGCAGAAACCTAACTGCCAGCTCTGGACCGCCAAATGCGCCACTGAACAGCTTCCCATGCCCTGTGAACTCGTGCATCACCTGATGGTAAATGCGCCAGTACGCCTGAGTCTCAGCCTCTGGCTCTGCTCCATCGAAGGCAATACCATATTCAGGGCGATCCAACTCAGCGCGGCCAGAAAGCTTGATTTGCTGCATTTCGGACTTGGTGAGGTCCTTAAAAATCAACCGCAGCTTCTCGTCCTTCTGTCGGCTGAGGCTGATCACGACTAAAAAGCATTCGTTGTCTGCTGTCGTGAAAGCCCTCTGGTATTCCCTCCAGGCAGGTTCAGCACGAAGATTGTAGCAGCATCGAGTACAAAGGGGGTCCCCGCAGGAATATCCACGGAATCCGCAACCGCAAAATGCCTCGCGATTATCATAAGTGGAAAGGGCCACAATCGCAGCCGTACGATCGTATTCCTTCCACTCGCGTTGGTTATTCCAATAACCCGGCTCTCCAGAGGCCAGCTCGAAATTCACTTTTTTGTAAATCTTTTCCAGCATAACTCGCTTCTGGTGCGACCAGCATTTGAAGTGATTGAGCTGGAGATCGAGATCGCAGCGAAGTTCATGATGAGCCAGGCAGTCTCGACAACCGCAGAACCTCGCCTTCGGGAATTCACGATGAAAGGATTTCTCACTCCTGCGGTCGATGACTGCTGCAATACCCTTGTGATGCGGATCAGGTTGATTTTGCTGTGGGTTTGATGCTGTGGGTGGAGGGAATTGAGAACGGACACGTACACTTGTACGAGTTATCGGGGTTGCAGCCACTGTTGAACTGGACATGGGTCTGGGGCCAGCCCGGCCATACAGATTCTGCGCATTCGGGGAGTGCGTTCCGGCTGGCGGGCGGGAGGCATCGACCGTGCAGGATTACGGTAGCAAAGGCTTTACAGCCCCCTCTGGTGAGAGCGTAATCCCGGCACGGTCGAAATTCTTGGTAATGCTTCATCGGTTTGCTAAGGCCGAGCGGCATTTATCCGCTGCCTTACAGAACCGAATTCACAGGGAACCCATGGAACGCCCTAATTTTCCTCGCCCAGTCAGCTCCATGCTCACCGGACGGTTTGTGATCTGCTATAAATACTAAGAAGAACTCGAAAATAGAGGCTGGTTTGGACCTTCTATATTGACGCCCTTGTAAAAATTGTTTGCAAACTTTTCTACGTCTCGGAAATCGAAGAATCCGTCCTTCCTGTGCCCCATCCCGACCGTTTACGGTCAGGTTGCCGAAGTCTTTTTGAGGCTCCGCAGGTCGATCTTACTGACTCCGAGTGCTCTGGGGTGAATCCGAAATGACCCAACTGGGCGCGGGCGAGAATATCCAACCTAAAGGTCGTTGGATGATCTTCACGTCCACCGGCATGGCGCGCCCCCGGAGATAAACTTCGTAATGGTCCTCGCCGAGCTTCACGACGATCTTTTCCACGAGGTCACCGATGAGCGCCTTGGCCCGTTGACGACCGTTTCCACATAACTGGGCGAAGATCACTTTTAATTCGTCGTATGCCAAATCTGGCGTGGGGGAGGCCAAGGTGGCGGCTTTTTCCAGTTCCAATGCTTCGGCAAGTCTATCCCTCTCAGCTTCCAGTTCCTTCAGGAGATTCGCCAGGCTCCGAGCTGGCGTCTGGTCACCCCGGATCAGGCCCATGATTTTGCTGATTTCTTGGTCCGCACTGGCAATTTTACCCGCCAACTCGTCCACGGTGGTGGTTTTCTTTTCCCCTTCCAGTAGCTTTTGCATCAATCCGCTTTGGGCTAGGAGCGCGCCGAAGCTCTGCTCAAAGAGGTCGTAACGGATCGAAGTCATTCCGCACCGGCCATGCTTGTGAAGGGTATCGCTACAAACGAGATACCGGTAAGTTTTCCCGTTTCTGCACTGGGTGAACCGGCATAGGGTGCCGCCGCACTTGCTGCACCTGGCCAAGCCTGTGAATAAGTTTGCCTCGCTATGCGCCCTGGGTGCCGTCCGATGGTGGTTTCCTTCGATCTTCGCCTGAACCGCATAAAACACTTTTTCATCTACGACGGCAGGAAACACGTGGGGCAGTGGCGGGATCACGTAAGTGTTGAATCCAACGGCCATTTTATTGCGCAGCGTCCGCCACACATAGCTGGTGCCGATTGCCAATTCGCGTTTGCGGCGCTTTCCGTCCACGACCAGCTTATAGCCTTCCAGGTGCAGCTTTCGGGCGATGGTTTGACAACCAAGGCCCTCCACAGCCCATGCAAACATCAGCCGGATTACCTTGGCGTTGGGTTCGACCAGCACGGGGTTACCCTTGGCGTCGAACGCGAGCCAGCAGGGCACGTGCATTTTTACGGTTTTGCCCTTCTGCATAGCCATTTTGCGAGCTTCCCAAGCAGCCTGAATCCGTTCAGATTTCTTTTCATTCTCATCGTGGCCCAAGTGTGCCCGTAACAGTGCGGGGAGGAAGCAGCCGGGATCGCGGCGAAAGCGGTCAGCATTGATCTCGTTTCCGTTGGTCAGGGTGACCACTGTCACCCCTTTCTCTATGATTTCAGCCAAGAAATTCATGGATGTCAGCCAGTCCTGCCGGGATAATCGGTCCAGGTCTTCAATTAAAAGGTAATCTCCGGGCGTCACCAGCTTGAGCAGGCGGGAAAGTCCGCTGCCGTCTTGGCGGTTTCGGCCCTTCCAAGCAGAAATCCCGTCGTCCGCCACCTTGTCGGTCAGGCTCAATGTGTGCCGGGCGCACCACTCCAGAGCCAATTTGCTTTGCCTGCGGTCAGAATCCCCTTCACCTTGGAGGTCGCTACTCCATCTTTCATAGAGGAAAACGTTTACTTTTTTGTGCTTGCGCCGGTCGATTTCTTTTGTATCTTTCATCTCCCCTTAGAACGGGATTTAAGAATTTATGTCGAGTTACTGCATTTTAGAAACTGGAAGCAAACAATATCGTGTCGCCGCGGGCGATACGCTGGAAGTCGAGCGCCTCGCCGTTGAGGCCGGCAAACCCGTCACTTTTGACCGAATTCTCATGGTCAACAATGACGGCAAAGTTACCGTCGGCTCGCCCACTGTCGCCAGCGCGACCGTTGTCGCTGACGTCGTGGAGCATATCCGCGGCGAGAAGAAACTCACTTTCAAGATGAAACGCCGCAAAGGCTATCACAAGAGCATCGGCCATCGTCAGGAACTGACCGTGGTCAAAATCAAAGAAATTAAGGCATAATTTTATGGCACATAAAAAAGGTCAAGGCAGCGTCCGGAACGGGCGCGACAGCGTCAGCAAACGGCTCGGCGTGAAACGATTTGGCGGAGAATTCGTGACGGCGGGCAGCATCCTCGTGCGCCAGCGTGGTTCGAAATTCATCGCCGGACAAAACGTCGGCACCGGCCGCGATTGGACCCTCTTCGCCCTCACCGACGGCAAAGTCACTTTTGACAAAAGCAGCCATCGCGTGAACGTATTGGTCGACGGCGCGACGAAAAATTAACCCGCGCGAAAGATTTTCACGGCGAGGTCACGCGGCCTCGCCTTTTTTATTGGCTGCGTCGCTTGGTGACGGCTAACTTGAAATAGGGTCCATAAAAAGCGCCAGAGGGCGGGCGCACTCCAAGACGCTAACGCGCGACAAAGCGCGCAAATGTTCCGGCAGGTTTTGGACTGCGGCGGCCCTCCGCCGCTTTCGGTCGGGAAAATCGGGCCGTGCGTAAATCGTAAATCGTAAATTGCCGGATGTTTATAGACGAAATCAAAATCTACGCCCGCGCCGGCCACGGCGGCAAAGGTTGTGTGGCTTTCGCGCGCGAGAAGTTCGTTCCCAAAGGCGGCCCCAGCGGCGGCAATGGCGGGCGCGGCGGCGATGTCATCCTCCAGGCCGACCACGACCTGAACAATCTTATCGCCCAATATTATCAACCCAAGCTCATCGCGCAGGACGGTGACGCGGGCATGGGCAAGGGCATGGATGGCCACGCAGGCAAGGACCTTATCATCAAAGTCCCCTGTGGAACACTCGTCTGGAAACTCCCTTCCGCCGAAGTCCCGCCCGAAGATGCCGAAGATCAGGACGAACCTCCCAAATTTCAAACCAGCACTCGCAAGCGCCCGCTCATCCGCCGTTCCGCCGGTGGCGCGGCAATGGAAATTGATTTGTCGAAAGAGGATTCAGAAGCCGTTTCCGAACACGAAAATCCCAAAGGCGAATTGGTTGCCGACCTGACCCAGAACGGCCAGCGCTTTACTCTTTGCAAGGGTGGCCGCGGCGGCCTCGGGAACCGCAACTTCGCCACCTCCGTCCGCCAGGCGCCACGTTTCGCGCAACCGGGCGAGGCTGGCGGCGAAGGCGAATACCTTTTCGAACTGCGCATCGTGGCCGAAGTGGGCGTGATTGGTTATCCTAACGCCGGTAAATCCACGCTGCTCACGGCCGTTTCCAAAGCCCGCCCGAAAATCGCGCCCTATCCCTTCACCACCTTGCACCCGCAAATCGGCATCGTGGAATACCCGGACTTTTTCCGGCTCACAGTCTGCGACGTGCCGGGATTGATCGAAGGCGCACACAAAAACGTCGGCCTCGGCCATTCCTTCCTGCGCCACATCCAACGCTGCAAAATCCTCGTCGTGCTCCTCGACATGGCCGGAACGGACAATCGCGCCCCCTGGGATGATTACAAAAATCTCCTGGCCGAACTCGAACTCTACGATCCCTCACTCGTGGAAAGGCCGCGGCTCGTCGTCGCCAATAAAATGGACGAAGCCGTCGCCGAGGAAAACCTCAGGAAATTCAAGCGCCGCATCCGCAAAATGCCCGTCCTTCCCATCTCCGCCGCCTTCGACGAAGGCGTCGAGAAATTCAAAAACATGATCCGCGAAGCGGTGGAAGCTGAATAACCCGCGGCCATGCATTCGAAAGGAGCGCAGGCTTCGCCTGCTTCGGGGTAAATCGCAGCCAACGCGCAAGGGTATTCGGCACTCCTATTTAACTGCGCGGCGAAGCGGCATGAATGCCGCGCTCCTAAAAGCAAATCGGCCATGCTTAAATTCCCGCTTGTTTTGTCGCCCAAGACCGCGCAGTTTACCGCACCCGGCCAGTCTTTGGACCCGGAAATTCTGTTATGTTACGAGCTGGAATCGTCGGTTTGCCCAACGTCGGCAAATCCACATTGTTTAACGCCGTCACCCGCACCCGCAAAGCGGAAGCGGCGAACTATCCCTTTTGCACCATCGACCCCAACGTCGGCATCGTCACCGTGCCGGACGCGCGCCTCGAACCGCTCGCCAAAATCGCCAAAACCTCCGTCATCATCCCCGCCGCCGTTGAATTCGTCGACATCGCCGGCCTCGTCAAAGGCGCGTCTCAGGGCGAGGGCCTCGGCAATAAATTTCTCAGCCACATCCGCGAAGTCGATGCCATCGTCCAGGTCGTCCGCTGCTTCGAAGACCCGGACATCCACCACGTCGCTGGCGCCATCGATCCCATCCGCGACATCGAAACCATCACCACCGAACTCGTCCTCGCCGACCTTGATTCCGTAAAAAAGCGCCTCGAAAAAGTCGCCAAAGACGCCAAGCGCGGCGATAAAGTCGCCCTCGCGGAAGAGAGCGTGCTGAAAAAACTCGAGCCGCACCTCAACACCGGCAAACCCGCCATCACGCTCGAACTTGCCCCGGAAGAAAAAGCCGTCTCCCGCCTCTTTTGGCTGATGACCGACAAGCCCACGATTTTTGCCTGCAACGTCAAGGAAAGCGACCTCGCCACCGCCGACACTAACCCTCACGTCGTCAAAGTCCGCGAATTCGCCCAGCACCATTTCGCCTGCGAAGCCGTTGTCATCAGCGCGCAAATCGAAAGCGACCTGATCGATTTGTCGCCCGAGGAAGAAAAGGAATTTTTGAAGGAACTCGGCGTCAAGGAAAGCGGCGTCGGTCAACTGATCCGCGCCACCTACCATTTGCTCGGCCTGCGCACCTACTTCACCGCCGGTGAAAAAGAAGTCCGCGCCTGGACCATTCACGTCGGCGATACCGCGCCGAAAGCCGCCGGCGTCATCCACTCCGATTTCGAACGCGGCTTCATCAAAGCCGAAACCGTCGCCTACGATGACCTGATGAAATGCGGCTCCGTCGCCGCCGCCCGCGAAAAAGGCCTCTACCGCATGGAAGGCAAGGAATACGTTGTCCAGGACGGCGACGTGATGCTCTTCAAGTTCAACGTGTAGTAGTCAATCGTCCTCGTCCTCCTTCTCGTCCTCGAAGCTCTTTCGATGTTCGAAGAGAGATCGCTGGCACACTCGCCTGGATTAAACCAAAAACCCCTCCTCGATTTCCACCAAGGACCACTTCTCCTCGGGGTGCAGGAGGTCGAAGCTATAATTTCTCCCTGCTCGATGTTCGGGACTCAATGTTCCGCAAAAACCGGCGGCAGAGCGCGCCACCTCCAAAAGCGCGCGCCACTGCCATTCCGGACATCATTCCCAGTAGCCCGGCGTCCACACCCAGCCCGTGCCCGCGGTTTCCCTATCCCAATGACCCGGCACCCAGACGGAGTTCATGCTGGGGCGTGTTTCCCAATGGCCCGGCATCCAAACCCAATGCGTGTCTATCCACGCCCAATTACCCGATACCCACACCTGGTTCCCGTTCCGCGCCGGTCCTCTTGCATCCATTTTTGGCGGCGGCGGTGCTTCCGGCACCACCACCGTCGCCGGTGCCGTCATCGACTCCGTCGTTCCCACCTCGCCTCCACGAGGGCCACATGCACATCCGCTTGCCAGCAAACACGCCGCCAGCGGCAAAACTCCAAAA
>Ga0335085_10008882_pt1 | contig 15242 bp, 11 predicted proteins | sample Lox_Sample_45_FD_206712 | JGI IMG/M metagenome (GOLD analysis project Ga0335085, IMG submission 206712) | Soil microbial communities from Loxahatchee National Wildlife Refuge, Florida, United States - Lox_Sample_4.5 | ecosystem: Environmental > Terrestrial > Soil > Wetlands | place: USA... | reverse complement strand
ACCGCGTGCGAACCGTAAGCCATGGAAGCGGAAGTGTCCAGCAGGATGAGAAGCTGAGTGTTGGTTTCGCCGCGGTACCGCTTGAGGAAGCACCTGTCGGTCCGGGCGAAGACGTTCCAATCCACATGGCGCAGGTCGTCGCCCTGCGAGTAGGCACGGTATTCGGCGAACTCCTGGGAGAACCCGAAATCGGGCGACCGGTGCAGCCCCGCGACGAACCCGTCGACCACCGTCTTGGCAATGAGGTCCAGCCCCGAGATAGAAGCGAGCGTAGCCGGATCGAGGAATCGCTGGAGCATTATTGTTCCACCACAGGTTGATTCAATTCATAGCGGAGGCACTCCCCGTATGCGGACTCGGGTAAACCGGGCCCAAGCCGCCGGTGAACCTCGATCGCAGCCCCGATCACTTTCTCCGTAATCTCATTCTCGCCAGGCATAGGAAACTCCGCGTAGCCTTCGCGTCCTCAGCGTCTCCGCGTTGGTCACACCCTTCACTCCCTTGGCGCAGTCTTCCATTCCAGGACGCGCTTGAGGATGTCGTCCTGCCGGAGACGGTCGGACTCGGCGTGGAAGTTGAGCAGGATCCTGTGCCTCAACACCGGAATATAGAGCGTGCGGACGTCTTCGTAGGTGACGTGGTAGCGGCCCTTCATGAGCGCCCGCGCTTTGGAGGCGAGCACCAGGAACTGCGCGGCGCGGACGCTGCCGCCGTAATTCACATATTTCTGCACGAAGTCCGGGGCGGCTTCGTCGCGCGGACGGGTGACGCGGACGAGCTCGACGGCGTATCGCGCGACGCTCTCGCCGATCGGGACCATGCGGACCAGTTGCTGGAAATCACTGATCTCCTGCGCGTTCGTCACCGGCTCGGCGTAGGGAATCGTAGTTACCGTGGTGAGGTCCACCACCTTCAACTCTTCGTCGGCATTGAGGTAATCGAGGACGGTGTTGAAAAGGAAGCGGTCGAGTTGCGCTTCCGGGAGGGGATAAGTGCCTTCCAGCTCGATGGGGTTTTGCGTTGCGAGGACAAAGAACGGCGCGGGCAGCTTGTAGTGGTTGCCGCGGACGGTGCAGGCCAGTTCCTGCATGGCCTCGAGCAGCGCGCTTTGCGTCTTGGGCGGTGTGCGGTTGATTTCGTCCGCGAGCAGGATGTTGCCGAAGATCGGACCGGGAACGAACGTCCAGGTGCGGCGGCCGTTGGTAGGATCCTCTTCGATGATATCCGTGCCGGTGATGTCGCTGGGCATCAGGTCCGGCGTGAACTGAATGCGTTTGAACACCAGGCCAAGGGTCTGGGCCATGGTTCGGACCAGCAGCGTTTTGGCGGTGCCGGGCAGGCCGGTAATGAGGCAATGCCCGCCCACGAACAGGCTGATCATCACCTGTTCCAGCACCTCTTCCTGCCCGACGATGACGCGGCGCACCTGCGTCACAATGCCGGATTGCACCTGGCGAAAGCGCTCAATGCGCGTCTTTAAAACGTCGGGCTCTAACTGCGTGACGGTAGTTGACATGCGGATTCCATTCTCATTGCTTGACGGGAGTCTGATTCGGTAGCTTGGCCGGCTGCGGTTCTTCTCCGCTCAATTCCAGGAGCAGCTTCTGGGCCTGCCGGTAGCCCGGGGCGGTCTCCAGTGCCGCCAGTACTTCGTCCTTGGCTTTGTCGTTCTGGTGATTCGCCTGGTAGGCCCGGGCCAGATCGTAGTGGGCCTGGGCGGCGTCGATGGGGTTGTGGGCAAGCACCGAATGAAATTCGCGCGCGGCTCCGGAGCCGTTGCCCAGCTCGATCCACAACTCGCCGAGCTGCTGGTGCGCCTGGTTGTCCATCGGATAAATATAGTTCAAACGGTCCAGCACTGCAGCCGCTTCTTTTTTGTTGCCCGCTTCCGCCAGCAGTTTGGCGTCCAGCTTGAGCGTCTCGGGATTGCGCCCGCCCTCTTTGACGTACCGTTCCAGTTCGCCGATGGCCGCCGTCTTATTGCTCTTCGCGATGTAGGCCTGCGCCAGCATTTCGTAAACGCTTTGTTCTTCGACGTAGTCGGGATAGTAGTCGCGAATGGCGGTGCCGTCCTTGATCACGGCGTCCCAATCCTTCTTCTGCGACAGGTCGGCTACGGCCTTTGCGCGGAGCTTCCATTCGTCGAAGTGGGTGAGGGTCGGCTTGAGCTCGGTTTCCAGATGGGAGAAGAACTGCTGGTCGAATTCGCCTGGTTCGAGCTTCAATTCTTTACGGACAACCGACGCGGTGTCTTCGTCGTTGCCGAAATCTTTCAGCATGGCGAGAATCGTCTTCCAGCCCCAGCGTTCGGTGATGTAATCGCAGATCTTGCCGGCCTGAAAATAGCTGACGATCACCTGCTGCGGGCGGACGGGGTGAATGAAGCCCCGATCCAGCTCGGCCACCGGAAGAAGCTGATGGCTGCGGACGGCGGCGATTTCGTCGGGGCCGAGACGGTCGCCCCATTCCGGAGATGTGGCGGTCTCCTCATGTACGGCAATACCCTCCGTGAACCAGCGCGGAACACGGTGGTTCGTCATGGTGAGCGTGAAGACGTGGCTCATCTCGTGCCACAAAGTGGAATCCCAATGGAAGCTGCCGGGAGCGCGTGCGGACGGGCTATCCATGGCGATGGCGTAGCCGAACGTCACGCCGAGGGCGCCCAGGCCCGGCACACCCAACGTCCGCACTTCGAAATCGGTGTGGTTCGGATAGACTTCAACCTGAACCGGCCGGTCGAGCTTCAGCTCGTATTTCTTCTCATAGGTGGCGATGGCGCGCTCCATCTCCGACTCGAAATAGGGGCGCAGCAGTTCGGCCTCGCCTTTCTGCAGCTTCAGGATGGTGCGATCGGTACGGAAGGTAACGAAGTTCTTGTAGCTGTCCATCAGCTTCAGGGAATTCTTCGTGGCCGGATCCCGGAATCCGTTGTTGAAAGCGGTCTCGAGTTGCTGGTACGCCTCCTGGTCCTGGCCCATGCGCATCAGGTTGAGGCCCAGCTCGGAGCGGGCGCGGTTGAAGCCCGGATCGAGCTCCACCGCCTTGCGGTAGTAGGCGATGGCTTCGTCGTAACGGCGGTTGAGCGTGAAAAAGTGGCCCGCGGTGGCATACCCGCCGGCCGTGTGCGGATCCCAGGTCGTGTCTTTCTTATCCGCCAGCCAGTCCATGGTCGCCAGAATCGCCTTGGCCTGCTCGGCATTGGCGTTGATGGCCAGCGCCTTTTTGGCCTCTGCCACCGCTTCGGAATTGTTGTTGTTTTCGAGCGCCAGCCGGGCCAGCATCTCCTGCGCTTCGACCAGCTTGGGATCAGCTTCCAGTGCCTTGCGCGCCAGTTCGGCCACGTTGCTGTCGTACGCCTCGTCGCCGATCTCGGCCAGGCCGAGCAGAGCGCGGGCGTGATCCTTTTTGATTTCCAGCGCCTCGGTGAAGAGCTTGCCCGCTTCATCCTCCTGGCCGACGTCCATGTAGAGCCGGCCCCAGCGCTCGCGATAATCGGCGTTCTTGGGATTTTGCTCAACCAGAACGCGGAAGACCTCGTTGGCATCCACGTAGCGATGGGCTTTACGCAGCGCTTCCGCCTGCTCCAGCGTCTGTGCCGAAAGCGCAAACACCGCTAGCAGCGCGGGCGTTCCCCATCGCGCCAGGATTTTCGCCAAGGTCACTTTTCGAGTGCCTCCTGCGTTTTGGCGAGTTCGATCAGGAGAGTCGTCAGTTGCTTTTTGTACTCATCGGCCGGCATGGCGGCCTTTTCGTATTTGAGCTGGTCAATGGCCTGCTCGATCTGCTCTTTGCGTTCGAGCAGCGGCCGTTTCACAGGGTCTCGCGCGGCGGCGGCATTGGCTCCCAGGCGCACCACGGGGAACGCGGCCGCGAGCCGTCCCTCGCCGTTCTCCTGCTTGGGATCCCGCTCCCCTTCACCCTTGCCGGTGTCTTCCAGAACGGCATGCTCGGTGGCCAGGCGCTTGTTGGTTTCGAAGAACTCGGCGGTTTTGCGCTCGGCGTAATGGAAGGCTTCGAGCGCGGAGACGGAGTCGTTCTTGTCGGTATCGGCCGCGGGATCGCGCAGGGCTTCGGCCCAATAGCGGGCGAAGACAGTGGCGTTCTTCTCCGTGCCGGTCTTGGTGGCCGAGATGACAACGCGATTCGGACGGCGGAGAAACTCGATGGAGCCGCCGCTTGAACTCGTCATGTTGACCACGAGCTGGCGGGTTGCGGGAATACGGTCGAGGAGCGAAGCGAGTTCGGTGCCCGTAATGTCCGGGCCGGGAATGTTGAACTTGTAGTCGACGCCGTCGAAGCTGCCATGGCCGATCAGCATGAGAACCAGTGCGTCCGCTGGTTTGGCGTCCTTGGTGATTTCGGCGAACTGGGTGCGAATCTTATCGCGCGTGGGAGCTTCCAGAGTGATCACGCGGGTATCGCCGCCGGCCTTCTTGAGGCTGGAATCGATATCCTCCGCCCACATCTTGAACCGCTGATCGTAATCCGGCTCGCCGCCCAAACCGGAAATCGTCAAATAAAATGTGGTCGCCTGCGCAGACAACGCGCACAGCAAAAGGAGTGCCAGCCTCCCCAGTCCCAGGCCCCCGGCCCCCGGCCCCTGCCTCATACTACGCCCCACTTTCTCCGCAGCAGCCATTCCGCGGCTTTGATTGCCATGGCGAGGAGGAAAAGAACCGGCATATCCCAGAGGTCGCGGGTTTCGCGTGCGGTGATGCCCGCTTCCGAATAGGAGATTTCCCTCGCCAGCTTGGACGCTTCATCGGGCCGATAGTAACGGCCGCCGGTCTGGTCGGCCAGTTTTTGGAGCAGCTCCCGGTTCTGCGATGTATGGAAATTCTCGGCCACGCCGTCTTCGCGGCGGAAGGTCAAAACATCGTGGCCGATTTCCTCCTGGTCACGGCCGGCGATGATTTCGGCGACGTAGGAACCCGGTTTTTCCGCTGTCCATTCACCGCCGTACACGCCCTCCTGAAGTGGCACCGGGGCCAGTTCCATGGTGGCGCTTTCGCCGCCGGGGCCCATGAACCGCGCCTGCACTTTGGCGTTGGTCACGGGCTTATATTCCTTGTCCCGAACCTCGACGCGAATCGGCACGCGAGTATCGTCGGCCAAGACCTGCTTCGGGGTGGTGGAGGTTACCTGGCCGGGTGTATCCGTCACCATGTAGCGGAAAATCTGCTGCCAGAAGGTGGCGTGAGTCTTGTCGGTGTGGTCCATCCACATTTTCCAGCGCCATGTCCCTTCGCTGGCGAGAAGCACGCTGCGGCCGCGGCCGAAATTCTGGGTCACCAGCAGCGGAAACTTGGGTCTGCCCGCCGGAGTGGATTCGAGCAGCACCGTCGCGCCCGGCTTGGGCGGGCCGACCTCCTGGTAATTGGCCATCTGCGGCATCTTCTTCCATTTGTCGATATTGCGCGCCGAATCGTCGTCCAGCCGCGTGATGACGCTGCGGGCCCCCTCGGGCGTCAACTCCTCGCCGGTGAAGTCGCGATGAAACGTGGCTTTGCCTTCCGGCAGGGTCACCGGCACAAGGTCCGAGAGCAGGGGCGCACTCTGGTAGCCGCCGTCGGAGAGGGTGGCGCGGCCGCCCAGGAAAAGCACACCACCACCACGGCGGTCGACGAAATCGTGGATGAGCTGCTGCTGGGTCGGCGTGAAATAGTTCGCCTCCACGCTGCCGATGATCAGGCCCTGGAAGCGGAAGAGATCCTCGGCCTTGCCCGGAAAGCCTTCTTCCAGGTCGTGCTCGCCCATATCGGTCGGGAACTGGCGCAAGAACTTGTTCTGCGTCGTCCGCACCATGGCAGCCATATCGATGCCGTTGTAGTCGTCCAGGGCACGGCGGATAAACTTATATTCCCAGCGCGGTTCGCCCTCGAAATAGAAGATGCGCGGCTTCCGGTTTTCGACGTTGACGAGGCGCGAAACCTGGTTGTTGGCGGTGTTCTCCTCGCCGGAAACCGGTTCCACGCCGATGGAGAGGGTTTTCGGGCCGGCCTCGCCGCAGTTGAAAACCAGTGTCTCGCTCTGGATCTGGCCGTCGGCGCGAAGCGTGATGTCCTGCGACGCCAGCACCTTACCGCTATCCCGTACGCTCAGTTTGGCGTGATTGCCGGAAAGCCCCCAGCTTTGGAGCGACACCACCGCCGTGAGCCGCGATTGGGGAAGAGCGCGCGGGGCGACGACAGCGTCGGTGATTTCGATATCCTTCTGCGGATGCTCGCGGCCGAAGCCGATGGTGTGCACGGGAATACGCTGGCGCCGAATGGCGGCGATGGTGTCGAGGTCGATGCCGCCCGAGTTATCCGCGCCGTCGCTCAGCAGCACGATCGCGCCCAGCGGCAGCGAGGTCGATTCCGCCAAAACCCGTTCCAGCGTGCCGCCGATCCGCGAGGCGGGGGCGACGCCGGTGAGCTGATCGGTTTTGGCGATGCGCTCCGGCTCGGCCCCGAATTTATACAGGCGTACCTGGAACTTCTGGCCGAGATCTCTTAACAGGCCGTTATTCAGCACCGATTTGGCGGCCGCTTCGCGAGTCCCGGAGGAGTCCGCGATGGACATGCTGCGCGAATCGTCCACCAGGACGGCCACCACGTTCTGCTGCGGTTTGAGCGTGGCCACGCTGAGCGCCGGATGCCAGAGCAGGAATAGAATCAGCGCCAGCATGGCCGATTCCAGTCCCCAAATCGCCAGCGGGCGCAGGCCGCTCAACATCCCGTGATTGCGCCGCACATTCCAGAACAGCAGGCCGGCTCCGGCCAGAATGGCGACGCCGAAAATCCACATGGGCCAGGGCGTCAGGAACACGAATTGGCCTTTGTGGAAAAGGCTGGCCGGATATTTGAAGAGAAGCTCGAACATGCGGTTCACTTCACCAGGGGAGAACGAGATCTTTATGGACGTGATGGGGGCGGTATGGCGTTACAGGCGACCTGACTTCGTTGGGAACTTCAACATGCGCACGCATTTCCGCGCAGCCCTCGTATTTGAAAAGCATATCACGCGCAACCAAAACCGGCGTGGCCGCTCCACGTAACGCGGAGCCACGGCGAAAACGGAGGTCTCGCGGAGCACAACCTTAGCTCTCCGCGGCTCTCCGCACTCTTCGGGTCTCCGCCTTGAAGTGTTGCGGCGGCTATACTGGTAGTGGTCCCAGACAGCGTGCAAGACTACATCCGGATTCGCGGCGCGCGGGTCCACAACCTTAAAAATATTTCGCTTTCCATTCCCCACAACCAGTTGACGGTGGTGACCGGTGTGTCGGGTTCAGGGAAGTCGTCGCTGGCCTTCGACACGATTTATGCGGAGGGGCAGCGGAGGTACGTGGAATCGATGTCGGCGTACGCGCGCCAGTTCCTGGAACGGATGGAAAAGCCGGAGGTGGAGGACATCGACGGCATCGCGCCGGCGGTGGCCATCCGGCAGAAGAATACCAGCCGGAATCCGCGCTCCACGGTTGCGACGGCGACCGAATGTTACGACTTCCTGCGCCTGTTGTTTGCGCGCGTAGGGCAGACGTTCTGTCCGACTTGCGGGACGCGCGTCCGCAAGGACACGGTGGACGAGGTGGCCGCGCGGATGCTCGAGATGCCGGCCGGATCGCGGTGGTACGTGCTGTTCCCTTGCGGGGAGCACAGCTCCGCGCAGGCGCTGCGCGATCATCTTTTCGAGCTGCGGAAAAAGGGTTTCAACCGGCTGTACCAGAATGGCCGGCTGTTTGAGTTTTCCACGCCGGAATCGCTTCTGGATATCGATTTTTCCCAGCCGCTGTTTGTCTTGGTGGACCGCATTGCCATCTCGCCCGATCTGCATCAGCGCCTGGTGGATACCGTCGAAATCTGCTACCGCGAAGCGGGGGAAGCCGTGTTCGAAAGTGCCGGCGGCGGTGAGCGGCTGCGATTCAATGAGAAGTTCCAGTGCAAGACCTGTGGGACGGAGTTCGTTACCCCGGAGCCGGTCCTGTTCAGCTTCAATTCACCCGCGGGCGCCTGCCCACGCTGCCAGGGATTCGGCAACACGATCGATTACGACATCGACCGCATCATCCCCGATAAGACGCTCTCGCTCGATGAGGGCGCGGTGGAGCCGTGGACGAAGCCGCGATATCGGGTGTGGGCCGCGAATTTCAAAAAGCACGCCAAGTCCTTTCCCACCCGAACCGCGGTGTGCGACCTCGCGCCCCGCGACCGCGAGCGGCTGGAAGATTTCATCCGGCGGTTTTTCGAGTACCTGGAAGGCAAGAAATATAAGATGCACGTTCGCATCTTCCTGAGCCGGTACCGCGGCTACGCGCTGTGTCCGGAGTGCCGTGGCGCGCGGCTGCGGAAAGAGGCGCTATATGTGCGGGTGGGCGGCAAGAATCTGGGCGAAGTGGTGCGGATGAACATCGCCGAGGCGCGCGATTTCTTTGAAACGCTGGAGCTGACGCCCGAGGAATCCGCCATCGCCGAGAAGATACTGGTCGAGATCCGGCAGCGGCTGAAGTTTCTGAACGACGTCGGGCTGGAATATTTGACGCTGGACCGGCTTTCCGCCACGCTTTCCGGCGGTGAGGCGCAGCGCATTCAGCTCGCCACTTCGCTGGGCTCGCGGCTGGTGGGAGCCTGCTACGTGCTGGACGAACCGTCGATCGGCCTGCACAGCCGGGACACGGGGCGGCTGATCCGCATCCTGGAGGAATTGCGCGGGCTGGGCAATACGATCGTGGTGGTAGAGCACGACCCGGACGTGATGCGCGCCGCCGACCACATTGTGGATCTCGGCCCCGGAGCGGGCGAGCACGGCGGAGAGATCGTATTCGAAGGGTCGCTGCCGAAATTGATGGAAGACGGCGCCAGTTCGCTGACGGCGCGTTACCTGAAGGGCGAGGCGCGGGTTTCGGCGAAACGGAACCGGCGGAAGGTCGACCGGCGGCGGATGCTGCGATTCTCCGGCGCGCGCGTGCACAATCTGAAGAACATCGACGTGGAAATCCCGCTCGGCATGATGGTGGCGATCACGGGAGTTTCCGGCTCCGGCAAATCGACGCTGGTGCACGATGTGATTTTCCGGTCGCTCGAAGCCCTGCACAAGGGACGCGAATCGGAGCGGGAGGCGGAGTTCGACGAGGCCTCCGAAGCGCTGGAATCGTCCGGACCCAAGCTTTCCTGCAGGAGGGTGGAAGGGGCCGAGCGGGTTACCAGCACGGTGATGGTGGACCAATCGCCCATCGGACGAACGCCGCGCTCGAACCCGGTTACGTACCTGAAGGCCTTCGACATCATCCGCGGCCTGTTTGCATCCACCCGCGAGGCCGAGAAGCGCGGCTATACGGCTGGACATTTTTCGTTCAATATTCCCGGAGGCCGCTGTGAGACGTGCCAGGGGGACGGCACGGTCACGGTGGAAATGCAGTTCCTGGCGGATGTGGAACTGGTGTGCGAAGAGTGCCGGGGCACGCGTTACAAGAGCGGCATCCTGGAGATTCAATACAACGGGCTGAACATCCATCAGGTTTTGCAACTCACGGTGCAGGAGGCGATGAGCTTCTTCCATGCCACGCCGAGGCTGGTGCAAAGGCTCAAGGTTCTGGACGACGTGGGGCTCGGCTATCTGCGGCTGGGGCAATCGGCGACCACGCTGTCAGGTGGAGAGGCGCAGCGTGTCAAGCTGGCTGCTTATCTGGCGGGAACGGGCGTGGACGGAACGCTTTTCATTTTTGACGAGCCGACCACGGGTCTGCACTTCGACGATATCGCCAAGCTGCTGGCGTCGTTTCAGCGGCTGGTGGAGAACGGCGGCAGCCTGCTGATCATCGAGCACAACCTGGACGTGATTCAGGCGGCAGACTGGGTGATCGACCTCGGGCCGGAAGGCGGGGCGCGCGGAGGTTCGATCGTGGCCGCAGGGACGCCCGAACAGGTGGCGCGGGTGGAGGCCTCGCACACAGGGGAATACCTGCGCCGGGTGCTGGCGTCCGCCTGAATTTGGGGCCTCGGCGAGACATGCGTGTCTCGTTTTCTCTTGTAAGTTATTGAAAGTACAGAGCACCGGCGAGACACGCTGTCTTAAATCGACTTCACCGGTCCAAATTGGCGATCCGCCGTCCGCCGAGCCAGACGGAAAGCATGTAAAGCAGGAATGCCGGGAGCAGGATGACAGGTCCATGCTCCGATTCGGCAAGGGCTATTGCCGCGCCGGCGGCCATTTGCAAAATGCCGAACGGAAGACGGCCGCCCGTGAAGCGCCAGCGTTGGACCGGCAGCCGGTCATGAAGGGACGGGTAATGACCGACTGCCAGGGCGGGGAGGCCAAAAGAAAGACCGGCACCGAGATCGATAGGCAGCACCAGGATGGTGAGCAGCGCAAGATAGGCTGCGTCTTTGGCCAGCAAAATCCGCCAGGCGGGGAGGGGGAAGACCGAGTACCTCGTACGGCCGCCTGCTCCGTCCAGACTAAAGAGGCATTGGGCATAGGTGCTGAGCGACAGAGCGACCAGCGACGCCATGCCGGCGCCGCCGCCAAGCTGCGCGCGCGCATGGCTGAAGACGCCGACCGCCGCCAGCAGGATTGCCAGCCAGGTATCGAGCACGCTCAGCATTTGCCGGAGATCCTTGCGCATCATCTCGCCGAACGCCGGAACGCGGCGCAGCGGACGCCACTGGCGCGGGGCGAGACTGTGTGTCAGAAGTGGAACGGCCATAAACCCGAGAGCGGCGGGACTGCGGAATGTACGCCAGAGGAGCAGCGCGGCCAGCCAGAGAATGGGACTGAGGGCGAGAGCGGCGGCGCGCAAGCCGAGGCGTTCGATTTGGTTCAGCGGCCAAAGTGCCAGGCGCACGGCGGGAAGTTTCGCCAGCGGATCTCCGGAAAGCGGAAACAGCATAAGGAAACCGAGCAACAGCAGGAACGGATACGCGCCTACGGGCAGGACACCGCTGGAGATTGCGCCATAGGCAATGAGCGCAACAAATAAAAAGAAGTTGTTAAGAGTGAGGGAAGCGAAGGAACTGAGGTCGCGGCGGACTGTGCGCCAGAGGGCCGCCAGGACCGGCCAGAGTGCAGCAGCCGGAACACCCTGACGGGCTGTCCGAACCGCGGCGTGGTTGGGCATTGGACTGCTTTAGTTTTCTGTCGGGGCCTTTTCCACACTATCGACGACGATCAGGTCGACCGGCCCTTTGCGCGATTCGAGTTTCAGGCCGAGTTGTTCCTGGACGGCGCTGAAGATGCTGGGGCCGGGTTCGGCTTCGCGCGTCTCCGGCCCGGCGCCGCCGCCCGGCGGCGGACCCATCGGCATGGGCATGCCGCGCATTCCAGCCAGACCCTCCGGAGAGAATTCCAGGGTGTAGTCGTATTCGGCGGTCAGGCCCGTCATATCGATTACAGGCCGGCCCAATTGGTTGCTCAGGACGTCGGCCAAAGTTGCCATGGTCTCGTGGGCCCCTTGCATGCGGAAACCGTTTGGGCCAAAGGTCAGGGTTTCGCCTCGGCGGATAGGCACCACCCGGGGTGCGCCGTCGGGACCGGTGGCGGGCGGAGCGGGCCGAGGGTCGGCGGCGGTGTCCTCAACCTCCTTGGGCGACTCCTTCAGCTTGGGTCCGCCTTTGGCAACCGCCAAGGCGTAGATCGGCACTTCCTTCCGTTCTTTGTGGACCACCAGCTTGAACCGCTCGGCCAGCAGATTCTGAAGCATTATTTGGAATTGCTGCCTGGTGGCGCCATCCGGGATTTTGGCGGAAATATCGAAGCGCTGGCTGTCCATCCAGGACGGGCCGGAGACCTGAAAGCTCTTCACGCCCCAGGCCGTCATGATGAGGCGGCTGAGCGGCATGTTGGAAAACGTGACGTGGCTCGGATCGGGCGTGCCGGGTCCGCCACGCGTGCCCATCATGATGCGGCCGACGCCCTGCGGCGCGGAAGGCTTGATGGAAGCGACATCGAAGGTGAGAGAGTGGTCGGGCGTCTGAGCCAGCAGCAGAGCGGAGCTCAGGAACAACAACGGCTGCAACGAAATTTTATTTATTTGCAGAGAGATATGCATATTAGCGAAGGTGCAGGTTTAATTTTCGGTAGGAGTCCTCTCCATGCTATCGACCACAATGAGATCGACTGGCCCCTTGCGCGATTCGAGCTTCAGGCCCAGCTGCTCCTGGACCGCACTGAAGATGGTGGGGCCGGATTCGGCTTCGTGCCCGCCGTCGCGTCCGCCGTCTCCGCCGGCCACTGCGCCGGGAGGCGGCCCCATCGGCATGGGCATACCTCTCATCATTGCCAGCCCCTCGGGGGAGAATTCCATGGTGATGTCGTATTGGCCTTTCAGGCCGGTTTCGTCGATCACCGGCCTCCCCAACTGCATACTCAGCATGTCCACCAGTTGGGCGATGGGCACGTGGCTGGCCTGCATGCGAAAGCGATTGCCGTTGAACATCATCATCATGCCCCTGGCGCCGGCCGGAGGTTTCGGAAATCCGTCTTTGCCCACCTCCTGAGGTTTCGGAAGCCCGTCTCTGCCCATGGCTGACGAACCCGGCGGAGGTGGCGGCGGCTCCTTCGGTTCCCCGGCCTCGGCCGTAGCCGCTTCTGGCGATTCTTTGAGTTTCGGGCCGCCCTTGGCGACGAGCAGTGCGTAGATTGGGACCTGTTTCTTTTCTTTGTGAATCACGAGCTTGAACCGGTCCGCCAGCAGATTCTGAAGCATGGCGTGAAACTGCGCCTCGGTTGCGCCTTTGGGAACCTTGGCGGTGATGTCGAAATGCTCACCGTCCATCCAGGAAGGTCCGGAGACCTGGAAGTTCTTTACATCGTAGGCGCGTGCAATCAGGAAGGCTAACGATATGTTGGTGAACGTCACCTGGCCGGGATCGCGGGTCCCGGGTCCGCCGCGCATGCCCGTCATCATCCGACCCATCGGCTGTTGCGCTGCAGGCTTTATGGATGCCACCTCGAACGTCAACGACTTGTCCGGGGTCTGCCCCAGGGCGAAAGACCCAATCAGGACTATGGCAGACGCTACGATGCGAGGCATGTGGTTCTCCTTTTCCTTTGTATGACGTTGCGCGCCGGAAATTGTTTTCCGTGCGATTTACCGAAGTCCGCCGTTACCGTACGCGCAGACCGGCCGGCTGCAACTCCTACCGGCTTCCAATCGTCTATCTATAGCAGATACAATAAATGTTAGTGAAACTCTCCGCTTTGCTTCTGGGGTGTACTCTATGCCTGGCGGGTGGTCAAGGCATAGATCAGGCACGCAAGCTTTACAATCTCACCGAGTTCGATAAATCTCTTAAAGTACTAGGTGCGATTCCAGAGAAAAACGCCGCGGTTTATGAGCTGATGGGCCGCGACTATTACATGCTGGCCGATTACAAAAAGGCCACCGAGGCCCTGGAGAAGGCGGAAGCGGCCGATCCGGAAAATGCCGAAATCGCCCTTTGGCTGGGGCGGGCATTTGGACGCAGGGCGGAAACGTCCAGCCCGTTCACAGCGCCCGGGCACGCCAGCCGGGCGCGCCAGTATTTCGAGAGGTCCGTGCAGCTAAATCCAACGAATACAGAGGCTTTGAGCGATTTATTCGACTACTACCTGGACGCGCCGGGTTTCCTCGGCGGCGGGTTGGACAAGGCGCAGGCACTAATCGCGAAAATTTCCGCGGTGGATGTGGGCGAGGCGCACTCGGCGGAGGCGCGGCTGGCGGAAAAGCGCAAGGAGTTCGGCAGCGCGGAGGAGCATCTGCGGGCGGCGATCGATGCTTCGCCGGAGCGCATCGGACGGTTCCTCGAACTGGCAAGATTCCTGGCCAAGCAAGGTCGGTTTGTAGAGGCGGACCAGAATATCGAGCGAGCTGAAAAAATCGCGCCGAATTCACCGCGGGTGATCTACGCGAAGGCCGAAGTATACGTCCAAAATGGCCGTAATCTTGATGTTGCCAAAAAATTATTAAAGCGATACATGAGCATGACGCTTTCGCCCGACGATCCGCCCCGCAGCGACGCGGCCAAGCTGCTGAAGCAGGCGCAGGGCGGCTAGTGTTCCTCGCCGAGTCTCTCCGTTTCAGCGCGCAGGCGCTGCGCGCCAATCCCGTCCGATCTCTGCTCACGGGACTCGGGATGGTGATCGGAACCGCTTCGGTGATCCTGGTGGTGACGATTTCGCTCACCAGCCGTGATTACATCCTGGAACAGGTGGAAGGCATCGGGTCGAACATCATTTTCGGCTACTACGTTTCGGCCGGACCGAGCAGTCCAACGGCGGACGCAGACTATATCAAGATGGCGGACGTGGACGCGATCCGCGACCAGCTGGCACCGGACATCGTGGCGGCCACGGGCGTGATGACGAATTTCGACCATCTGCTGATCGCCGGCAAGGAGCAGGATGTCAAGGTGATCGGGACGGACGAATCTTATGCGCCGGTGCGAAACATTGTGATCAGCTCGGGCCGGTTCCTGGATTCCACCGATGTCAAGGCGCGGACCAAAGTGGCGCTCCTGACGGACCAACTGGCCAAGCGGATGTTCGGCGGAACGAGCGCTTCCGTGAACCAAGTGATCAGGCTTTATGGCCTCCAGTTCACCGTGATCGGCACTTTTCACGAGAAGGTGGAGACGTTCGGGCAATCGGAAGTGGAACGCGACACGATTGTGGTTCCCATTACCGTGTTGCGCTACTTCACGCCGGTGGAGCGGATCGATCCTTTGTATGTGCAGGTGCGCTCGCCACAGCAGGTGGACCAGGTGGCGCTGCGGGTACAGGAAATCGTGGCCGGGCGGCACCGCCCCGGAGCCAATTACCGGGTGGAGACGCTCACGGCGATCCTCAATGCCGCCAAGAACATTTCGCTGATTTTGTCGCTGGTGCTGGTTTTGGTTTCGGCAATTACGCTGGTAATTTCCGGCATCGGGATCATGAACATCATGCTGGTGACGGTTACGGAGCGAACACGCGAGATCGGAGTGCGGCTGGCGGTGGGGGCATCGGCGCGGGAGATTCTGGCGCAGTTCCTGACCGAAGCGATGATGGTCAGCCTGTCGGGGGGGCTGCTGGGGATACTGGTCGGAGTGGCGGTTCCCCTGAGCGTAGGCCTGTTCACGGATATCCGGATTCCCATTTCGCTGGTGGCGATTGCGGTGGCGTTCGGAGTTTCCTGCCTGGTGGGGCTGGTGTTCGGCATTTTGCCGGCGAATCGGGCGGCGCATTTGAATCCGACCGAAGCGCTGCGGTACGAATGACTTCACCGCCGAGATGCCGAGGCGCAGAGA
>Ga0335085_10008881_pt1 | contig 15243 bp, 13 predicted proteins | sample Lox_Sample_45_FD_206712 | JGI IMG/M metagenome (GOLD analysis project Ga0335085, IMG submission 206712) | Soil microbial communities from Loxahatchee National Wildlife Refuge, Florida, United States - Lox_Sample_4.5 | ecosystem: Environmental > Terrestrial > Soil > Wetlands | place: USA... | reverse complement strand
TGTTGCCTATGGCGCGTGCCTGGCCGCGTGCTTTTGCGTTGCTGTGTCCGGCTGCACCCGCGCGATGGCCGGCGTGTCGGAATTCACCACGGCCTGTCCGTCAAAGCGCAAGTCAACCGACTCGACGCGCCCGGCGGTGGCGCGCCACTGCCGCAGCTTGTCGATCAACGTTTCGTACTTCGACTCGAAGTCGGAATCGCCGAAATGCACGAGGATCGGATCGTTCGAGTCGCCCCAGGCATCGGGGTTGCCGGCCTGGGAAGCACTGCCTGAGAGCGTGCCGGGCTGCAAGCCGTCAAGCGTGGCGCGCAGATCGTGCGGATCGGAAAGGTCCACTTCGCTCACTTCTTCGACCGCTCCCGCGCGAGCCGATTCCAAATCGTGCATAAATCCGGCGAAGAGCTGCATGCGCTTTTCGCGATCCTCGACCGGCATGCCCGAACCGAACCCGGTGACTACCGGGAAATGGAAGCGCCCCTGCAGCGGGCGATCGAGAACCACGCCGTGCACATCGATCAGCGCCATGTCGCTGCCATCGCGCAAGAAGGCGATGGGTGTACGCTCGACAACTTCCACTTGCAGCGTGTGCGGCAGGGCGCGCCGCACGGTGGCCTGTTCCACCCAGGGAATCGATTCAATCTGGCGGCGACGAGCGGCGAGAGGAATGCTCAGGATGCTGTGGCCGCGATCGGAGCGGAAAATATCGAGCACGATGGCGCGCGAAACGTTGCGATTGCCGGAAAGCTCCACCTGCTCCGGATGGACCAGCGCCATTTCCGGCGACGAGCTGAGGAAATGCACGCAGGCGTAGGTAAGACCCACCCCAGCGACACCCGTAGCCACCCAAGCCGTAACGCGAAGATAGGTCTTCCAGGCCTTTTTGCCGAATTTGCGGCGCTTGATCTCGACCGGTTTTTGGCGGCGAAGATACTTCGGCTCCTCGTCGGCTAAGACTTCCTGAGGATAAGCTTCCGGCTCGATGTCTTTCAGTTTTGCCAGACGATCACCTCATTTTCAAGTTCGATTCCATAGGCGCCGCGCACGCGCTCACGCACTTCATCGATGAGTTTCAACATGTCGTAACAGCTCGCGTGGCCCGCATTCACGAAAAAGTTGGCGTGGCGGTCGCTGACCATGGCGTCGCCCATGCGATGACCTTTCAGTTTCAGCTCGTCGATCATTTTTCCCGCCGAGCCGCCCGGCGGATTCTTGAAGATGCAGCCCGCGCTTTTCTGGTTCAAAGGCTGGCTGGCGCGGCGCTTCTCGTTGCAGACGCGAATTCCCGCCAGGATTTCCTTGTAGGGCTTCGACGGCAGCTCAAGCTTCACGCGAAGCATCACGTCGTCTGGCGCGAAGGAGGTGTGGCGATAATCGAAGCGAATGTCGTTGCCACGAAGCGTTTCAATTTCGCGAGTGGCGGCGCGATACAGCTCCACTTCGCGCACGTGCGTGCCGATCTGCGTGCCGTAGGCGCCCGCATTCATGCGTAGAGCCCCGCCTACGCTGCCGGGCACTCCGATGAGTCCTTCCATGCCTCCAAGATCGCGCTTGGCACAAAAAGTGACCATGCCGCCCAGGTCGGCGGAAGCATCGACGTAAGCGGTATTGCCCTCCACGCGCATTCCCGGCTGCGTCGTGGGCAGATGCAGCGCGACCCAAGGCAATTCGCCGTCGGCAATAAGCACGTTGGTGCCGCCGCCAAGAAACTTGTGGGGAATATTTTCGCCAGCCAGCAGGCGCATCACGTCGGGAATCGTTTCGTAGCGCCGAAGCAAGAGCAGATCGGTGGTGCCGCCGATGGCAAGCGAAGTTTTTTCTGCGAGAGAGACACCCGGGCGAACTTCCACTCCGAGTTCCTTCAATTGCGCCGCCGCGTTGTCTTTAACTCGCATGAGAAATCGAAACTCTGGAATCAAGCAGCATGGCCAACTGCTCGAGCGAGCGCCCGACGCTTCCCGCGCCTACGGCGAGCACGGCATCGCCCGAACGCGCTTCCTTCAGCATGAACTCCACGCCGCCCTGCAGCGTGCTCGAATGAATCACGTTTTTGTGTCCCGCGGAGCGGATGGCTCCCGCGAGCCGCTCGCCGGTGATTCCTTCCATAGGCGGCTCGCCGGCGGCATAGATATCGGTGACCACAAGAACGTCCGCGTGGTTGAACGAGCGCAGGAAATCATCCCAAAGGAAATTGGTGCGGCTATAGCGGTGCGGCTGAAAGAGCACGAGCAGGCGCTTGTATCCGCAACCGCGCGCCGCTTCGAGCGTGGCGCGGATTTCCGCGGGATGGTGGCCGTAGTCGTCGATCAGCGTGACGCCGGCATGCACGCCCTTGAGTTCAAAACGGCGGCCCACTCCCGAAAATTTGGCGATGCCGGCGCGGATGAGGTCTTCGGGAATATCGAGCGCGAGTCCCACAGCAGCCGCGGCGGCTGCGTTGCGCACGTTGTGAATTCCCGGCGGCGACGGCAAGCGGAAAACACCCAACGGGTCGCCCTGATAGACCAGATGAAACTCGCTCATCAGGCCGTTGAGCAGCACATCCTTAATCACCAGGTCGGCCTGGTTCGACACGCCGTAGGTAATCACCGGCCGCTTGATGCGCGGGATGATGGCCTGCACGTTGGGCTCATCCAGGCAGAGAATCACCGTGCCATAGAACGGCACGCGATTGACGAATTGGACGAAGGCGTCCTGAATTTCTTCGAGCGAAGTGTATTGATCGAGGTGCTCGCGGTCGATGGTGGTGACCACGGCGATCACCGGAGCGAGCAGCAGGAACGAGCGGTCGCTTTCGTCCGCTTCCACCACCATATATTCGCCCTGGCCCACGCGAGCGCTCGCGCCCGCGTGGTTCACGCGCCCGCCAACGACAAAAGTGGGATCAAGATCAGCCGCGGCCAGAACCGCGGTGACCATCGAAGTCGTGGTGGTTTTCCCGTGCGCCCCGGCCACGGCGATGCCAAATTTCAGGCGCATCAGTTCTGCCAACATTTCCGCGCGAGGAATCACCGGAATTTTCAGGCGGTGCGCTTCGGCCACTTCCACGTTGTCCTGCGGCACGGCCGAAGAAATCACCACTACGTGCGCGCCGGTTACGTTGCTGGCCTGATGCCCTTCATAAATTGTGGCGCCGAGGCCGCGCAGCCGTTCGGTGATGGGCGACAACTTCAGATCGGAGCCCGAAACGGCGTAGCCGGTTGAGAGCAGCACTTCGGCGATGCCGTTCATGCCGCTGCCTCCGATGCCCACCAGATGGATGCGCTTGAAATTGAGGAAGGTGACGTTCATGGGCGCGCCACCTGTTCGAGCAAATCAACAATATCTTCGAGGGCATTCGGCTTGGCCAGCGCGTGGGCGCGCTCGGACATGGCCGAAAGCTTCTCGGGCTGGTCGAGCAGAGAAAAAATCTCGTTGGTCAGGCGTTCGGGAGAGAGCTGGTCCTGAGGGAGCAGGCGACCGGCACCGGCATCCTGCATGGCTGCGGCGTTGCGGGTCTGATGACCATCGGCTGCGGCGCCGAAGGGGATGAAGATGGCGGCGCGTCCGGCGGCAGCTACTTCCGCCACGGTCGTCGCGCCCGAGCGGCAGATAATCAGATCTGCCTGGGCAAAGCGCTCCGCCATATTCGCGATAAAGGGAAGGACCTCCGCTTTGAATTCATGCCGCTCATATGCGACTCGAACCGCATTATAGTCACGTTCCCCAGTCTGATGCACGATGAAAAGCTGATTTTTTCTCAGAACGAGACGGTCCAGCGCGTCGATAATCGCCTGATTGATGGGATGAGCGCCCAAACTGCCGCCGGTAATGAAAATGTGGAAGAGCTTTCGTGGCACCTGGTGCGGAATCTGGAAAAATTCGGGCCGGATGGGGATACCGGTGAGGACGGATTTCCGCCCGAAGCGCTGCGCCGTCTCCGGGTAAGCCACCGCGGCGCGGGAGGCCAGCCCCGCAACCAGCCTGTTGGCAAGCCCCGGATCGACATTGGGCTCGTACACCACCGTAGGAATGCGGTGGGCAGCAGCCAGGAACATAATCGGTCCGGAGGCGTAACCGCCTACGCCGAGCGCCACATTGACGTGATGACGTTGAAGAATTTTTTCGGAATCCCACAGGCCAGCAGGCACCAGGGCGAGATTGTGCAGCAATTTTTTGCCGCTCATGCCTTTGAGGCCGGCCGCGCGAATGGTCTCAAGCGGCAGTCCTGCCTGCGGCACCAGCTTTGTCTCAATCCCGCGATCGGTTCCGACTAGCACGACGTGTCTTTCTCTCCCATGACCATTATTCGAGTGGCCGCGACGGAGCCATTCCTTGGCGATGGCCAGCGCCGGAATGACGTGCCCTCCGGTGCCGCCACCGGCGATCAATAAAGTTTTTTCATCGCTCACGTGGCATCGCTCATGTCATACCGCTCACGTCACATCCGCATGCTGGCTGATGTTCAGGAGCACGCCCGTCGCCAAAAGCATGCCCAGCAAACTCGATCCGCCGTAGCTGACGAAAGGCAGTGGGATGCCCTTGGTGGGCAGCAGTCCCAGCACTACGCTTAAATTGATGAGCGCCTGTCCCACCACCATGGTGGTGATTCCGGTCCCCAGCAGCCTGCCGAATTGGTCGGGGGCCTTCATGGCGGTAACGAATCCGCGCCAGCCGTACACCGCAAACAGCGCCAGCACAATTGCGGCGCCGATAAAGCCGAATTCCTCGCAGATGATGGAGAAGATGAAGTCCGTGTGCGCCTCGGGCAAAAAGAAAAGCTTCTGATGGCTCTCCATCAGCCCCACGCCGGAAAATCCGCCCGATCCCACGGCGATAAGCGACTGCAGAAGCTGGAAACCATGTCCCTGGGGATCGGCGCCCGGAGAAAAGAATGTCTGAACGCGCTGCAGCCGGTACGGGACGCGCACGATCAGCAAATAGATGATGGGCATCGCGGCCAGAACGGCGCCGACGACATAGCGCATGGACAAGCCCGAGACGTAAAGCATCACGAAGGCGATCAGCGAAATCATGCAGGCGGTGCCCATATCCGGCTCGGCAACGACCAGGCCAACGACAAGCAAAAGCGTGGCAGCGACCGGCAGAATGGAACGCAAAGGATCATTCAGGCCGACACCGAAGCGGGAACTTAGAATTTTGCGAGCATGAGCGCCTTTAGCGGTGGTCGTCCGTGCGGGAACTTCGAAACTGCGCTTATTGCGGCGCAGTTCGATAAACCAAGCCAGATAAAAGATGATCGCGAGCTTGGCGATTTCAGAAGGCTGAAGGCTCAACGGACCGATGCGGATCCAGCGATGCGTGGCGTGAGAGCGGTCGAGGAAAAACACGGCGATCAGCATGAGCAGCGTGATCGAGAGAACGGTAAAAACCACGCGCGGCTGCCGCAGCTTGCGGTAGTCGAGGTTCATCAGCGCAAACATGCCGGCAATGCCGATGGCCAGCCAAAGCGCCTGCCGCAGCAGGAAATAGTAGCCGTTGCCGTATTGCTCGCGCGCGGTGACAGCGGACGCGCTGAAGACCATCACTGCGCCAATGAGGCATAGCGCCAAGGTGACGCCGAACATCTTTTTGTCAGGCTGCAGACTAAGCGGCATCCATCATCCTTTCCGGGCCGCGGCGCTCGCGGCAGATTGCTGTTCGAGCTGCGCGACGAGCTGCTTGAAGATGCGCCCGCGCTGCTCGTAATTCTCAAACTGGTCGAAGCTGGAACAGGCCGGCGCCAAGAGCACCGTATCGCCGGGACGCGCGCGTTCGGCCGCAAGCGTAACGGCAGCATCGAGCGTTCCGGCATGCACGATTGGCACAGCGCCTTCGAGGTCCGCCGCGATTTTTTCGGCTGCAGAGCCAATCAGGATGGCGTGGCTTTTGCTACGCTTGAGCGGCTCGCGCAGCGGCGTGTAGGGGCTGTCTTTGTCTTTCCCGCCGAGAATGACGAACAGAGGTCCGGGAAAAGCTTCGACGGCCTTAAGTGTCGCGTCGACATTGGTGGCCTTGGAATCGTTGTAGTAGTTGACACTGTTGACGCGTGCAACAAATTCCAGACGATGTTCGACTGCTTTGAAGGTTTTCACGCCGCTGGCAATAGCCGTTGGTGATGCGCCGGCCAGATAGCTGGCGGCGCAAGCGGCCAGAACGTTCTCTAGATTGTGCAGTCCGCGCAGGGGGATTTCATTGCGCTTGGCCAGCAGCGTCTCGGAACCATCGGCGCGGAACAAGATGTCGTCGTCGCGCAGGAAAGCGCCTTCGGCTACGCGCTTCTGGCGGCTGAACCAATAGATGTGCGGTTTTGCAGGCATACGCCGGGTGATCTCAGGGTCGTCCGCATTGAGCACAGCGGCGTCGCGCTCGATTTGATTCTCGAACATGCGCATCTTCGCCGCCGCATAGGCTTCGAACGAAGCGTGGCGATCGAGATGGTCGGGCGTGAGGTTCAGCAGGACGCCAATTTCCGGGCGAAAATCCTGGATGGTTTCAAGCTGGAAGCTGCTGATTTCCGCCACGGTCACACTTCTGTCGGTGGAATGTTCGGCAAGCGCGAGCAGCGGCACGCCAATGTTCCCGCCAACAAGGGTTTCGATCTGTGCGGTTTTCAGAATGTGCGCAACCAGCGAAGTGGTGGTGGTTTTGCCGTTCGAGCCGGTGATCGCCACGAGCTTGCCGCGCAGAAAACGCCAAGCCAGCTCGACTTCGCTCCACACCGGAATTTTTTGGGCGCGCGCCAATTCAAGCGCCGGGAGATTGGCCGGCACTCCGGGGCTGACGACGATCAGATCCTGATTCAAGAAAAAATCCGTGGCCGGATTGGCAAGCTCGAGTGTTACGCCGGCATTGCGCAGCCGCGCGGCTGTTTCGGCGATTTCCGCTTCGGGCTTCGCGTCGGTTGCGGTAACGGTGGCGCCATAGGCGGCGCTGAACAGGGCCACGGCCAGTCCGGTGCGCGCCAGCCCGACTACCAACACGCGCTTGCCTTGAAAATCGAAACCGGGTCTCACGTTTTGCTCACCTGAATCTAATTTGTTTTACGGCCACTAACTATTCATCGTTAACTGGTGCAATTTCTTTACCGCAATTTCAAAGTGGTCAGCGAAAACAGCGCGAACACCAGCGCCAGAATCCAGAAGCGCACGATCACTTTCGTCTCGCTCCAGCCCATCAATTCGAAATGGTGATGCAGCGGAGCCATGCGAAACACGCGCTTGCCGGTTAGCTTGAACGAGGCGACCTGAATGATCACCGAGAGCAGCTCCAGGATGAAAATTCCGCCAATCGAGAGCAGCAGAATTTCCTGCTTGATGATTACCGCGACCGTTCCGATGGCGCCACCCAGCGCCAGCGAACCTACATCGCCCATGAACATGGCCGCGGGATGCGCGTTGTACCAAAGGAATCCGAGCGACGCGCCCACCAGCGATCCGCAGAAAATGGTCAACTCGGCAGCGTCGGGAATTTTCTGAATCTCAAGATAATCGGCGAAGCGGGCGTTACTTGAAACATAGGTGAGCACCGTCAGCGCGGCTGAGCAAACCAGCACACATCCGATGGCTAGGCCATCGAGGCCGTCGGTGAGATTCACTCCATTGGAGATTCCTGCGATCACCAGCACCAGAAAAATCACAAACGGAATGAATGCCAGCGGCCAGATGAAGCGGTGCGCCAGCCAGGAGTCGATGACCAGATCCGGATGCAGCCGCTTCAGGAACGGGACGCTGAGCTGGGTGGAATACGCGCCCTTGACCTGCAGACCCAGCAATACTCCGCCGATAGCCACGCAGGTGAGCACCTGCAGCAGAAACTTTCCGCGCGCGGTGAGCCCCTGATTGTGCTTGCGCACTACCTTGTTGTAATCGTCGATGAAACCGATGGCGCCGAAAGCAAGCGTTGCGCCGACAGCCAGCAGCACGTAAGGGCTGCGCAGGTCGGCCCATAGCAATGTGGGCAGCACGATCGAGGCAACAATTAACACGCCGCCCATGGTCGGAGTTCCCGCTTTTTTCTGGTGCGCCTTAGGCCCCTCTTCGCGGATGTACTGTTTCACCTGCAATTCCTTCAGTCGCGCCACGGTCCAGGGGCCAAGAATCAGCGTGAGGAACAGCGCCGTAAGGCTGGCCACCGCGGTGCGCACAGTGATATAGCGAAATACATTGAGCGCGCTGAAGTGGGGGCGCAGCCAATAAAAAAAGAGGTAGTACAGCATCAGCCGCGACCTTTCGGCAATGTTTCCACCGGCTGCTCCGCTGGTTTCGCGGCCACGCGCGCGTGCTTTGCGTCGATGGCTTCCAGGATTTTCTCCATCTTCACGCCGCGCGAGCCTTTGAGCAGCAGAATGTCGCCGGGTTGCAGAAGGCCCGGAATAAATTTCGCGGCGTCATCGGAATTCTCGAAAAACTCCGCGCGCTTGTCAGGATGACCAGCCTGCACGGCCGCACTTAGAAATTCTTTCGCGTTGCCGACCACTCCGAACATCCAGTCGATTTTTCCAAGCGCCGCGGCGTGGCGGCCGCATTCGCGGTGCAATTCCGCTGAGGAAGCGCCCAGCTCGCGCATTTCGCCAGTGGCGAGAATGCGGCGACGGTAACCGGGGGTTGCGGCGAGCAGCCGGGTCAGCTCGTCGAGGGCCGCAGGACTCGAGTTGTAGCAATCGTTTATGACGGTAAACCCTTCCTCAAAGCGCACCACTTCCCCGCGCTTGTCCGCCGGCTGCAGCTTGTCGAACACCTCTTGCGCTTCGTTTGCGCCGATGCCCCATACACTTGCGCCAGCGAGAGCAGCCAGCGCGTTCATTACGTTGTGGCGCCCGATCAAGGGTAGCCGCAGGCGCGCCTGTCCGTTGGGCGAGACGAAATCGAACTCCGAGCCCTCAATTCCGTGTTCCTCAATTGCTTCGGCGCGAAATTGCGCCGCGGGACTGGCGCCAAAGAAGATCACCGGCCCACGCGCCACTTCTCCAAACTGCGAAACGCGGTCGTCATCCGCGTTCAGCACCGCCGTCGCCGCAGGCCAGGGCAAATTTTCGATCAGCTCGCGCTCGGCCAGCGCAATCTCGTCAATCGACAAGAAAAATTCCAAATGCTCGACGGCTACGCGAGTGATTACGCCCACATCCGGCGAGGCAATGCGCGTCAGCGCGGCCAGCTCGCCGCGATGCGACATGCCCAGCTCGACTACCGCTGCTTCATAGCTGTCATCCAGCCGCAGCAGCGTGAGCGGCAAACCGTATTCGTTATTCAGGTTGCCCTGCGTTTTCAATGTGCGGAAGCGCGCGCCCACGAGCGCCGCAAGAATCTCTTTGGTAGTGGTTTTTCCCACCGACCCCGCCACCGCGCCGATGAGCCTTCCTGGCCGCTCCTGGCGCCAGATTTCGCACGCGCGGGAAGCCAGCCGCTGGAGTCCGGCAAGCGTGTCATCGACGGCAAGCAGGCGCCCGCGAATTTCCGGCGCGTAGCCTGAAAGACGGTCGTGCGCCACCAAGCCGGCCGCAGCGCCCTTCTCCATAGCCCCGACGACGTGATCGTGTCCATCGTGACGCGGTCCGTGTATGGCGACGAACAGCTCTCCTGGCTGAATGGTGCGGGAATCAATCGAGACACCGGCCACCCTGGCCAGGGGGTCGAGCCCGGAAGGCGGCGCGACGCCCAACGTTTCAGCCATTTGATTAACGGTCCAGCGCATCGCGTCTCCAAAGGACTTGGCGTCCCTCGCAAGTGTGAATTCCCCGGTAAAGCCGGAGTTGCAACCCAGATGCTTCTCTAAAGCCTCGCCGATTGCTTCGAAAATCCTTTGCGGTGCAGCACTTCCCGCGCCTTTTCGCGGTCGTCGAATTGCACGGTGCGATCTTTCAGCACCTGTGTCGTTTCGTGTCCCTTGCCCGCGAGCAGCACAATGTCGCCCGCCTGGGCCTCATCCAATGCAATTTCGAGGGCCTTTTCGCGGTCCGGTTCAACGCGGTACTTCGCATTCACCTTCTGCAATCCCACCACCACGTCGTTGATAATGCGCAGCGGATCTTCGCTGCGCGGATTGTCGCTGGTGAGCACCACCAGATCGCTTAGCGACCCCGCCGCCTCGCCCATCAGCGGGCGCTTGGTGCGATCGCGGTCGCCGCCCGCTCCGAACAGGGTGATGATCTGGCCCGTCGGGCTCAGGTCGCGCGCGGTGGCGATCAAATTCCGCAGCGCGTCGTCCGTATGCGCGTAATCCACCACCACGAGAAATGGCTGGCCCTCGTCAATACGCTGAAAGCGGCCGGGAACGAGTTCCAAACTAGCGACACCCTGTTCGATTTTGTCGTTCGGAATTTCCAAGGCGATGCCCGCGCCAATGGCTGCCAGGATGTTGTAGACATTGATCCGCCCCACCAGCGGCGAGCGCACTTCGATTTTTCCGGCAGGCGTCTGCGCCGTGAATTCCAATCCGCTGAAGCTCGGAGCGAATTTTTTCGTGGTGATTTCCGGCGAACCCTTTAATCCGTAGGTGAGCGTCCGCTCGCTGAGCCCTTCCAGTCGCGTCGCATAGGAATCGTCTGCGTTGATGACCGCCGCATCCGGCGCGCCCGCGCCGGTGCCTTCGAACAGCAGACGCTTGGCCGCGAAGTACTCTTCGAATGTTTTGTGGTAATCGAGATGGTCGCGGGTCAGATTGGTGAAAATCGTCACCGCGAAGTGACAGCCATACAATCGATCCATGGCCAGCGCATGAGAACTGGTCTCCAGCACCGCGTGTGTTCCGCCAGCGTCGCGAACTTCCGCGAACATCTGCTGCAGATCGAGAGACTCCGGCGTGGTGTTCGCGCCCGCGCGGTTGCCGTTCGGCGTGCGATAGCCCGTGGTGCCCACAAGCCCGGTCGTGTAACCGGCGGCGTGCAAAATCGAATCGACAAGGAACGTTGTGGTGGTCTTGCCGTTGGTGCCAGTCACGCCCACCAACTTCAAATCGTTTGCCGGATGGCGATAGAAATTTGCCGCGGCTCGGGCCAGCGCGCGGCGTTCCTTCTTTTCCAGCAACTCCACCCAGGTGATATTCGCGCGAATTTCCGCCGGGCGTGGCCTTGGACTGGCGATAGCCGTGGCGCCGCGCTTGATCGCATCGCTCACGAATTGAAAGCCGTCGAGTTTTTCACCGGGAATCGCGAAAAAAAGACACGCAGCCGCAACTTTGCGGCTGTCATAGGCGACAGAAGCGATCGCCGGATCCGCGGGTCCGCTGACGCGCAGCACATCCAGCCCCTCAATGACTTCACATAAATTCATATGTGCACTCAATCCGCTTGCGCTTCCGGTTGACGCAGTTTCGGTCCGCTCCGCCGCCAGCAGTTTCAATTCTCGCCCCCGCCAGCAGACGTGGGCAATAGAACGCCGGGCCGTCCGAACCGAATCGTTACGCGGCTGCCCTGCGGGACAAGCGAACCCGCGCCCGGAAACTGTTCCAGTGCGACCCCGCTGCCCACCAACGCCGGCACCAAGCCAACGCGCTCGCACTCCTCCATGACCGCTCGAACGGTGCGGCCAGTCAGATTCGGCACGGCAATTCCATCCTGTCCGGAAAGCGGTACCGTTTGCGAGGGAGGTTCGGCTGGCTGATTCGGCGTTGCAGACTCCTTAGTCATGGCAGCATTCAAGCGTGCTGCAGCGGCGGCTTGTTGCTTACTCTTCTTAGCATCGAGTTTCGCGTCCAGGCGCTGCCCACCGCGCTTCGAATTTTTCGCAGTCTCCACATCAGAGGGCGTCGGAATATCGTGCGGAACAGCTAGATAGGCGAGCACCTGCTCGGCAATACGCTTGAAGACCGGTCCTCCCACTTCACCGCCGTGATGCGCGCCCACGGGCGAATCGAGCACTACCAGAATGGAAATAGCAGGCTCGTTCACCGGAAGAGTTGTACTGCGTCGCTGAATACCGCCCCGTAGCCGGATCGATCTTTTGCGCCGTTCCCGACTTACCCGCGGCCGTGTAACCATTCAGCCGCGCAGGTTTGCCGGTGCCTTCGAGCACCACGTCTTCCATCATGCCGCGCATGTCCGCGGCTGTTTTTTCATCGGTCGCTTGCTGCGGCGTCGAGTCCGGTAGCTGAACCCCGGCGGCATCTCCTCGGAGTTCGTGCACGATGCGCGGCTTGTACAACGTGCCGCCGTTGGCGATGGCGGAAATGGCGGAGATAATCTGGATCGGCGTTACGCTCACTTCCTGCCCCATGGCCACTGAGCCAATCGAGCTGGGCGTCCAGTTCTCGACCGGGCGCAGCAGGCCGTGATTTTCGCCGGGCAACTCGATGCCGGTTGGCTGCCCGATCCCGAACTTGCGGATCGTGTCATAAAAACGCGGCGCGCCAAGCTGCAGCGCCACCTTGATCGCGCCCACATCGCTCGAATGCACCAGAATCTTGTCGACCGTTAGCGTCCCAAAAGGGTGCCAATCGTGAATCAACCGTCCGGCCACATTGATCCGGCCCATCTGGCAGTCGATCAGCGCTGAAGGGCTGGTGACGCCATTCTCGATGGCGCCCGCGAGCGTAATCACCTTGAAGGTCGAACCCGGCTCATAGGCCGCGCTGACCGCGCGATCCATCCGCGCTTCGTCGGAAAACGACCCAGGATCGTTGGGATCGAACGTCGGGAAATTCGCCACCGCGAGCAATTCGCCGTTGTTCGGATTCTGCACCACCACCGTGCCGGCCTTCGCGTGTGTTTCATCAATCGCGCTGGCCAATTCCTTTTCGGCAATGTACTGGATGGTTTCATCGAGGGTCAGCACAATGCTTGCACCGGGATCGGGAGCAGCCTCGCGCCGGTCGTACCAGCGGCGCTTTCCGTCGGCCATGACCATCATCTTGCCGGGACGGCCGCGAATGGCCTTGTCGAACGAATACTCGATGCCGCCGATGCCCTTCTCATCCACGTCGGTAAAGCCGAGCACATGCGCCGCAAGTTGCCGCTGCGGATACACGCGGCGGCTCTCTTTCAGGAAGAACACACCGCGCAAGTTCATGCCGTCAATTCTCTGCACGATTTCCGGAGTAAGCTTCTTCGCCAGCCGCACCGGTACATGCGCTTCGCGGATTTTCGTTTCAAGGTCTTCGGCGGGTTCGTCCAGGATGCGCGAAAGCAGCCTACCGACCATGTCCGGATCGGTTACTTCGGCTGGATCGGCAAACAAGGAGTCCATCGGGAGGCTGACGGCCAACTCCCGGCCCTTGCGGTCGTAGATGGTGCCGCGCTTCGGGCTGATTTCAAATATGCGCTGCTGTTGATGTTGGGCTTTTGCGAGGTATTCGCTATAGCAGAAGAGCTGGAGATAACTCAGGCGCGCCAGCACCGCCACCATCCAAACCACCGCCAGGACCCAAACGACCAGCCAGCGGAGACGCGGGTTGCGCTGCTCCATGGAGTTGAGGCCTTATTCCATCGGGAAAAATCGTTCGGCGAATTCTGCATTCGCCGGAACGGGCCCGCTCGCACGGGCCGTCATTCTTTGCGTCAGCTTAGCTTCAGGCTCAGGTCAGGGTCTGGGTATCGAAAAAGACGTTCGCGCCTGCGCCACTACGGCATCCCCGGACGCGTCTGCCGGAGCCACCTGCCCCGGAACCGGCACCGACAAGCCAAGCTGATTTCGCGCAATCGCGTCCACGCGCATAGGTGACCGCAGCGCGGCCACTTCCAGGTGCAATTGCTGGTTCAGCTGCACGGACTTCGCGCGTTGCGATTCCAGTTGCTCCACCTGGTAGCGGAGCTGAATGCACTCGAAGTGCTGCCAGGCGTAAAAAAGCAGACACGCCGCCAGCGCCGTTCCGCCCGCGCACACGCGGAATAATTCACGGACGCGCGACGGCGAAGGTGTGCGCGCCAGGCGGCTATTGTCGATGCGTTTCACTGTGTAATATTCGGTCACGCCATGCTCATTTCTTCCCCGCTCACGGAAGACAACTTCTCAGCAACGCGCATTTTCGCGCTGCGTGACCGGGGATTGATTCGAATCTCTTCTTCACTCGGCTGAATCACCTTTTTGGTGAGAATCCGCATCACGCCTTCGCGCTCGTATTTCTGAAACGCGCGCTTCACCATGCGATCTTCCAGCGAGTGATAACTGAGGACGATCCAGCGTCCTCCGGAATTTAAAGTGGCGGGGGTCCATGAAAGAAACTGCTCGAGTTCCTCCTCTTCTCGATTCACCGCAGTCCGCAGCGCCAGAAACGTTTTTGTCGCGGGATGCAGTTTCTGCCTTCCCCTTACCTTTTGGACCCCTGCCACAACCGTTGCCAGGTGCGCGGTGTCCCGGATGGGACGCGCTCTTACGATGGCCCTGGCGATTCTGCGTGAATTCCTCTCCTCGGCCCGCAGGTAGAGGAGGTCGGCCAGTTCTTTCTCCGGCCAGTGGTTCACAATCTCTGCCGCGGTCAGCGGCGAGTCCGGATTCATGCGCATATCGAGAGGCGCCGGCCACCGGAACGAAAAGCCGCGCGTCGGGTCATCCAACTCCAACGTTGAAATCCCCAGATCGGCGAGCATTCCATCAACCGGCGGCAACCCCAAATTTGCCGCCACTTCGCCGATCCTCGAAAATTCTGCGTGCACGAACACCACCCTGTCTGAAAATTCCTTCAATCTTTCCCGCGCGATTTCAAGCGCTTGAGGGTCCCGGTCGATCACTACTAACCGCCCCGTGGCGAGGCGGCGGGCAATTTCGATCGCGTGGCCGCCCGTTCCAGCCGTCGCATCGACATACGTCCCCTCAGGCCGGATGCGAAGCCATTCCAAAACCGCTTCGAGCAAGACCGGCGTATGCAAAACACTCAAAATCTAAACGCCTAGTTGTGACAGCTCATCCGCCGTGATCGGGTTATTGTTGATGTGCTGATCGAGGAACCGCTGGTGGTTCCAAATTTCCAGATAAGTGAGGCGTCCCGCGACGTCCACTTCCCCTTTCATCTGGGCGGCTTCCCGCAGTACGGGTGGAATCAAAATGCGCCCCTGCCCATCCGTTTCGACTACCTGTCCGAAGTAGCTTGTCCGCGCCAGGAACTTCACCCTGGCCGGATGCTGCGACGAAAGCTTGGCGAGCTTGGCTTCGATCTCTTCCCAGGCCTTCATGGGATAAACCAAAGCCGAATCGCCCTTGGCACTGGTAACGTAAAACTTCGAGCCCAACTTGCGGAGTTCGCCAAGGAAATCGGACGGGATTTTTACCCGGCCCTTCTCGTCGACCTTCGCCAGATAGTTGCCGCGCAACATTCGAAAAAGCCTTTTGCGGCGCC
>Ga0335085_10008880_pt1 | contig 15245 bp, 14 predicted proteins | sample Lox_Sample_45_FD_206712 | JGI IMG/M metagenome (GOLD analysis project Ga0335085, IMG submission 206712) | Soil microbial communities from Loxahatchee National Wildlife Refuge, Florida, United States - Lox_Sample_4.5 | ecosystem: Environmental > Terrestrial > Soil > Wetlands | place: USA... | reverse complement strand
CCTACGACCTGGTGGCCGACCCGGACGCGGCCCGCCAGCTCTGCTCCTACCTGCCGCAGGCGCCGATGCCCATCGACTCCTTCCGGGTGCGCGAGGCGATCGAGCTCACCGGGCGGATCCGCGGCGGCGGCCGCGCCGCCGTGCGGCGCCGAGCCGGAGAGCTGATCGAGGCGCTCGACATCGGCGACTGGGCCGGCACCATGGGCCAGCGCCTGTCCGGCGGGATCAAGCGGCTGGTCGGGTTCTCCATGGTGACGGTGTGGCCGGGGCGGGTGGTGATCCTGGACGAGCCCACCAACGACGTCGACCCGCTGCGGCGCAGGCTGCTGTGGGACCAGATCCGGCTGCTCGGCCAGTGGGGCTGCGCGGTCTTCCTGGTGACCCACAACGTGATGGAGGCCGAGAAGTCGGTGGACCGGCTGGCCATCATCTCGGACGGCCGCCTCATCGCCGAGGGCACCCCCTCGTCGCTCAAGGCCAGCGACCGGGGCCACCTGCGGCTGCAGGTCATGCTGCGGCCGGACGCGGAGACGCCGCCGCTGCCGCAGTGGGTCCGACACCAGGTCCGGGTCGGCCACAACCTCATCGCCACGATCGGCGAGGCCGACGCGGCCTACGGCATCGGGTGGGCCGCCGGGCTCATCGAGCACGGCACGGCCGAGGAGTACGCGCTCGGCGCCAGCACCCTGGAAGACGTCTACATCCGGCTGACCGGGCACACCTCGGCCGATGGCGGCGAAGCCTGACATGACCGCCATCGCCGCACCGCAACCCGTGGCGACCCTGCGCCGCGGCGTGCCGTACTGGCTGGAGAGCTACTGGGCGCTGACCCGGTGGCACCTGGCGGGCCTGCGGATGTGGGTGATGCTGCTGGTGGTGATCCAGATCATGGCCGGCGCGGGGTTCGTGCTGGGGATCGGGCTGTTCTTCGCGCACATCCCGCCCGTCGCCGCGCTGTACGTCTGCACCGGGGTTCCGGTGATCAACCTGATCATGATCGGCATGATCCTGGGACCGCAGCTGGTGGCGCAGCAGAAGCTCCAGCAGAGCTACGACTTCGTGCGGTCGATGCCGGTCCCGCAGACCGCGGCCGCGCTGGCCTGGTACACGGTCTGCCTGCTGGCCGGGCTGCCCGCGGTCGTGGTGTCGCTGCTCATCGCCGAGGCCAGGTACGGCATCGCGCTCACCGTCTCCCCGGCGATCGTGCCCGCGGTGCTGCTCACCGCGTTCACCGGGACCATGATCGGCTACGGCCTGGGGCACGCGGTGCCCAACCCCATGGTCACCCAGCTGGTGACCCAGCTGCTCGTCTTCGCGATCTTCGGGTTCACGCCCATCCTGTTCCCGGCGTGGCAGCTGCCGCACTGGCTCGCCACGCTGAACTGGTGGTTCCCGTTCGAGCACATGGCGGTCATCGTCCGGGCCGGGCTCACCGCCGGCCTGGTGACGGGCATCGCCAGCTCCTACCTGATCGTGGCGGTGTGGGCCGTGATCGGCTCGGCCGCCGCGACCTGGGCGCTGGGGAGGCGGGGATGAGCGCGGAAGCCGCGGTCGAACTCGCGCGCACGACTCGCGCCGGGGTCGGGTACTGGGTGGCCAGCCTGCGCTCGATGCTGCGGTTCGACCTGGCGCGGGCCAGGCAGTGGGCGGCGATGATGCTCATCATCCAGATCCTGATGGGCGTGGGCATGGCGCTGATCTACGGGTTCTTCTACCCGCGGGTGAGCCACCAGACCGCCCTGCTCATCACCACCGGGACGCCCACCCTGGCGCTGATCCCGCTCGGCTTCGTGATGGTGCCGGCCAGCGTGGGCCAGCAGAAGCTGGAGGGGACGTTCGATTTCACCTGGTCGCTGCCGGTGCCGAGGAGCGCCCAGGCGGTCTCGACGTTCCTGCTGTTCACGGTGCTGTCACTGCCCGGTGCGGTCCTCGCCCTGGTGGTGTCCGCGTGGCATTACGGGGTCACGCTGAGCGTCTCGCCGCAGCTCCTGCCGGCCCTCGTGCTGAGCGCGGTGATGGCGGTCTCGGTGGGGTTCGGGATGGCGCTGATAATCGCCAACCCGCTGCTGACCAACCTCATCACCAACGCGCTCATGTTCGTCGTGCTGCTGTTCACGCCGATCGTCTTCCCGGCCAGCCATCTGCCGGAATGGCTGTTCGCCGTCGACCGGGCGCTGCCGTTCTACAACATGGCCGAGGTAATCAGGGCGGGGCTGACCACCGGGCTAGTCACCGACCTGGCGTCCGCCTACCTGATCCTGTCCGGCTGGACCGTGGCGGGCTGGGCCATGACCGCGTGGGTGGTGGGCCGGCGGCGCTAGCCGGACTACGCGGCGGGCCCGGTGGTGGCCAGCCTGGTGGTGGCGAGCGGCCGTACCTTGGTCACCATGAGGCGGTTGAACTGGTCCCGCTCCTCGGAGTTGGGCAGATGGGCCGAACGGTCGAACCAGATCAGCTCCTTGGATGGCGCGGTGACCGATTCGAAGTACCGTTCGGCGACCTCGCAAGGGCATTCCCGGTCGTACCGCCCCTCCACGAAGAAGACCGGTACCTTGAACTCCGGCACGCTCTCGGACAGGTCGACCCGGAGCAGTTCTGGCCACAGCAGGCGCATCGAGCCGAGGATTCCCCTGAAGTAGTTGACCCGGTCCGCCAGGGTGTACTCGCGCGACCACAGCAGGCCCCGGAGGACAAGACCGGCCGCTCCGTACCTGCTGGCGTGGATCTCACCGCCGAAGTGCGCGACATACCCCCGCTCGGTGATCGTCTTGCGCTGCCAGTCACCCTGATAGGGCGGCGGCCCCATCCGCTCCAGCGCCCTGATCGCCCGGCCGTCCCGGTGTTTCCTCGCCTGTTCCAGGGTCCACCGGTAGGAGATCGCCTCGCCCTCCGCCATGTCGGCCATCTGGCCGATCCCGACGTAGCAGTGATAGAGCTCGGGGTACCTCGATACGGTCAGCGCGGCGATGACGCTCCCCCACGAGTGCCCGGCCAGGATCAGCCGCTGCTGGCCGAACTTGGCCAGCAGGAACAGGGTCAGGTCCCTGGTGTCGGCCACGAACTGGTCGATGTTCATCCGGTCGGCGTCCCTGATCGCGCGGTAAGACTTCCCGGCGCCGCGCTGGTCCCAGTTGACGACGGTGAAGTACTTCTCCAGGTCACGGGTGTTCCGCCGGTTCGACGTCAGCTGGGACGTCCCGGGGCCGCCGTGCAGGAACAGGATTATCGGGTTGGCGGTGTCCTCGGACCGTTCGAGCACCCACTGGCTGGAATCCCCGAGGCGCACCTTTTCCAGGGTGGCGATGCCGGCCCGGCCCCTGACCCGGGGTGTCCCCGCGGGGAGGACGGACCGGATGGCCAGCAGGCCGCCGAGACCGGCCGCCACGGCGAAGGCGCGGGCCTTCCTCTGCTGGCAGCAACCATTCTCTGTTCGCATGGCCTCACCGTGTCCGCGCGGCCCGCGGCCGGGAAGGGCCGATCGGCCCGATTCCTGATGGCTCTGGTCCCGGCTATGAGCCTGGCCGGCGGTCCGGGACCTTCGGCGCGGCGGACGGGACCTGCGACCACTGCCGGGACCGTGCCCAGGTCGCTGGGCTGGTGTCATGACGGATCACATTGTCATCGGCGACCGCGTGGTGCTCCCCCTCGGCATTCGTGCCTGCCGGGACCGCCTGGAGGTCCTGGCCGGCGACGAGATGCTGCTGCGGGCCTCCGAAGCGGCCTATGGCGCGGGCATCACTCACCTGGTGGCGGCGGCTGTCCCGGCCGCCGGCCTGACCAGGCTCGCCGGGGCTTACCTGGACCAGCTGACGGGCACAGCTGGCTGCGCCCATATCTCGCTCAGGTGGGAGGCCATAGCGGCTGACGGCAAGCTGTTCACGGCGCTGTGGGCCGACCTGATGATGGTCCCGGCCGGGGACCAGAACACGGAGCTCGCCCTGGCGGGAGGCTTCCGGCCGCAGCCCGGCCCGGCCGGCGCCGGGCTGGACGAGGCGGTCTTGCGCCGCTGCGCCACGGTGGCGATCCGCAGCTTCGTGGCCCAGATGGCGTGTGTACTCTCCCACCCCGCGGGTACGGCGGGACCAGCCATCGTGCTCTGACGACTGCGGCTTGCGCAGGACCAGGTCGGGCGGCAGCGGTTTGATGCGGCGCGCTCGGGCAAGCAGTACCTCGGTGAAGAACGGCAACGAACACAGCGCTACCCGTCGTACCGTGATCGTCGCGGGCCTGGCGAACATCGTGGTCGGCCTGGCCAAGCTGGCGGCGGGAATCATCAGCGGGTCCAGCGCCATGCTCGCCGAGGCCGCCCACTCCGCCGCCGACACCCTCAATCAGGTGTTCTTGCTGACGTCACTGCGCCAGGCGGAACGCCCCGCCGACGATGACCACCCGTTCGGCCACGGTCAGGAACGATACTTCTGGTCGCTGCTGGCGGCGTTCGGCATCTTCATCGCCGGCGCCGGGTTCTCGATCTTCGAGGGCCTGCTGTCGCTCACCCGCAGCCACCAGGAGAATCCCCTAGCCGCCTACGTGACGCTGGCGGTCGCATTCGTCGCCGAGGGCACCTCGTTCGTCCGCGCCTTCTGGCAGGTGCGCGGTGAAGCCGGCGGCCGCAGCGAGGAAGTCCTCGGCCACGTGAAATCCAGCCCCGACATCACCGTCAAGGTGGCCCTGTTCGAGGACAGCGCCGCGGTGGCGGGCCTGATACTCGCCGCCCTGGGCGTCGGGCTCGGCCAGTTGACCGGCTCACCGGTCTGGGACGGCGCGGCGTCCATCGCCATCGGCGTGCTGCTCGTGGCCGTGGCGGTCAAGCTCGGCATGGACAGCAGGGAACTGCTCATAGGCCGCGCGGCCAATTCTGAGGTGCAGCACCTGATACGTGAGGAAATCGAGTCCCAGCCCGGCGTGGACGCGCTGCTGGAGCTGCGCACCATGCACATGGGGCCGGATAGCCTCATCGTCGCCGCCCGGGTCGCCCTCGACGACGAGATGGGAGCCGACCAGGCGGAGGACCTCGCCGACGAGATCGACCTCAGGCTGTCGGAAAAGCTTCCGCTGCAGCTGAACGTGTTCATCGACCCTACCCAGATCCGCCAGGCGGTCCAGGCGCTCCGGCCCGGGGAGTAAGAACACTGTCGCGGTCGCGCCGAGGTGGAACCGGGCTTCATCCACGGCGGGTGATGTGCGACCAGCGACGACCCGCGAGTGTCGTGGGGGTGTCGTGGGAGTGGAGCCGGGAGGCTTGTGTGAGTGATGATCTGGCGGCGCTGGCTGCTGACGCCTACATCTACGGCTTTGCGCTGACCTTCGACCTTCAGCAGGTCAGCCGCTTTACCCGCGAGGGCATGGGGTCACTCACGCCGGCGCCCGCCAACATCTTCAGCCACGCACTGAACCTGGCCGGCCCGGACGACCGGTTCGTGTCGATCAATAACGACACCATCTACTCGATCGCGCAGATCGACGTCAGCGGCGGCCCGGTGCTGCTGCGAGTCCCTGACACGGCCGGGCGCTATTACGTGCTGCAGTTCGTCGATGCGTGGACCAACAACTTCGCCTACGTGGGCCGCCGGGCAACGGGCACCGCGGCCGGAGCCTTTCTGCTGGTCCCGCCGGGATGGCGTGCAGGCACGCCTGCCGGAACCCAGGTGATCGAGTTCCCGACGTCGGTGGGCACGATCGTGGGCCGCTGGGCGTGTGACGGTCAGGCCGACCTAGCCGCCGTGCGGGCTTTGCAGAACGGGCTGTCTCTCGAACCGCACGGCAGCCCGGCGCCACTGAAGGGAATCCCGGACCCGGCCGCTGTCCCCGCCGGGCTGGCCTTCTTCGAGCAGATGCGGGCCTGGATGCAGGCCTTCCCGCCGTCCGGCCCTGACCAGGACTACCAGAAGCGATTCGCCCCGCTCGGCCTGCTGGAGGAGGCCTCGCCTTACGCTGACTGCCCGCCGGATCTGGCCCAGGCGCTGACGGCAGGCGCGGACGCGGCCAGGCAGCGGATGGAAACCCTCCTCACGGGAGGCAACCTGACACCGGTCATCAACGGCTGGATGATCTCCTTCCACATCTTCGACTACAACCTGGACCATCTCGGCCTGGGCACCATTGACAACCCTGAGTGGAAGATGGCCGACCGCGAGGCGAGCTACCTGGCCCGGGCCCTGGCCGCCCGCGGCGGACTGTGGGGTAACCACGGCTACGAGGCCGCCTACCCGATGACCTACACCGACGCCGACGGCGACCAGCTCGACGGGCACAACCGGTACACCATCACCTTCGGGGAAGAACCGCCCGTCGGCGCCTTCTGGTCCATCACCATGTACGACCTGCCCGACTTCTATCTGGTCGCCAACCCGATCGGCCGCTACTCCATCGGCGACCGTACACCTGGCCTGCGCCGCGACGCCGACGGCTCGCTCACCATCGTGATCCAGCACGAGCAGCCCGCCGACGCCAGCAACTGGCTGCCCGCCCCGGCGGCGCCGTTCCGGCCGATCATGCGCCTGTACCAGCCGGAGCCCGCCGTAATGGACGGCACCTATAAGATCCCGCCCATCACCAAGCTGGCGACCTGACGAGCTTCACTGGCGGAGGTCGCAGCCTGGTACAGCCGCTACCTCTCGTCCCGCCTGTCTCATACCCACCGCGGCACCGGCCCGCCGGCGCCCCGGCGGCGGGAAGCACGGCGCGGCGGGGGGCCACGACCCGGCCCTGCCGGGACAGGTCCATGACATCGTCGCCTGCCCGGTGAACCAGCCCGCTCACGTGCTGCCCGGACCTCTGAAGCTGCGGCACGACCTGGTACGTCCGTAGGTACCCGAGACGTTCATACGCGCCTATGTACCTTGACGGTTACGTAACCAATCTGGTACATTCTGCCCATGGAAGCTGCCCTGCGGGCGCTGGCCGACGGGAGCCGGCGGACGGTGCTGGACACCTTGACCCGCGGTCCGGCCACCGCGGGCGAGCTGGCGGCACTGCTGCCGATCGCCAGGCCGGGGGTATCCCGGCACCTGCGAGTGCTGCGCGAGGCGGGGCTGGTCGAGGTACGCCAGGAGGCGCAGCGGCGGGTCTACAGTCTCCGCCTCGAGCCGCTCGCCGAGGTCGATGACTGGCTGAGCCGGTACCGGGCCTTGTGGGAGCAGCGGCTGGATGCCCTGCACACCGAGGTGGCCCGGGGGAAACGCGAACGAAGGAGCACCACATGACCAGCAACGCGGCTGCGGGCAACCGCATCGTGGGCACCCTGCGCACAACGGATGGCAAGGGTGCCGTGCGCATGGAGGACCGTTTCGACACCGATATCGACGACCTGTGGTCGGCGCTCACCGATCCCGGCCGTCTGGCTCGCTGGCTTGGCGAGTTCGAGGGCGACCTGCGCCTGGGCGGTGAGTTCCGGGCACGCTTTTTTGCCAGTGGATGGGAAGGTACCGGGCGGGTGGATGTGTGCGAGCCCTCGCGGTACCTGCTGGTGATGACCAGGGACGACCGCCAGGCCGAAGAGCATGCCATCGAGGCCACGCTGACCGCCGACGGCGACCACACCATCCTGATCCTGGAAGAACGGGGTATGCCCGTGAACCTGCTCGCTGCCTACGGAGCCGGGATACAGGTCCACATCGAAGACCTCGCCGCCCACGTCGCCGGGCGGGAACGCTGCGACGCCGACGCGCGGTGGCAGGAGCTCCTGCCCGCCTATGAAGCCCTGGCGTCCAAGGCCGGCTAGGCACTGGGCCTGCCGTGCCCGGCGAAACGCGGCCCGGCCCGCGCTGACGGCCGCGTCCCGATCCTCTCCGGATCTCCTACCCAGATGCGTTACCACTGCGCTAAGGGCCGGGGTCGGGGCTAACTCGAGCGGATGACCTGCCTCGCCTACCAGCAGGCACCGGCGCGTTCACAATCGAATCTGGCGATGCTGTATCAAGCCGGCGGGCGGCACCCTCCGCATCAAGGGCGCGGGGCCTGCATAACAAGCCCTCACGGGCTCGCGACGGCAAAGGAGGGCCGGTCATGGCCGAAGCGATCGCGGATCGGGTCAGGCGCTACATTCTCGACGGCAGCGATGAGGATCTCCGGCGGCTGATTGGCGTCGCTGAGAGCACCCGGGAGATGGCCCGGTCTGCCTTCCGCAGGGTCGGCATGCAGGAAGGCTGGCATGTCATCGACTGCGGCTGCGGCCCGATCGGCGGGCTTGCCGTGATGGCGGAGATGGCGGGGACGGCCGGGCGGGTGGTTGGCGTCGACTTCAGCGTGCCGGCCATCCAGCGGGCCCGGTCGGTCGTGGCGGCGCTGCAGCTGGGCAACGTGGAGTTGTTTGCCGGGGACATCCACGAGCTCGACGCGGCCGCGATGGGCGGCCCGTTCGACCTGGCCTATACCCGGTTCTTCCTGATGCACCAGCCCGACCCGGTACGGACCCTCAGCCAGATCGCGCGCCTGCTTCGCCCGGGCGGCTGGGTCGTGGCGCAAGAGGCGCTGCGCAGCCCGCCCCCGCGGTCACACCCCCACCTCGATGCCCTTGGCGCCTACTGGGATCTGGTGTACCAGGTGCTGGAACGCGCCGGGGGCGTGCCGCGCGGCGCCGTCGATGGCCTCGCGGGGTCGGCGCATGCGGCGGGCCTTGACGTCGTTGCGGTCGACGGAAGCTTCGGGATCATCGATCCGGAGCTGGGCTTCGACCTGCACGCTGCCACCCTGCTGGCGGCGAGGGAACGTGCCGTCGCCTCGGGCATCGCAACCGGGCCGCAGATCGATGATCTGGCGAGTGATCTCCGTGCCGCGAAGGACGGCGGCTACGAGTGGGTCTCAATGCCGTTCTTCCTTGACCTGACATTGCGCAAGCCGCCCGCGGCCTGAAGGGGCCGGACCCGGATCTCGCGCCACCATGACCGCAGGCTCTAGCCCGCCTACGCCGACGGCATAGGCGGGCCACGTCCAGCGGCCTCGTCTTGACCATGCCCTGCCCGTTCGGCACCTAGACCCCGCGGCAACCAGCCGCACACCAACCGGCCGGGATCCTCCGCAGCCCCCGCCGATCCGCCGAGCAGCGCCCAGACGACGCCTCAGTTCAGGCGGCTGCCGCGACCGCGTGCCGTTCGTGCTGCCCAGCACGCTCCGGCAGCGCCCCTTCCGGCCAGCCGGCGCCCCAGCCGGCGCGGCCGCCCCGGGCCAGGTCGTCGACGCGCATGGCGAGCAGGATGGCACCATCTATCAGGAGGTCACGCTCAGCAGCAGTGATATCGCCCCGGTCCGCGTGCTCGCGGAAAGTCGCGCACACGTGCTGGAGGGCCTCGTCAACGGTAAGCACGGTAATCACGATTCCCACCTCCACCCCAGGCATACCGCCAGGGAAGCCGGGCCGGGGCAGGGGCTTTAGTCCTCACTGTGGCCAGGATCCAGTCCTGGCCGTCGGTGCGCTCGCGGCCGACGCGTGATCACCGAGCGGTGGCACCACATGACCCGGGGCGCCTGGAGAAACGGCGCCGGAACCTGCTGGCCAGGGGCGACCGCGCCTTCGGCCGGCACACCGTGTTGCGCCGACCGCGAGAAGGGATCCGATGCGGTGTCGCCCGTGGCCATCTGCCCGATAGTCATCGCCCAGGCGGCGTTATAAGGTGCAGGTCGACGACTTCCAGGCCGAGGCCGATGATCCGCTGTATCAGCTCGGTCAGTGCTCCCTGATCTGGCAACTCGGCACGGAGGGTTGTCATGCCCGAGTGGATGCTGACCTGGCAGTCGTCGAATGCCGCACGCAGCGTGGTGCCCGCCTGGCCGGTGAAGGTGATCTCATACGTTCGTGATCGCAACATGAGTCACGCTCCCTCGCAGCGCTTATCCGGCGTGCTGCCAGCGTGCCTGGCGGCGGGGTCTGCGTCAGCACCCTCTCAAGGGTGATCTGGGACGATTACCTGCCGCCGCAGCCCTGGCCACTTCCCGCAACGATCCGCGTCGACTAGCATTTACGATCTCCTCAGGTGAGCGGATCCTGCGGAAGAGCGGATCTTGCGGGAGAGCGATCGTGCCAGCAAAGCGCGCATTGCAAGGGGTACGGTTCGCGCTGGCGAAGTTCCGGCCGACGACGCTGCCTGACACATTGGTCACGAGACCCGAACTGCATGAGCGGCTGACGGCATGCGCCAGGAAGCGGCTGACCGTGGTCGTCGGGTCGGCCGGTGCGGGTAAGAGCGTGCTGTTGTCGAGCTGGGCAGCGGCTAGGCCACCCGGGCTGACTTCCTGGCTGTCGTGCGAAAAGGCCGACGCTGATCCGGTCCGTTACTGGGCCGGATTCATTGAGGCCCTCCGGATGGTGACTCCGGGATTCGGCGCCGATGCCGCCGACCTGCTCGCGCTGGACGGCACCGTGTCGGCCGACGTCATAGCGTCGATCGCGAATGACGCCGCGCAGCTGCCGACAGGGTCGGCGGTCATTGTTGACGACTTCCATACCGTAGCGGCCGGGGTCTCCGCGGACATGGCCGATCTTGTCGAACGCTGGCCAGCCCAGACCGCCCAGCTGGTGCTGGCCAGCCGTAGCGACCCTCCGCTGCGGCTGCACCGGCTGCGGATGGCAGGTCAGCTATGTGAGCTTCGCAACCGTGACCTGTATTTCACGCTGGCTGAGAGCCATGACCTGCTGGCGAACTTCGGCGTCAAGGTGGGCGCGCATGATCTGGCGCAGCTGCATGAGCGGAGCGAGGGGTGGCCCGCAGTCCTGCAGATGGCGGCGCTGTCGCTGCGCGGCACCGCCGACCCAGGGCGGATAGCGCGGGCGCTCGAGATCCGCGGGCACACGATCGCCGAGTACTTCATAGCGGAGATCCTCGACCAGCAGCCACCCGAGGTGGCCCAGTTCATGCTCGACACCTCGGTCCTGGACGAACTGACCGCAGGCGTGTGCGCGGCGGTTACCGGCAGGGAGGACTCGGCGGCGCTGCTGCGCCACATTGACGCGGCCAACCTGTTCCTGGTGGCAGCCGATGACGAGCACAGCAGCTTCCGCTATCACCATCTGGCGCGCCAGCTGCTGCGCGCCGAGCTGCGGGCCAGGGACCGGGCCCGCGAGCAGAAGCTTCAACTACAGGCCGCCGAATGGTTCGAGTCAACCGGTGACACCCGCCAGGCGGTCCGCTACCTTCTCGCGGCGCGGCAGGTCGACCGGGCGCTGGCTCTGCTGCAGGACCGGGTGGCGGCCGACTTCCTGCACGACCCGGCCCCGCCGGGTCCGCTGGATCTGAGCACGGTCGATCCCTCTTCGCTTACGGATGCTCCTGACCAGCTGCTGGCGCTGGCGGCCCACTTGCTGACTTGGGGTGATCCTGTCCGCAGCGGCCAGTACCTGGACCTGCTTGAGCGCGCCCAGCCCCCGATCGCGCCCGAGTCGAGGCTGGCGGCCCGGTTCGCCACGATCCGGTCAGGTCACCACGCGCTGATGGGCCGGGTGGACATGGCCGTCGATGAGGCCCTCGCTGCCCGGGCCATCCGGGAGCGGGCACTGCTCGCCGACGAGTGGACCGCTACCGTTCCGATCATCCTCATGAGCGCCTTTGAGTGGCTGGAGGACTTCCCGGCGGTCGAGCGTGAGGCGGCCGCGGCGCTGGCGACGGCTGAGCTCACCGAACCGGTCAAGCTGGTGGTGGTTCCCGGGGCGCGGGCGCTGGCGTGGTTCGAATCGGGCCGTCTCGCTGAGGCGGCCGATGCTGCCACCTCCGCTGATCGCGAGGCGCGACGACTGGGGTTTAGCCAGCATTTTTTCGCCGTAGACTACCTGCGGGTGCTCGCCGGTCTCGCCCTTGAGCGGCGGGATCTCGACACCGCCGAGCAGTTTGCCGAGCACGCGCTCTCCCTCTCCGAACGCGGGCGGCCCGCCTTTGAGTTCTTGGTGATGCTGGACCTGGCCCGGATATGGGCTGCTCGCGGACTGGTTCGGGACGCGCTGGCGAACATCGAGGCGGCCCGTCGTGTCCTGGCCGCGCCCCGGTCGGTGCTGCTGGCCCGAGCCGATGAGCTTGAGGCGCTGCTTCGCTTGTCGATCGGCGACCCGAGTACGCCGGTGAAACTGGCCACCGGGCTGCCCGCTGCCCGCCACGGCCTGCTCCTGGCCAGGGTCGCGCTCGCGTCCGGCGACCACGAGACCGCCCGTCAACGACTGCAGTCGCTATCACTCGCAGACTTGACTCCACGGCAAGCGCTGGTCCGCCAGATACTCCTGGCCGCAGCCGCGATCGGCCGCGGCGACCCCATGACCGCCGGAATCCTCGGTGGCCTGCTTGAGTCCGCCCGCCACGGCGGCTTCCTCAACACGGTCGTTACGACCGCACCGCAGGTGACCAGCTACCTGGTCGAGCATTCGGTACAGCTGCGGCCGGACCCGTTCAGCGGGCAGCTGATCGCTGCCGCTCTCGAGGTGCGGGCCACCCAGCCGGAGGCCTTCCAGACCGGTCGCGTCCTGGCCGAGCCCTTGACCACTGCCGAGCTGCGCATCCTCAAGCTCCTGCCGACCAGCACCTACCTGCAGATGGCAGCCACTTTGTATATCTCCCGCAACACGGTAAAGACCCGGCTCCGGTCGGTTTACCGGAAGCTCGGGGTGACGTCGCGCGCTGAGGCCATCGAGCGGGCAGTCGACCTGCGCCTGCTCTGAAACGGTGCTCCCGTGATCCTCCTCTGAGGGCACAGCGAGCACCGCTGCCGTAGCCGCCAGAACGCCGCAGCGACAGAAGCACCCTCGAAAGGGTGTCGACGCCCAGACGGCATCGATCAGAAGCTGGAAGCGGTCCCCCGGCGGGGGCGGGGACCAATCGAGCTGTCCGGCCAAGCCGCGACTGCAGGCCTGAATATGGAGGCGGCCATGGCATCTGGGCACATCGGACGCGCGCTAGCTGTGACAGGCCTTGCCGGAGCCGAGCCTGCGGTACTGCGCGCTGGTTTGCCCCGTCCCGATGACGCACAATCGGCCTGGCCGTCTGAGGTCACGGCAGCAGACAAGCGCATCGTATTGGTACCGGAGGCGGGTCTGCATCAGGCCACGGGCATCCCGGCCGGTGCCGCCGACCGCGCGCCCCCTGGTTACTGCCGTGGCTGAGGACGCATACCCGGTGCAGTGGACGGGCCGGCAGGCGGTGGTGACGCTGCCGCAGGACATCGACAGCTCCAACGCCGACCAGATCCGCGAGCAACTGCTGTGGATCATTAACCGCGGCGCGGCTGTTCTGATCGCGGATCTGACCGAAACACTCTCGTGCGATTACTCCGGCGCGGACGCTCTGGTGCGTGCCCACCACCGTGCACTGGCGAACGGAACCGAGCTACGGCTTGTGGTCGCCGTTGAAGTCGTCCGCCGGGTGCTAAGCCTCAATGGCCTCGACCGGCTGATCGCGGTCTACCCCGACTTGGACGCAGCCGTCGCCGCCGGAGTTGGGCGCCACGAGCACAGAACGCAGATCGCAGATTCCTCGGCCCGGACCGAGGAGTTGCTGGACGTGGCGGTTGCCGGCATCTTCGACGTCGGCTTGATCTTGCAGGCCGCCATCGACCTGCCTCCCGGCGACACCGCGCAGCGCATCGCCGAAGCCCTCCGCTGCCTCGATGACCTAGTCCGGGAAATCCGTGATCACGTGCTCGCTGGGCGGGGCCACGGTGTCGAGCCCGGCATTGCCCGGGGGCAATCCCCGCACATCCTGAAACGTTCGGCGCAGGCCATGACCCGCTCGCAGTTGCTGCGAAGGCACGTGGCGCAAACGGCGCAAGCCATGCAGTCCGCCGCGGCCGACACCGCGGCGCTGCTGGAGCGGCGGGCTGACCTCCTCGGCGAGCCAGGCCGCATCGACTATCCGACCGAGGTCAAGCGGTGGCAGGTCCTTGCCGATCAGGCAGGGCAGATTGCGGAACGCTGGGAGCAGCCGCCGTGACCTGTCCATGCCCGTGAGCGTAGGCCGATCTGCCTATTGACTCGCGTGCACGTGAACCGTGCGAATAGTACCCCAACCGTTCCGCCATCGTGACTCCGCGGCGTTACTGGCCAGGCTGGTCAAAGCCGGACACTCACAAGATCACTAGCGAGCCGTAGAGAGCAGCACTGACCTGCGCTTTTAGACTGGAGCGGTAACGGGAATCGAACCACACCATGCACCCAGTCACCAGGACCGCACCCGTCGTTGAAGATCTTCAGGCATCGCCGTGATCGTCGGGCATGCAAACCCGGGCGACGCATGCCAGGCATGCAAACCCTGGGGACGCATGCCAGGCATGCCGCTTGATATCCCAATCGATGCTTGATATAGTTAGCATAGGAATTGAGAGGAGGCAGGACGATGGCTACCACCATGAGGCAGGATCTGGAGGAAGAGTTCCTGTCCACCATCCGCAAGAGCCAGGAAATCGCGCTCGATGCGATTAAGCCCCTGGCCGAGGTCGTGCACTACGTCATCCCGACGATGCCGGTTGTCCGCGTGCCGTTCGCCGACCGGCTGCCGACAGCACACGAGGTCGTGACTGAGGGGTACGAGTTCGCCGAGCACCTGCTCGCCAACCAGCGGAAGTTCGCCGACGAGGCGATCAAGGCAACATCCCCGATGCTGCCCGGCAGGGCAGGACCGAGGCGCGCAGTCGCCAAGGCCGCTTAGGCACGCCGGGTCCGCAGGTCCGGCTGCTTCACGCCAGCGCCGGGAACCGGCAGTTCCCGGCGCTGGCGTCCGTTGTGCGCATGGGCCGGCGGGCCCGGATCCGCCTGCACCGATTCCGCGCCTTGGCTTAGGGGTAGCCCTCAGCGGCGTGGTACGGGAGAGTATGCCGTGGACATGGCACTTCCAAGCGGGCCACCGGCTGATATCAGCGTCCGCCAATTCGTGGCTGACTCCGGCGCCGTCAGGCGCGCTCTGCGGCAAGGGCGCGCCTACACACTGACCCTCAACGGTGAGCCGCTGGCGAAAATGATTCCGATACGTCAGCGCCGGGCGATTCCCACGGAGGAGCTCCTCGCGATCTTCGCCACGGCACCAGTAGTATCATCGCCGCGCTCAAGCTCTACGATCCGTCGGAGCTACCTGACACCATCTTGATTTCGGCAGTGACGCTGGGCGAGTTGTCCTCCGGCCCGCACGCGACCGACGATCCGGTCAAGCGGCCCGGGCGAGTGGCCGTGCTGCAGCACGTGGAGGCCACCTTTGATCCGCTTCCGTGCGATCAGGGCGCTGCCCGGCTCTATGGCCAGATCTGCGCTGCGGTTCGCGCAGCGGGACGGGAGCCACGCA